>Ga0255344_1000291_pt1 | contig 81653 bp, 68 predicted proteins | sample wastewater_treat_5_FD_192414 | JGI IMG/M metagenome (GOLD analysis project Ga0255344, IMG submission 192414) | Wastewater microbial communities from Lulu Island WWTP, Vancouver, Canada - plant18 | ecosystem: Engineered > WWTP > Wastewater > Unclassified | place: Canada: Vancouver, British...
ATGAAAAACAACTATACTGCACGAATCTTAAAGATTGCTTGGTGACGTCAATTATGAGGCAACCATACCCTGTTCAGTGACGTTTTATTATGAGGCAATACGAGCTAAATTAGTCGCTCTGATCCTCATCAGGCGGATAAAAACGCGCAAATGTCTTCCTGAACCAGTCCTTAATTCTGTTAAGCGGCTTTTCAATTCGGGGCGCAATTTTATCCCAAACCTTACGCATGCCTTTTAGCACGGCTGGTTCCTGTGGTTTTTGGTAATATTGAATTTCCGCCCAAGGATCCTGGTCAAAAAGTTTCCGCGTGCTATAACGCAAAAGCAGTTTGAGCGTCGCGAACACCGGAGCGGCCAAAATAACACCGAGAACACCCAAAATCTGAGCTCCAACCAGAGCCGAGATCATGATGGCAGCAGGATGCACTTCCAGCGATTGCCCCATAACTTTTGGCATGAGAATGTGGTCAAGCATGAGGTCAATCAAAAAGGCAACCCCAAAGATGATAATGGCATAAACAAATTTGGTCAGACCAAAGGGGGTAGGGTCCTGTAACAAGGCACCGACAATAAAACCGATCCAACCGATTGCCGCGCCCAGGTAAGGAATAAAACGACCCAAACCGGCGATAATTGCCAGAACAAAAAAGTATGGCAACCCCATTATGCCCAGATAAATCGAATAAATGATGATTGCAACCGTAACAACAGTAAACTCACCACGAATGAACGCATTGAAAATCTTGGAAATTTCCTGACCCAAACGTCGAAAATCCTTCTCATAGCCTGGGATGCTGATGCTGAAAAGCTTGCGCTTAGCTCCTTCCGATTCAGAGATCAGGAAAAAAGAAACGACAACGGTGATCACAGCATTGAACAGAAAGTTGCCAACTTTGCCAACAACCGTCGTGGCCACATTTCCCGCCTGACTGGCAATAGATTGCAGAGAGCTTGCAATCAATTCACCTAGCGACTCAAAATCAAGATTTGGGGTTGTAAATTGGAATGGACCCAAAACGATCTTCTGCTGAGACCATCTTTCGAGAAAAACAGTGATATTGTCAACATTATCAAGAATGGTTTGGAAAAGCGATTGAACCTGACTTGCCAGTCGGGCGCCGCCGGCTATGAACCCCCAAATTAATAAGCCAGCGAAAAGCAGATAAACAATTACCACCGAGAGGCGCCATTTGATGCGCACAACCCGATGAAGAAAGTTACAAATTGGATGCAACAAAAACGCAATCAAAAAAGCTGTCAGCAAGAGGATGAAGTATTGTTTAAACCTGATAACCAAAGCCATCGCACCCACCACGAGCAGAACACCAACGATCAGCTTGGTGCCCCATCCCCAGGGAGGCGAATCGTTTTTGCGTCGCTTGTTTTTTTCCTCAACCTTTTCTTCATTCAGAACTGGGTCGAACGCGTTATTGAAATCAGCTTGATTGCTTTCCATAAGTTTATTTTAACCGTTTTTTTGAGATTCAAGGAAAGGCTTGTCAATACATCTTTGCAGTTGCTTATCAGTGAAAGCAAAAGCGTTGCAATCCCTCCTTTAACAAGGAAGGATTTATCCAATACCCAAAGCGATCACAAGGATCCAAAAAATCATCGCAAAGTAAATAGACCACTCTGATATGGCAAATTTCCAAACGCGTGGTCTCTCCAGATAGGGAGCGGAAAGAACGTCATACCCGACATCCCTGACCGTCCACATCAAGGCCAGAAAGATTCCAAAAGCCAGTATCGGCAAAAGCCCAACCAGTCCCAGCCAACGCGGCACGATCAGAACATCGCCCTTTTGCAGAGCAAAAGCCAACGAAAAAGCGATCACCATCAAAAATCCAGCTCTAAAAAAGGTTACCGCTGCCAGAACATGCCTCTTGATACTATCCATGGGAAAAACTCCCACCATTGAAAGAGCAAAACCTGTAATCACTCCTAAGATCGAACCTGCTTTTGCCCAAAATCCTGGCAACAATAAGCCCAGGGAAAGGCTGGCGATCACAATGCAGATGCCACAGATTATCATTCCAAAATTAAACACCCACGCCAGACGGGAAACCCCAACCTCACCTAGTTCGGAAATATAGTGATTAAGAAAGGAATATCTTTCGCCTTTTCTGCCGCGATAGGCAAAGCTCGGGATCAAAACACCAAGAATGCCAAATATGACGCCTATTACGCCCACTGTTTTAAATAATGCTGTATCCTCAATAATATGCATATCCTGACCTCAAGGTTTGATGATTAAATTCTAACTGAAAGATAATGAAAAACTTGGTAATATACATCAATTAGCTTTTTACAGAGGTTGATGCAGGCTGTTCACGCCCCGAAGCTAGTATTAATGTCTTGAGTTGTGCCTGAAGTTCGAGATCGTTATTGACAAACCCTTGTATATGAGGTTTTTCAATCCGACGTTCAATAATTAAGCTTTTTCAGCAATTGTTTTAGGTATAGTTGTGGGTCTTCCTGGTGGATTTAACCCGACAGAATCAATCCTGCAATACTGGACGTCGGATTGACAGAACTTCTCGCCCAATTTTTAGAAAACACGCCGGATTTCAAATGCAAAATCCGGCCTACATCTATATCTAAAGTTTGTCTCACCTCTTTTTATCCCATCTGCTCGTGAATAGCGTATAATCAGGTTTTACTATAACAGGAGTTAATATCATGAAAATCTCTTTAACTGGCGTCAAACCAACTGGCAATATTCATATCGGCAATTATTTTGGAGCGATCAAGCCTGCCATTGCTTTAACCGAGCATTATTTTGGCGTTTACTTCGTTGCGGATATGCACGCGCTCAACAGCAATTTCCCCCCTAAAGAACTGCAACAGCAAATTTACGAAGTGGCATCAGCATGGATTGCTTTTGGGCTTGATACCGAGAAAGCGATTTTCTTCCGACAGTCCGATATACCCGAAATTCCTGAGCTGACCACTATCCTTTCCGCTGTTACACCGAAGGGCCTGATGAATCGCGCCCATGCCTACAAAGCCATGCTCGACAAAAATGCTGAAGCAGGCAATGACCCCGACTTTGGGGTAAACATGGGACTTTTCACTTACCCCATTTTGATGGCGGCCGACATTCTGCTTTACAATTCGGATGTTGTCCCAGTCGGACTGGATCAAAAACAGCATGTCGAGATCACCCGCGATATTGCTGAAAACCTGAACCGAATATACGGAAAAACGCTTAAGATCCCTGAAGGCATCTACGCGGAAAACCAAAAAGACGTTCCCGGCATTGACGGGCGCAAAATGAGCAAGAGCTATAACAACACTTTGCCCATATTTGCTGATGAAAAAGCCCTGCGCAAACAGGTTATGCGCATTGTCACCGACAGCACCCCTCCGGAAGACCCCAAAGATCCCGATACCTGCAACCTTTTCCAGATCTTTCAGCATTTTGGCACCCCGGAACGGGTTAAAGAAGTACGCCAGCTCTATTTGCAGGGAGGTTTGGCTTATGGTCAACTCAAACAAGAGCTTTTCGAGAATATGCTCGAGACCTTCAAATCCGCGCGCGAGCGTTTCAACTATCTGATGGAAAACAAGCACGAAATTGACCAGATCTTAGCCGCCGGTGCCGAAAAGGCGCGCGAACTCGGCCGCCCCGTGCTTGCCCGCGTAAGGAAAGCGGTTGGAATCGACCGATGACCGAAGAATACCAATCTACAGAAGATGGGGTGATCACCGCACTTGGAGAACGCTCAAAACTTAGTGGGCGTGCCATCATGCTCACACTGGGTGCCAACTTAATTCTGGCGCTGCTCAAAACGATCGTGGGCATTTTCGCTCATTCCTCCGCTCTCCTGGCGGATGGGATCAACTCCTCGTCTGACGTGGTTTACAACCTGGCGGTTTCATTTTTTGTCCGAGCTTCCCGTAAACCCGCCGATGACGATCACCCCTACGGTCATTCCCAATACGAAAGTGTGGGAGCCCTGGTGGTTGGCGCTTTCATTATTACGGCTGCCTTCACCATCTTCTGGAATTCAATTCAATCATTGGTAGATCTGCTTCAGGGGCGTTCAGAAGTGGCGTTGTCGGGCACGCTTGCGCTTTACGTTGCCATCTTCACGGTAGCCCTGAAAGGTTTTCTCTTCTTTTACACCCGTATCCTTGGCAAAAAAACCAACAATCCCACCGTCAAAGCTGTCGCGCTTGATCATCGCAATGACATCCTCTCAGCCACCGCGGTTGTCATCGGAACGCTCTTCGCGAAGCTTGGCTATGCCTGGGCAGATCCACTGGCAGGCGCGGTTGTGGCGGTCTTCTTCCTGATGTCGGGTATTTCGATCCTGCAGGACTCTACCGATATCCTTATGGACACCGTCCCTGGCAAGGAACTGGATAAAAAAGTCCGCGGTATCCTGGAAGACTTGCCAGGACTGAAAGGCATTGAGGAAATTCAGGCACATCGCTTTGGTCAATACCTGGTGATCAATATGAGCATTCTGGTTGACGGTGAGATAAGCGTCAACGAAGGAGACAGGATTGCTGATGAGGTCGAAAAACGCCTGATCGCCGAGATCGCTTTTCTGCAAGCGGTACACGTGCACTACCACTCCAGACCAGCTGCTTAAATCCGATCTGCCTGATTTAAATTGCTAAAACAGGATATGGTTGACAGTAACTAACCCACTCCGGAGAAAGGGCCGAAAATGAAATGCTGTTTTTGGCTGTTTTTACATTCATAAAACCCCGTGAAATCAAGTTTTTCTATATGTAGCATTCGTTTTACATCAGGGGTTTAACGACTTCCGGTACAACAAACCGGGATTTTGCTGTTTTATTCTTTTTCCGTTCGAATCGCAAATTCTTTTGGAAGATTATATGTTTCTTTTTTTAAAAACAGGGGATAGAAGTACTCGTCTTTTATCCGTTCAAACGTCAACCATTCAAAAATATGAGTTCGCTTTCCTTCTTTCCATTCAAACCGTTCTCCTCTTAACAATAAATCAGTATGTGATATATCCATTAAAAAATATACACATAGCTCATGATAATCAAGATGATCAACATCCTCTGTAAAGAAAGCCTGGTTCAGCCACAATGGTCGCACTATTTTCGGTGTTATTCCCAGCTCTTCCTGTACCTCTCGGACAACTGCATGCTCGGCAGTCTCACCCATACTTACTCTGCCACCCGGAAGATAGAAGTACGGTGATCGATCATCACGAATTGCTAAAATTTTATTATCAAAAATCATCATGGCACATACTCTATAATTGAACTTTTGATTATCACACTTGAATGATATGTCCATGCCTTTATCCTCCACATATTCTAATCAGCGGTCTGCAACAGCTCCTGCTTTAACTCCATGGTCTTGCCAAGCATCCGTTAATTCTTTTCTATCCTGTATAGCTTGAAGTCTCTGATTATTCCACTCTCTGGAATAGCCTTCTTAAAGATATGCTTGCAAAGCTCTGTCGATAGTAAATTCAGGATCGATAATCTCATCGATTTTTCTTTTCCCACTTCTGCCAAACACATTTTAAAGGGTTCAGCTTTTGGTGATGGAATAGATTGAACGATTCGGAAAATGCCTTGCATATCTGTAACATCAGTATTCTCATTTTTCCATCTGTTGCTTTCATTTTCAACTGCTTACAAATTATAAGCAGTTCTTTTCCTTATAGCACATAATTTACAGTTTTAGTTTTTGTGGAAGCTCTGAAGCCCTATTCGCTACTGAGTCCCCCCTTTAGCATTATTATGACATCCTCCCCGGAAAAAAGTCTTAAATAAAACGCCGTTTTCGGCTGTTTTTACATTCATAAAACCCTGTAAAATCAAGCTATTTTGAGTGTGGCATTTGTTTGACATCAGAGGTTCTCTCAAGTTCAGATACAACAAATTATAATTTGGCGTTTTCTGCTACCATTCCCCAATACTGAAATAATCATCAGAGTATTTATTCATTACCTGTGCCAAAAACAATATGCCTTTACCTGAGTTTATTGTAATATACATCTCCATTCCATAGTGAGCACTGAAATATCACCAAGCTCATTTTTTACATTTATGGTAAGATATTTGTCATTTTATTGTAGATTTCTTTATCTGTTGGATTTTTTTCCATCAATTCTATTAGTAACCCATCTACAATAACACCTTTTATAGATATTTCATTACCGTCATCTGTTGCTGCACCGTATCTTTTCGCTTGCGAAATTTCCTGTGTTTCTTCCTTCCAACATCGTATTTCAAAACCATCACCGACTCTGATGAAATGATGGATGAATGTTTTCCACCATTCTGATGAAACGGAGTGATCTATCATTTGTATACTAATGCTTTTCATAACATATCACCATCAAATTCTAGTTTATCAACATTTTTTCTCCTAAGATCATCCGTCAAAAAATATTTCATACGCTGTAGGCGCTTTAACAATGTGTTCGTTACATCATTTCACCTTTGATTTTTCCCGTTTGATTTAACCCGACATTAAATTTGACGGGTTAAAAAGAAGCACCCCTTAGCAATACTATTTTAAGACAATCTACTTTCCGTTTCTTTTAGAACCGATTCTTTCTAAATATACGTTTTTTTGCAATGAAGAATATGCCTGTGAAATTCCTATACGCCTGAGTTTCTCATTTTAGTGCCCTGAAGATAATTTCATCAAAACATCCTTCACAGGCTCAGGAATTTCTGGCTCTGCAATAGTTTCGTTACCATTGATTGTGATCACACCAGAACGAATCGGTCTCAATAATTTTACAAACTGCTTGATACTTATTCCTGTTTGAGCTTCTATGCTTTTTCCAATAGCCAAAGCTGCCATCACAATCGTCAAATGTGCCTCAATTGAGTCTCTCTTGCGATGATAGATGGGTCTGGCTTTCAGGTCTGATTTGGCCATCCGAAATGCCGCTTCAACCTGAAACAACTGATGGTAACAGGCGATGATTTCTTCATTTGGGATGTCCAGATTGGTAACGTAGCCCTTGATTCCTGCCAATGATCTCGCTTTTTGGATCAGTTCATGGTTGAGCCTTTTGCTGTTTGCATCAATCGTCAAAAACCTGGTCCTGTTAGCGTTCGTTTTACCCTCAATTACTTTTTTGCCTTCTCAATTTGCTTTTCAATGTTGCGCAGGTCCAAAGCAGCTCTTTGGCTGCGGTATTGATAGACAATGCGATAAGACTCATATTCTTCAACAACGATCTCCTGATCCTGCATCTCAGCAGTCTTATGGTATTCAGTCAATGCATAAGGGGATTTATGTAAACGGGATCCCACAATATAGCTGTAGCCAGCCTCGCTCAATGCGTTCAGATTGCTGGTGCTTAGCATAGCTGCATCCGCAACCATTGTGATTTGTTTCAGATGATGCTTAGCTTGAAATTGCTTAATAATTGGCAGAATTGTTTTTGTTTCAGCCTTGTTCCCTTCAAAGCTTTGTAAACCCAAAGGAAAGCCGTTTTTATCCACCAGGAGCCCAATTATGATTTGAGGTTCCAGTCGCCGTTCTTTGCTCAAGCCAGGTTTTGCGGAACTCGTCTTCTTTCTGAACTTCAAAATATAAGCTTGTGACATCGTATAACAATACATTCAGTGTTTCCCCATGAATGTAATCGAAACATGCCTGGCTGATTGTTTCACGATATCCTTGCTCCGCAGCCTTTGCCAGACACCTGTAAAGTTTGTTTTTGCCCACAGTTTCAATCCCCATATCAGCCAAGACGCGGAGACTATCTATTTTTGATGTTGGTTCCACTATTCTGGCCAGGCATAATGCTCTAAACACATCGTCATCAAGCATTGTAAACCCGACTTTTTCGTATTCTTTTATTAATGTTTCCCAGAGAAGTCCTGAATATGTCTTTCGGACAGACACTTTTAGGGTTGATGATACTTCAGGGAACAATTCCAACTGATTGGCATGCAGCTTTTTCGTGGCTATCGACAGCAAAATTCGTAATTCTTCTTCGTTATGTGCGCTCCCTATGTGGGAAAGGTCAACCATCTTCCCTTTTTGCTTTTTGACAATCTGAACAGCAGTGCCACCGCTGGCAGTTTTGACCTTTCTGATATACGTCATAGGTACATTTTAGCTTACTTTTACAACCCCTTAGTGCCCTGAATTCTTCAATTCTCCTCGTTGAAAACGCTGTTTTTAGCAAAAGTGAGAAACTCAGGTAGTAGGCAACCGTACAAGTGCAAAAAAGCAACCTCACCATCGCATTCCAGCATACGGTTTATTGAGATAAAAAGCCGGATTCAAACGAAGAATCCGGCCTACATGTTTGTCTAGATTATATGGTCTACTCTAAGCCCAGCCCGAGTTTCAGGGCTTCCTGGTTGAGTGGGACGTATTTTTCCTTGACGTTTTCCGCAATGACGCGCAGCCAGTCGATCTCCTCCAGACCGAGTTGTTTGACCAAGGCGCCCAACAAGATAATGTTCATCACCCGCGGGTTGCCAAGCTCTCGCGCCATTGCCTGCCCGTCGAGCGCGATCACTTTTCCAGCGCGGGCGCGGATAAGCTCCTCGCCGTTGGTCGGATACTTATCCTGACCGGTCTGAACGCCCATCGGGTTGACGCGCACACGATTGAAAATGACGATGCCCCGCCCATCGTCGCGCAGATAATCCAGATTGCGCAGAACTTCCAGCTCCTCAAAGCCCATGATCACATCGGCTTTGCGCTTTTCGACGATGGGAGAAAACACCTTTTTGCCAAAGCGGACATGGGTCAAAACCGGACCCTCGCGCTGGCTCATGCCGTGGACCTCACTCATTTTGACGTCATAACCGGCATCGATCAGCCCGACCGTCAGCAATTTGCTCGCCAGGATGGTTCCCTGACCACCCACACCGGTTAGAAGAATATTCTTTGTGCTCATTATGCCTCCACTTTCTGAATCGCCTGCACCGGGCAAACCTGGGCGCAAACACTGCAGCCAACGCATTTATCGGCATCGATGGTCGATTTCTTCCGGTCAAAATCAAAGACGACCGCCGGGCAGCCGGTGCGGGTACACCTGCGGCAGCCAATACAAACGTCTTCTTTCACGTAATACTTCCCGGTGAACGCGCCTTTGAACTCTTCCAGATCCCAGGGCGCCTGCTTCTTGAGCGCGCAGGGCCAGCGGGTGATGATCACGGAAGCTTCGTCCATGCCCAGCGCCCAATCGAGCGCTTCCTTGACCTGCGCGAGATCGTTGGGGTTGATCGTGCGCACATTGTGTATGCCGATCGCGCGGACGAGGGCTTCGATATCAACGGCTTCGGTCACTTCTCGGTTGATCGTGTAGCCGGAACCGGGGTTTTCCTGCTGACCGGTCATGGCAGTGATGCGATTGTCCAGAATGATGGTGATCAGCTTGCTGCGGTTGTAGGCAACGTCCAGCAGCGAGTTGATGCCGGTGTGGAAGAAGGTCGAATCACCGATCGTCGCGACGACGCGCGGTTTTTCGCCTTCGATGGTGTCGAAGATCTGCTGCGCGCCGTGCCCGAGGCTGATGCTGGCGCCCATGCAGACGGTCGTTTCGATGGCGTTGTACGGCGCTCCGGACGAGAGCGTGTAGCAGCCGATGTCGCCGGAGATCATGACGCCCTTGCGCCGACCCAGTTCATAGAAAAGACCGCGATGGGGGCAGCCCGCGCACAATGTCGGCGGACGACCAACCACAGCCGCCTGGACTTCTTCGTCAAGCGGATATTCCTGCCCGAAAATGACCTTGCGAATGACTTCGGGGGTCATTTCGCCGTTGAGCGGGAAGATGTTCTTGCCGTCACATTCGATCCCCAGCGCGCGCACGTGAGCTTCGATGTAGGGGTCGTTTTCTTCGATGATGTAAAGCTTGTCAACTCTGCTCGCAAATTCCTGGATCAGCTGGTCGGGCAGCGGATTGGTGAAGCCGAGCTTGAGGTAAGAAGCCGTTTCGCCAAAGACTTCCTGGGCGTAGAGGTAGCAATCCCCCGAGCAGATGATGCCGATGGCGGTGTTGTTATATTCGGCGCGGTTCCACGGGCAATTGTTGCTGAATTCCTTGAGGAGCTCGCGGTTCTGCTGGATGCCGACCTTGCGCGGGCGCATGTTGGCGGGCGTCGCGACGTATTTTTTGATGTTTTTGGTATAGGGTTTGATAGGCACTTCGCGGCGTTCGCCCAGTTCGACCATGCCCTTTGAGTGGCAAACGCGCGTCGTCATGCGGATCAGGACGGGAATGTCGTATTTTTCGCTGAGCTCGTAGGCTTCGATGAGCATGTCCTTGCATTCCTGGCTGTCGGAAGGCTCGAACATGGGCGTCATGGCAGCCCGGGCGTAGTTGCGGTTGTCCTGCTCGTTTTGCGAGGAGAACTGACCGGGCTCGTCAGCCGTGATGATGACCGCGCCGGCGTTGACCCCGATGTAGGCGAAGGTGAAGAAGGGGTCGGCAGCCACATTCAGACCAACGTGCTTCATGGACGCGATCGAACGCGCGCCGGCGATCGAGGCGCCGATGACCGATTCGAGGGCAACTTTTTCGTTGGGAGCCCACTCGGAGTGAATTTCGGGATAGGTTGCGATGTTTTCAAGGATTTCTGTGCTGGGCGTGCCAGGGTAGGCAGCGGCGAAACGCACGCCAGCTTCCCAGGCGCCGCGGGCGATGGCTTCATCGCCAGTGATGAGTTGTTTCAAAGCTTCCTCCTTTTCCGTCTTGGTTTTTGTGAGTGACGGTAAAGCTCGCCCTTTGAGTATAAACCTAAAAATCCCTTTTAATGCTGATTGGGTTTGTGTTAAGGAAGGTTTTATTGAAACATGTTCGTAAAACCTCAGGTCAGCAAAACATCAAACTCACACAACACGGCAAGATCCGTTTAAATACTCAGAACATATGTTCTGTTTTTAGCAACGTGCAAAGCCTATCGGATCCAACCCCTTGGGGGCAGATAGCGCTAGTCGACTGAACAGTGAATAGCGAGGAATAAATCGCGAATGACTTGTATATGGTTTTAACCAGGCTTCACCCTCCTCAATTCATAAAGTGTATATCATGTGCTGGTCTCCTCACAACAAAGGTTCACATTTCCCTTGACCAGAGCAGGATTCGGGTTTAGAATAATTGTCCTTGCGTAAAAGGTCCTCGTAGCTTAATGGATAGAGCACCTGCTTGCGGAGCAGACGGTTGCGCGTTCGACTCGCGCCGAGGACACTTTTTTATTTAATCTACTCCCTTTTTAGAAAAGATTAGAGTACTTGTACCAAGCACTTGTTCGACTCGCGCCGAGGACACTTTTTCTTTTAACGCACCCCCCTTTTTTATACTGATTAGAGTACTTGTACCAAGCACTTATTCGACTCGCGCCGAGGACACTTTTTTATTTAATCCAATCCCTTTTAAGGCAGTCGATCATTACTGGTCTCATTTACCCCTCATCCCGGGAACCCTGTGTAATGCACACAGGGCAGGCAGAGCCCGGGACGCAAGCAGTCCGCCCGACAGCCAACCCCTCATCCGCCCTACGGGCACCTTCTCCCACGGGAGAAGGCTACGTACTCTCACTTGGGGAAAACACCATGAAATGGCGGGAGAAGACTATAAGACAGGCATACAAACTGCCAACAATTTCACAAGGCGGATTGAAAGCGCAAGAAGGATTTACCCTTATTTGAGACAGTACACTTTCAATACCCCTTCGGGCACCTGGTCTCGCCCTTGTATATCGCTCTAAACGATACAACAACGTCAATTCTCATTTTATCCCTGGTCACGATTATGAGACTACACCAGGAAAAGAGCCCAATACCTCAGCAGTGCTCAAACAAGAAAAAGATAAGGTTCGCTCGTGGTCTCCCGACCATGAGCCAATTTTTAAAACTGAGAATTGCTGATACAACACACCCTGTAATAGTTTACACGTTTTAATCTTCCAGATCAACAATTTCCGGACTGCTTTTTCTGCTTTTATACAACTCGAAGGCTTGTTTTCCTTCGTTTTGCCACCAATCCTGGTATTTGTCATCCTCAGCTGGATCGCCATCATGGACTGGTTTCTGCTCAGACTCTTGTTTCGCCACTTTCTTCACCGTTTTATTGCCTGATTCAATCTTCGCTCCAGCCCCAAAAAAGAGCTGAGCCAGAACGAACAAGCCAATTGCCTGCCAGTATGACAAGGACGGCAGGTTGAAGATTCCCGGCATCAATTGGTTCCACAACCAGCGCACCAGCAGACCAGCAAGCGCAACTACAAAAGCCATCACCAAGACAACCAGCACGATCATGCCTACAACCACAAAAGCATCTGGGGTCTTTTTCTTATCATCTCCATTTTTCTTACCATAAATTCTGATTGGTTCTATCTCCATGTTCATTTTTACTCCGCTATTCATCTATATTTGGGTTCAAATCACTTAATTTTTCCCGCAAAACCTTAATTGCCCTATGCTTTCGCGCCAAAAGTGTGCCGATCGGTGTTTGCCACTCGCTGGATAGCTCCTCGAAGGTTCGCCCCATCAGCATGTTGGCAACGACCACCGCTCTTTGGTCTGGTTTCAGCGATTCAATAGCCTCAAAAAGCCTCTTCCGCACCTCCGTTTGCTCATACTCGTGAGGAGGAGAATCCTCACTCGTCAATAGGTTCAAAAGAGAGAGAGATTCACCATCTGAGAGGATAGGGCTTTCCAGGGGAACAGAGCGTTTGCTCTGCCGTTTCTGATCGATCAGGAGGTTGTTCAGGCTGCGAAAGATATAGGCGCTTAGGTTTCGGATTTGAGCGACCGGCACAACACGATTGATCAGGCGCAACAGCAAGTCACCGACCAGATCCTGTGCAGTTGCAAGGTCAAGATCGCGGTCGCGGGATAACAAAAACGCTACAAGGCGGTTGTGCTCCCCACCGAAAAAACGATATAAGACCTCAGTCGGGTCAAGCTGATTGGAGCCGGACGGGTTGTCTTCATTGTTTGTCTGCATCTTGCGTGTCGCTTCCTCACTCATACCATTAAGACGAATATGTAATGACTTTTATTGCAAATTAGGTGCCAAATCGTGATGGAATTGTATAGCAGTGATAATTGCAATGTTTCACGTGAAACAATCAGCTTGCAATCGCAAACTATTTATCGACTATCGCAAGTTAACGACAAAGAACAGTGTGCCCATTTATGCCCTAACTCTCCCAACCATTTACAAAAAATCCATTTGTTTCACGTGAAACATTTTGAACGCAACAAGCCTCTTTGCACAAACAGTGTAAAATAGCTGGGTGCAATTCTTTTTACGACCGGGCACGGTTTATGCATTAAAATATTGACCGTAATGTTACGGAGGTAATGATGAGAAGAACAATCCTGATCCTAACCCTAATTCTGGTCTTGATTTTATGCGCCTGCGAGCCTGTCAGTGAGCCTGTGGTAGATACAGACGTATCTACTACCGAAGCGCCAAAGACCGTCGTTGGAAATCCGACCCCGACCCCGATGTATCTGTCGGAACTCTACGAACTGACCATGTTCACCGGTGGTGAAGGCTGGGCGACCAATTTCAACAAGAACAGAGTTTTCAATACGCGCAACTTTGGCGAACATTTTTACAACGTCACGCCGCCCGATCTTGCCTCGCTGCCAGTCGACGTCAGTGTTTATACCGCTTTTCCAAACAGCAACACTGCCTGGATATGCGCCAACACTCCCACCGCGAACAGGACGCTCTTTCACAGCAGCGACGCGGGCAAAAGCTGGACCAAGAGCGATGTTGACTTCCCCTGCGGCATGATGGTTTTCCCAGGCGCGGAAACCGGCTATGTGCTTGCCAGTGAAGACGCGGCAATGGGGTCACATTATGTTAGCCTGCACAAGACCGAAGACGGCGGCGCAAGCTGGACCGAAGTATTCAGACACGATCCCGCGAACCCGCAGCAGCTCGGTCTGCCAACCAGCGGCGTTAAGAGCCAGTTTGTTGGTCTGGACAATAATATTCTTTTAGTTGGCGGAACTGAGCCTGTGTCTGGTTCACTTTATTTATATCGCTCTGTTGACGGAGGCGCTTCGTGGAGTCAGCAGGAATGTCAGGGCATCCCTGACAGCGAAGACGCTGAACTTTCGCCCACCACCATCGCGCGCATCAATACTAAGGAAGCCTTCGTTGCCATTCAAGCCTTTTTACCGGATCAGGAAAATATGCCGACCCATTTTTGCTACACAGCTGACGCCGGCGAGACCTGGAATTACCTCTCCAGCCTGGACAATGTCGCATTCTCGGATTTTGGCTCAAGCGAAAGCGGAGTCGCCTTTGCGGACGGCAAGATGTATCAGAGCTACGACGGCGGCAAAAGCTGGGTGGACGTCAGCGAAGGTCTGCCACGTGGTATGACCCCCGTTGCAGTTAATATGATCTCCAATCTTTTTGGCTATATGACCGTCTCGATCACTCCGGACACGCTTGAACAAAACCGCATCTTTATGACTGTAGAAGGAGGAAAGCTTTGGAAGGCAATGCCGGGTACAATCTTAGAATAAACAAGATTACTTAAGCGGATAAGCGATAAAACAAAGTAAAATCGCGAGAGTGTAGACCTGAGCAAAAAATGAGCATGAAGAGAATTCTTTTAGCAAGCCTTTTAGTGGCAATCGTCCTTCTTCCAATAGGAAAAGCTCAGGCGCTTTCCCTGCCAAAGCTGCTGTTGTCTGATAACACCCTCTCGGTTTCCAGTTTTGAGAGTCATTTCAGCGCGCTGGCGAAGCAAGCGTCAGATCCAGATCAGCCAGATCCAGAAAAGGTTGTCTACTTAACTTTTGACGATGGTCCTGATCCGCACTGGACGCCTCAGATTCTGGAGATCCTGGCGCGCTATCATGCTGGAGCCAGGGAAAGTGATCCTGATGCACGACGGCGGCCAAGAACGAGCAAATACGCTACTTGGATTACAACTGATCCTGCATGAATTGATAATGCAAGGCTATCAAATCTTACCCTATTGCACCTCTGAAGGTCAGGCAACGAGCCAAAATTGAAATATGCAAGTTGCTTTGTTAACGCTTCATTAACAATTGTATATTTTTTATATAAATATCATAGTTTTTAGCGATTTTGTTTATTTTTGCTTGATTTTAGAATAAAAATGGATATACTAGTAATTGTTAGTCGCCTGGGTGCCCCCCTCACCCAGGCGACTAACCTTTTTAAGTCGATTTCCGCTACAATTAGACCCATGAGCTCTGATATATACTTCATGCAATGCAACCAGGAAGAATGTCGTTTCCGCTTTCCACTCGATCTGGATCAGTTTGAAGGCAAGGTTTGTCCGATATGCGGAGGAAAACTCAACAAAAAAGTTCCTCGCGTAGCACAATGGCAACCCGATTGGATAGAGGCACACCTTCCAGAGATTTGTCTCGTTTTAGATAATATCCGTTCCGCGCACAATTTGGGTTCCATCTTCCGCACAGCAGAAGGAGCAGGTGTTACGCGCCTGCACTTGTGCGGTCTGACGCCATCGCCTGATAAAACCCCAGCCATTGCCAAAGCTGCATTAGGATCTGAAAGGCGTTTGCCCTGGAAATGGCATGCCAACGGTCTTGAATGCTGCGAGAATCTCAAAGAAAGTGGCTTTCAACTTGTCTGCATCGAGGCAATTCCCCAGGCCAGAAGCATATTTTCTGAAGCACTAAAATATAACAACTCAAAAATCGCACTGGTACTGGGAAGTGAGCCTGCGGGGATCGATCCTGCAATTATTGAAACAGCAGATAAGGTGGTCTACATTCCAATGTCAGGGAAAAAGTCTTCGCTCAATGTGTCGGTAGCTTGTGGGATCGCGCTTTACAGCGTCTTAAGCTCTTTTCAAAAGAAATAAACTTTAGGACAAGCCCTTTCAGATGCACCTGCTCGATAAGGTTTAACGCTGCCATTTAGTAAGCCATTTCCGCCCGTATCGATATCGCGGGTGCGAGGACTCCTTAGTTCCTTGAATTTGCTATTCTTCCTCATTGAAGACGCTGTTTCTGGTAAAAGTGAGAAACTCGGGAATATAGCCATTTAGTTTTGTTGCACTCTCCTAACTTTTTAAAAGGAAGGGTAGTAACTAAATTTCCAAGGATTCGTCTGTATTAATAAATACAAAGTTTTTGATTTCAGATTATCTTTAGATACCGAGCAAACAGGAGAGTATTCATGTGAAAATCGCAAAAAAAGGCAGAGAACCAATTATTTCATTCGAAAGCAGGTATCTGGAATTTGTTGATAAGGTCTATTGGTATATTTTGCGGAAAGTAAGGAACACGCATGACGCTGAAGACCTGACTTCACAAACCTTTCTAAAAGCCTATCAATCGTATTCCACACTTAGAGATCAAGATAAATTTGCTCCGTGGATATTCAGAATTGCTTACAACTTATCCATGGATTATTTCAGGCATTCCTTGCAGTACGGTGAGGAAAATCCCGAAAAGCTTCCATGTGAAAAAGAGGATTTGTTGTCCAAAGCGATAAATTCAGAACTATCCAGACAAATTCAAACAGAAATTCAAAAGTTGTCGAAAGAAGAGCAGAATCTTTTAGACCTTCGTTTTGTAGCCCAATTAACGTTCAAAGACATGGCATCTGTGCTCCAACGAAATGAATCAACCGTTAAAAAACAATATTACAAAATAATAATCCAATTAAGAAATATATTGGAGGAAAAATGAACATTTCTGAATTTGAAAAGGAAATAGAAAAATCTTATGCTCCGCAGTATCCAAAAAGCGAGTTCAAAATCAGTTTGCAAAAAAGTTTTCGAACAAATGAGTATGAAAATAAACTAAACATTCGATTTAATTTTATGCGGGCATTACCTGCACTGGCTGTGTTGGCAATTTTAGCTGTTGTCTTAATCCTCGGACCCAAAAATGTATGGGCTCAGCTACAAAAGTGGTTCGGGAATGCTCCGGATATAGGATTGGTTTCTTCAGGGTCAAATGTAAAAATCTTAGAACAACCTGTAAGTCAAACTCAAAATGGGATTACCGTGGAATTAACTTCTGTGACAGCTACAGAATCAAAAACTGTCATAAGTTACAGAATTATCGGCATTCCTGCAGACGCTTACAGTAATGATGAAAATCAGGCTTTTGGTTGCCAATTAAACCCTTACATACTAACTAAAACCGGTGAAAAGATTGAAACAATCGGAAGTAGAAACACATTTGCTGCTCTGCCTGAGGATACGACGAAAGCTTCACTGGAGTTCCCTTGCCTGCCAGAAACCCAAACCGGTAAAACACCAGAAAACTGGAGTATTCACTTCTCGTTGGTTGATGCAGAAATTGAAGATATTGCCATGCCAGTGATAGAAGTCGCTCAAGTAGAGGATCCAAAAGAAACACCAACTACATCAATCCCAGAACAGGCTGGGTCACCCTCAATAGCTTCTGAAACAGACGTTCTGCAAATTGATAAAGTGATGCAAACTCGGAATGGTTACATTTTTGCTGGAGCAATTCCCAATCAGTATACTGATACTGAATGGCTTGGATACTTCTCAACAAGTACACCTGTTATCTTCGATGCTGAGCAAAAAAGGCTCCACGTTTTTGAACCTGCTAATCGCAAAGAAATTATGGAGATGCTTTCCTCGCAGATTGAGGCAGGAAACTACCCATGGATGGTAGAAACCGATTCAAATAGCATTAATTTTCCGATAACGATATCATGGGAAGTGCAGTGGTTTTCAAGGGAATCAAACCCTGTAGAAACAAGATTCGAGTTTGACTCAACACTAATAAAAGATATTGGATTTGAATTTCAGGTGAATAAAAAAATGCAACTTGGAAAGGATGAAATTACGTTCGAGACCATTCGAAGAAATGACCAGGGATATTTTGAATTCATTTTTCTTGTACCAGAAGATTTTGCTGGTCTCGAAATCAGCATCGCGAATACCCAAATCAATTGGGTTGCAATAAACAACGAGAATGGCAGGCTCATACTGACGCCCTATTTTGACTTCCTTCCGGAAGGAAAAATCGAGGTTGTCCTAAGCAACCCAATCTATAATGGGAAGCGAGTTGTTTTTTTATCTCAATGGGCACCTTCGGGCACTACCACTCGAACACAACAAGCGATTACTGATATGCCAAACTGCTCGTTATTGGAACCATTTCCGATATTTGAAAAAGAAAACGCAAATTTGCACGGTAGTTTGCTGTTTACTGAACCATTCGCTGAAAGTGGGACCAGCGGTTTGACCCTTTACAATATCGATGGCACCAGTCGACGGGTTGTTACAGAAAATGGCAGCTGGGGTGCTTTCTCTCCAGATGGGCAGCGGATTGCTTATTTTGGAACAGACCAGTTTCTCCATATCTACGACATACAAAGCAAAGAAGATAAGACCATTGGGATCGTAAATGGCATTGATACAAAATGGTCTGCGGATGGAACTCAGCTTTCTTACATCAATACTGATCCTCAAACAGGTGTTACCTTAAATGTCATCAATACTGATGGAGGCGAGAAAAAGGCATTAGTTCAACACATGCAACTCAAGAATATCGGTTTTTCTGCTGTGGATGGAAATCTGTACTTCGCAAAACAATATCTGCCTGAGAATAAGGATACAACGCTTCATTCAGTGGATCCTATTTCTGGAATAATTACAGATTTAGGCCAGTTGCCTGAGCCAAATGCTGTCTTTTTTGACAATACCGAATCTAACTTGTTCGTCGTGTCTGGTAGAACTGGAAATACTTACCTCTACAAAATAGCTGAGAATGCATACACATTATTTGCCCAACAAAATGAATTCAATGGTGGGATTGGGAGAACTGGTTTCGTATTCGGAGCCACACAGACAGGCATACCCTATAAGTATGATCGGTTAGCGCTTGTTGACTACAACAGATGTCAAGGCTGGCTCCTGGATTTCTTTATTCCAGGGGGAAGTTTGATGGATATTTATATCCAGGAATAGATTTTGAATAACTAACAAGTGAACAAGTAATATATCTCTTAATTATGCGAGACTGTGACTTTACTTGTCCTTTTAAGAATGTGCGAAAATTTCTTGACACAACAAACCCAGCACCGAGTGTTACGGTGCTGTTTTTTGGTTATGTAACAGGCGAAGAATCAGGGTTGAATGATCGTGCCAGCTGGAATTACAGTATGTTTGGGAATAATTACGATCCCGTCACGAACATAATGGTAATCGCCATCGAGCACCGTAGCATCAGGGAAGGCTTTGATAACCACATTGTCGCCGATGCTGGCATTCTTGTCGATGATCGCGCCTTCGATCTTACAATTCCTGCCAATACCAATGGGAGCGCCGTTACGCAATGTGCCATACCAGTCTGCGCCCATCACAATTGTGTCACGGATTTCTGTTCCCTCACCAATGTGGCTGCGTAAACCAATAATGGAATGGACAATCTTAGATTTTGAAATCTCGCACCCTTCAGCAATCAGGGCTTGCTTTAACTCACAAGCGCTGATACGACTTCCTGGCAAAAAGCGAGGATGGGTAAAAATGGGGTTTTCCGGGTCATAAAAATCGAACTCTGGGGCATCTTCAGTCAATTCCAGATTGGTTTCATAGAAAGTTCGGATCGTTCCAATGTCACGCCAGTAACCTTCAAAGTTGTACCCGAATACTCTTCTTCCCCGGTCAATCAGGGAGGGGATAATATCGCCACCAAAATCGTCCATCTTTCGGTCAGAGAAATCAGAACGCAAGACCTCCATCAGAACATCCATGCGGAAAACATAGATACCCATGGAGCCCAGGTAAGGGCTGACAGGATCGTCACGGCTTACCATATCCTGTAGAAGAGCAGGATCTTTCGGTTTTTCCGCAAAGCGGGTAACACGACCGTCTTCGGCACTTTTGAGAATACCAAAACGTGGTGCGTCCTCCTTCAAAACCGGTTGAACCGCAACAGTGATGTCGGCGTTGTTCTCGATATGAAACTCAGTCATCTTAGCGTAATCCATACGATATAGATGGTCACCGGCTAAAATCAGGACGTGCTTGGCGCGCGATGAACGAATTTCCTGGCGTTGTTTGCGAACCGCATCAGCCGTGCCCTGATACCAATCAGTATTTTCCATAGTCTGTTCAGCAGCCCAGATTTGAACCCCACCAGGATGGAAATTGTCGAAATTATAGGTTCGGCTGATATGTCGATGCAAAGACACCGACATAAACTGGGTTAAAACGGAAATGTTGAAAATACCTGAGTTAATACAATTACTAATCGGGATATCGATTAACCGATACTTTCCAGCTATAGGTACAGCTGGTTTGGCTCTTTCGGAGGTAAGAGGAAACAGACGCTTTCCTTGCCCTCCACCTAAGATTATTGCAAGAACTTCATCCATCTTTGGCATAGCTCTCCTTTTCAGCATAAACCATGCTATTAAATATATTTTTTATAACGATTACCACGAATCGGCATAACGGTTGACCGAAAATGTTTTTATATTGTACCCTTTATTTGTTGAACTGTCGCTAATAATTCATTAGCTGTTTGTAAACTCTTTTCACTGGTGCTGCCTGACATCTCAGCCAGTTCCAACAATCGCGCCCGATCTTCCAACTCTGTAACCTGAGTAGTGGTGCGATTTTGGTCTGTCAGCTTGTTTACCCGCAGATGCTGATCACCAAATGCAGCCAGTTGGGGTAAATGGGTCACGCACATAACCTGATGGTGCTGAGCCAGTTTCCAGAGCAATTCACCAACGGTCATACCAACTCGTCCGCCAATTCCGCTGTCAATTTCATCAAACACCAGAGTTGGAATTTGGTCGGCATCTGCTAAAACATTCTTAATCGCCAGCATCAGCCGCGAAGTCTCGCCACCTGAAGCAATTTTTGCCAAAGGTTTAAATCCCTCGCCAGGATTAGTCTCTATCAAAAATTCAATCTGATCAACGCCAAAGGCATCGAACGCCAGCCCGCCATCAATGTTAAGTCCATCAGGATCAGGTTTTTGAGTGAGCAAAACTTTTAACCTTGCCTTTTTCATCTCCAACTGCGCGAGCTGGTTTTGCATTTGTTCAACCAAAACCTGAGCGGATTCCTTTCGACTTTTTTGAATTCTCAACGCTTTTTCAGATAAAGTTAACTTAACTTCTTTTATTTCTTTATCAACTTCCTTTATCTTGGAATCCACATTCTCTATTTGCTCCAACTCATGTTGAGCTTTCGTGTAGAAATTCAAAACTTCGACTACCGAACCACCATGCTTGCGCTTGAGATTGTTGATAAGATCAAGGCGAAGCTCAATTTGATCGAGTCTGGCGGGGTTAAATTCAATTTGCTCGTTATAGCGTCGTAATTCGTAAGCCAGATCGCTTAAACTGGTCAGCGCGGTTTCAACCTGATCGGCCATTGCCTGGGTTTGTGAGTCGATACGTGCCAGCGAGATCAATTCGTTTGAGATGTTTCCTAATATATCGGTTACAGAGAAGCTTTCAGGATCAGATTCGTCCAAAGCCTGGAGGGCTGTCTGGGCATGCCTGCTGAGAACTTCAGCATTGGCAAGGCGGGTGCGTTCCTGACGCAAAGTTTCTTCTTCATCGACAGAAAGTTTTGCGGCTTCTATCTGCCCGATTTGATAGCGCAAGATATCGACACGTTCGTCGACATTAGCCTGCAATTGTTCCAAACGCTTTAATTCAGCCTGGGTTGCTAGCCAGCGATGATAATCCGCCTGATATTCATCCAGAAGCGGAGCGTTACAGGCAAAACGATCCAATAATTCGCGATGGTTTTTTACTTTTAGCAAAGAAAGGTGCTCAGACTGTCCATGAACATCGACCAGAAGTGAGCCAATCTCTGCCTGCAATCCCAAATTGACACTTCGACCGTTCACACGAGCAATCGAGCGACCTTCAGCCCGAATCTCGCGTGAAAGCAAGAGCTGCTGACCTTCTTCCAACAGCCCTTCATCCTCAAGAAGAGGTTGGAGCTGTTTCTGGGTATATTCATCGGGCTCAAAAAGAGCTTCAACAAAGGCTTTATCAGCGCCTTGCCGAACCACACTGGAATCCAGCCTTTGACCCAAAACCGCGCTGAGAGCATCGAGAATGATCGACTTGCCAGCGCCAGTTTCGCCAGTCAAAATTACCAGTCCATCAGTAAACTGAAGCGTCAGGTCGGTGATAATAGCAAAGTTTTGGATGTGGAGTTCTTTTAACATAATCGCCTACAGTCGCAACCCCCTGGATTGAGCATATGCCGTAGAAGCTACTAAAACCATGTAGACCACCCTCCAGATCAGGGGGAAAATGTTCCCAACAAATGAAAAAGCTTCTCCTGCGGAGAACAATATAGCCACGACTTGTGGAACCAGCATAGGAATACAACCAATGATCGCTCCAGCAAAAATTGCTTTATTGAGCGCATTGCTGCGTCGTTTATTGACGGCGAGACGAACTGCCCGATAAATCAGCATGCCAACACCTGGCGCAACCAGCAAAATGAAAAAGCCCAGTCTTGAAACCATCCATCCGCCTGCATAAGAAAGCACTGCCGCGATCAGAAATCCAATTACCAGGTCAAACAAACTGGTAGTATCAAAGACTTTCTGCTGGGCTTTAACGCAATTCTGGCAACGATAGCCGGTTGGGGTCAAAACCGCCGTAGCAGAGGTAATCGGCTGATCACAGCGATTGCAACGCAATACAGGGGCTTCGTCTGGGCTTGGGTTAGTGTTGTGAGTTTCAGTCATATTTTGTCATTTCAAGGATCGGGTTGCGCTGCATCATTGCAGCCAGATCCCGATAAAAGTAGTTTGGTTCACCAAATCGCAACATGTTCAGGGATTGCTGATTGGCACGTATGTGTATCCGATCACCGTTTTTCAGTGGGACAGGATCCATGCCATCGATAGACAGCACAACATCATGATTGATGGTAGGGTAAAGATCCACTTCGGCCCCTTCAGCCAAAACCACAGCTCGGTCAAAACTGAGATGAGGTGCTATAGGCAGAATGAGCATGTTGCGCAGCTCCGGTGGCAAAACCGGTCCGCCTGAAGCCAGTGCGTAAGCGGTGGAACCAGTTGCGGTAGAGACAATGACACCATCTGACATATAGGAGTTCATGTAGCCCTCTCTCAAATCAACACGGACCTGGATAGGGTGCACGTCCTTGCCACGGCAAATTACCGCTTCATTGATAACATCCCAGCTGCGAGAAAGCTGATCATCAGAATAAAGTTCCGCTGTAAGCATCATTCTGCTTTCCATATGATAATCTTTATTCATAAGTCGGTTAATGCCAGCCTCAAGGTCTTTCTCACTCAATTCCACCAGAAACCCAAGCCGACCTGCCTGGACACCCAAAATAGGAATGCCCAAAGGCGCGCAAATGTGCCCAGCTCGCAAAAGAGTGCCGTCACCACCAAAAACAGTCACCATATCAATGCCATCGAGGTCCGGCACGCGTTCCCAATCTTCAAAATTGTAAGGAAACCATCGGGTAAAAACATTTTGATCATTTAGCAGTCTTTCAAGCTCGTGAGCAAGTGAAATCGCTTTCGACACAGCCGCATTAGGCATAAGCAAGACGTTTTTGGGGGTGAATGGCTTCGGATGCATGTTTTTATTATAGTCGCAAATATCCTTTTTTAAGGTGAGGCAGATAAAATGCACGGCTTTATTACAATGGCCCTTTATCGGCTTTGACCCAGTCGAAAAAACCTGTACAATTAAGCATCGTACAGCAGGACACAATGACGCAAACCAAGAATCGAATGCAAACCTTTCCAGACTGGCAAATAGTAAGCCGACATCGTTGGATTTTACCAATCCTCTCAATTCTACTTTTTATTGGTATCTGGCAGATCCTTTTTATTCTGCTAAAATTACCTGCCTTTATTCTGCCAAGCCCAGCCATGGTTTGGGTAAAATTTCTCGAGGTATTAAAGAATGGTCTTTGGTGGCGCAATCTCTCATACACCCTGCTGGAACTATCTCTTGGACTGCTGATCGGCACAGTGGCGGCATCTCTGCTTGGATATATTCTGTCCAAAACGCTCTTTCTCGAGAACCTGCTCTCCCCCTTCCTCGTGGGCAGCCAGTCCGTGCCGGTGGTCGCTATCGCGCCGATGATCATTATTTGGTTTGGTCCAGGCTTGTTCTCAAAAGTGCTCATCTGTGCCATGACAATCTTTTTCCCAGTCCTGGTAAATGTTCTGATTGGCATGCGGGAGGTATCGCAGGATCTGCGTGAATTGATGCTTTCTCTCAAAGCCTCGCGCTGGCAGATGCTGACCAAACTCGAATTCCCGGCTGCCTTGCCGGTACTATTGGGCGGCTTACGAATTGGAGCCACGCTTTCGGTGATCGGCGCTATCGTCGGCGAGCTGGTTGCCTCAGATCGCGGATTGGGCTATCTGATCAATCTTGGTCGCGGGCAGTTTGACACCGCGCTGGTATTTGTTGCCGTCTTTAGCCTGATCTTTTTAGCGGCAACCTTATATGGAATTGTCCTATTTCTTGAACGCCGGGCGCTCAAATGGCAAACCTGGCGGGAGTTTTAAGCGGAGTTTTTAAATGAAACGAATCTTCTTATCCTTGCTTTTGATCCTGACTTTGTTTCTTTCGGCTTGCCAACCCAAAGCTCAAACTGAACTTCGCGAGATCACGATCAATCTGACCTATGTGCCCAATGTTCAGTTCTCTCCTTTTTATGTGGCAATTGAAAAAGGCTTCTTTGAAGCGGAAGGATTGAAAGTTAATTTGGTTTACGGCAACGAAGCCGATATGGTCGCCCTGGTAGGCTCAAATCACCAGCAATTCATGATCGCCTCAGGCGAACAGGTCTTGCTGAGCCACGAGCAAGGCCTGCCGGTTATCGCTGTCGCGAATTGGTACAAGGATTATCCGGTTGGGATAGCCGCGCTGAAAGAATCCGGTATCACCGAGCCAAAAGACCTGATCGGCAAAAAGATCGGTTTGCCCGGTCTGTATGGCGCCAATTACATCGGGATGGAAGCTTTGGCTGGTCAGACCGGACTGAAAAGCAAAGATTATGAGTTGGTCTCGATCGGTTTCAATCAGGTTGAGGCTTTGGTGAGCAAAACGGTTGACGCGGTGGTGGTCTATTTGGCGAACGAGCCGGTACAGCTGCGCGAACGTGGCTATGAGATCAATGTTATGGCGGTGAAGGATCATATCCATCTGGTCGGTAACTGCCTGGTCACCAACGAAAGCAGCATGGCAAACGAGCCCGATCTGGTGCGTAGTGTGACCAAGGCTTTTGTTCAAGGCATCCAATACGCAGCTGAGCACCCTGATGAGACCTGGGAGATCAGTCAGAAGTATGTTGAGAACCTGACGGATGAGACCGCGCCTATCCAGCGAAAGGTTTTGGACGAATCGATCAAACTATGGCTGTTGGATCGCCAAAGTCAAGAAGAACAAATGAAGAGTTGGAGCAACATGATGCAGGTTTTGCTTGACATTGGTCTAATGAAGAACGCCATTGACCTGGACAAAGTATATTCAAATGAATTTCTCCCCTGAACTTTCCCTCCTGGTGCAAGAGCTGGCTGTCAGCTTTGCGGATAAAGGCGGGCGGCTGGAAGTTTTGAAGGATATCTCGTTTTCTCTGGCAAAGAATGAGTTTGTCTGCATGATCGGACCCTCCGGCTGCGGAAAATCGACGCTTTTAAGAACGATCGCGGGATTAATACCTTATTCACAGGGAAGAATCGAATATCCTGATCTTCATGGTCGCCAGGCACGCACCGGTCTTATTTTTCAGAAGCCAAACTTGATGCCATGGCGAAGTTTGAGAAAAAATATTGCTCTTCCGCTTGAACTTGAAGGCAAAACGCAGGCGGAAATTGACCAAAGAATTCACGAAATGATCGCTCTGGTCGGGCTGGAAGGCTTTGAGGATTCCTGGCCCCACGAATTAAGCGGAGGAATGGCGCAGCGCGTGGCAATCGCCCGCTCGCTGGTGCAGGACCCGGATATTCTGCTGCTGGATGAGCCTTTTGGCTCGCTGGATGAGCTGACGCGCGAACGCATGAGCGAAGAGCTGCTGCGCATCTGGAACGAAAAGACCAAAACGATCCTGATGGTGACCCATTCGATCAGCGAAGCAGTCTATCTCGCCGATCGGGTTCTGGTGCTCTCCCGAATTCCTGCTAGGATTGTGCTGGATATGAAGATCGATCTGCCCCGTCCGCGCGACAGCCAGCTGCGTTATAGCTCAACATTTGCCAAAGCGGCTCAGATACTGCATGACCATCTCCAGGTTTAAACGGCGAGTTGGATATTATCAAAAGTGATTCAAGATATACTGATTATTCAAGTTACGGGCGGACGTGGAAGTCCGCCCCTACTGTTTAATCCTTACTAGGGAAAATTATCATTTAGACTTCGCATTAGAAGAATATAAAAAATGTAAATTTCTATACCGCCTTTATGGTATAGTTTTAATTCCAAAATCTGAATCGGGAGTGCTTTTATGTACATTGCCATTGAAGGTGTGATAGGTGTAGGAAAAACCAGTCTGGCGCGATTGCTTGAGCCCTATTTTGAGGCAGAAACCCTGCTGGAAGTCTTTGAAGAAAACCCGTTTTTGGGCGATTTTTACTCTGATCGCAGCCGCTATGCTTTTCAAACCCAAATCTTCTTCCTGATGAGTCGCTATCATCAGCAAAACAAGGCATTTCGGAATGCGAATTGGGAAGAGAAAACTTTCATTTCCGATTACACCTTTGATAAGGACGCGCTTTTTGCTGGGATCAATCTCTCTGGCGATGAGCTGGAGGTCTATCATAATGTTCATGACGCTTTGGCGGATAAATTTCCGAATCCTGATCTTGTCATTTATCTACGCGCAAGCCTTGAGACCCTGATGAACCGCATCGCTCATCGTGACCGCTCCTACGAACGCAACATGGAACGCGCCTATATTGCTGAACTGATGGATGCTTACGATAAGTTTTTTGCCCACGATAAGTGGCAGGGTCGCGTTTTATTGATCGAAACGGATGATCTCAACTTTATTGAAAGCCAGGAAGATCTGAATTATCTCGTCAATCGCATCAAACAGGCTCTGCGCCTGGCGCCTTATCAACAAAGCCTGCCGCTGGAAGATTAAGGGGATTGGCATGAGAATTAATCCGGAAATGCTAATAAAGATCGCAAAGGATCATGTTGCCCAACGAGAGCGCAAAGAAAAAGATCTCATTGCCGTCTATCTGACAGGTTCCGTAACAGAGGGTGAGCCTTTATTGGGCGGCACCACTGATATTGATATGGTCTTTGTTCATAAAGAAGAGCCTGCCGTCAAACGCGAGGTCATTCGCGTTACTTATGAGATTTCGCTGGATATTGAACATCATCATCAAAGCTACTATACCTACCATCGGCGTTTACGTAAAAATCCCTGGTTCGGGCATCATCTGTGTAAGCATCAGAATATTCTGCTGGATAAAGACCATTGGCTCGAATTCCTACACGCCAGCGTTGGTTCGGGCTTTAACAAGCCCGAGAACGTATATGCGCGCGCGGTGCAGTTCTCAGACAAAGCCCGTGAACAGTGGTTTGATCTTGATGACCCACAGGAAGTGCCCTGGGGAGAATGGATCGCGCTTTATTTTAAGTCCGTTGGCACAGCAGCCAACGCGATCGCCTGTCTTGAGGGACCCGTCCTGACAACGCGGCGATTCATCAGTGAATTTAGCCGTAGAGCTGAGCTTTTGGATCAATTGGCGCTGATCGGAGAGCTGACGCGCTTGTTGGGAAATGATGAGTTCGGTCAGGAAAAATTTGAGAAATGGAGACCGATCTGGGAGTCTGCGCTTGAAAAGGCAAATAAACAGGCAGACTGCCCCGCAAACATCAAAAAAGTTCGCAAAGCCTATTTTTTGCAAAGTGTGGATGTTCTGGCTGAAAACAAAGTTTTGCATGCCGTTCTTTGGCCCATGATAGTTACCTGGCAGCAGGCAGTCAGCGTTCTGGAAGAAGATAAGGAATCAATGAATAATTGGTTCGGCTTTTTGCGGGATCTTCATTTTGAGCAAGACCAGAAGGAACGCTTGCTGAAAAATCTTGATCATTTTATTGATCAGGGTGAGCATATTCTTGAAGATTATAAGAACAAATTTAATCTCTAAATTGTGGATAACACGCACTTTTTCTGTGGATAAGTGCGTGTTTTCTGTGAATAATCCTGTTCGCAGACTTCGGAAAAGCTTTGGACAAAAAATGGATAACTTTCTGATCCTGGGACGTTTTTATTCCAAGCAGTGGAATATGGAGAAAGCTTGTCATTTTTGGACTAACTTATCAAATTTTAAGAAAAGATTGATTCGGCTTTCTAATCCTTCGATAATTTGAAAGAAGAAAAGCAATAGTAATTCCCAATCCACATTATCCACAGGCCCTACTAAAAACTACTAATTAATAATATAAAAAGAGAATAATATCTTTTATGAGGAAACAGGACACACACCGACAAGAATAACCACTTAGCATAAGAAATCAACCACTTATCAAAAAACAGAGGAAATTTATCTCGATCTTTTCTATACTGTAGCCATTGAGACAGGAGGTGCCAGATGGAAATCGAAATCAAAATTGATGGCAACTACAAAGAACCAAAAATAATCATACTCACCGAAAAAATGAGCGACGAGATCAACTTATTGGTGAGAAAAATTACGGAAGACGTTCCGCAAATGATTGCTGGCTTTCAGAATGATCATCTGAAGGTTCTGGAGCAGGATGAGATATTCCGGATCTATACTGCTAACAATAAAGTCTTTGCTAACACCAGCGATGGCGATTATAGCCTAAGGCTAAGGCTGTATGAGCTGGAAGAACGACTGGAAAAGAATGATTTCGTTCGCATATCCAATTCCGAAATCATCAATATCCGCAAAGTCAAGGCTTTTGATCTCAGCTTTACCGGCACGATCTGCGTGAAGTTGATAGACGGAACGGTCACCTATGTCTCACGGCGCTATGTGCCAAAAATCAAACAAATTTTAGGAATATAGGAAAGAGAATAAAGAGGTAAAAATGAAAAAAGAAACTGTAGCAAGAATTATTTCAGGTGCTCCCATTGGATTGGTAATTAGCTATCTAATTACTATTATCATCTCTCTGATCATTGGTGACGGCAACTATCATGGTGTCGTTCCGGAATTAGTGGAAGCGACTGGAGGAGAACTGAAAGCCGTAATTGTCCAGACTCTGGCTTCAATGGTCTACGGAGCGGTGTGGGGCGGAGCGTCAGTAGTATTTAAACGCGATGACTGGAGCATTTTGCGCCAAACATTTACGCACTTCATCATTGCGTCATTGATTTCTTTGCCAATTGCATACTTTATGCACTGGATGCGACATAGTCTGATGGGCTTTGTCAAATACTTTGGAACCTTCATTGTGATTTACGCGATCGTTTGGGCTATTTTGTATTCCATAGCGAAAAGAAATGTAGATCAGATCAACGCCAAAGTAAGGCAAAATAAATAAGATCAGAAGAATTTTCAAAATTTCTAAAAGAAGCAGGACATAATTTCTCGTCCTGCTTCTTCTTTAACCTATCTTATTTGAACAGCAGCGGGAAAAATGAGAAATCAGAATTTTTTTCAATAAAATGGCAGGAATAAAGACCCGGTCGTGATTCTGAAGTTTGGGAGGCAGTGTCCCACGCCTGAAAACAGAGTAAATGGCGGCGGTTTTCAAGCAGGGAATAGGGTACTGTGAGCTGGAAAGTCGAGCGAAAAGGGAGGTCAGGCAATGGTTCCAGAGAATCTACAACGCGAATAAGTGCCTGAGGATGATCAGGCGGAAAATCCAATGACCAGGTCAGACGGTCTACGGAACTATAATCCGTAACATATTCCTTATAAAAGCTATAGTCATCGCTAAAGCCTTGCATATCTAGGTGTCCTAAATCGGGTGTTTGCGCTTCAAGCACTGTTTCCGGACCATAAGCCAATTGATAAGGGTCAAAGCTTGCTAAGGCAGCTCGGGTCAGTGCTTGCAGCGAGGCTTGTTTTAGATGATCATTAAAATACCAACAGGCGGGGGTATGACCTCCGGATTGTTGTGTGCCCATCCTAAAGCTCAGGACTGGTAACTCTAATTCGCCATAGGCGTAGTCAAGCAGCGTGCCATGGCTTTCGAAATCATTATCGCCATTACCAACTACTGGAACTGCTTCTGTCTCATAAGCAAGCTTATTAGCGAGCATAAAAAGCTCTTCTGCGTACGGATTGGGTGCCAAAGGATCATATAAATAGGGCGTCAGAATCTTGTTCTGATAGCTATCCAGATGCAAGATTAAACTGGAATTGGAATCATTCGCCAGCTGTGAGAGAAATGCGACCAATGCCTGTGTTTCGGGCTCGCTTGCTGCTGAAGGTCCAGAAAAGGCAGGACTGCAGGAATCAGCATTGCCAGGTGACCATTGATAAGGAAAATTTAGATTGAGCCGAACACCATTATCGAATGATTCGCAGTAGGTAGGATTGGTATTATTTTCCCAATCAATTGTTTCACCAGCCCTCGCCTGAGCTTCAGCGCGCAAGCGCCCATCCGGATTCGCGATGACAACAGAATAAATTTCAGTAAAATTCAAAAGAAATGTTGCTGTTGCGTCTTGTTCGTAATTTTGCAGAAGACTCTCAAGAAAGAGCAAGTTGATCTCAACTGGCGCAAAGGAATTTCCACGCAAGCCGCTGATTAGTATCAGACGAGGTTTGTTTAGTTCACCATTTTCATTATTGATCTTTACGAGTTTAATGGCTCTTTGTTCAAAGGAAGTGCCAATCTCACTTACTTGAACTAAACTCGGATAAGTGTTTTTGATCTCAATGAGCCGCTGATTGATAGTAAGACTGTCACGATAGCAATCAAAGCCAGGAATTGTTGAGTTGATCTTATTTGTATTGGCTTGTGATGGAAAAACTGTTAAAAAGAAGAGAATAAGAATGAAAAAGAATAATAAAAGTTTGCTTTGTTGTGACATAGAGTATCCTTTTCATGAAGACAGAGATGCTCGGGTTAATCAATTTAAAGTTTAGATTATTGTACATTGTTTGGAAAAAATGGTTATGATTAAAACCGAGGTTTAGCCATGAGTCAAGCAGTCTCCAACCAAAAATTTAAGATCAATTTATGCTTACCAGAAGTACGAATTGCAGATCCTGTCTTTAATGGCGGAAGCATTATTGCAATGATTGACCAAATATGCACTGATAATGACGGCCCTCAGCTGATACTCTTTCCGCAACTTTGCTTAAGCGCCTTCACTTGTGGTGATTTGTTCTTCTTACCCCTACTCAGTCAAGCTTGTTTGCTGCAACTCGAGCGGATTGAGCTATCTATCCGCAGAAGAGAAATTTTTGTTGCCCTGGGTTTGCCTCTTGAAATCGATGGTGGACTTTATGACGCGATTGCCCTCCTGAATGATGAGGGATTGTTTACTATTGTAATTAACCAGAAGCCAGACTTAAGATATTTCAGTCCAGCCTGTGATATTACGAATAAAAATCTGACTTGGCAAAGGAAAAAGATTCCGATAATTAAAGATGGAATTATTCCCGACCTGATCCTGGGGAAAAAGATCAAGATATGGATTGGTAAGTTAGAAGAAGCCCCCAGAATTGAAAAGAATGAGATTTTATTAAATCCTTGTGCCTTGCCCGCGTTTGGGGATGTCGATCATGAAGCTCTCTTTTGGCAATACAGCCAAAGGCAAGAGGGAATTCTGGCGGTTTGTTCCGCCGGTGCCAGCGAATCAACCAGTCAATTTGCTTTTTCCGGTCTGGCTCAGGTTTGGCAGGAAGGAAAGCTTTTAGCAAACGGAAAACAGCTAAGTTTTCAGAATGAAACTACCAGCCTTTCGCTTCCTTGCAATCCGATAGATAAAAAAGAGACTCTTTATAAACTGCCAAAGCGAATTAAAGAATTACCATTTTTGTTCGAAAACGATGAAGATCAGCTTCAGCGAATATTTGAGATTCAGGTCGCTGGTCTGATGGGGCGGCTGCGGCATACCGGTTCGAAACGATTGGTCATTGGTCTGAGCGGCGGCGCCGATTCGAGCATGGCGTTGATGGTCTGCTGTCAGGCTGCTAAAAAGCTTAACTTGCCTCTTAATAATATTCTGGGCGTTGTTATGCCCGGTCCGGGTACGTCGACGGCATCCCTGGAGAGAGTCTGGGAACTTATAGAAGTCAGTGGAGTCCAGGGGCGCAATAACGATATCAGCCAGCCTGTTCAACAGCATCTTTCCGCGATTGGACATGACGCCAGACCAGATTTGACCTTTGAAAATGTTCAGGCTCGTATTCGCACGCTGTATCTGATGAACTACGCCAATTTGCATCAGGGCTTGGTGATCGGTACGGGTGATCTTTCCGAGATCGCCTTGGGTTGGTCAACCTATAACGGCGACCAGATGAGCATGTATAACGTCAACGCCGGCTTGCTGAAAACGGTACTGTTGCGTCTTTTACCCTGGGCGGCAGAACACTTGTTTGGTGAGGAAGGCTTGAAGGTAGCCGAAAAGGTAGCTGCTGCGCCTATTTCTCCGGAACTGGAGCCGGTCAATGAGCATGGACAGACAGAACAGATCACCGAAGAGGTGATCGGGCCTTACAAATTGCATGATTTCTTCCTTTGGCAATTTCTTGCGGAAAAGCAAAACCCAAAGGAAATCTTCAGTCAAGCGCTTGAAACCTTTGGCAAGGAGTTTCAGGCGGATTATATTCTAAGTTGCTTGCAAAAATTTATTGAGCGTTTCTTCCGTCATCAGTTTAAACGCAGCGCCTGTCCCGATGGCGTGCAGGTTTTTACAGTTGGACTGGATTCCTGCAGTGCCTGGCGGATGCCATCAGACGCGGGCGCGGAACTTTGGCTTGCAGATTGCTATCATCTGGTTGAAAATACCGCTAAGTTAAAAACAAAATGAAAAAAGAGCTCCTATTGGTTTTTGGTACCTCGGCTGACCCGATACATACAGGACATATTCAGCTTATCACTGACGCAGTTGCAGCGCTTGAAAAGCGCAATGTCAAGGTGCGCGAAGTTATGATGATGCCGGTATTCAGACATCACAACATTCGTGACGCTATCAAACGCTCGTTACCACTCACATTTCAACATCGCTTTGAAATTTGCGAGCTGGCAGCAACTGAATTGAGTGAGAAACTAGCTTGCAAGGTGAGCGTGAGCGATTTGGAGCGGCGATTGGTTGAAACAAAAAATCGATCTAACTTTACCGCAGAAACGATGGAAGCGTTGAGAGCAACCACAGATCCAATTCTTTCTTTAGGATTTCTAATTGGCGCGGATAGCTTCTCAGGAGATGAACCAGGATTTCAGCATTGGTATCGCTGGCAGGATTTACTGGAAAGTACGACTCTTGTAATTAGTCCACGGGAAGGTTTTTTTCCAAATCAAGACTATTTATATAAGCTGAAAGAAATGGGTGGAAATTTGATATATTTATCAGAGCTGGAGGTTGTCAATGTGTCTTCAAGCGATCTGCGGGCAAGAATTGTTGCCGGTGAAGATCCTGACGCTATGGTGGAAAAGGGCTTGTTAAGTTCAGCAGTGGCAAAATATATCCGTGAGAATAATTCGGTAGAAATCTGGCGACAGCTTGACTCTCAAACTGTCGTCCAAATAATTAATGAGGAGATTTTGATGCAAGATCCAATTGAAGTGCAGGTAGGCAAGCTTTTTTTCGAGAAAAAGCTAACCCTGGGCTTGGCGGAAAGTTGTACCGGCGGCTTGATCGGACATTTTTTGACCAATGTGCCTGGTTCGTCGGAATATTTTCTGGGCAGCATCGTTTCTTACGCTTATCAGGCGAAAGTGAAGCTTTTGGGCGTCAGCTGGGATACGCTGCGGCAATTTGGCGCGGTCAGCAGCGAGACGGTAATCGAGATGGCGCGAGGAGCACGCAAGGCTTTTGACAGTGACCTGGCGCTTTCGGTCTCCTGCATTGCCGGGCCGGGTGGCGCGACCGCCTCAAAACCGGTTGGCACGAGCTGGCTGGGGTTTTCCACCAAAGACGGTGACAGGTCTTATCAGTTTCATTTTAAGGGGAGTCGGGTGGAAGTGAAAGAACAGTTAGCTCATCAAGCACTGCAGGTCTTGCTCGACTATCTTAAAAACCTGGATTAAGCTACTGAGGCATGAGCGACCGGAACTGGCGGGATGATTCGATTGAAAAACGAATCGAAGCACGCAAACGAGATTTTCGTTTCCCTGCTTTTATGCCTTTTTTCTGGTTGGGTCTGGCGGCTATTGCTGGATCATTTTTAGCTGATCTGATTAGGCTTCCCTGGTATCTGTGGGCGGTTTTGCTCGCGATTGGGCTCCTGAGCTCAATCATTCATTTCAGAAAACGTAAAAGTGCGCCCGCAACTTTACGTTCAATTCCGTTTAGCTTAATCCTGGGTGCTTTCGCGTTGACGGCAATGCTTTATCAATTAAGCTTGCCCGTAATGAGCGCGCGACAGTTGGCATCTTATCATCTGAAAGGAAAGGTAAGCCTGATCGGTCTGGTGATCCTACCGCCAGAGGAAAAATCCTCCAGTCTTGAAGTTGTCGTGGCGGCGGAAAACATAAGGGTTTCCGGTAAAGAACACGAAGTTGAAGGCAAGCTTCTTTTTTATATACCGATCGGGACAACTCTGAAATATGGTGACAGAGTTGAAATCTGGGGAGAACTTGAAAAACCGGAAGAAGGCGAGGAATTTCAGTGGCGCGAGTATCTGCGGCATAAGGGAATTTATACAACTACCCGTTACCCTCAAGTAAAAGTAAAGGCTCACGACCAGGGCAACCCAATTTTGGCAGCTCTTTATCACTTACGGGATTATGGTGGGCGAATTTTGACGCAAATTTTTCCATCACCAGAAGACGCCTTATTACGGGGGATCCTGCTTGGCGATGAAAGCGCGATCTCAAAATCGATGGACGCGGCATATCGGCGCACCGGCACCTCACATATCATAGCAATTTCTGGCTTTAATATGGCGGTGCTGGCTGGGTTTGTCAGCCTTTTCCTGACCCAGCACCTGGGCGCAAAAAGAGGCGCGCTCGCCACGATCATTTTGCTGGCGACCTATAGTTTGTTGGTCGGGGGCAGTCCATCTGTCCTGCGGGCAGCCTTCATGGGCGCTTTCACGGTCATTGCTGACGTGATTGCACGTAAAGGGAATACGCTCAACAGCCTGGGACTAAGCGCGTTGTTAATGGTGCTGATCAATCCGCATCTGCCCTGGGATCTGGGATTTCAGTTTTCGTTTTTGGCGACCCTCGGTCTGGCTCTTTTCGCCGGACCCTTGCAATTGCGGGTGGAAGATTGGTTTCAGGAGCGTTTTCAAAACGAAAAAGCGACTAAATTAGCTTCCTTCCTTTGTGAGTTTTTACTACTGACCTTGATCGCCCAGGCGATGGTTTTACCTGTCAGCCTCTGTCATTTCCACCAGCTTTCCTGGTTGTTTTTGTTGGCGAATCCGCTAATTTTGCCCTTACAACCAGCTGTGATGATACTGGGATTGATCGCAATGACGGGTGGGATGCTTTCGTTGCCACTAGGTAAGGTTTTGGCCTGGTTTGCCTGGCCATTTGCAGCTCTGACAAATTGGATTGTGATTAGCCTGGCAAGAATTCCAACAGAAAGCCTCTATCTGTCACAGTTTAATCTCTTTTGGATCGTTCTCTATTATTTTGTGCTCTTTGCGATCGTTTTTCGACCCAAAGCTGATCGAATAAAAAATCAAATATTAAAACCTGAATACCTCTTGATTGGTTTAGGGGCTTTGACTTTTGTTGTGTGGATATTCATCGCAAAAGCGCCGGATGGCAAGCTGCATATTCACCTGCCACAGGGCGAAGGACAGTCTTTTGTTCTTATCGAGGGCAGCCAGGGAGAATCGCTTTTGCTGGCGGGTTCGCCGGGAGATGACAGTTTGGTTTCTTTGCTTTCTACACGATTGCCGTTGTTTTCTAAACGCCTGGATGCGATAATCATTCCAGACTGCCGGGGTGCTCAACTGAAAGGTTTATTTCAAGTGATACAAAAGTACGAAGTTGATCAGGTCTTTTGGGTATGCAATCATGAAAACAATCAAAGTAGTCGCAATCTTTATGCTTTGTTGGAAGAGCGCAATATCGTTCAGCAAATAATGGCAGAAAGTATCAATTTACAGAACGAAATCATTTCTGTGAATCTAAGACTGGATGAAGAAAAATATCTGACACTAAAAATTGAATATGAAGAGACTGCTCTGCTTGTATCATCAAATAAAGACGATCGTATCAGGGAAGAACATCTTCAGATCGCTTCCACAGGGGTTGATCAGGAACAGGGATTCAGTGTCTTTGTGGACTGTCAAAATTGTCAGCTGGAAGAACTAGGCGCGGGGAATGGCTATTTAATTTCTAAAGAGCATGCGTTTTGGAAAGAAGTAACAAGTAATGGGCAAATTTTGTCAATCTTTGTACATTAATAAGGCTGTTGTGATAAACTATTGTTTAGGGTTGTACAATCTGGTTATTAATGTATCGCAATTGAAAGGGTCATATGAATTTGCAACTCACAAATCAGGTTGATTGTGCAATACGCGCAATGGCTTTTCTGGCATGGAATGAACAAGGGAAATGGATACCATCTAACGTAATTGCCGAAGAGATGCAAATATCCCGTATGTTCCTCTCCAGAATTAACATGCTATTGGCGCGGGCGGGCTTGATCCGCACACAACGTGGAGCCAAAGGCGGCGTTATGCTCGCAAAACCAGCCAGCGAAATAAATGTTTATGAAGTAATTGAAGCTATTGAAGGACCGGTACTGATTAACAAATGCCTGGGTAATACCGACCCTTGCACATTTCCTTTAAGTGAACAATTAAAGAGATATTGGCAGATGACTCAGGATTTTATCGATGAAAAACTGAAAGGCACGAGTCTGGCTGACTTGATTGAACATAATTAAATAATCTTGCAGATGATCTAGTCATTTAAAGAAAGTCGTCTATTTTAATGCCAAATTTCATATTAGGTATAAAATAATATCTGGTCTGAAAACCGCCACTCGTTAATTTAAGCAATAAACACTTTCTAAAACTGAATGGAGATTCAATGCTTAAGCGACTAGTCCGTACCCTACACCTTCTCATTGCAATAATTATCTTGTTTAGCCTGGTGCAGTCTGAACCCGCCCAGGCGGAAGAACCTGTTTATGATTATCAGGTTCTGATCATCCACTTCCTGAATCTCGAACAATTGGCTAATCTTGCCAATCGCTATGACGTGGTTGAGGTAGATCACAGTACTAAAACACTTAAACTGTTTAGTAATCAAATAACCCGCGATGCCTTGCAGTCGGAAGGCGTCAGCTGGCTGGTGGATCAGGAATATACCGTGCTGATAAATCAGGCGCTCAAACCATTGCCCGGTCAAACCATGGGCATTCCCGGCTATCCTTGCTACCGTACCATTCACGAAGTCTATGCGGCAGTTGACCAACTTGCTGTTGACTACCCGGATCTGGTTGAAGTTCAAGATATTGGTGATTCCTGGGAGAAGATGCAAAACTCATCCCAGGGCTGGGATGTCGAAGTTCTGATCCTTGGCAATCGCACAAATTCCGCGGTTCCAAAAAATGATGCCTTTATCATGAGCGGTATTCACGCCCGTGAATGGGCTCCTGTTGAGCTCAACCTGCGTTTTGCGGAATACCTGCTTGAGAATTATGACAGCAACGCGGACGTCAAATGGCTTCTGGATTACAACAATATTCATCTGGTCATCGTTACCAATCCAGACGGACGTGTTCAGGATGAAGCCAACCTGTCGTGGCTGTGGCGCAAGAATACGAATAATAACTACTGCACTGGTGGCACGGGTTCTAGCGGTCGCGGCGCTGATCTGAACCGCAACTGGCCCTTTGCCTGGCAGTCTGGCGGTAACCAATGTAGTGAAACCTACCCGGGCGCCTCGCAGGGTTCTGAACCCGAGACCCAGGCTTTGGTCAATTATGTTCGCACGCTTTATCCCGATATGCGCGGACCTAACCCGACTGATCCGGTCAACGAGCAGACTGCTACGGGAATGTTCATTGACCTGCATAGTTATTCCCGACTTGTGCTATGGCCCTGGGGCTACACCTACACTAACGCCCCCAACCATGATAGTCTGCGCGCGATGAGCTATAAGTTTGCCTATTACAATGGGCATACGCCTCAAAAATCCACAGAACTGTATCCTTCAGCAGGAACGACCGATGACTGGGCATATGGCGAGCTGGGATTGCCGGGTTTCTGTTTTGAAGTTGGCGATACTTTCCATCAGTCTTGCAGCATATTTGAGAACGATATCAATCCCCGCAATATCGAATCTTTGATCAGGGCGGTAAAGATATCACGCCGACCTTATAAGTTGACTTATGCTCCTGAAGTCACTCAGCTGACTTTGGAGAACGATACAGTTACTCCTGGTCAGAATCTGATCGTCAATTACACCGTTGATGACACTCGCTACAGCTCCTATCGAGGCGGTGTGCCCTCACAGAATATTGATTCGATCCGCTGGTCAATTGACAAGCCCTCCTGGATCTCCGGCTCCAACCCGAAGGAGGTCACGCTGCGAAAACAGGTGCCGGTGTGGTCAGGGCAGCTATCGATCTCGCTCAGCAACCTCGATCTGGAGCCCGGCCGTCACGTTCTCTATCTGGAAGGCTGGGATGGGCAGGGAACGGGATACGGTCCTCCTACCGCGATTTTCTTCACAATAGGAAATAAGAACTACCTACCCCTGGTATTTGGGAATCCTCATGGGCTGAAATGAGGCATAAGAGAGTTTAATACCAACATGCCAACTTGCATCGGCTTGTTGGTTTAATGCGATTTGTAATCAACGAAAACTCAGGGGAGATATTTACTTCGAGTTTTCAAAATGATTGCTTCACAAACAAGCGATAGTGGGTTAAAGTCAGGTTACTTTTGTAATTGTATCCGATACATTTTATTGATTCCGTGAATGACAAACTCATTTAAGCAGCAATGATGCCAATGAGAAATTTCATTTCACAAATTGATGAAATCTAATAGAATTTAGGGAGAAAGAGAGAGTTTGAGGAATCAATGGATAAATTTATTGTTGTCGCGGGAAATATTGGCGCCGGGAAAACAACCCTGGTGAAGATCTTGAGCGAAAGATTAGGTTTCAATCCCTTTTATGAGCCGCATGATGAAAATCCCTACCTGGCGGACTTCTACGAGGATATGAAAAGCTGGTCTTACCATTCGCAGGTTTACTTCCTGACCCGCAGACTTAAGATCCATAAAGAACTTCTTCAAGCTGAGGGAACTGTGGTGCAGGACCGCAGTGTCTATGAAGACGCGCAGATATTTGCCCGCAATCTTTATTTGCAGGGCGATCTGAGCCAGCGGGACTACCAGGTCTATCAGGATTTGTACCAAATTTTAGTGTCGCTCCTGCCCATGCCAAGTCTGATCATTTATCTGAGAGCTTCGGTCGATACCCTGATGAAGCGGATCGCCTGTCGCGGCAGGGAATATGAGGCAGGTATTTCACGCGAGTACCTTGGACGACTGAATCAGCTTTATGAGGACTGGATGGGCAACTTTGACCAAAGCCCGGTTTTGATCATCAACAGCGATGACCTTGACCTGATCTCGAAGCCTGAACACGTTGATCAGGTCGTGCGTTGGGTGCAAAACAAGCTCAGCGGCCGCACCGAAGTGCGTTTGTAATCATTAAGGGTGACACCTAATGTTTTGCTCGCCCGTTTTTCTTGGAAAAAAAAGAAGCGGTTTCACACTAGGAACCGCTTCTTTTGATCTGATATCCTATTAATTTAACAAATATGCCAATACCCATTTGGTGGTATCGACCAGGGCGTCTGTATGCGTGCGCTCGTAATGGTGAGAACTGTCTACACCAGGGCCGATCAGAGCCACCGCGGCGCTGCCGCCAGCCCGCCAATAGGCTTTGGCGTCTGAGCTGTAATGGACGTAGGTATCCACCTTCACGGGAATCTCATAAGCATCTGCCAGGTCGCGCAGCTTATTGGAAAGTTCGTGATGGTAGGGTCCGCTGGCATCTTTGACGCAAATGCTGGCATGGTATTCGTCAGAATTCTGCCCAGCGCCGATCGCTGCCATATCCAGAGCGATCAATTCTTCCAAACCTTCCGGGAAGTCACTGCTGCCGCCGTGACCAACCTCTTCATAATTAGTGATCAGGAAGACCACGTCTTCAGCTGGCTTGAGATCGGCGTCGTGCAAGGCTTTGACGGCAGCCAGAATGTTGGCAACACAAGCTTTGTCATCCAGATGTCTGGATTTGACGAAGCCGTTCACCAACTCGACCCGCGCATCGAAAGAAACAAAATCGCCCACTTCAATGCCAAGTGATCGAACCTCTGCGGCGCTGCTGACGCGTTCGTCAAGGCGCACTTCCATGCTCTTGTTGTCCCGTTTCGCGTTACGGACATCGTCATAGACGTGAACGGAAGCTTCGATGGGCAGGAAGCTGCCGCGAATCACACCATCGTTGCGGGTATGGATCAGGCAGTTTTCTCCCTCAACGCTGCCCCAGGCAAAACCGCCGATGTTGGTCAGTTCAAGCCGACCGTTGCTTTTGATCTCGCGTACCATCGCGCCGAGGGTGTCAACATGGGCTGTTAGAGCACGTTTGGCGCCATTCTCACTTGCTTTTTCACCAGGCAGGCATAGCAGGAGCGAGCCTTTTTTGGTCCATTCAACTTTAAGTTCAGGGAAGCGGCGGGCTTCCTGCTCAACCATCTCCATCGCCTCGCGGGCGTAACCGGACGGGCTTGGGATCTCCAGCAGGCGCGCCAGAAAATCGATCATGTATTCAGTGTCAATTGCGGGTAAAGGAACTTTTTTTAATTCTGTCATGCTAAAAACTCCTGGTTGTTTTCGAAAGCGGCAATTTTTTCCCGCCATTCCTGAGGAACTGGCTGGGATTTTCCTGTTTCGTGGTTGAAGGATACCACGACCACTTCTCCGCGCGCGAAAACCGTCCCATTTTCGCTGTTTTCGACCTGAAAGCGATAGCGTATGCTCTTATTTCCGATATGGGAAACCATCACGCCAACGCGCACGGGATCATCATAGAGAATCGAGACAAGGTAATCAATTTTAAAGCCTGCCACGACAGTCCCAAATCCTTTATGGATCGTGCCGTCCCAGATGCCACTGGCGCGGTAGTAGGCAATGCGAGCCTGTTCGACGTAGTCCATGATCGCGACGTTGTTGACGTGCTGAAGCGTATCCAGATCAGCATATCGGACCTGAATATCGAGATAAAACGGGAATTCCTGAGGATAAGAAGGTTGAATTGAGGTCATAATTTCTCCTGATTTTGATAAGGAAATTATAGTCAATCCGCCGTGATAGGAATAAAAATGTTCAAGGATTCAAAAGAAGTGAAAAAGAGAAGATAGAGGCTTTTTATGGGAAATGCAGGCAGAATCCTCGTATAATGAAGTCAACTTAGATATTAATAAAGGAAAAACAATGACAGAGAATACATATACCCAATCGAACTGGAGTTTGTCAGACTTGTTTGAAAGCTTTGACGATCCGAAAATTGAAGAAACCTATCAAACACTCACAAAATCGGTAAGTGAATTTGAGGGTTACCGCGAGCAATTGACAGCGGACATTTCCAGTGAAAAGTTCTTGCACCTCATCAGCAGGATGGAAAAGAGTTATAAACTGACTTATCGTCTTTACGGTTTTGCCTCTCTTAGCTTTGCCTCCAACACCCAGGATCAAAAAGCTCAGATCGCCATCGCGCGTGTGCAGCAATTTGTGGCAGAGATCGAGAACCGCACCATGTTCTTCAATTTATGGTGGAAAGCGCTTGATGATGAGAACGCCGCCCGCCTGCTGGAAAGCAGTGGTGACTATCGCTACTGGCTGGAGCAGATCCGCAATTTCAAACCCTATACCTTGAGTGAAGCAGAAGAAAAGGTCATCAATATCAAAAATGTGACCGGCACTAGTGCCCTGAACATGCTTTATGACTCATTGACCAACCGTTACGTCTTCCGCCTGGAAGTTGACGGCGAAGAAAAAGAAATGACCCGTGGCGAGTTGATGGCTCATGTCCGCTCAGCCGATCCCGACCTGCGCGCCAGAGCTTATCAGGAGCTTTACAGCGTTTATGGCAAGGACGCCCCCATTCTTGGTCAGATCTACCAAAACATTGTCCGTGACTGGAAGAATGAGAACATCGGTTTGCGTGGCTTTGCCAGCCCGATCTCCGTTCGCAACACCGTCAACGACCTGCCTGACGAAGTGATCGACACTTTGCTTGAGGTCGCACGTAAGAACATTGGCATCTTCCACCGCTTTTTCCGCCTCAAGGCGAAGAAGATCGGCATGGAGAAGCTGCGCCGATATGATATTTACGCGCCTGTGAGCGAGTCGGACAAGCGCTACACTTATGATGAAGCGGTCGCAATGACCTTTGAGGCTTTTGAGCGCTTTGATCCCAAATTCGCGCAGCTGGCACACCGTGTCTTTGATGAAAAACATGTCGATAGCGAAGTGCGCAAAGGCAAAATGGGTGGCGCGTTCTGTTCAACTTTGGGTCCCGATCTGACCCCCTGGGTTTTGCTCAACTATCAGGGCAAGGCAGATGATGTTTCGACCATGGCGCACGAGCTCGGGCACGCCATTCACTCCATGATGGCGGAAGAGCACAGCATCTTCACCCAGCATGCTTGTTTGCCCCTGGCTGAAACAGCCTCGACCTTTGGCGAAATGACCCTCACGGACCTGCTGCTCGAACGCGAAACGGATGAGGGCGTCAAGCAGGACATCTTGTTCGGACAGCTGGACGATGCCTTCGCGACAATCATCCGCCAGATCTACTTCGCGCTCTTTGAACGTGAGGCTCACGAAATGATCGCCAATAACGCCTCAGTGGACGAGCTTTCCGAAGCATATTTGCGCAATCTGAAGGAAGAGTTTGGCGACGCGGTGGATGTTTCCGATGAATTTAAGTACGAGTGGGTCTCGATCCCGCATATTTATGGAACACCATTCTATGTTTATGCTTACGCTTTTGGTCAATTGCTGGTCTTCGCGCTCTATAAGCGCTACCAGGAAGAGGGCGAGAGCTTCAAGCCGAAGTATATGCGCATCTTGTCAGCTGGCGGCTCGGTCGCCCCGATCCCGCTTTTGGCGGAAGCCGGCATGGACGTCACCAAAGCTGAATTCTGGCAAGGCGGCTTCGACGTGATCGCGGGCATGGTTGAGAAGCTGGAGAGACTGTAGATATTAAAAAGGAGCTGGGAGAAAACCGGCTCCTTTTTTAACTACAATATCAAGGATTAAAAATACTGTGATGCAATCGGTTTATTTTTATAATAGACGCAAAGAATAAAATGATATATAATTTGATTGTCAGGCTATTCAGAGCCTTCCTTCTAACAACCAAACCGCTATTAGCGCTTTCATATTAGGTTCGAGATCTCCTGACGCTTTCCAAGGCAGGGAAACATCCATGAGCGTATGTAGAACTGCCTTTTCTTGTAAATAGGCGGTCAGCATGAATAAAAAGAACATTTCAACTTTCGAAAAGAATAGAATCTTTTTAGAACGAAAAAGAAAATTGATTATTGAGATGCATTTGCCTCAGAATGACGACAATTTACCATTGATTCTATCCATGTGCAAAAACATTGAAGACCTGGGGTTCGTTTTTTCAGAGTCTTTGTTTCAAGCTCTCAAGCACTTGTCTTCTAAAGAAATAATTGAGCTATACAAGCAAATAGTTCCTATTCTGAGAAAGATTGTCGGAGCGCATGTGAAGCATAAGCCTTTTTACAAAAATTTTCCTCAGCAGGTTGCTTCAATGAGTGAATTAGAACTTTATCTAAATGCTTTAGTGCATTACTGGAGTGACGGTGAATGGGTGTCTAGTTACAAGGATCAATTACGATTCCCGTTGATCGATTCCAGGCAACAGGTGAAAGTAATTGATCTAGCAACATCTGAAGACTTCGATCAATTTATCATAGATATATTAACATCTGGTTCTAGTCTTTCCGAGAGAGATGTGGAAATAATCCAATGGTATATAAAAAATGAAGACCCAAAGAAATTAGTAGAGATACTGCCTGATGATATCCGTTTTAAAGAAACTTTAAGCATTGTTTTATCAAATCTTTTTATAGAACATCCAAATCAAATAAGCCTGTTAACAAAATACATCAAAACCTCGACAGATCTACTAAGACTTATTAGCGTTCTTTCAGGTGGAGAAAGTTTCCTTTCTGCTAATACCAAATTTCGAAATTTCAGTCGTTCTGAAAGGCGTACGTTTCTGAATTTGTTAAATGAACTGAATAACATAGAAGAGGACATGAAAAAGTATAAGGAGCAATGGATAAGATTGGGTGAAAAGTTGCATCCTGGAGATTACTCTGATAAGTATCCTAATGCATATAAGGCTTTTACCAATCTAAGAAGGAACTTACCTGTATTCTCTTTTTATTCAGATCTGGAAAATGCATTACTGGAAGAGGACTTTGATAAAGCTATATACTTGCTTAAAAAAAGACCTGGGGAATTTGCGCGTAAACTTGACCATCTCATTCGTGTATTCCCTGACAGCGCTGAATCAATTCTGGAGGGGTTTACCGAAGTAGCCTCAAGCATCTCTACCAGGGTTTTGTTGCAAGTAATTGCCCATTTTAAAAACAGGGACATAGAAAGTGAATACCGTTCGTTTTTTCCGAAAGGCAATGTTGCTAAGGTAAAGGTAATTCAGAATAACCTTGAAAGAATACCCGATTTCTTTTCGCATGGGCTAGTAAAAATTGCCAATAATGAGTTGATTAATCGATTCAAGAATAAAGACAAGCTGGGGAAAGTGTATGTTGACCCTGCCTTGTCCAATGTCTTTGTTCCTTTGACTCTGCGCTCATCAAGCCATTCAGCAAAAACTTTTGAACGTGGATCGAGATTTGTTTTGCCTGAAGGCGATTATACAATTCGGGCATTTATTCACTGGAAAAATGCCATCTTAGAATCTGAGGGCTATCGCATTTCATCCAGAACAGACGTTGATCTCTCAGTTGGTTTTTATAATGAGGAATGGGAATACATGGATCATGTATCATATACAAACCTGAAATCGAAAAAGACAGGAGTTTACCATAGTGGGGATATCGTTGATGCGCCTAACGGGGCAAGTGAATTTATTGATATTGATGTAAAAATAATACTTGACAAAAGTATTCGATATGCCGTGTTTAATGTTTATTCCTATAGTCGGCAAACTTTTGATAAAATTCCAGAATGCTTTTTTGGTTGGATGTATAGAGACTATCCAGAGTCTGGGGAGATATTTGAACCAAAATTAGTGGAAAACAAAATAGATTTAACCTCAAATTCTGTGATAGCTCTTCCCCTCTTTGTAGATTTTAAAGAAATGAAAGCCATTTGGATGGACGTGGCTTTAAGGTCACGCCCATATTGGTATAACAACATTGAAGTAAATAACAGCAATGTCGTTTTGATTTCGCAAGGTGTTGAAAGACTAAATAAACCAACGCTTTTTGATTTATTCTCTCTCCATGCCTTAGCCAGGGGAGAACTTGTTGAAAATGCAGATAATGCAGATATAAAATTTGGACTCGATGAATTAACCAACGACATAACTCCTTTCGACACAGAGATGATTCTTGCAGATTATCTATGATTGATGAAAAAGAGCGTTAATTATTTAAGTGGTTTTTTTCATTAAAGGAAAATATGGAAACTCCAATCAGAGAATTGAATTTAGACAAGCGAAGTGAGAATGCTTTACTAAGAGATGGATATAAGTTTATTGAAGAATTGATTCATTTGTCCGAAGCAGATCTTTATATGATAAGAAATGTAGGATCAGAATCCGTTAAAAAGATTCAAACGGCTTTGACAGAATATTTGGAAAAGCAAAAATCAATAACAAAACAGGAAATCAATCCAACAATAGATAGAAAGATTACTCTTGAAGAATCGTATGATAAAACCATGCAAAATATTTTCGTTAGTGATTATCTGCCTATCTTTCTGAAATGTTTTTCGTTTTATCAGCTGGGTATTTCTGAGTCACTGTTAAATGAACTTGAGGATTTAGGAATTTCAAATCTCTACAAGGCTCTTTCATTGGTTGGGAACAAAGAGCTCCCAACGGAATATCAGAAAACTTTGCAATCGCTTTTTGACGAACTTTCAAGTTTGGCATGTTCAGACGGGAAAATTCCCTTAAGTCCCGTTATGCTGAAGAAGAAAAACAGCATACAGAATCAAATCGTAAAAGATTGCTTATCGAGTTTTCCGACCTTAGATATAGGAAGATTATATGCAAATCTGGATCCCCGAGTTCAGGAATATTTACATATTAACCATAAAAATACTAGTCATACGGATTTCCTGGTTTCAGATTATGGACGGGAATTCTTTGAATCCAGTTTCTTTCAGAGTTTAGTTGATCAAAAGATATATGACTTCATTGATCATAAGCCACGAGGCATAGAAGATAGCGAATTACTCGATTTTATGCCTAACTGGATACCAACTTCTTTGTTAAGAAAAACACTTCTTGAATTTGAGAGAAAAGAAGTTATTAAGCGCAATAGTCTTGGATTAAAAGTTATAAAACGACCCACATTGCAAGAATACATTGGTGGATTAACTATATTTAGGCACAAAAGGATAATTAGAGACCGTTTCAGAGGAAAGACTCTTGAGGTTATAAGGCAAGAGGAAGGAGTTACCAGAGAGAGGATTCGACAAATTTCACACAATATTTTGAGAAGAATGCCTCAAATAGAAGAAGATGGTTTAGCTTATTATTTTCAAAGATACGCATTAAAACAAGATGAATTCTGTGAAATTTTTAATGTAACCCCCGAAGTTTATGGTTATCTAAAGCTGAAATACAACCAAGCTGGTACCACAGAGATAGATTTTCTTTTGACTGATGAGGACATACCAGAAATTGTTCGAAAAAGAACTAAACAAGTTATTTCCAAAGACGCATTATTTATAAACAATCAAAAGATATTAAAGAAGAAGAATGATATTATTGAATACTTAATAACCAAATATCTAAACCGAAAGCTAACCATAGAAGAGTTTTACATTATTTATAATGATTTTCTATCTAAGTTTAATTTGGGAAATGATCCTATTTTAAAGACTTCTCTCCAAGCATTTGAGAGATTATTATCAAGATTTGATAACGTCTTGTTTTCCTTAGGCAAAACCATTTTGTTTTATGATTTTGAAAATACTGATTTTACGAATTTGCTTCAGACTCTGGATTTAGAGCAGTATCAAGATATTGAATTGTCGACTTTATTGTTTTACGAAAATTATCCAGAATTAATGGAAGAATATTTGCTTCCAGATCATTATTTTCTACATAACCTGTTAAAAAAACTATTCTCTCAGAAAAATACTGACTTTGAAATTGAATTTGGACGAATGCCCACTATTCGATTCGGTAATCCTGATATACTAGGGCAGATATCACAAATAATCATTCAACAAGGACCTATTTCCCGAGATGAGTTGGCTGAAATCATGCGAAATGAGTATGGCCTCGACACAGGAACTGTAATTAGTAATTATCTGAGAGAATTTAATGACTATTATCAGGATGGTCTCTATGATTTTAGATTGAAAAAATTTGATCAAGAACATACTGATTTCTTTAGAAGTAATTTAACAAAAGATTACTATCCTGTAATATATGTAAAAGATCTCTTTGAAAAAACATTTGATGCTGATGCGGATGATTACTTCACTAGAGCTGCATTTCATGATTTGGGTTTTACATTAAGCGATCATTCAATAGTTAGCAATGAATACGGTTCATTAAGAGAATATCTTGATATTAAAATTAAAGATAAAGGGGTGTTCGCAGAAACCGATTTCGACCCTGAACTAGTTCGATTAATGACCTACAAGAGTCATGTATATAGCCTCCAAAGGAGTGGAGATATCATCGAATTCTTGCCAAAACAGTATATTACGACTGATAAATTAAACAAAAATGGTATTACTGATGAGATGTTGGATAAAATCCGAATGGATGTATACGATTGGGATACTAAAGGGGCATATTTCACAATTGTTTCATTGGAAAAGAGTGGGTTCTCATCGGATCTGTCAGACTTTGGATTTGAACAATTCTTCTATGAGTCAATTCTATCGTCTGGCGACAAGAGTAAAAGATTGCCATATATAAGGTATGGAGGTCAAAAAATCTTTTACAAAGGAGATGAAAAACCTAGTGTTGGGGATTTTATCACGGAGTTGATTACTCTTCATGGCGATTCGGAAGTCTATGATCTTTGTGACTTGTTAAAAGAGGAATATGGAATTAGTGTCGATAGGTACAAACTTGTGAGAGGAATCATTGATACCGATTTATATTACGATGACGTGTTTGAAACCATTTATATTAGTTATGATAATTATCTTGAAGGAGCAATAGAATGAATTTACTGAAAGAAGGGTTAGATAAAAAAGTAGTTATTCCAACGGAGATCACCAGGAAGTTAAACATTGACGGATCAAATAAGGTGTTTCCTGTTTATAGAATCAGACTTGATCAACTCTATTACAATGACCAAAATACAAGGATTGCCACCTGGATCAGTGAATACAAAAGCCGTAATAATGGCATGGGACCTGATCGTTCAGATATAGATAATTTCAATAAAGTAATCGAAAGCTTTATTGTTGAGAGCAATCCCGATGCGATCCGAAAAACACAGGCAAATATAGAACTGCTTGATCAACGGGAACCAGGAGTAGTTTTAGCGGACGGTCGAATTATTGATGGAAATCGCAGATTTACATGTCTTCGCAGACTGTCATCGAAAAATGAGCGTTTTAACTGGTTCGAGGCTGTGATTCTAGACAGGGAGTTAGAAAAAAACGCCAAACAATTAAAAATGTTAGAACTTTCTATTCAATTAGGCGAAGAATCAAAGGTTGATTACAGCCCGATAGAAAGGTTGGTTGGGCTATATGATGCGATCGAAGGTTCAAATATTCTAACTGTTTCAGAGTATGCTCGAAGTGTAGAGGAAAGTGAAGCTGAAGTCAGACGATTGCTATCTTTAGCTGAATTAATGGTTGAATTTTTGGAGTTTATCAATGCTCCCAAACAATTTCATATAGCAAGAGATTTGCAGGTTTACTATCCGTTAGAGGAACTAAGTAAGATTGTTAAAAAGACTAAAAGCGAGGAAGAAGCTGCAAATTATAAAAACATAGTGTTTACAAATATAGTCATGGGAGTTAAGAAGGACATGACTCGGGTGATTCGAGATATACAAAACATTCAAAAATCACCAAGCCAAGCTGAATTTGTAGAAGAACAACTTGAGCTAGTAGAAGAAGTTTTAGAGGCATTACCAGAACCAGGTAAAGTCGATGAGTCTTATATTAGAGATGTTCTAAGAGCAGAAGGAGATTTGCAAAATCGACTGGAAGACTCGCGTGATAAAGCTTTAACAAAAGCAAAAAAGATAGAAACACGCAAACGCCCTCTCTCTATTCTTGAAAAAGCCACAATTCAGCTAGAAACGCTGGATCTGAATATTGTAAAAAGGCTAAATCAAGAAGAAAAATTTGGAATCAAGGAACAGTTAGACGTTCTGATAGACCTGATTCAGAAAATTGAGGAAGCTGTTGAATAAGATCACCATAGAGCTATCTTTAGATGACAGGTTGATACTTTCTATAGTAAGTGGAGAAATTGAAAGATTTGTTGCCTCTGCTTTCTATAAATTGCGCCTCAAATATTTAGTAGATAAAGTAGTCGAAAATCAAGTTATTTTCAATTTGGATCTTACGTATATTGAGGTAAAAAAGATAGTTGATAATCTATCAAACTATTGTAATAAGAATAAGTTGAATCTATATATTTCTGAAACAATCAAGAACTATATTAATGAAAAAGAACATTATATCGAGATCCGTTCCAGGCTGGGGATTGAAATAAAACAGCAAGATGCAAAATTGCATGCAAATGTTGAATCCTTCGCAAAAGAAATTGACAAGCTGTTCGTGAGAAAATTAAGAGACAAGCAAATATGGGATGCCTTCTTCCTAACTGCGATGAAAAAGGCGTCAAATTTTTCTGTGCCAGGTGCAGGCAAAACTGCATCAGTACTAGGAATGTATGCATATCTTAATTCAAGAGAACAGATAAAAAGACTCATGGTCGTTTGTCCCAAAAATGCATTTGGATCCTGGATTGATGAATTTCAAGCCTGTTTTGGATGGAAGCGACCTCTGGTTCTATTCAATATTCATGATCCGAAATATAAGAACTTAGAGGATCGTGTTCGAGCCTTGAAGTTTGATGTCGGGAATTGCAACCTTTTCTTAATTAATTATGAAGCTGTTCAAGGGGTGATCAATCCTTTAAAGAACCTGGTGGATTCAAATACACTTTTAGTATTTGATGAAGTACATAAAGTGAAGCGTATTGATGGATATTATGCTAAAGCAGCCCTAAAGCTATCAAAAAATGCTTCATACATTGTGGCGATGACTGGAACGCCCATCCCGAATAAATATACAGATATATATAACCTCTTGAACATTCTATATTCAAATGAGTACAAGCATTTTTTTAACTTTACGCCTGCTTTTCTTGCAAGTCCAAATGATGAGGAAATAGAGGAAATAAACAACAAGATTCAACCTTTCTTCTGTCGAACAACAAAAAAGGAATTAGGTGTTCCTCCGCCAAATGAAGACGAGATTTTTGTTGTGGATGCGAGTGAAAATGAAAAAAAACTCTTAGATCTATTGAAATTGCGATATAGGAAGGATCGTCTGGCTTTATTAATTAGAATTCTACAGCTTGAGTCAAGCCCAAAGCTTCTGGCTAAACGACTTGACATTGGAGAGTTTGATTATCTATTGGACGATAGATCATTAGATATCGATGAAATCGATTTTCATGATTTTTCGATGGAGTATCAGTCGATTATAAATGAAACTCCGTATACCACTAAATTCTTAAAATGCCTGGAATTAGTTAAAGAAAAGATAAACGAAGGTAAGACAATTATTCTTTGGTGCATGTTTAAAGACACTATAGAAAATTTTTGTAAGACACTTAATGCAGAAGGTATTAGTGCTTATTCGATCTCTGGTGAGGTTGCTTTAGAAGACCGAGCACAATTACTCAAAGACTTCAAAGAAGAAAAGTATAAGGTTCTAGTAACTAATCCTCATACACTAGCTGAATCTGTATCTCTGCATCAGGTTTGCCATGATGCAATATACTTCGAGTATTCCTATAATCTTGTACATATGCTGCAATCAAAGGATCGAATTCATAGGCTTGGATTGCCAGAGGATCAATATACTCAATATTATTTTATGGCGACACAATATAAGAATGATGATTACGATGAACCATTTTCGTTGGGCTTAGCGACTTATGATCGTTTAAAAGAAAAAGAAAAAATTATGCTCGATGCGATAGATGCGGACTTATTAGAGATTATGCCCACTACAGAAGAGGATTTAAACTTGATTTTCGAAAACTTTTAGGTTTAATTGGGCGGTTATTTCAATAGTTATCGGGACAACATCATGTCAGAAAAGAAAAGTAAAGACAGGCTGGCATGAAAATTCCCAGCCTGTTTTGCTTAAAATGTAGAGGTAGGTGATAAAATATATTAATTCATTTTGTAAAAGGAGAGCAGAATGTCTGATAAAAAGTATTCAAAAAAATGTCGTCTTTTCACGTGTACAATTCTCGCATTATTGATTATTGCTGTATCCTGTTCACCAACTATCAATATTTACCCGCAAGGGAAACCAGAAACTAAGCCGGAAGATAATGAAATACCAACAGTGGTTGTTCCAACTGCTATTCAACCAGAATCCATGCCTACCCAGGAGCCGAAACCGACTGAAGTGCCGCCAACGGCCGTTCCACCTACTCCTATTCCACCGACACCAGTTCCGACTGTGTCATTGGGTGTTGTAGATATCGGCAACGGTTTTTGGCTCACATATGATACTGATTTATGGAAGGTCAATAATGTTCATGGCTTCAATATCCTGCAATCCAGAACCTATAATGGCTGCGATTTCAATTATCAGTCTGGCCATGGTATGGATATGAATACGTTTGGTGCAAATACCTTCATGAAAACACTTGGTGGAATAAACTTTGATGTGACAAGATGGACTCGTATCTCCAATGGAGATCTGGTCCTTTTGGGATTTTACTATGGGAGCGAATACTTCTCAGTTGAAAACCGTAATGCCGCAACGCTCTCTGCTGAATGCGAGGCGCAGGCTTATGATGTCGTTGCTCTTTCTGCGGAGAAGGGCTTTATGCCTTGATTCGATTTTGATTCTTGTGCAGACAAAAAGATAAATTAACACATGAAAACGTAAGGAAAGAAGGCTGTTTTATGGCAGCCTTTTTATTTTCTTAATATACATTTGTGTTCTGTTCATCAAGTCCATGTTCGTGACCATTTAACTCTTATATTCACATCATAAGCAGGATAGGACTAATCAGTTTACATAAATCTTATGATATTGAATATAATCTTGCTATAAATAAGCTAGATATCATCGCGGTCAACGCTGTATTCACAGTTTTTGGCAGACGATGACTACGAATAGAAATGTATTTTCTGGATAAGAAAAATGGGTGAATTAATGGATCGAAATGTGGATGAAATCGTACTCGCTGGTGGTTGTTTCTGGGGTATGGAGGAATTGTTCAGACACCAACCCGGGGTTTTGGACACCGAATGTGGCTACACGGGCGGTGAAAATGAGTATCCAAGCTACCAAAATCACCCTGGACATGCCGAAGCTCTCAAAATAGTCTATAATCCCAAACAAACTAGTCTCAGGCAGCTGCTGGACTTCTTTTTTCGCATGCATGACCCCACTTTTCTGAATCGTCAGGGATTTGACATTGGCAGCTCCTACCGCTCGGCGATCTTTTACAGGGATGATGAGCAAAAGAAGGTCGCGGAGGAAATGATCGCCCTGGTCGAAAAGAGCGGCGCCTGGAAAGGCCCGATCGTGACCACTCTTGAGGAATTGACAAGGTTTTGGGTCGCTGAAGATTACCATCAGGATTATCTAAAGAAAAAGCCTGATGGCTATACCTGCCACTTCATTCGTCCGATGAAAAGTTTTTTGGAGGAAAAGTGAAAAGACCTTTCTCAGAAACTTTAACGGAAGATGCGCGGGCAGAGAACCCAAAAACACATCCCTGGAAACGCTATTTGCGCTATTTGAAATGGTATGGCATCGGGGTTGTGGTCGTGGCGATAATTCTGGCATCTGTTGGCTATAGCGGCGCTGGTTGGGAAGGGGTGAAGAATGGCCTGACCTGGGCTGGGCTTTTCACGTTGTTCGGATTGCCAGTGGCAGGCCTTTTCATCAACATCACTTTTTGGAGTGGTTATGCCAACCGATGGGGTGAATATATTTACAAAAAAGAATTAGAGGGCGAAGCCAAATCTAATGAAGAAGATTATTAGAAGGATAATTTTAGAGGATAGTGAAAAATTTTTGCCAGATAGCCCATTTCGATTCGAAGTATGTGTTTAATTCTCTTTGCTAAGCCCCTCCATCCACCACTATGTGGTTCCCCTTATCCCAAGTGAGAAGGCTCTGCTTCTTCTCCACTACTACTACACTGTATTCCTATGTACGGACGCGTACCAATTGCTCGTAAGGTTCCCCCCATTTTTCTACAATGGAGGATAAGCGTTCTATTGAGACCAATGGTCATGATAAGCGAAAGCAACTTCCGGGATCCATGACCTATTCCTTTCGTACGGCTTTACCGCTACACAAAAAAGGGTTGGTTATCATGAACCAACCCTTTCACGCAGTTTAATCTATTAAGTAGGGAGGCTTAATTTTCTTTAGGGAGTATGCTTCCCGGAACAGATTCTGAAGGAGTGGCAGGGATGATTTTCAGACCTTCGATGTCTTCGTTGAGCAGACTTGTCCATACGAAGTCATCCAGAAAAACACTGCTAAATAGTGACCCATCAGTCCTGGCTTCAAATGTTACTTTCACATTTTGATCCGCGTAAGTACTTAAATTCACATATAGGGTACCCCAGCCTCCAGTTTCATTTGCAGCGCATAGCTCGACTCTACCAATCTCTACGTCATTAACTCTCACAATAAAATTATCATATCCACAACTTGTTTCCTCGGAATCAACCCAAAATCTAGCGGTTAGCCTCTTTTGAGGTTGTACATTGATTCGCTGACTAATAGAGGAAACCTCATTATGACCACCCGCCAGCCATACTGCCCAACTTCCACTATAGGGTGTTACTGGAAGACCGTTGGCATTCATAATCAGCTCCCAACCATGTGTGGAATACTCAGTCCAGGCAACGCGTCCTTGTTCAAAATTCCAGTTTTTGATTGTATAGTCAATTGGTTGAGGTTTGTATACAACCGGAAGGTATAGTTTTCCAGTACTTGGCTGGTCTGGTCGTTTAAGCCTTAGTACGCTGACTGATTGCATCATCATATCTTTATAGGAGCCACCCCATTGCATGCTGTAGGTTTTATTTGGATCATTATCCCAGGTATCGCGAATATAAATCTTGGTGCCATCGTAACCATATCCCACCATCGTATGTCCTGTCACATGTACCAGGACCGGAAATCCGGCGTCAATTTCAGCTTTGAATTGTGCCAGGGTAAAGCCTCCGGAAACCTGGTTATCTGTTTTCTGATTGTAACAAGTAGTCACTTCGTACCCACGTTGCTGATAAAATTGCATCCGGCCTAGGTTTGCATCGGGATCGCTTCTGTTAGCAGCATCAGCACAAGTATAGGGTGCCGAGGTATGGGACCAGGTGTAGATTTTGGAGGAACCATCCTTGTTTCCGAAATTCGATTGACTGGTTTTCATATAATCGCCAATCGCGGTTCCGTAGGTATGCTCAGTCCAGCCACCGGTAATAAATGGGTCGTTTGCGGTACTGCCATACGATACCCAATAGTCATCAATTGAACCCTTTGTTGTTCTGCCATCAACGCCATATTGGGAGGCAATCAAGGGGTTGCTGGGGTATGAATCCCCATTACCGTCTGTCCATGTTCCCCATACATTGGATAAGGGCATAACTCCGCCGTTGGTTGGACCGGTATAAATGTTTGGGTAGCCGTTTCGATCCTGATAGGCAGCAATCATGGCAGCTGATACCGCTGTACATCCAAAAACCCAGCTATATGATGGAAAATTTGGGATGATTCCCTCAGGCTTCAATTCGTCGGCATGGATCCACTCGATTTCTCCCAGAGGAGGAGAGGGAGGACCATTAATGATGGCTTCGGTGATTTGAGTACCATCGTCCAGGGTAATGTAGCGTTCGGTATAGTATTCATTGAAGACTTTGATGTCTGATACATTTTCACCAGTTGGCGTGATATCCTGAGCTTGCGTCGATGGTGTGATGCTTCCGCCAAGCAAAGCTATTACCAGAAAAACGAAAAACATTTTAGTGAAAATTACTTTGAATCCTTTCACTTAGCACCTCTTCTGTGGGTATTTTATGAAATTATACGCCTATTTAGGCGTAAGCACAAGCGCTCCAACCAGCGCTAAAGTAACTTTAGTCGAGAAAATATTAAAAAAAGCCTCCGCGTAAGCGATTAATGTTGCAAAAAGTCAACAAGGAAAACCCTCTAAGAAGGATTGTTCTCCGACTCAAGAATATTTTGAATGGAATCGCTGACACGGGTCGCGATTTCGACATTATTCATGGTGTAAAGATGAATGCCGCGTACTTCGTTGGCGATCAGGTCCATGATCTGTTCAATGGCGTAATGGATGCCAGCGTCGAACATCGCCTTACGGTCGTGACCATAGCGATCGAACAACCGCTGCAATTTAGCGGGCACGCTGGCGCCGCTCAGCGCTACTGTGCGCTCGATCTGGCTTTGATTGGTGATGGGCATGATGCCGGCAGAGATGGGGACGTTGACGCCCGCTTTTTCTGCTTTTTCGCGGAATATGTAAAACTTCTCATTGTCGAAGAAGAGCTGGGTCATCAATTGGGTCACGCCCTGCTCAACCTTGAACTTAAGGTTTTCGATGTCTTTTTCCATTGATTCAGCCTGATAGTGGACTTCGGGGTAACAGGCGCCCATGAGATTGAAGCTCGAATCGTAGGATTTAATAAATGCCGCCAGGTCGGATGCGTATTTGAAATCTTCTTTGGGCGGGATATCCGGACTGATGTCGCCTCTAAGCACCATGATATTCTCGATATGATGCTCCTTGAATTTTTCCAAAGTATCGATGACCAGTGCGCGGTCGGCATTGACGCAGGTGAGATGGGCGACAGGTTCGGTATGGTAGGTGCGAAGGATCAGCGAGGCAATTTCAAGCGTTTTGTCCTGCTGGGCTTCGCTGCCGCCCGCGCCGTAAGTCACGCTGATGAAATCAGCCGGGATACCGCGCAGCTTTAGCAAAGTGTTGTAAATAACGTTATAGGGAGTGTCTCTTTTCGGCGGAAAGATCTCGAGTGAAAAAAGTGTTTTTTTGTGGTCAAACAGTTCTGAAATATTCATAATGACTCCAATTTGTCTTATTCTATGGTCGTATTCTACATGCAAGGTGCTTAATTGTACTAGTTTATTTACAAGCGTTGCATTTTTGTCCATGCAAACGGAATCTTTTTATCTGAAACGAAAATGTTCGTCCAGAGCTTGCTCGCATAATACATTTCCAAGAATACACAAATAGGAGACCCACCCCCTATATCCCCCCCTCCCAGGAGGTAGTTATCCTAGTTTTCCCCACTTTATGGACAATTAAATTGCAAACCTCCAATGACCTGACTTGCGCTTTGAATGTCGGGTTGAAGGACGCAACCCGACCTACCCGATGTTACAGGCAGCCTGAAGGCATCATTATTAACTTTTCATTATAAAAGCAGACTGGGCAAGACGAGGTGGTCTTATTTTGGTATACTGAAAATGTCAATCGTGGATGTTCTTTTGACGTCCCTGAAATAGAAAAACAAATTCCCCGTCTGATTTTAGGTCTGCCAAAATCAAATTATCGGGTTAGTGGGCAGCATTGGATAATCGATTTACAGGAGGTATGCCATGGCTGGCATGAGCAGATTTACCCAAAAAGCCAAACGCGTCCTCGGCCTGGCACAGCAGGAAGCTGAACAAGCAAAGACGAAGAGAATTGGCACCGAACACATGTTGTTGGGTATGTGTATTGAAGAAGGCACCGCCGCCAAACGTGTGCTGGATAAATTAGGCATTGAGCTGGAAAGCCTGCGGGCTGTTCTGGCTGAAATGAAGGAGAAAACCGAATCAACTCAGGAAGAAGAATCCACCGGAGGGCTGGGCGAGGATGTCAAACGTCTGCTCGAACAGGCTTTGACAGAAGCTTTGGCTGGTAAGTCCAACATGGTTGGCACCGAACACCTCATCATGGCAATGGCTCGGGATGAAAACAGCATCGCCATGCGCGCTTTGGCAATGTTGGGCGTAAACGCGACTCAACTGGAACGCCAGACCGCGCGCGTGATGGAAGAATACCAACGCATGCAGGATGAAATTCAAAAGGAAGAAAAGAAAGACGAGCTTGAAAAGAGCGATGTCATCAGCCGTCGCGGCGTTTCCCACCGTAAGGAAAAGGACGAAGGGAAAACTCCCCTGGTCGACCAACTGGCAACTGACCTGACCTCGCTGGCAGAAGCGGGTAAGCTCGATCCTGTCATTGGTCGCAGCAAAGAAATTGAACGGGTCATCCAGATCCTTGCCCGCCGCACCAAAAACAATCCGGCGCTGATCGGTGAGCCAGGCGTTGGTAAAACAGCGATTGTTGAAGGTCTGGCGCAGCGTATCATCGAAGGTGACGTGCCTGCTTTGCTGCTTGACAAGCGCGTTCTGCAGCTGGATGTTGGTTCGATGGTCGCGGGCACGATGTACCGCGGTCAGTTTGAGGAACGCCTCAAGCGCGTTATTGATGAGCTGAAAAGCAGCGGCGATATCATTTTCATTGATGAAGTCCACATGTTGGTTGGCGCTGGTTCAGCTGGCTCATCGGTGGATGCCGCCAACATCCTCAAACCCGCCCTTTCACGCGGTGAATTGCAGGTGATCGGCGCGACGACCGCCAACGAATATCGAAAAAACATCGAAAGCGACGCCGCGTTGGAACGTCGTTTCCAACCTATCGTGGTCGAACAGCCCAGCGTGGAAGAGACTATTGAAATCTTGCACGGTCTGCGCCCGAACTATGAGGAGCATCACCGTCTGACCATCAGCGATGAAGCCCTTGAGGCGGCTGCCAAGCTGAGCTCACGTTATGTCACCGAAAGATTCTTGCCTGATAAGGCGATCGACCTGGTCGATGAGGCATCTTCTCGTGTGCGCATGTATAAGAGCGAAAGCGCGGTCAACAGTAAAGACATGATGGCGGAATTGCGCCAGATCCGCAAAGAGCTCAAGAAAGCCAAGGGCTCGGGTGATGGCGACAATATCCAGGCTCTCACCAAGCGGCAGGAAGAGATCGAAAGCAAACTCCACAGTCTGCAAACCGCCTGGGATCGTGAAAGTGCTCCTACGGTCACTGAAGAAGATATCGCCGAGGTGATCTCGATGTGGACAGGCATTCCGCTTATGCAGATCGAAACCGAGGAATCGGAACGTCTTTTGAATCTGGAAGAAGATCTCTCCAAATCCATTATTGGTCAGGCTGAAGCCATTGTGGCAGTGAGCAAGGCGATCCGCCGCGCCAGAGCTGGTCTGAAGAACCCACGTCGACCGATCGGCTCGTTCATGTTCCTGGGACCCACCGGGGTAGGCAAAACCGAGCTGACCAAGGCGCTTGCCATGCAGATGTTTGGCAGCGAAGACGCCCTGATCCAGATCGACATGTCCGAATTCATGGAACGGCACAGCATGAGCCGCCTGGTAGGCGCGCCTCCAGGTTATGTTGGCTATGACGAAGCCGGACAGTTGACCGAAGCCATTCGCCGCAAGCCATATTCCATCGTCGTTTTCGACGAGGTGGAAAAGGCTCACCCGGAAGCGCTCAATATGCTCCTTCAGATCATGGAAGAAGGACATTTAAGCGATGCCAAGGGGCTGAAGGTCGATTTCCGCAACGCCATCATCATTATGACCACCAATATCGGCGCTGATCTGATCAGACGGCAAAGTGGTCTGGGCTTTGCTTTGGATATTGACGAGGCCATGGAAGAAGAGCTTGAATATAAAGAGATGCAGAAAAAGCTCATGGATGCCCTGAAGCGTAATTTCAGACCGGAATTCATCAACCGTCTTGATTCAGTGATCGTTTTCCGCTCGCTCAACCGCAAGGACATCCGCCAGATCGTCTCACTGGAGATCGACAAATTGAACGAACGGCTGGAAGAACAACAGATCAAGCTGGTCCCGAGCGATCTGGCTCTCGACCATCTGGCAGAGTTGGGCTATGACCCCGAAATGGGCGCCCGCCCGGTGCGGCGCGTCATCACGCAGGAAGTGGAAGAAAAACTTTCTGATGAATTGCTGGCAAGGCATTTCCTGGCTGGCGATACCATTCAGGTGGACCTGGAACAACGCCTCAATGCCGATGGAGAAACTGAAAAACACATTGTGCTGAAGGCAATGCGCGCCCAGGAGGAAACGGCAGAGCCGCAATTAGTCGAAGCTTAAGCGAGGAGCGATGGCAAAAAGCTATACACGCTACGTTTGTCAGGTATGTGGGAAAACAAGTTCCCGTAGTTTTGGACGCTGTCCCAGTTGTGAAAGCTGGGACAGTATGGTTGAAGAAGTCGTGCAGGATACCCCCACCAAGGCTGTTTCCAAAGTGCGGGGTGTCAGCGGGACTTCCCAGGTCAAGCGTTTGGCAGAGATCGAGGGGCAAAAAGAAGAGCGCGTTCCAGTTGAGATGGAAGAATTCGCGCGGGTGTTGGGTGGGGGCATTGTGCCAGGCTCGATCGTCCTGATCGGCGGCGATCCCGGCATCGGGAAAAGTACCCTCACGCTGCAGATGGCGATGCAGCTGGCAGAAAAAAGCACGATCTTGTATGTATCCGGTGAAGAATCCGAACGCCAGATCAAAATACGGGCGGTTCGCCTGGCTGGGGAAGAGAAACTGCCCAACAATTTGCTTTTGGTGACCGAAACAAATCTGGGCGTGATCTTTGAGCACATTGCTGATGTCAAACCTTCCCTGGTGATCATTGACTCGATCCAAACCGTGACTTTGCCAGAAATGGAATCCGCGGCTGGCTCGATCTCGCAGGTGCGCGAATCGGCCGCCAAACTGCGCGAACTGGCAAAGCTGACCGGCATAACCGTCTTTTTGATCGGTCACGTGACCAAAGAAGGCACGATCGCGGGCCCACGCGTCTTGGAACACATCGTTGACACGGTCTTGTATCTCGAGGGCGAGCATTTTCAGAGCTACCGTTTGCTGCGGTCGGTCAAGAACCGCTACGGCGCGACCAGCGAGGTGGGTGTGTTTGAGATGCAGGAACGCGGCATGGTCGAGGTGCGCAACCCCAGCGAAGTTTTCCTGGCAGAGCGCATGATCAACGCGCCGGGGTCTGCCATCGCGGTCACGATGGAGGGCACACGCCCGCTTTTGGTGGAAATTCAGGGTCTGACTACGCCGACCAGTTTTGGCAATCCCCGCCGTACTGCCAATGGGATCGATATCAGTCGTTTGCTTATCCTGGCGGCGGTGTTGACGCGCCGCATTGGCGTCAACCTGAGCAATCAGGACGTCATCTGCAACGTTGTCAGCGGATTAAGGATACAAGAACCGGCAGCTGACCTAGCTGTGGCGACCGCGATCAGTTCCTCCTATAAGGATATCCCGGTGCGCGCGGATACGGTTTTGATTGGGGAGGTGGGTCTCTCGGGCGAGCTGCGCATGGTCGGGCAGATGCAAACGCGCCTGCGCGAAGCTGCCAAACTGGGCTTTAAGCGCGCGGTTGTCCCGAAACGCCTGCGCAAATCCGAGCCCTGGCCTGAGGGAATTGAAATTGTCGAAGTCCGCTCATTAAAGGAAGCTGTGCAGGAAGCATTGTTGCCAGCCAAATGAAATACACTGGATTAGTGGTGACTTTTTTGTGCTTGACAACAGCCTTTCTGGCTATACCCCTCATCCGCCCTTCGGGCACCTTCTCCCCCGAGGGAGAAGGCTAGTTGTTGCGCGCGCCAGCTGGCTGCGCTTGCACGCCTCCGGCGGCTACGCCGCCTCGCGCGCGCTTAACTCTTCCTCTTTTTACGGGGCTGAACCCCGTCCGTACAGGTTGGTGACCTATAAATGGCTTGGTTAAAGCAGGAATTTGATGTTTTCAAATACCAAATGTACGGATGGGGCTTGCCCCCATCCGCGACTAAGCCGATCATAGCCTTGTAACAAAGATGTAAACATTTGAAAGTCATATGCAGCTAACAGAGACGTACCAGAGTTTTTCCATTTTAGTGCCCTGAATTTATCTCTTTTCCTCAATGAAAACCGAGTTTTTTGCAAAAGTGAGAAACTCAGGTACCATGAAGCGAAATGGCTAACATTTTTCGATAATAAGGTATCATTTTCACATCGAAAGCCGAAAGAAAGGCAAATAAAATGAATCTACTCAAACAAATCCCCTTTATCCGCGCGACGCGCCGAAATCATGCCCTTGAGCATGCTACCATGAAAGTTTTGGCATCCCGTTTCAAGGGAGTCAGAATGATGGGGCATTCCAACCCGACAGGTTTCGTTCTGATCGCCGATCTGCCCACTGAGATCGTGACCGACGCGGTGCTGGAAGCGCGCCGCCGTCTGCTGGCTGGCGAACATGAGCTGGCAGTCCATCCTGGCTGCGGCACCAATCTGGCGACTTCATCATTTCTCTCCGGCTCAGCGGCTTTCCTTTCGCTGATGGGTCTGAGCCGCGGCAGACAGCCGAAATGGTGGCATGTCCTCATTTCCGCCTTTGTCGCCGTCCCGGTCTATATTATCAGCAAACCTGTTGGACCCCGTTTGCAGGAAAAATACACCACTGATTCCGATATCAGCGATCTTGATGTCACGTTGATCCGAAGTCAAAAGCTTTGTAAGGGCTTCATCCACCAGATCAGCACACGAGCCTGAGGCAATAAAATGAGCGAAGAGACGACCAAACCCAGCCTGTACCTCCTGAGAGGTGATGACACTGCCAAAACCAAAGGCGTTTTGGCAGATTTTTTGGCTGGATTAGGTGACGAGAGCATGGGCGATCTCAACAGCGCTCGGCTGAATGGCGAGAATCTGAGCTTTGAGGCTTTGCAAGCCGACGCGCTCACGATCCCTTTTCTGGCTGATCGACGGCTGATCATCGTTGAGAACGCCCGCCAAATGCTGGCTAAGGTCAACAAAGATCAGCGGGGACGCTATCTTGACCTCTTTGCCAACCTGCCGCCCAGCTCCGCATTGGTGTTGGTGGTGGAAGACGAACTGAGCAAAAAGTGGGGCGAACGCGATTGGGTCAACATCAAAAGCTATTCCTGGCTGACCGAATGGATAGGAAAAAATCCTGAGCAAGCGCTGATCGTCAATTGCGGTCTGCCTGACCAGGGCGAAATGCGTTCCTGGATCATTCGCAAGGCAAAAGAGATGGGCGGAGGTTTCAATCCCGAAGCCGCCCAGGTCTTGGCAAGCTATATCGGCAATGATACGCTCCAGGCAACTCAGGAGATCGAAAAGCTGATCACTTTTGTCGGCGAGGGGCAGGTGGTTGAGGTTCGGGATGTCGAATTGTTGACCACGCACGAGGAAGAAGGCAACGTCTTTGCTTTCATTGACGCTTTGGGAGAGCGGAACGGCGTAAAGACAATGCGCGAGTTTCAGCTTCTGACCGAAAAGAGTGATGTGATGGAGTTGACCGGCATGATCCATCGCCAGTTTCGTCTGCTCATCCAGGCGCGTGAGATCCTGGATGAAGGCGGCAACCTTAAAAGTATTGAAAAAGAATTGGACACAAAAAGTTTCATTGCAAAAAAGTTATATAATCAGGCGCAGCGCTTTAGCATGAAGCAGCTGCTGGCCATCTACCGACGCCTGTTGAGCATTGATGAGGGCATCAAGACCGGTGGCATGCCTGGTCAAACTGCTTTTGAGCTTTTGATCGCTGATTTAACGGTTTAATACCCGATAGGTTACCAAGGTACGAAATTATTTTGACCTGGGTGAACATATGCTGGTAATTAGCTATTCCACGAGTTTGCAGGATACGCCTGAAAACGCGGCGATGATCGAGCAGTTCATTCAGGATGTGCAGTTCGACTAATAGGAAAGAATAATGAGTAAAAAAACAACCGCCGATCAGGCGGTTGTTTTTTCTTTACTGGTGTTTGCTGACGAGGAGGGTGTCTTGCTGCCCTCACTGCTTGATTTAGAGCCGTTTGAGCTGTCAGAATCGCTCTTATAACTTGATTTTTGTCCCGAGGGAGAGCGGTTATCGGTGGCATAAAAGCCCTTGCCCTTAAAAACGATACCGACCGGGGTGTAAACCTTGCGCAAGGCAACCTCGTTGCAGGCAGGGCAAACCGTCAGCGCGTCGTCGGTGAAGTGCTGAAATTGATCAAAGGTGTGGCCACATTGTTGGCATAAATAACTGTAAACAGGCATAAGTCCCAATTTCTCCAAATTCAGAACCATTATAGTACCACATAACGGCTCTTCCACGATTTATCATAGGGTGTTTTGATAAGAATTTTGTTAAAACTTGTATTTTCTGGCGTTCGCTTATACTAAAGTGATGGCGAAAACGCTTGCGGTATTGGTGGGTAAATCTGGGTGGTCTGCATGGCGGACTAAGAGTAATGGGAGTTGTCTCATCGTGCTCTTCGGGTATTGAGAGCCCTATGGGGGGTGTCTGTGCCTGTCAGGGTATCGCATTCTGTAATTAATCTGGTTCCAATTATTAACGACGCAATGATAGTTTAAAGGCAGATCGCCACGGTCACTTTGTTCCCTCGCGATGACGATCATCCACTTCTACTGCCTAGGCTTGATTTGTATGATATCGCATAGTCTATTTCTTGTTCAAACGTCGTCTCCTGGCCACGTTTGCGCTATTTACGCTTACAAACCATCCGCATGGTCGGGAGACCATGCTGGAACGGGAGGATGAAGGAATGGCTTAAAGGACTTATTTCCGTCATTCGCGAAGCACCTCTACTTTAACCTCTTACTCATTTGAATTTGGTGGATCTGACTTTACTACTTTCCTTCTTTTCAAAAGAAGAAGAAACGCCAAAATAAGCGCGATGTTGAGAATTAACACAACAATGCTGCCTTCCATCTTGGGAGTGCCGCCTGATAAGAATGTGCTTCCTGTGAATTCTGTCACGCACAGATGCGGGTAGTCGTCTGCCAGGGTGACCCCGCCAAGGATAATCGCTCCAACACAATTCCAAACAAAATGCATGAGTATGGGAACCATTAAGGACTGCGTGTACTCTAATGCCAGCGTCATTAGCAAGCTCATTGTCAGCACATTCAGCACGGGAAGAATGCCTGCCTCAAAGGCACCGCCGTGCATCAATGTAAATAATGCGGTTGTGATTATGGTCGCGAGAACTATACTGTAATTAGATTTGAGCATCTGATAGAGGTATCCTCTGACGAGCAGTTCCTGCATGGTTGCGTTGAGAAAGACAGAAACAACCCACAACCACAGCATGGGCACGGAGTTACAGGCAACAATTTTCATTGTTCCCAAAAGCATTAGCACGATTGCCGCAATGCCGATCCAGATGATCCCCAGGAAAAGGCCTGTGAGGATATTTTTCAGCGGAGATGAAAAGATGTGCAGTTCGATCTTTCTCTTTTCAAACAGCCAGAACAAAATTGTGAAAGAAACGATGGTCAGAAAAGGGATCAGTTCTGCCCAAAACCTCCAGACAGCCTGGTTAGGAGATTCAGGTACTGGCAGCAGTGAGCCTAAAAGCGCCCAACCCACAAAGAACAGCAATGTTTTCCCGATGGTGCTAAGCAATTTCTTCATTTGCGTTATTCCTTTTCATGATTTTACATCTTAAACGAATATGTGAATGGCTGCAACTTCAGGGCAAATGCATATAAATATAGATGATTTTTATTCGAACCAAGCGTAAATACGAACATTAATTAATCTTTTTAGCCAAGCATAGAAAAATATCACTTAGTGGACAGTCATTAGTATGAGCCCCTTCAGGGGCGTGGCAATCTGCAGTTAATCAGTTTTCCATTCCTTTTTTGTGAAGGAAAAGTTTTAAGGCAGATCGCACATACCCTTACGTGCACTGGCGTCGCCCTAAAGGGCTCCTCGCGATGACAATCCGCAACTGCACCACATATACCTTATTTACCGAAGTTAAATAGGCGTTTTTTATGCCAAAAGAGTCAAAAGAGACTTGATTTAGGTGATTTAATGCAATTGCCCTGACCGCAACTTTCGATTCTATTACTCTTTTCCGAAAGCGTTGCTCACCAGCTATCTGCACGGTCGGGAGGGTATGCTGGAACAGGTAAGAAAAGTCCGCAGCATGTTTCAGCTTGTTTGGACGGTGAATAAAGAATGCATAGAAACATTTGTTCATCGTGATTTTTCCCAATCAACTTGAATAATTCCGTTTCTTGCCGTATGCTCCGTCTTAACCATTAAGACGTCAGAAAAATGCTGGCAGGTAATGATACGAAATGGAGAATTTATGACTTTAGAGGAATCCTCCAATCAAAAAACGGAAGTTATCAATCGGGAGATTGAAGCGGATCAAAAAATCCTTGATCTGGTTCAGGCAGCCAAAAAGGATCAAAACGCTTTTTACTTTCTCTATCTTCATTTTGTGGATCGCATCTATTTCTACATCCTGAGAAGGGTTGGTTCCCACCTTGATGCTGAAGATCTTAGCTCCGAAGTTTTCATTAGAGCCATGAAACATATCCATCGCTTTGACGAGCGCAACAGCTTCGCCGCCTGGCTTTTCAGGATTGCCAGAAATCTGACAGTGGATCATTATCGAGCCAATCGAACGGTTTTGCTCAATCTGAACGATGAAAATTTTACGCTGGCTGAAAAATCGCCTGATACGGAAACGATGCTGCAGCTGAAGGATCAGTTGAGAAAGCTGGAGCCAGATGAATTGGATCTGCTCAATCTGCGCTATACCGCCCGGCTCACTTTTGTTGAAATGGGGCAACTACTTGGCAAGCGACCAGATGCCGTTCGCAAAGCGCATAACAAAATATTGGAACATTTACGTTTGAACCTGGAGTAAGAAATGGAAGACAAAGAACAAGGCATTGAAAGAAATCTCGAATCTCTGTTTGGGAATCGGGCATTGAAGGATGAAAAGATCGACCAAATTTGGAAAGAAGTGGAAATGAAAACGCAAAAATCCGCTCAAAAACGCAGCTGGGGCTGGAAATTTGTCACCATCGTGATGGTTTTGCTGGTGATCGTCGTGCTCGCCGTCGGTCCCGACAAAGTATGGGCGCAGGTACGCGCCTGGCTGGTTCCAAATTACCGACCGATCAGCCAGTTGGAAAATTATGAGGTCCTTCCTGAAAAAACGCAGGAAATTCACGAAGAACTGACCCTTAGTCTGCTGTCGGTGCAAAGCCTTGAAGATGGATTGACGATTTCTATCCTTGTGCAGGGGATCAGCCCGTATGATCCAAAGGATATTAAAGATCCAGGTTCTTACGAAAATGCTTATTTGCTACTGAAAGATGGAGAGAGGGTCAATTCTTTGGGGGGAGGTACAGGAATTGGTGGGGGCATGACAGAATATGTTTATGATTTATTCTTTCCTGCTCTAAGCGACGAGGCAGGCAGCGAAATGAGCCTGGTGGTGCCCGGTCTGCCTTACATGGCCGAGCCTTGGGAGGAAGCTTGGGTAGTGCCACTGACGGTCGAACCGGTCAGAAGTGAAGATCAGGTGTCTCAGGTAACGCCGGGTGCAGAAAGTTACGGAAACCCAGCCTTCGCCGCGCCCGTAAGCGTCTCTACCAAAAGCAAAGGTATTAGAAAAACGAGTATTCTGGTCCGCTTTGATATGCCTGAGGGCTACGAGGCCGGGTTGGCCACGGCTCAATGGTGGAGTTTGCAGGATGAGGATGGGCTTTTTTATCCGATGAATCCGGATTTTAATTGCAGCATGAATTGCCCCATGAATGAGATCACGATGATCGCGGAATCAGCCTTGCCAAAAGGGAAAACCTATACCTTAACCATGCCAAGATTCTCAATGCAGAAGTATGATTATGGCGATTTTTATGAAGAAGACGGCATCACCTACGTCCCAGCCTTCCTGACGATCGACTTCCCGGAAAGCTACCAGGCTGGTGATTTTGTTAAGGTAGACAAATGGTACGACATTCCACCCATCAGCTTTCATCTGCTTGGGGTTGAGATTTTGCACATTGATGATGAAGGTTTGGTTCGCTTCCGCGTGGTAATGCAAAGCCCCGAATCGGCGAATGCTATCGTTCAGATCACTCTGTGTGTTAATCAGTTTATTTATGGCGGCAGTTGTGGTGGTGGAGGTTTCATTGGAGAAAAACGCCCTCAGGCAGACGAACTAATCTATACTGAGGGCTCCATCGCACGGGAACTTCTTACTGGTGAGATTGGTTTTTACATCCACCAAATCGATCTGTACTATTTCACCGATTGGGTAATGAATTTTGACCTGTAAAACAGTAGGTCGCGACCAAGTGCCCGAAGGGGTATTGAAATTTATGCACAAAAAGTGCATAAATTTCAATTCGAAGCTAACTGGCACAATAGACGAGCACCCCTCACTCTGAGAGCCTAAGGTAGATAGTTTGCCCTGCGGACAACCCCTCATCCGCCCTTCGGGCAGAGGCTGACCCAAAAGTCAAACTTTATTTTTAACTCCCCCACTTATAGGCATTTTTAGCCATAAAAATGGGATTGCATCGTCATATCATGGGCAAAAATTGATAGTTACCCCCACTTTTAGACCAATTTTTTGAAAATTCGGTCTTTTGGGTCAGCCTCCTATGCTACCGACCCAAGCTTAGCTGACCCATAGAAGTAGTTGTGTAGAAGAGAATAATTCCCAGATAACCAAACATTCGCATGGTCGGGAGAGCATGCTGGAACAGAAATAGAGGGGTACAGGCAGGCTGCACATGCAGCGGGTAGTTTGCGTTATAATCCGAAACATCATGAAGAAACAAACAGCGCAGGACGTTCCTGAAGAAGAGAACAGAAAAATGAATTCAAAATCCAAGGAAAAAGGTGAGGGGCTTGCTCAACCCAGGGCAAAAAAGCAGCGAGGGCGGGGATTGCTGATCGCTATCGGTGTCATTGCGGCACTGGTGCTGATCCTTTTCGCGCTCTACCAGATCCCTGCTATTCACGACCGGGCGTATTTTCACGTTACCACCCTGCGTTCGAAGATCTTCTACTTCCTGCGCCCGCCCGCAAAATCTGAATTCGAGATCTCGGGCGAAACGACCATGGACGCCCAGGTCATGGCGACGCTGACCGCATTCGCACCAACGGCGACGCCGACAACAGCCCCTGAGCCGACATTTGCCGCAACCTCAACCGCGGAAGCCGCTGTTCCCCCCACGGCAACGCCGCTGCCAACCAAGATCCCTGCCGCTGTTCAAATAGAGGGCATTGTGCAGGAGTATCAGCGCTTTAACAGCTGCGGACCTGCCAATCTGGTGCTGAATATGCGCTACTGGGGCTGGGAAGGCATTCAGGAAGACGTGGAAGCGGTTGTCAAACCCGTTTTGCAGGATCTGAACGTTTCGCCGTCCGAACTGCTTAAATACGTTAAGGGACATACCGATCTGGACGCTATTCTGCGGCTGGGCGGTGACATTGATCTGCTTAAAAAGCTGGTCGCGGCGGGTTATCCCGTTTTGGCGCAGCGCGGTTACGTCAACCGCGACGACGGTTGGATGGGACATTACGGCATTGTGGATGGCTATGATGACGCTGAGGGCGCGGTTCACATCCCCGATACTTTCAACGGCAATATCTGGTTGAAGTATGAGGAATTTCAGCGGGTCTGGGACGAGTTTCATGGCACTTATCTGGTGGTCTTTCCACCTGAGGAGCGGGAGATCGTTTTGTCTATCCTGGGCGATGATGCCGATGTGGATTACAACCTCGACCGAACGCTCGAAAAATTCCGGGAACGCGCTGAGACGGTTGACCGCTCGGAGCAGTATTTTGCCTATTACAGCCTCGGCGAGCTGCTGGTCATGAAAAAGCAGTATGTTGACGCGGCGGCTGCCTTTGACCAGGCTTTCGCTGTTTACGGCTGGCTGCCTGTCGATGACCGCCCCTGGCGCATGCTCTGGTATCAGGTGGGACCTTATGAGGCTTACTACTATACCGGACGCTATAAGGACGTGGTCAGCATCACCTACAAAACCATCAAAGACGCCAACACCCCGGCTCTACCGGAAACTTTCCTGTGGAGCGGGCGCGCCAACATCGCGCTTGGCAATACTGATACCGCCATTTTCGACTTCAAGCGTGCCCTGCAATGGCACCCCGGATGGGAGCCCGCGCTGGCTGAACTTGAAAAGCTTGGCGTAACTCCTTAAATTTAAGATTGTAAAGAGATAAATATGTCAAAAGCGACTGAAGAAATGAAAAAAGAAATTCGGCATGCCTCCGTTTGGCGCAAGCCCTGGCCCTACCTGGTGATCTTACTGGGATTGGTCTTGTTAGGATTCGCGCTGCTGCAAATCCCCGCTGTTGGGATACGCGCGCGCAATCTCTATTCCAAGATCTATTACCGTCTCAACCCACCCACCGAAAACGTGTTTGGTCCCGTGCAGCAGGGAACGGTCAGCGCGGATGTGATCGCGACGCTGACGGCAATGGCGCCAACGGCTACCCAGGTTCCACCAACCGCCGAGGTTGTTGAGGGTACGGAAGAAGTCGTTGAAGTCACTCCCGAACCTACTCCCATTATCGTGCCAGCTAGTTTTGCCTTGGAGGGAATGGGTCTGGAATATCAGACAATGAACAACTGCGGACCCGCCAACCTCTCGATGAACATCACTTTCTGGGGTTGGCCAACCAATCAAAAGGTGACCGAGGATGGACTGAAAACACACGCCGACGACCGTAACGTCATGCTGTCGGAAATGCGTGTTTACGCGGAAGAAAACACCGACCTGCTTGGCGTGGTGCGTTATGGCGGCGATGTGGAGATGATCAAACGCCTGCTCTCGGCTGGCTTCCCTGTTTTGCTTGAACGAGGTCATACCGATGACGATGACGGCTGGATGGGGCATTACAGCATCATCACGGCTTATGATGACGCCACCCAAAGCGTGCAGATCCCTGATACCCTGCTGGGCATCATGACGATGGGCTACGCGGAGCTTGAAAAGGACTGGGCTCATTTTGACGGTTTGTACCTGGTGCTCTATCCCGCTGAGCGTGAGGGCGAGGTCTTGGCTTTGCTGGGGTCGGAGGCTGATCCGCACACAAACCTGCTCAACACGCTGGCAAAACTGGATGCCCGCATCGGGCAGGTAAGCGGTCAGGACCTCTTCTTCGCGCTTTACAGCAAGGGTTCGGTTTTGGTCGAACTGGGGCAGTATCTCGACGCGGCTCAGGCTTTTGACCAGGCTTTCACCTTATATAGTCAGCTCGACGCAGGTCAACGCCCCTGGCGCATCACCTGGTATCAGGTGGGACCTTACCTGGCTTATTACTATACCGGTCGCTATCAGGATGTCTTTAATCTGGCTGAGCAAACGATCAACAATCTCAACCCGATGACGGTGCCAGCCCTGCCCGAAACCTGGTATTGGGGCGGGCAAGCCGCGTTGATGTTAGGCGATAAAGCCACCGCGGCGCGCTACTTCAACAAGGCGCTTGAGTTTTATCCCAACTGGGTTATCGCGATTCAAGGTCTTGCGGAGGCGGAATCCTGATCTTTTGAAGCAGTTATAATCAAGAAATGAATAGAAATAAAAATACCGAGGCGTTTCGCAGGAAACTCGCCCCGAAGTCATTCTGGAAAAAGCCATGGTTTTGGCTGGCGGCTTTAGTCGTCATGATATTGGCAGCCCTGGCGGTTTATCAAGTTCCGTCAATTCATGAGCGGGCGGCATTTCATCTTGGCAATGCCCGGGCACGGATCTATTACTTCTTTAATCCTCCAGGGAGGGATGTTTTTGTCCCGGTTGAAAACGATAACAGCGAAGAATACGCGATCCAGACGCTGACGGCAATGGCGCCAACAGCGACCGTGACGCCTACAATTCAGGTTGAAACGACCGTGCCGCCCACACAGGAGTTTACGGCGACGCCAACCACGATCCCGGCCAAAACCCCGATCCCGACACCCCTGCCAAAGGAAGTCATGATCGAGGGCATTGCGGTGGAACACCAAAAGGCAAATAATTGCGGACCCGCGAACCTTTCGATGGTCCTGAATTACTGGGGTTGGGAAGGCGACCAAACCGATACAGAAAAAGTGTTGAAACCCTATATCAAAGACCGTAATGTCATGCCTTATGAGATGCTTGACTTTGTGCAAACACATACCCAGCTGAATGGCATTGTGCGCTACGGTGGCGACATTGATCTGATCAGACAGTTGGTTGCGGCTGGCTTTCCTGTCATTATCGAGAGAGGATATGTCAACAGCACTGAGGGTTGGATGGGTCATTATGGCTTGATCGTTGGCTATGATGATGCCATCAGGGAGGTAACCATCCCCGATACTTATCTGGGCGTTAAAAAACTGAGCTACGACGATATTGAGATGTGGTGGGCTCATTTTGATTTCATATATCTGGTCGTTTTCCCGAATGACCGCGCCCAGGAAGTTTACGATATCCTTGGCCCACAGATGGACGCAGAGTACAACAAGCAATACACGTTTGATAAGGTCAACGCCCGTCTCTATGAGCAAAAAGGGCGGGAATTATTCTTTGCCTGGTATAGCCGCGGCTCTATTTTGGTCGAAATGAATGATTACTGGGGTGCAGCTGAATCTTTTGATGAGGCTTTCAAGATCTATGCTACGCTGCCTGAGCAGGAACGCCCCTGGCGCATGCTTTGGTATCAAACTGGACCTTACTATTCGTACTACTACATGATGCGCTATCAGGACCTGTATAACCTGGCGGATCAACAACTGAAACGCGCTGAAGAACCTGCCTTGCCGGAAACCTGGGTCTGGAAAGGACGTGCTGAAGTCAAACTCGGTTTGCGTGAACAGGCAATCGAGAGCTTCAAACAGGCTTTGGTCTGGCACCCTGACTGGTGGGTCGCGATCAACGAGCTCAACAACCTGGGTGTGACCGTTCCTTAATGCAGACCAGATCGGGAGATATGATGAATGAGCAAAACAAGTCCCAACACGCAATAAAGAGAGGTAAGAAGGTTTGGTTGGCATATCTGATGCTGACATTTTTTGCTTATTGCCTTAATGTGGTCGGTCCGTCAGTCAATTATCTCAGTGATGAGCTTAGTTTTTCATACACTGAGATCGGCTTGCATACCTCAGCCCTTGCGCTGGGGATGGTTGTGGTGGGTTTGTTTGGAAAAAAACTACTCAAAAGCCTGTCTGATTGGCAGGCGCTGGCAATTGGCGGCATAGGGATGGGCTTGGGAAGTTTGCTTCTGGTCTTTGGGGATCGCACCGCACTCACCCTCCCCGGGCTGTTCTTTATGGGAGCTTTTGGTGCGCTGATCCTGGCAGTTTACCCGCTCATTTTGCAGGCAGAGATGGGTGCTCACAGCACGGTAGGTGTTTCGGAGGCGAACACGCTTTCTTCCATCTTTTCCACTCTGGCACCCATCGCGGTTGGCTTTTTTGGTGGAATGGTGCTTACCTGGCGTCCGGCTGTCTATCTGGTCACCGGTATGTCTTTTCTGATCGGCGCCTGGATATTGCTCTCCCCCGAATTTCCGAAGAAGATCAAGGTTGACAACGAGGAGCTGGATGAGGAAAAAGGCCGCTTGCCCTTGATTTATTGGATCTTCTGGGCGGCATTGGTCATTTCTGTGTCGATCGAGTTTTGTCTCATCTATTGGAGTGCAGAACACCTGCAGGCACAGGTTGGTATTCCCAAAGACAATGCTACCAAGATTGTCAGCCTCTTTTTGGCTGGTATGGTGATCGGGCGTTTCATCGGAGGGAGACTTCTCGTCCGATTCTCGCGTTATCAGATTCTTGGTGTGTCGATCCTCATAGGGATCCTTGGCTTTGCTATATTTTGGTTCAGCCAACTCAGATCATTGTCCGTGATCGGCCTGTTTCTGGCGGGTTTGGGGGTGGCAAATCTTTACGCCAGCATTGTGACCCTGCTTTACGAGGTAGCCGGACCCCTGAAGGCGGCAGCCGGATCGGGCTCGATCCTTGCCAGTGGCGTGGCGATTCTGTCATTGCCCTTTTTGTTGGGATTACTGGCGGATCTGATCGGGATAAGATTGGCGTTATTGCTCGTCACGCTTCTCTATCTGCTCTTGATCGTGACGATATCTGTTGGAAAACGACGTATTCAATCTGAGTAGTTGGGCAAGCCTTTGTCGCGTGGACAGGAGGCCACGCGCGAACAACCTACGACTGATGCATATTTGTCACTGCGAGCCCTGAAAGGGCGCCTGTGCCCACCATGAAATGGATGGGTATGGCAGTCTGTAGTTAATCAGTTTTCCATTCCATTTTTGTGAAGCAAAAACTTTAAGGCAGATCGCCACGTCGCCCTAAAGGGCTCCTCGCGATGACAGGTTAAAGGAGGATTGCCGTACCCATAGGGCACGATGCCCGACCAATGGCTAATCTATTTCTCCAAACACTCCACCGCGGCTTGTTTGAGGTGACCCATCATGGCGGCAAGACCGCTGCTACGTTGGGAGGAGATGTGGTGCCACAAGCCGAGCTTTTCAAACAGGCTCAGATCCATCTTTAAAACTTCTTCCGCGGGCTGACCGTTGAGCAGTTTATCCAAAATGGCGACCAAGCCCTTGACGACCAACGAGTCGCTGTCGGCGCTGAAGCGCATCAGCCCGTTTTCGCAATGAATATCAAACCAAACACTGGACTGACAGCCTTTGACCAGGCGGTCTTCGGTCTTGAGCGCAGGGTCCATTTTTTGCATTTCGTGACCCAGGTCCACCAGATACTCGATCTTTTCTTCGACATCCTCGAGCAGGTCAAAGTCTTCGATCAATGATCGTTCAATTTCAGCGATGGATGGTTTTTGGCTCATATTACCTCTTTAACAGGCGGATGACGCGCTGGATCCCATGGGCAAGCGCGTCGAGATCGGCACGGTTGTTATAAAGCGCCAGGGAGGCGCGCACTGTGCCGGAAATGTGCAGAGCGTCCATTATCGGTTGGGTGCAATGCTGACCGGTGCGCACGGCGATGCCCTTGCTGTCGAGCAAAATGCCCATGTCGTAGTGCTGGATCCCCTCTACATTGAAGGGCAGGATGGCGGAGCGCTTTTGGATGTTACCGTAGATATTTAAACCCGGGATCTCGCTCAATAAGCCCAGTCCGTATTCGAGCAATTCGTCCTCGTAGGCTTCCAGTTCGGCAAAATCGAATTGGTTGAGGTAGTCAATGGCAGCTCCAAGCCCGATCACATCGGCAACGTTGGGCGTGCCGGCTTCGAATTTATAGGGCAAAACGTTAAAGGTCACTTTTTCCGGCGTGACCTGGTCGATCATTTCACCGCCCGACAGGAAGGGAGGCAACTTTTCGAGCCATTTGCGTTTTGCGTAGAGCACGCCAACGCCCATGGGAGCGTACATTTTGTGCCCGGAGAAGGCGTAGAAATCAGCATCCATTGCCTGAACGTCATGTGCTGTGTGCTGAACAGCCTGCGCGCCATCCACAAGCACCGGGATGTCTGCTTCGTGGGCTAGTTTTACAATTTTCTCAATTGGGTTGACCGTCCCCAGTGAATTGGAGATATGGTTGATCGCCACCAAACGGGTCTTTTCGTTCAAAAGCTGTTGGAATGCCTCCAGGTCAAGTTCTCCGTTTTCATCAAAAGGGATCGTTCGGAAAATCGCTCCGCGACGTTGGCACATCAGGTGCCAGGGGACGTAATTGCTGTGGTGCTCCAACTGGCTGACGATGATCTCGTCACCCGGCTGTACGAAAGCCTGACCGAAGCTATAAGCGACCAGGTTGATCGATTCAGTTGTGCCACGCGTGAAAATGATCTCATCCGGGGAAGCCGCGTTGAGATAGGCGGCGACCTTTTTGCGCACTTCCTCATAAGCCTGGGTCGCACGAATTGCCAGGCTGTGGTTGCCGCGATGGATATTGGCGTTGCTGGTGCGATAATAATCACTGATCGCGTCAATGACGACCTGGGGTTTTTGGGTGGTGGCAGCGTTATCCAGGTAGACCAGGGGCAGGTCATTGATGGTCTGGGAAAGGATCGGGAAGTCTTCCCTCGCGCTGAGAATGTTTTTGCTCATAGTGGCTTGATTTTACCATTGCATAGATGCGAGTTGCTAGTGTTGGCAAAGGTGCGGGGCGATTGTTGTTAGAACGTCGGGTTGAACTCCCAAATGGGAGCAGGAACGCAACCAGGAGAGGAGGATTAGCCAACGACCCCCTCCAGCCTTGTACGAATCTAATCACCTCCAGGGAGGGGGAATTAAGAGGCTGACCCAAAAGTCCGAATTTTCAAAAAATTGGTCTTAAAGTGGGGGTAACTATCAATTTTTGCCCATGATTTGACGATGCAATCCCATTTTTATGGCTAAAAGTGTATAAGTGAGGAAGTTAAAAATGAAGTTTGACTTTTGAGTCAGCCTCCAGGCGGGGGTGGGTTTTTAATGTTGAGACGAGTCATCAGTCTAGAGCTCGATAAATGTCGGGGTGACCCCCAACGGGAGCAGGCACGCAGCCCGACCTACAAAGTCCGCTACTGCTGAAACCAAGATGAGTTTTAAGGGAATGGAGAGGAAGATACCTTAAATTAAGGTAAAGTTTTGGTTATAAACTCGTTTAAAATTTTGTTTCCCGCGACTATAAGATACAATTGTTAACAAGTTAAGCATTAATAAAATTTATTATTATTTTGTGAGCATCAGGTATGGAGGTGAGATGGCAGAAAAAATATTGCTTGTCGATGATGAGGTTTCTCTTCAGGAAACATTAAGTTACAAGTTAAAAAAAGAAGGCTATGAAGTTGAAGTAGCCGGAGACGGTCTGACTGCTTTGGAGTTGGCTCGCTCGACCAACCCAGATCTTATCATTTTGGATGTGATGTTGCCAGGCATGGATGGTTTTGAAGTCTGCCGCACTTTGCGACAGGAAACCAACACGCCTGTCCTGATGCTGACAGCACGTGATGACGAAATTGATCGGGTGGTCGGGCTTGAGGTCGGCGCGGATGACTATTTGCCCAAACCTTTTAGCGTGCGTGAGTTGATCGCGCGCGTGAAAGCGCTTTTGCGGCGGGTGCGCCTGATCCGTGAAGAAATGGGCACCGCAGCACAGGAAGCAAACCTGCCCAAGGTCATGACATTTGATAACCTTGAAATTGACATGACTCGCCGCGAGGTCCGTCTGGACGGAGAGGTCGTGCCCTGCAAACCGAAAGAATACGAACTCCTGACCTTCATGGGGCAACACAAGGGTCGCGTTCTGACCCGCGAACTGATCCTGGAACGCGTCTGGGGTTGGGGCTTTGTGGGCGATTCGCGCACGGTCGATGTGCACATTCGGTGGCTGCGCGAAAAGATCGAGCCGATCCCCGAAAAACCGCAAAGAATTATCACGGTAAGAGGAGCGGGTTATCGCTTTGAGGGCTAATGCCTGAACGAACTAAGATGAAATCGCGCTTCCATTTGCGCATTTTGTGGCCCTTCATGCTGGTCTTTGTATTCAGCCTGGCTGCTTTTGTTCTGCTGGTTCCATTTGTCCAAAACACACTTTCCGCGAAAGCGGAGACCAGCGGAGCGCAAGTAAGCTATATGCCCCTCTTCGCGCTTGTGTTTTTGATCCTGGTGGTGGGGCTCCTGATCGGCTTGCTGATAAATATCCACTACACCAACCGACATCTCAATGTTTTGGAGGATCTGACCAACGCCGCCAAGGAATTGGGAGAAGGGCGTTTTCAGGAAATCAGGATCCCGGAAAAAATGGGTCAATTGATCGAAATGCAGGAGTTGGGCGAAGCGCTGCGAAAGACCGCTGATCAGACCGAAGAGCAGTTTAATGCCTTGCGCAAAGAACAGGCAATGCTCTCGGCTGTGTTGGACCATATGACCGATGGCGTTTTGATAGCGGATGATGATGGACGTGTGCAGATGCTCAACAATGCCGCTGAAAAGCTTTTCAGGATTGACAACGAACAGGCGTTAGGGCGTTCGGTGGTAGAGGTGATGCGCCATTACAGTCTGGTTGAGCTTTGGGAAAAGACAAAGAATGGTGAACCGGAGACGATCACCATGGAGATGGGTTCAGCTCATAAATATTTACAGGTGGTCGGGATTTCGCTGGAAAAAGATCTGCCGGGTCGGTCGATGCTGCTCTTTCAGGACCTGACCCAAACCCACCAACTGGAAATCGTGCGGCGGGATTTCATCTCCAATATCTCGCACGAACTGCGTACTCCCATGGCAGGGCTGAAAGCCATCAGCGAGACTCTTTTGGATGGCGCGCTGGATGACCCCCCTGCAGCGCGCAAATTTGTTGTCCGAATGGATAGCGAAGTTGATAACCTATCGCAGATGGTCAATGAACTTCTCGAGCTCTCTCGCATCGAAGCCGGCCGCTCTAACTTTGAATTTCAGCGCAGTGAACCCTACCAACTGATGGGCAAGGTTGTTGAAAGAATGACTTTGCAAGCCGAGCGGGTGGGTTTGAACCTGACGATGGATTGCCCGCCACAATTGCCAAAGGTTTTCGCAGATCCTGGGCGAATCTCGCAGGTATTTGTAAATTTGGTTCACAATGCCATTAAATTTACTCCTAACGGAGGGCACATTCACCTGACAGCCTGGCAAGATAGTGATAAAGTTGTTTTTAAAATTAGTGACGATGGTGTTGGCATCCCTGAGAAAGACCTCGGAAGAATTTTTGAGCGTTTTTACAAAGCTGATCGCGCCCGGTCTGGTGGCGGCACCGGATTGGGTCTTTCGATTTGCAAGCATATTGTTGATGCTCACAATGGTCAGATTTGGGTTGAAAGTGAAGGAAATGTTGGCAGTAATTTTTACTTTTCCTTGCCCTCTGCAATGGATGAAAACCTCATTTAACCTCATTTTTACCAAATATGAAGGAAGCTTTAACTGAAATCTTTGCATGTTAAGATGGCTGCGTGATATAGTATTAAGTACCCGGATTCGGGCTTGTTTGACATCTCAGCGATTGATGCTCAATCCCGGGTGATAAACAATAACTGGAGCATAAACTGTATTCAGGAGGATTATATGTCCCGATTTTCATTAGATCAGGAAATTCGTTTGGTCCAAGACGAATTATTATTGCTTGGGAGTTTGGTCGAACAAGCAATTCTCAACTCTGTGGACGCATTGCAACGGCGGGATGTCGAAGCCGCAAAGGCTGTTTATCAGAACGACCGAAAAATAAACGGAAAGCATTTCGCGATTGAAAACCATATCCTGATCACTCTGGCAACCCAAAGTCCACTGGCAAGTGACCTAAGACTTTTGGCAGGCATGCTTGAAGTTAACACCGAGCTGGAACGGATCGGTGATTATGCCAAAGGCATTGCCAAAGTTGCTGTTCGTCTGGCTGACACTGATTTCCCGATTCCGATCAGGGAAATTGTGATGATGGCTGATCTGGCTACCTCAATGTTACATCGGGCATTAGGTGCTTTTGTAGCTGGAGATATGGTCGCTGCACATAGCATTCCCGAAGAAGACAATCAGGTTGATGAATATTACCAGTCTATCTATCGAAAAATCGTCGAGAGCATGATCAAGAACCCCGAAAACATCGAGATCGCCAACCAACTGGTTTGGGTGGTGCATAATCTGGAACGTACTGCTGACCGCGTGACCAATATCTGTGAACGGGTTGTCTTTATCGTCTCCGGCGAGCTGATGGAGTTTGACGGCACTGATGATGAGACCTTTGGGTTGGAGGGGTAGCTGTAGTTTTAAGAAATAGCCAGAGGGAAAAGATTTTTTATGTTATCAAAACTATTTGTATAGGCGTTTTATCCCTCATACACTTGTCTTTTCTTTTGCTGTCAGTTTTGCCTTTTTTGAAGATGAATTAAATAACACTCAGCTTAACGCTGGATGTTATTTTTTATTAAAAGCCAGAGTTGTTTTTCCCCGTTGGGTAATGATTTCTACATTATAATGTGAAAGGTATTAACGAAAGTTGATGCAAGTATAGAATTATTCCGGAGGTGCTAAAAGTGTTAAGACCCAATGATACGAAAGGAAAACTAATAGTCGTTGAAGGCATCGATGGTTCAGGGAAATCGACTCAGATCGATCTGCTCCACAAGTGGCTGCTTTCCAAAGGCTATTCGGTCTATTTCAGCGAATGGAACAGCTCTGCACTAGTTAAGAGCACGACCAAAGCCGCCAAGAAAGCGCAATCCTTTACTCCAGCGACTTTTAGCATTTTGCATTGTACCGATTTTGCTGATCGCTGGGAAAACAGCATTTATCCCCTGCTCAAAGCCGGGGTGATCGTGGTGGCAGATCGCTATGCTTTCACTGCTTTCGCGCGCGATGTCGCCCGCGGCAATGACCCGCAGTGGGTTCGTGACATGTATTCTTTTGCCATCAAGCCAGATGTGGCTCTGTACTTCCGGGTTCCTCTGGATATTGCCGTTGAACGCATTACTGGTTCTCGGGCGAAATTGAAATATTATGAAGCTGGCATGGATCTGGAACTTTCAGAAAGTTATGAAGAGAGTTTTAAAATCTTCCAGGGTCGTATCCTGAACGAATATGACCAGATGGTGGATGAATTTGGCCTGACTATGATCGACGGTACATTACCTGTAAAGGAACAGCAGAAAAAAGTTCGCGCTTTGGTCAAAAAAATGTTGAAAGGATTTGAAGGCCTGCCCAATCCGGGTAAGCACCCCATTGTTGTCAAAAATCCTCAGGCGCGCAATAAAGAAGATCAAGGAGGAAACTAATGGCAAGAAAAGAATTTTATGGTGCGGGTTTTCCTTATCGGGATTTTGGCAAACTGACCGGCAAACTGATTGTTTTGGAAGGAAGCGATGGCGTGGGACGTTCCACCCAGATAAAACATGTCCGACGTTGGCTGGAAGATGAGGGCTATGCTGTGGCTGATACCGGATTAACACGTTCAGAACTGACCGGACCTGGCCTGGATGCAGCCAAGAGCGGGCATACCCTTGGGCCGACCACAATGAGTCTTTTCTACGCTGCTGATTTTGCTGATCGACTTGAGAATCATATTATCCCAGCATTACAAGCTGGCTTTGTCGTCCTTTCAGATCGCTATTTTTACTCGATGATTGCCCGCGATAGCCTCCGGGGAATCGAAAAGAGCTGGTCGCAGGCATTATATGGCATCGCGCTACGACCACACCTGATTCTATATTTGCGCGCCAGTGTGCCCTCCCTGGTACAACGCCTGATCCATGGACGTGGCTTAAATTACTGGGAATCGGGGATGGATTTAAACCTGGCAGATAACCTCTACGATAGTTTTGTACTGTATCAAACGCAAATTATTCAGGAGCTCGAGAAGCTTGCTCTTGAGTACAATTTTGTTGGTATTGATGCCGATCGTACCCCCCACGAAATCTTCGAAGATCTCAAACGACCGATCCGTTTGCTCCTGCAGAATCGACTGACCAAATCGGAACGTCCTTTTTAATTATCATGCTTGCCCCAGATAAGCTGGGGTAAGCATATTTAATTGGAGTAGAGGTGGCTAAAACCATTGCTGAAGTAATTTATGTGTATGGAGCTAAGGTGCTCTATCAACACCTCTCAGCTATGCAGGCAGAGGTGGTGGGAGTGAAACGAGGTGATGATATTGAATATATCCATCGTATGCGGGTAGCCTCACGACGTTTGCGGAGCGTACTAAAGATTTTTAAAGATTGCTTCCCAAAAGCTGATTATAAAACCTTTAACAGAGATATCCGCGCTGTTACGCAGGTGCTTGGGCACGCGCGTGACCTTGATGTTCAACTGGAAATACTGAAAAAGAACCTGCCCGGCTATTTTAATCCAAAGCTGAAACCGGGTGTCAAACGCCTCAAGTTGAGATTAAAGCAAAAAAGACAATTATTGCAGGTTGAAGTAGTGCAGGCGATGAGCAGATTGGAGCAAACTGATACTCTGGGAAGGATTGCGGGATGGGCGACTCCCTGGCTGGAAAAGGAACTTAGCGATTATAGAGACACTACTGTTTTATTCCAGCTGGCTGCTTTGAATATTCGTTCCCGCCTCAAGGAGCTGATGGAGTATGATCAGCTGGTTCGAGTTGAGAGCAATGTGACAGAATTGCACGAAATGCGCATTGTAGGATTGTCAAACATATTGGACAGTCTGCGATAAAAATTGAACAGGAGATAAGAACTTCAATGGTCGCATCGGTATACGGTTACTACGCTGATTGTGTCTTTTCAGTTGTTTCCTGAAATCCT
>Ga0255344_1000298_pt1 | contig 81223 bp, 63 predicted proteins | sample wastewater_treat_5_FD_192414 | JGI IMG/M metagenome (GOLD analysis project Ga0255344, IMG submission 192414) | Wastewater microbial communities from Lulu Island WWTP, Vancouver, Canada - plant18 | ecosystem: Engineered > WWTP > Wastewater > Unclassified | place: Canada: Vancouver, British...
CTTTTCGACCTTCATTTCAGGCCCGGGTCAGAGGAGGTTCACGGAAATGGGGTCCCAAACCCGCTCTGCTAAAGGGCTAAAATCGAGGCTCTTGAAATGACCTCCCTTGCCGGGAGGGGTTGAGACATTAGCACGCCTGGTTTTTGTCAAGTCTTTTTTCCTTGAAATGACCTCCCTTGCCGGGAGGGGTTGAGACACAGATATAGATTTCCTGGTTCCAATTTAATTGATCCCTTGAAATGACCTCCCTTGCCGGGAGGGGTTGAGACCCATGGGAATGGGATTCCCCTGAAACCGGATGCTATCCTTGAAATGACCTCCCTTGCCGGGAGGGGTTGAGACTTTTACCGGGACCTTTTTGCCTTTTCCGTCGTCTTGCTTGAAATGACCTCCCTTGCCGGGAGGGGTTGAGACATTTGGAAATTTCCCGGTGAGATTCCAGAAGTTGCTTGAAATGACCTCCCTTGCCGGGAGGGGTTGAGACAAGTAAACCATTTTTTCAGTTTGTTTTCGTCTTTAACTTGAAATGACCTCCCTTGCCGGGAGGGGTTGAGACTGTCTCAAATTCTCGCTCTATGGCGCGAGCGGCCGCGTCTTGAAATGACCTCCCTTGCCGGGAGGGGTTGAGACTATGTCACCTTTATCTAGGATGTTGATAACTTCACTTGAAATGACCTCCCTTGCCGGGAGGGGTTGAGACGAGACATGCTTGCTCATCTCCTTTATGGCTTCCCTTGAAATGACCTCCCTTGCCGGGAGGGGTTGAGACGGACGTCATCGACTTTGGCTTCCTGAAAATGTCCTTGAAATGACCTCCCTCGCCGGGAGGGGTTGAGACAGGATTGGACGCGGAGAATCCGGATTCCGGGACCCGCGTCCGGCATATTTCCCTGTAAAACAGGGCGTCCTCGAATTACGCGAATAAAAGAGAGTTTCACACAGATTTCACGGATTTCGCAGATGAATAAATCCGTGAATTTGTCTTTGCCGCCCTCCGGGCTTACCTGCCCGGTTTGAAAAAGAGCCGATCAAAACAATGCGCTTGCCCGCCTGGCCTTGCATAGTCCATGAATAACGGGGAATGTCAGACGCCCTCAAACAGCCAGAGGAGCAATGGGTTGGGTTTTATCCCAACATTTCGGGCTCAGTATATCGGTGGATTCAGGGTTACAGGACCTCCCCCAGCGAGGCTACCAGCCTGCGGAAATCCTTCCTGTCGCCGGTGTAGCGCGGGATCAGGTGCAGGTGGAAATGGAACACGCTCTGTCCGGCGGCGGCGCCGCAATTCATCAGTAGTTTGAATCCGTCGGGATGGTGTTCCTGCTCCAGGAACTCGCGCAGCTTAAGGCTGAGACCGTGCAGGGAAGCGGCTTCGGCGGTGCTGAGCTCAAAGAAATCGCGAGCGTGGCGGCGCGAAACGATGAGGCAATGTCCTGGCGAGATGGGGCGAATGTCGCGGATGGCGACAAAATGTTCGTTTTCCAGCAGGACCTGTTCGGGTTTGATGGCGCAGAAGGGGCATTCCATATCGCGTGTGTCCTTGTTAACCGTAATGTTTTCAGCCGGTTGGCCGACCGAGATAGCTTGGCGGAGGCGGGCCGTTCTGTCAAAGGAAAAATCCGGCTTGACAGGCGGGGGCGGGGATTTTATACTGGATTGGAAGGCAGGTTGCACAGTCTGAAGGCGGCACAACCAAGCCAAAATCCAAATTGGGAGGATTGATGAAGTATCTCGATCTGGCCATGAACGCGGCGGAGCGGCTCGGCGCTGAATATGCCGACATCCGCGTTCAGAAGACCACCGATGAGGTGATCTATCTGCAGAACCTGAGCCTTAAAAACACGTCCAACGAAGTTCTTTACGGCTACGGGATCCGCTTTTTCAGGGATGGGGCCTGGGGCTTCGCCCATTCCAACGTTTTCAGCGATGAGGCTGTTTTGAAGACGGTGAGCCGCGCCTCGGAAATCGCCGCCCTCTCAGCCTCGGTGAACAAGGACAAGAAGCTGCGCCTGGCCCCGGAACGCAGCTATATCGCCAAATACGAGACCCCGGTGAAGATCGATCCCCGCGACGTGCCGATGAAGGAAAAGGTGGAGCTGATGCTGGAGGTGAACCGCACCATGCTGGCCTTTGAAGGCGTGAAACGCGCGATGTTCTACCTGGTGATGCACAGGGATGAAAAGTTCTTTGGCTCCACCCTGGGTACCCGCCTGGAGCTGAACACGCAGTGGATAACGCCAATGATAACCGCCACGGCGGTTTACGAAGGCGACAGCCAAAGCCGCAGCTTCAACGAAGGCGGCAAAGCCACCGGCTGGGAATGGATCGAAAGCCTGAACCTGACGGAAAAAGCGAAGCAGATCGCCGAAGAGGCCCTGATCAAGGTGAAAGCCGAACCTTTGGGCCCGGAAGCACGGCGCACGCTGATCCTGGACCCCGTCCACCTGGGCCTCACCATGCACGAAAGCGTGGGGCACGCCACAGAACTGGACCGCGTTTTGGGTTGGGAAGCTGACTATGCCGGCATCTCCTTCGCCACTCCGGAAAAGCTGAAAAACTACCGCTACGGCAGCGAGATCGTAAATTTCGTGGGCGACAACACCCTCAACGAAGGGCTGGCCACGCTTGGATTTGATGACGACGGCGTCCCCGGCCAGAAATGGCACATCATCAAAGACGGCATCCTGAACGAATATGGCAGCACCCGCGACACCGCAATGGAAATAGGTTTGGAGTATTCCCGCGGCTGCAACCGCGCCACTTATTATTCTGATCAGCCCATCAACCGCATCCCCAACCTCTATCTGCTGCCCGGCACCAGGGAACTAAGCCCGGCCGAGCTGATCGCCGATACCGAGGACGGAATTTACATCCAGGGCCAGGGAAGCTTTTCCATCGACCAGCACCGGGTCAATTTTCAGTTCGGCGGCGATTTCTTTTGGGAAATCAAGAACGGCAAGCTGTTCCGTCCCGTCAAGAAAGTGATTTACAAATCCTGCAACCCGGAATTCTGGAACAGTTGTGACGCCATCTGCGATGAACGCTACTGGCGGCCTTTCGGAGTTATCAACTGCGGCAAGGGCCAGCCCAGCCAGTCGGCGCGCATGACGCACGGCGCCGCGACCGCCAGATTCCGCAACATCCGCGTGGGAGGTTCACAATGAACAAGCAGTTCGAACAAATCGAAAAATACATCCGCAGCCACTGCCAGGCTGACGATTACAGCCTCAGCATCAGCGCCAGCGACAACCACCAGACCCGCTTCGCCCAGAACGGCATCACCCAGCACATCGCCGGCCCCAGGCTGGACATTACTCTGGAGGTCGCCTTCGGCCAGCGGACAGGTTCCTGCAGCGTGAACCAGGACGATGAGGCCACGCTTGCCTATCTGGTTAAAACCGCTGAAGACATCGCCAGGCTCAACCGCCCCGACCCGGAATACCTGCCCAGCACGGGCGCGCAAACGCTTCCGGATGTGAACAACAGCGATCCCTCCACGCGTGAATTGGAGCCGGCAGAGATGGTGGAAATCGTGCAGCAGGCCATCGACAAGGCCAAAGCCTACGGAGCCACGGTTTCCGGAATGACCGAGAAACACGTCTATGAATACTGCCTCTTCACCAAAAACGGCTTTGCGGGCAGCGATTCCTTAACCCAATTCGGCCATTCCATGACCCTCAAAAAGGAAAACGTGGAAACCAAGGTTTCCCACGAGGCCAAGGATTTTGCCTCGTTTTCGCTTGAACAGGAGTTCGGGCGTCTGCTCTCCCAGGCGGAAAGCCTGCTCACGATGAAAGATTTCGATGCCTGCAAAATCCCGGTTATCCTGCGCCCCGGCGCGATCGGCGAGCTGCTGCTCTATATGGGCTGGATGATGAACCGGCGCCAGAGCGATGAGGGTTTCACCCCTTACACCGGCCAACTGGGGCAGCCTTTCTTCGGGGAAAAATTCTCGCTGCGCTCAACCCTGAAGGAGCCCCGGCTCTACGCCCGTCCCTTTGACCATGAAGGCATCGTCAGCAGGGAAATCAGCTGGGTGGAGAACGGAATCCTGCAAAACATGCCCACGAATCGGCACTGGGCCAAAGAAAAGAACGCCCAGCCGCAAATGCTCTTCAACTATTTCGTCCCCGGCGGCGAAGCCAGCGAGGAAGAGATGATGAAGCTGGTGCCGAGGGGCTTGATCATCAACCGCTTCTGGTATATCCGCACCGTGGATGCCAAAGCGGGGGAATTCACGGGAATGACCCGCGACGGAGTGCTCTACTTCGAAGACGGGAAGGTGAAAAACGCCGTGAACAACCTGCGCTTTAACGAAATCCCGCACGACGCCACGCGACGCATCCTGGCCCTGGGCAAGCAGGAACTGCCATTCCTTTACGCCTACATACCCACCATGCTGATCGATAACTTCAACTTTGTGGACAAAACCACTTTCTGAAAAATAAAGATTGACAGAATGCAGACCCTGAAGATTTTACGCATCAAACAGGGATTAACATTCCATGAGCCTATTCCTTTTGTTCTGGGAGAGCCTCAAACCCGAATGTCAGACGTCCCGAACAAAAAGGAGAAAGCCCATGCCAGACAAGACATTGGTTTGTAAAGATTGCTCGAACGAATTCGTGTTCACCGAAGGCGAACAGGAATTTTACAAGGAAAAGGGTTTGGCCAACGAGCCCCAGCGCTGCCCGGAATGCCGCAAGGCCAAAAAGCAGATGTACAACCGCAACAGATTTCAGCGCGACCCCCATTGAGTTAAGCTGATTCCAAGCATAAAACGCCGTCCTTCATGGGCGGCGATTTTTTTGCCAAAAAGAAGGCTCCCTTTCAAACCGGGTGGATAAAACCCGGCGTTTCCAACCCGGACGGCGGCAGTAATCAATCCCCGCTGAACAGCGAATCTATGCTGATTGGCCGTTAAGGCCTTTTCCTGTGTCCCGGATGTGCCTCCCGCACAATAGCCGCACTTGATGCGAGGATTATACGCGGTGCGTGGGAGGGGGATGGAAACGGGCGTTCAGGGCCTGGCCGGCAGGACACTGGCAGGACTTTGCTGTGGGTAAGTATTTGTGGCTCTTCACCTTGTTGTTAGTCTTAACAACATACATACCCGTCCACAAAAATCCACGTCATTCCGGGCTTGCCCCGGAATCCAGTCCTCTTTCTGTCATGGATCCCGGATCAATGTCACCTCACAAGCTCGGTGACGTCCGGGATGACGTATGTTCGGCTCTCCGGCCATTGTCTTTACGCGTCATTCTGGGCTCGACCCGGAATCCAGACTGGGGTGGAATAGCCTATAAACCACCACCACCCGACCCCAAACCCACGTCATTCCGGGCTTGACCCGGAATCCAGTGTACATCCCTTCATGGATCCCGGATCAATGTCACCTCACGAGCTCGGTGACGTCCGGGATGACGTGTGTTCGATATCTTTGAGAAAAGGAAAATGGCTGTACAGCGATCGCCTGTACAAAGGTAGCGGCGCTCGCCGAAGCGCCGAAACTCCCAACCCGCGTCATTCCGGGCTTGACCCGGAATCCAGTGTGCATCCCTTCATGGATCCCGGATCAATGTCACCTCACGAGCTCGGTGACGTCCGGGATGACGTGTGTTCGATATCTTTGAGAAAAGGAAAATGGCTGTACAGCGATCGCCTGTACAAAGGTAGCGGCGCTCGCCGAAGCGCCGAAACTCCCAAATCCACGTCATTCCGGGCTTGACCCGGAATCCAGTCCATATCCCGTTATGGATCCTGGATCAAAGTCACCTCGCGGACTCGGTGACGTCCGGGATGACATATCCTTGAGCCTGGCGTCCAGCGAACGCAGGGAGCATGGACGGCAGGAAACGTTGCTGTCGTCGATGCTCGTTCCTCACTCTACGTCAGCCCACCGCCCCCTCGCTATGATCTGCCGCCCTACGGGGTCGATCAACTGGATCACCCACGCGATTTGAAAGCGAGCCACTTAGTTTAAGCGCAACCCTCTCAGGGAATCGGGATTTCGAGGGTCTTCCCGGCCTCGATCAGAATCTCATCGGCCCGTAAAATGCGGTTTGCGGAGCGGAATTCCAGCTTGTGGATCCCGATTGTGAGGCGAACGCGGTGGTTGTCGGCTTCGGGATCGATACCCATTTGGACCCCATCCACCCAGGCTTCGCGGTTTTTCATGCTGCCGGACAGATTGAGATAACCGTATTCGGACGCGGAACCGGAGCCAGCCGCGCCCTGGTTGGTTCCACAGGCTGCCAGCAGCAGAATCAGCAGGGTGGCGAGGAGCAGGATGCGTGTTTTCATGTTTTATTCCTTATTTTCATTGATTTTGGATGCTCACGCTTAACCTAAACGGAACAAGACTCCGCTGTCAAGCAAAAAGATGCCGCAAGCTTTTTTCCGGTGTCGCCTTATGGTTCCGCGAGGCATATAAAGTATTGACACAATCAGGGGAAACGATTTTCTGACCCAACCATCAAGCAACATTGTTTCGCCGGTCTGGACACGGGCAGGCGCACATGATATAAGGAACTTATTTATGCTGGAAAAACTACTCCGCAAGATTTTCGGGGACAAGAGCACCCGCGACCTGAACCTGTATTCGCCCCAGGTTGAGGCGATCAACCTCATCTTTGAAGGCTTGCACCAGTATGACGACGATCAGCTCCGGGAACGGGTGGCAGACATCCGCGGCGAAATTGCTGAAAAACTGCGCGACCTGCGGGAAACGCTGGATGACCTGGAACGCAGATTCCGTGAAGAAGCAGAGGAAAGCGAACGCAACCGCATCGACAACCGTATCGATGAGACCAGAAAACAGCTCAAAGCACTCACCAAATCTACCCTGGACGACTATCTGCCGGAGGTTTTCGCTCTGGTGAAGGAAACCTGCCGACGCCTCGTGGACCAGGAATTTGAAGTGCGCGGACACATGCTGAAGTGGAACATGGTGCCCTTCGACGTGCAGTTGATCGGCGGCATGGCCCTGCACGACGGCAAGATCGCCGAAATGGCCACCGGCGAGGGCAAGACTCTGGTGGCCACGCTGCCGCTGTTTCTGAACGCCCTGGTGGGCCGTGGGGTCCATCTGGTGACGGTGAACGACTATCTGGCCTCGCGTGACGCGGAATGGATGTCGCCCGTTTTCAACTTCCACGGGATGAAAGTTGGCTGCATCACCACCGGCATGAGTTTTGAGGAACGCAAGGAAGCCTATCTCTGCGACGTCACTTACGGCATGAACAGCGAATTCGGTTTTGACTACCTGCGTGACAACATGGCGGTTTCGCCGCAGCAACTGGTGCAGCGGGATTTTTACTACGCCATCGTGGACGAGGTGGACAGCATCCTCATAGACGAAGCGCGCACACCCCTGATCATCAGCGGCCCCATTGCCCAGGACAAGAATTTCTACCCTGAACTGCGGCCTCAGATCAACCAACTGGTGCAGTCACAGAACAGCATGGTGCAGAGGGTGTTAAGCGAAATCCGTGAAGATATCCGCGAGGATAATCCCGCAGCGGACATGGACCGCCTGGCCACCAACCTGCTCATCGTGCAGCGCGCCGCCCCGCGCAACAAAGCCTTCGCCAAGCTGATGCAGGAAAGCTGGCTGAAGAAGCTGGTTAATGACATGGAAGGCATCTATCTGCGTGACAAGAGAATGCACGAGCTGGATGAGAAGCTTTTCTATGTCGTGGAAGAGCGACAGAACAGCGTTGACCTCTGCGAAAAGGGGCGCGAACTGCTTTCCCGCCATGAAAAGAACCTCTTTGTGGTGGAAAGCCTGGATGATGTGCTGAACCGGGTTGACGAGGACGAAAGCCTCTCCGAAGCGGACAGGATCAAACGCAAGACCCTGGAAACAAACCGCTTCATGGACAAGAGCGAAAAGCTGCACAACATCAACCAGTTGCTCAAAGCCTACACCCTCTTCGAAAATGACAAGGAATACGTGGTTATCGACAACAAGGTGATCATCGTGGATGAATTCACCGGACGCCAGATGCCGGGACGCAGGTTCTCCGACGGGCTGCATCAGGCTTTGGAGGCCAAGGAAAACGTCACCATCGAGGCCGGAACCCAAACTTTTGCCACCATCACCCTGCAGAACTACTTCAGGATGTTCGAGCGGCTTTCCGGCATGACCGGCACCGCGGTGACTGAAGAGGCCGAATTCATAGAGATTTACAACCTTCCGGTGATGACCATTCCCACCAACGTTCCCGTGACCCGCGTTGACCACGAGGACGTGATCTACATGACCAAGAACGAAAAATATCAGGCACTGATGGACGAAATAATCTACTGGCACGAACTTCAAAAACCTGTGTTGGTGGGCACCGTGAGCGTGGAGGTTTCGGAAACGATCAGCCGGCTGCTGCGCCGCCGCAACATTCCCCACAGTGTTTTGAACGCCCGCCAGCACCAGCGCGAGGCTGAGATCATCACCTCCGCGGGAAAACCGGGCTCGGTGACCATCGCCACGAACATGGCCGGCCGCGGCACAGACATCAAACTGGGCCCGGGAGTGGTGACCCAAAGCACCGAAAACTACCGCGGGATCGACTCAGCAGTAACTGACGGGTTTCCCTACGGCCAGCCTTTGGATGGCTTGCACGTGATCGGCAGCGAACGCCATGAAAGCCGCCGCATCGACCGCCAGTTGCGAGGCAGGGCAGGGCGTCAGGGCGATCCCGGCACCTCGAGGTTCTACCTTTCCCTGGAAGATGACCTGATGCGCCTGTTCGGCGGAGACCGCATCGCGCCTATGATGATGAAGATGGGCATCAAACCCGGCGACGCCATCCGCCATCCCTGGATGACCAAAACGGTGGAGCGGGCCCAGAAACGGGTGGAGGAGCACAACTTCGAGATCCGAAAAAACCTGATCAAATACGACGAGGTGATGAACCAGCAGCGCGAGGTGATCTATTCCTACCGGCGCAGCGTGCTGAAAGGCTTTTCGCTGAAGCGCGAAGTGCAGGAAATGGTGGCCGAAGCCGTGCTGCGCGTGGTGGATGAACACACCTCTGCCAGCAGTTATTCTGAGGATTGGGATTTGCAGCGTCTCTGCGTCTGGTTCCGGAACAACCTCAACGTGGCCATCGACCCTGATGAGCTTCAAAGCGACCATCTCACCAGGTCCATGCTGGAAGACATCCTGCGGGAACTGGTGATGCAGGCCTACGAGAAAAAGGAAGCCCAGGTGGGGGAGGAGATGATGCGCGACATCGAGCGCCGCAGCGTGCTGGAGGTGGTGGATGACGAATGGCGCGACCACCTGCACGAGATGGACCTGCTGAAGGAAAGCGTGCATCTGCGTTCCTACGCGCAAAAAGACCCGCTGGTCGAATACAAGCGTGAGAGCTACGAACTCTTTGAAAACCTCATCTCCCGCATCCAGGACAACGTAACCAAGAAGGTTTTCACCACCTACATCCTCTCCCAGGAACAAATGGAGAGCATGCTCAACAAAGCCAAAACCCAGCATGAGGACATGAGCGCCTTTATCCAGGACCAGACTTTGCAGGTCTCGCAAAATGCCAGTGAACCGCCTCAGTTTTCAGGACCTTACGGCGGTGAAGCAGCCAAACCCCGGCCTGTGCACGTTGCTCCGAAGGTGGGACGCAACGATCCCTGTCCCTGCGGAAGCGGCAAGAAATACAAGAACTGCTGCGGGCGCTTTGCCGATTCCGAATGATTAAGAGGAAGAAATGAACAAAGGTTTGATCATTGTTGAATCCCCCGCCAAGGCGGGCACAATCTCCAAGCTCCTGCAAAACAAGTTTTCCGTGAAAGCCTCTATGGGCCACGTGCGTGACCTGCCCAAACACGAGCTGGGAGTGGATGTTAACAACCAATTCCGGCCGGCTTACGAAATAGACAAAAAGAAATCTAAGACCATCGGCGAACTGCGCGCCGCGGCCAAAGAAGCCCCGGCGGTCTATCTGGCCAGCGACCACGACCGCGAGGGTGAGGCTATAGCCTGGCATCTGGCCAGGGTTTTGGCAAAGGAACTGGCAGGGAAGCCGGTTTACCGCATAGTTTTCAATGAGATAACGGGCAAGGCCATCACCGCCTCGATCGAAGAGCCGGGCGAAATTGACATGGCCAAGGTGGATGCCCAGCAGGCCCGGAGAGTGCTTGACCGCATCGTGGGCTACACTGTTTCGCCCCTGCTCTGGAAAGTTATCGCCAAAGACCTCAGCGCCGGCCGTGTGCAGAGTGTGGCGCTGCGCCTGATCTGCGAACGGGAACAGGAAATCGGGGCATTTGTGCCCCGGGAATTCTGGAAGCTGGAAGCCAGTTTCTGGAAGGATGAGTTTCCCCCTTTCAAAGCCAGTCTGGAAAAATGGCAGGGCAAGAAATTCGAGATCCCGGACGAGGCCAAAGCCATCGAGATAGCCAAAGAAGTCAGTTCCTCCCTGGCTGTGATTAGTGAGATCAAACGCACCCTGCGCAACCTGCAGCCCCAGCCGCCTTTCATCACAAGCACCCTGCAGCAGGAAGCTTCCAAACTGCTGCGTTTTACTTCGGAAAGGACGATGTCCATTGCCCAGCAACTCTATGAGGGAATAGCCCTCAAGGGCGAAACCACCGGCCTGATCACATACATGCGCACAGACAGCGTTCGTATCGCTGCCGAGGCTGTGGAAAACTGCCGCGGCCTGGTCAAAGAGCGCTTCGGCGCCGATATGCTGCATGACACCGCCAGGGTTTACAAGAACAAATCCTCAGCCCAGGATGCCCACGAGGCTATCCGGCCCACCGACGCCTTTCACACTCCGGAGAGCGTGGCCGCCAGCCTCAGCAAGGAGCAGCTGAAACTTTACACCCTTATCTGGCAACGCTTTGTTGCCACGCAGATGAAGCCCGTGAAGCTGGAAAACACCTCAGCTAAGATCGGCCTGGGCGAAGCCATATTCGCCGCCAGCGGCAACCGCGTGGTGGAAGAGGGTTTCATGAAGGCCTATCCCTACGTAATGTTTGTTGAAGGCGCGCAAATCCACTCCGCCTACTCCCAAAACGATGAACTCGAGCATGACGCCCTCAAGCGCTCCCAGCATTTCACCACTCCGCCTCCGCGCTTCACCGAAGCCTCACTGATAAAAGAACTTGAGGCCAAAGGCATCGGCCGCCCCTCCACCTATTCCAGCATCATCAGCACCATCAAAAAGCGCAAATACGTGGGCATGGAAAAGAAGAGCTTTTATCCCACGGATTTGGGCAACGACGTCAACCGCTTTCTGGTGGCTAATTTCGACTCCATCTTCAACGTTAGTTTCACCGCTCAAATGGAAACCAAGCTGGACGAGGTCGAGGAGAAAAAGGCTGTCTGGCATGAACTTGTGCAAAGCTATTACGAGGAGTTGGGCAAATTGATCAAGGGTCTGGATATCAAGAAGGAAAAAAGCGCCTTCACCCAGGAAACGGACCTGGTCTGCGAGGTCTGCGGCGAGGGCAAAATGGTGATAAAACGTTCAAAAAACGGTGAATTCCTGGCCTGCAACCGCTTTCCGGCCTGCCGTAACAGCAAGAATTTCAGCCGGGACGAGAACGGCAGGATCGTTATCGCGGTGCCCAAAACCCTGGATGAGAAATGCCCCCAGTGTGGCAGTCCCCTGGTGGAGAGGAGCGGCAGATTCGGGCTCTTCATCGCCTGCAGCAACTATCCCAAATGCAAATTCTCCCGCCCCAAAACCACCGGCATCACCTGCCCGGAATGCCATGAGGGTGAGATAAACCAGCGCCGCAACAAGCAGGGCAAGCCATTCTGGTCCTGCACCCGTTATCCCGACTGCAAATACATCACGAACGACAAACCGCTGCCCATCGCCTGCCCCAACTGCGGCCACCCCTTCATCCAGGAAAAATACAGCAAAGCCAAGGGTAATTACAAGCAATGCCCGCAGTGCAAAAGCGTTATGGAATAACGCGCGTTCCGGCCTGGGACGCCTTGCGCAGCGCGTTCCAGAGCATCATGAACCACAAAATGCGCTCGCTGCTGACCCTCACGGGAATTGTCATCGGCGTGCTGGCCGTGGTGTCCATGTTTTCCAGCGTTTATGCGCTCAAGCACCTTATCAGCAAGAACATGGAAGGCATGGGCTGGGACCTTTCGGTGGTGATCGCGGCGGATACACCGGACCAGGTTTTCGGCCACAGAAGCCGGCGCCGGGCTCTCCGCCGCGCCGAGCAGAGCGTGAGAACCATCAGCTACGACGACTACCTGGCCCTCAAATCGTCCCTGCCTCACAAGAGCAGCTACGCCATGATCATGAGCACGGCGGTGATGAAGCTCGGCAACAAGGACAAACAGGTCCAGCTCCGCGCCACCAACCCAAGCTTCTTCACCAACAAGACCTATCCCATCCTCCACGGCCGCTACTACAACCAGTATGAGAACGACAACGTTCTGCCCGCGGCTGTCTTAGGCTACCATTTTGCCCGGGAGCAATATGGCAACGCGAACCCGGTGGGCAAGGTTCTGCAGCTGGGGGAACACCGTCTGCGCGTGGTAGGCGTGCTCAAGGACGACCAGCTTTCCAGCGGCGGCGGGATGAACTTCAACGCCTGGGAACGCAAAGACGAGCTCAGCGCGGTGTATCTGCCCCTTAAATATGGCGCTTACCGTTTCGGGACCAACAAGGGCGTGCACATGATCTACCTTCAGGCTCATGACGAAGAGGAGTTCCGCGAGCTGAAAACCCAGGCCCGGCAACTGCTGCTGGCCCGGCACCGGATGTATCCCAATTTCAGCTTCCTGGATGTGGGGGAGCTTATCCTCACCATCACAAAGGAGATAGAAGGCTACATGGAAAAGTGGAACATCACGCTCATCGCCATCGCCTCCATATCCCTCATCGTTGGCGGCATCGGGCTTTTCAGCACCCTGCTGATCTCGATCCAGGAGCGGATGACCGAGATCGGGGTGCGCAAAAGCGTGGGCGCCACGGAAAAGGACATCTTTTACTATTTCATTTTCGAAGCCCTGGCCCTGGCCCTGTTGGGAGCGCTGCTGGGGATTCTGCTGGCCTGGATCGCCCTCAGCCTGATCAGCAAGGCCATAGATTTTCCCCTCTATTTGCCTGTTCAGGGCGTACTGGTGGGCCTGTTCTTTTCTCTCGTCACGGGCTTTGTTTCGGGGTTGTATCCGGCTCTCAAAGCTGCTTCCGTCGATCCGATCAAGGCCATTTACTATTTCTCGTAAACCAATTTGCCCCGATGCGGTGGTATGGACCTGGCAACCGGGATTTGGCTTGACACACTGTTAAAGATTTACACTATTGCGACCATGACTAAGTTTTCGATTTCCCGGTTGATGCACTTCCGGCTACGGAAGGGTTACAGCGTCAAACTGTTGCTGTTGGTTTTTGCCTGTTTCAGCCTGGCTGGTGTTCCGCTGTGGGGACAGGTTCTGGATACTCAGGGCCTGAAATCCGCTCTGGACGGGCTTATGGATTCGTCGCTGGTGAATGGCGCCAGCGTCGCGGTGGCTTTCTACGCTCCGGAGGACAGCAGCCTGATTTACGGATACGGGGCAGGCAAGGAACTCATGCCTGCCTCTCTGCAAAAGCTTTATATAGGCATCGGCGCGCTGGAGACCTACGGCCCCGGACACCGCTTCCAGACAGAGATCGGCATCCGCGGCGAAGTCCGCGACGGCGTTTTGGAGGGGGATTTGGTTATCAAGGGCGGCGGAGACCCCACTTGGATGGAGGCTTTCTATCCAGAGGGGCCGCACCGGGTGTTCGAAATGTGGGCTGATTCTTTGAAAGCGAGGGACATCAGGCGGGTCAGAGGCAACTTGGTAGGAGATATAAGCCTATATCCCACATATCGTTACAACCCAGGCTGGGAAGCCCATAACCTGCCTTACGGTTTTTCGCCTGGAGTTGGTGCCCTCTCTTTCAACGCCAATATGGTGCGCTTCGTTCTCAAAGGCTCTTCCCAGGCGGGGGAAAAAGCCAGGGCATATCCCCGCCACGGCTACAACTATTTTGAGCTCGACAACCAGATAACCACGGTCGCGGAGAAGGGCTCCGCCGGCATCTGGCTGCAAGTTTCCGAAGATAATAGCAGAGTTACTTTGAAGGGAAAACTGGGTGTGGACACCCCGGAATACCTCACCGCCGCGGTGCGTAATCCGCCTCTTTTCACGCTGCGGATGCTGCGGAACACCCTCTCGGAGAAAGGATTATCCATTTCCGGGAAAACCGTGCTGGAAGAAGACCCCGCCATCCACGACAGCCTCGAAACTCTGTTCGTGTTCGATTCTTTTCCGCTAAGCGACATCCTGGGGGTAATGCTTAAAACCAGCTCCAACATGATTGCCGAAAACCTGCTCTGCAACATCGGCGCAGGCGTGGAAAACGGCGCGGTCCGGGTTGAGGAACTCCTCGCGGCGAAAGGCATCCCGGGCGAAGGTTTCAATGTCATAGACGGTTCCGGTTTGGCCCGCCAAAATAGTTGTTCCGCCTCGCATCTCGGCCTGACCCTCAGCCACGCTTACCATCAGGATTGGTTCGACATATTTCTCAACAGTCTGGCTTTACCCGGTGAGGACGGAACTTTGAGAAGCAGGTTCACCGAACTCAAAGGCAAGGGTCGCCTCTACGGAAAAACCGGCTATCTGAGGGACGTGAGCAACCTGGCTGGATACCTACGCGCCCAGGATGGCGAACTCTACGCCTTCGTTATCATCTGCAACAATGTGAGCAACGTCGCCAACGCCAAAAAATGGCAGGCCAGCATCTGCGACACCCTGCTGCGTTATTCCGGAGATTAAACTCCGGTTACCAAAGCTTTTCAAATCAGGGCATAGCGGAGGGAAAGTGTCTCAGAGACACAGACTTTATCTACAAAGGCAGGGCGAAGATAGCTGTTTTTTCTGAAAAAAAGCTGGTAACTCACTACACGCCAACCTATTCGTCCTTTGCCCTATCCCACTAGCTTCTAACTTACATCCCGTTGACTTCCCGTTTGACGAGTGGGAACTTAGCGGGAAGTGAATGAGATGTGTATGGGATGGGGTAAAGCACGGATCAAGTCACGAAAACCGGGCCGGACAGGGAATTCTGCCCAGATTCTGCGAGTCGGGTTTGAAAGAGAGCAAAAAAAGCCCGGAACGCGCCGGGCTTTATATTCGGATGGGGTCTATCTCAGATGAAGAGGTTGATGTTGGCCTGCTCGGCTTCGGAGAGGTAAGTCGCCACTCCGCCGATGGTTATGCCATCCATCAGCTCTTCCGGGCTCACGCCCATGATATCCATGGACATCTGGCAGGCGATCATTTCCACGCCGGCTTTCTGGGCCTGGAGGATCATCGTTTCAAGCTGGTCCACGTTCTTGTCTTTCATGCGCTTGCGCATCAGGACGGGACCCATGCCGCCGAAATTGATCTTGGAAAGCCCCAGCGAACGGCTGCTGCCGGCCAGCATCATGCCGAACATCTTGCCCATCAAGTCTTTCTGGATTTTGGGCTTGTGGTGCCTCTTGATCACATTCAGTCCCCAGAAGGTGAAGAACATGGTCACCTTTTTGCCGGTGGTGGCGGCGCCGTTGGCGATCACGAAGGAGGCCAGGGCGCGGTCCAGAGCGTCGCTGAAGACAATGATGGTCTTGTTGCGGCCGCCGCCCGAGGCGCCAACTTCCTCGCCGCCGCCCTTGAGAACGGTGGCCACGTATTTTTTGCCGATTTCCTCGATGCCGATCAGGGTGTTTCCGGTCATTTTGCACCAGGCGGGAACGTCTTTCACGAAGCCCGGGTCGGTGGCTGAGATACGCAGTTTGTCGCCTTCGAGCAATTTGTCCATCTCTATCTTGAGGCGCACAATGGGCCCGGGGCACTGCAGCCCGCAGGCGTCGGCTTCCACGGTGCGTCCTCCGGCTGTGGAAGTATCTTCTTTTTTATACATTTGGTCGTCCTTGTCGATGTAGTCGCTGGAAAAGATGTCCTCGTTGGTTTGGGGTTTGTGGGCCTGCTCGTAGGTGGTGTAGCCACCGGAGAGGTTGTAAACTTCGTCAAAGCCGTTCTGGGTAAGGATGCGGCAGGCGAAATAGCTGCGATGGCCGGTGCCGCAGAAGACAACGATCTTCTTTCCCCGGGGAACCTCTGCCAATCTGCCGCGCAGCTCGTCCACAGGCAGATTGATGGCTCCTTTGATGCTGCCCAGGCCAAATTCCATGGCAGTGCGCGCGTCGATCAGGACGGAGTTGGCGGGGTCCAGTTGCTCCAATTCGTCCCAGTGGATTACCTTGCAAACTCCGGTGAGGATGTTTTCCGCCACCATGCCGGCCAGGTTCACGGGATCCTTGGAACTGGAAAATGGTGGCGCGTAGGCGTGTTCGAGCTCCACCAGGTCGTGCACGGTCTCTTTGTGCTTGATGATGTGGGCCAGCATCTCGATGCGTTTGTCCACACCGTCGAAACCCACCACCTGAGCGCCGTAGAGGCGTCCGTCCTCGCTGGAGAAAGCTATCTTGACGGTGAGGGGCAGGGCGTCCGGATAGTAGCCCGCGTGTGAGGAGGAATGGACGATGGAGGTATAATGGGAGATGCCTTCCTGCTCCAGAGCCTTTTTGGAGATTCCCGCCGCGGCCACCGTGATGTCGAAGATCTTGGCGATGGCGGTGTTGATGGAGCCGCAGTATTTGCGCCGGTTGCCCAGAACGATGTTGTCGGCGGCGATGCGGGCCTGTTTGTTGGCTGGGCCGGCCAGAAAGGTGAGGGAGGTTTTGCCGGTGATGGGATTGTCCATCGCGATGGCGTCGCCCACGGCGTAGATATCTGGATCGGAGGTCTGGAGGTATTCATTCACCAGGATTCCCTTGCTGGGGCCAAGTTCCAGGCCCGCGGCCTCAGCCAGACGGCTGTCCGGCTTCACGCCGATGGAGAGGATCACCAGGTCCGCGGGAATGGCTTTGCCGCTGGCCAGGCGGACCCTGAGCCCGTCGCTGTCGCGCTCGAAGGCTTTCACGGCCTCGCCCAGGTAAAGTCCAACGTTTTTGGCTTTCAGATGCTGGTGCACCTGGGCTGCCAGCTCAAAATCCAGATAGGTCATCACCTGCGGAGCCATCTCCACGATGGAGACCATGATACCCTTGTGATGCAGGTTTTCGGCCATTTCCACACCGATGAATCCCGCTCCCACCACCACGGCGTGGCGAACCCGGTGTTCATCCAGGTATTCCTTGATGCGGTCTGTATCCGGAACGCTGCGCAGGGTGAAAACGGAGGGGTCGTCGATTCCCGGCAGCGGCGGGCGAACCGGTTCCGCTCCAGGCGAAAGCACCAGTTTGTCATACTTTTCGACGTACTCTTTGCCGCTCTTGAGGTCTTTGGCGGTCACGGTTTTGGCCGCGCGGTCGATGGAAATGATCTCGGTGTTGGTGCGGACATCAACGTTCAGCCTGGCTTTGAAGCTTTCCGGGGTCTGCACGAAGAGGCGGTCCCGCTCCGATATCACCCCGCCGATGTAATAGGGCAAACCGCAGTTGGCATAGGATATGTAATTGCCGCGCTCGAACATGATGATTTCGGCGTGTTCATCCATCCGGCGCAGTCGGGCGGCTGTGGTGGCGCCGCCAGCCACACCTCCCACGATGAGGTATCTGGCCATGGTATCTCCTTCAGGAAAAGATAATTGGCGAACTTTTCCGCCAACCCGGGCGGTCGGGCGGAATACTGGTCCCCAATAATAAAGATACGCAAGATATGTTCCCCGGCAAGTAAAATCCTGTGAAATTAACCGCTGTGAACTCATTGCCCCGGAAAAGCATTTCCGGAATGGGAATGAGAGAATCGGCCAAATCACGTTCCAGCCGATATCTGACCCGGTCCGAATTTATCTGACGCAATTTCTATTGACAGGAAACAGCCATCTGCTTTGATTGACATCCAAATTTCGCTAAAAAAAGGAGTCGTCATGATTAGAGACCGTTTCTTCCGTGTCCACAGCAATCGGGAAGCTCTCTACGCCAGGATGTTACGCCCCCTCTGGCAGGACGATGAGGAGGTATTGCTACAGCTTTCCGTTTTTAGCGCAACATTGAAGCCTCTGCGGTGATGGACCCGCACCCGCCTCGAAAGCGGGACGCTTTCATTGAAGGTTTTCCCAATATCCGGCCACCCCGGGTTTTCCTTTGCCTTCACCATTCCAATAAAACCACAGAGGAGAAAAAATGCAAGCACTTGGCAGACAGATACTGGTCGAATTTTACGACTGCGATAAAGACATTCTTAAGGACGAACAGGCCATCCGCACGGCTCTGATCGACGCCTGCGTGATCGGCAAAGCCACCGTCGTCACCGATACTTTCCACTCTTTCAGCCCCCACGGCGTCAGCGGCGTGGTGGTGATCGCCGAATCGCACGTGGCTATCCACACCTGGCCGGAATACGGCTACGCGGCGGTGGATATCTTCACCTGCGGCGAAACCATCGAACCCTGGGACCTCTTCAACCACCTGGAGAAGTGCTTTAAGAGCAAAAACAGCAGCAAGATAGAGCTCCGAAGAGGCCTCTTCGACACCGGCGGCGAACCCCTCAAGCACAAACCGGATTGACACACATGAATTACTGGCACACCGACTTTCACAGTCCCCATCACGGGCTCGCTTTCGAGGTGGAAAAGTTGCTGTATTCCGAGCAGAGCCCCTTCCAGAAAATCGAGGTTGTGCAAACCCCCTCCTTCGGGATAGTTCTGCTGCTGGACGGCGCGCTGATGCTTACGGAAAGGGACGAATTCACCTACCACGAAATGATGGTCCATCCGACCCTTTTCACCCATCCCCAGCCCCAAAGCGTTCTGATCATCGGCGGCGGCGATTGCGGGACCCTGACCCGGGTTTTGCGGCACGGCTCAGTCCGCCGCGTGAAGATGGTGGAGCTGGACGAGCGAGTAACCCGTGTTGCCAACCGGTTTTTCCCGGAACTGGCCAAAGCCGTGGACGATCCCCGCGCGGAACTTGTCTTCACTGACGGGATCAAGTTTCTGCGGGACACAACAGAAAAGTTTGACGTCATCCTCATCGACAGCACCGACCCGGTGGGACCGGCGGTAGGTCTCTTCCGGGCACCCTTTTTCACCGATTGCGAGCGTGCCCTCAACCCCGGCGGAATCCTCTGCCTGCAGTCGGAAAGCCCCTGGATTCCGGAACTGGGCAAGTTGATCGGCGAGGTCCACCGCGACCTCCGCTCCCTTTTCCCGCTGGTTCGGGCTTACAGCGCCGCCATCCAGACCTATCAGGCCGGCTTTTGGCTTTTCCAGATGGCCTCCAAATCCTCCGACCCCCTCGCGCCGGAAGTGGGGGCCAGGATCAGCGCCGCCGCCATTCCAACCCGCTACTACAACCGCGATTTGCACTACGCCTCTTTCAGCCTGCCCACCTTTGTGCTGGATCAGCTCGGCTGAGTTAGGCAAGCAACTATTCTGCCAGTCCCGGCATCTCCCGAAATCCTTTTGTCCTATTTGTAGGGTTTATCTGCCCTTTTTCCTCATTTTCGGCTCATGCCCATGGGTGCCATAGCCTTCAACCTCAAGCGTGGCCTGAAGATTTTGCGAACCTGAGATAGGAGAGGTCTGCCCGGATTTTGGAAAAAACCAAAAAATGGGTCTCTTGAGAGGGCATTAAAAAGGAAAACCATCAAAACAGACCAAAAAAGACCTGTCGTGTCAGAAAAAATGATGTGGAACGGGGTGAATTCATATCAATTGTAGAGCGTGTGCATTATTCAACAGTCTTTATATAGATACCGAATCTCCTCAGTCCGATACTTGCCGTCCTGTCGATATTGATCATAAGCAATTTAAGTCCTTGACTTTCAGTAGCCAGTTCAGATAATTGTATTTTGACTGAGATTACTCTGCATTAAGAGGTAAGACATTGCCTTGGAAATGAGATTAAACCAAGGCATGGCAATAGATTATTAGGTTAGAGGTAGCAGTGATTTTTTGTTGTTTGTTAGATTCATTACCATTAGGGGTCTGGGCATCCCAAAACCTTGTGTGTCCATCTAAAATCACTTGAGGAGAGTAGGAATTGAGCAATTTCATCACCAACAAAGGTAGCGCACAGCTGAAAACCAGGCTTGCCACACTCATCAAGGAAAGTCTGGAGTTGAAGTTCCTGGTGGGTTTCTTTTATTTCTCCGGCATCAGTGAGCTGATTGAGAGCTTAAAAGCCAATGCTGACCTAAACCTTAAGATACTGGTGGGCTTAAATGTGGACGCTCAGAATTACGGTTTGGTTGAATATGCCGAAAAAACAGGCAAGAAAAGAGTCGAACGCATCGAAGACTATCACGAATCCGTACTAAAAGCCCTCAACAACGATGCCTTTGACAATGAGCTATTTTACGAACAAGCCGGCTACATTCTGGAACAAATAATCAGTGGTAGAATTATCATCCGCAAAACAGCCAGGCCCAACCATGCCAAGCTCTATCTCTTTAAACTCAAAGAACATCAGATAGTCCGCTCCAATCTCTTCATCACCGGAAGCAGCAACCTCAGCAAGGCGGGTCTCATTGACCGGGATGAGTTTAATGTGGAGATTTCGGATTACGGCTTTGAAGAGGCAGAAAAATACTTTGACGAGCTTTGGAACTCAGCCATACCCATAACCGAGGCAGATATTGAGAAAACCAGGCTAATAGATAACATCCGCGAAAAAACACTTTTGAAATCCGTCCATCCTTTCGATGCTTATATGTTTGTGGTAAAAACCTGGCTGGATAGTTTCTACAAACAAGAGTCAGCCCGCTATATCTCTCTCCTGCTGGAGAAAAAGGGCTACAAAGCTTTTAAATATCAGATCGATGCCGTTACGCAAGCTCTTTCCATCATCGAAGAAAATGGGGGAGTCATTTTGGCTGACGTTGTGGGCCTGGGCAAATCCATCATTGCTTCTTTGATTGCCCGCAAGCTGGAAAAACGGGGGATAGTTATCTGTCCTCCGGGACTTATCGGGGACGATAACGCCAATTCGGGATGGAAAAAGTATAAAGAAGACTTTGAGTTATACGATTGGGAGGTCCGTTCCGGAGGTGATCTGGATGGCATAATAGATTTTATTGGCAATACTGAAGGCATTGAAGTGATAATTGTGGATGAGGCTCACCGCTATCGCAACAGCTCAACTGAGACCTATGAAAAGCTGAAGACCATCTGCCGCGGGAGAATTGTGATTCTCCTCACGGCAACTCCGTTTAACAACTCTCCCGCGGACATTCTTTCTTTGCTCAGCCTGTTTATCGTTCCCAAGAAATCCAATATCACGCTTAGCAGCAACCTGGTGGACCTCTTCCGGTTTTATAACGCCCTGTTCAAAGATCTTGCCTATATTCACAAGAACTGGCAGTCCAAAGACCCTGCTAAAAGAGAGGAAGCAAGAAAGAAATACGAGGCTCTGTTTGGTGAAAAAGAGATCGATATAAACAAAGTCATCGCCAGGGCCGCCCTGCTTTCCAAACAGATCAGGGAAGTGATAGAACCTGTCACGATCAGAAGAAACAGGCTCGATCTGATAAATGATCCTGATTACCGGGATGAAGTAAAGAAGCTCTCCAAAATAGATAACCCCCAAGAGTGGTATTATCGGCTAACTTCCGAGCAGTCAACCTTCTATGACAATGTGATCGAGCAGTATTTCACGGACAATCCGGATAGCGAGGACAGATTCAGGGGTCCCATTTACAAGCCCTACCGCTATGAAGGCGATGATACCGGTAACAATAAACTAAGCCGGCAAGAACAGATCGACCGTTTGAACCAGGATAACCTGTATGATATTTTACGCAGGCAGATGGTAAAGCGCTTTGAAAGTTCTTTTGGCGCCTTCCGGCAAAGCATAGTCAACATCAGGGATTCCTATGAAAAAATCAAAGGGTTCATCAAGAGCTCCAATGGCAGATATGTGCTTAATCGCAAGCTGATAAACAAGGTGGACGGTGATGATCCGGACCAGATTGACGAATTGCTGCGCCAGTTCGCGGAAGAAAACAAAGACCAGGACAGCAAGAAAAACCGGATTTACGAGGTGAACAAATTCGCCTTTAAAGAGCAGTTCTATGACGATATCGAATCCGATATCCGCCTCTTTAACAAGATAATCGCCGAGATTGACGGCCTGGCTCTGGTGGAAAACGACCCCAAGCGTTCTACCCTGCTGGATAATGTGGAGGCATCCCTGAATGCCGTTCCCAATAAAGGTGAACCTGCTCCCAAGGTTGTGATTTTCTCGGAATACGCAGATACGGTTAAATACCTGGAGCCTTATCTGGAAGAGCGTTTCAAGGATAGGGTTCTGGTGATTACCGGAACCATCGGCAAACAGCATCTTGACGAGATCAATACCAATTTCGATGCAGCCTACCCCAAAAACAGGCAGAGAGACAATTATGATGTGCTCCTGGCCACCGACAAGCTCTCAGAAGGCTTCAACCTGAACAGGGCGGCAATGGTGATCAATTATGACATTCCCTGGAACCCGGTGCGGGTTATTCAGAGGGTCGGACGTATCAACAGAATCAGCAAAAAAGTCTTTGATACTCTCCACATCACCAATTTCTTTCCTACGGAGCAGGGCGCGGACATAGTTAAAAGCCGGGAAATCGCTTCTCATAAGATGTTTATGATCCACCAAACCCTGGGTGAAGATGCCCGTATCTTTGATGCCGGAGAAGAACCCACGCCTGCCAAGCTCTTTGCCAAAGTGCAAACCAATCCCTATGACCTGGAACAGGAAAGCCTCTATACCCGGCTCAAGAAATTGATGCGGCAATGGGAGCATCAGTATCCCGATAGGGTTAAGGCCCTGGATGAAATGCCCATCCGCATCAAAACCGCCAAAGCCTTCAGCTCGGATTGCCTGGTGATGTTCATCCGCAAGGGAAAGCTTTTCAGTGTAAGCCAGGACTTCAAGGACGAAAACAAGCAACTGATTCCTCTCCCCATCGAGGAGGCGCTGCTTAGGATAGAATGCAGTCCGGATACAACGCAATTGCCTCTCAGTAAGAGTTTTTGGGAGGATTACAAAATGCTGAAGGAAGAAGCAGAAAAGTTCAGTTTCAAACAATCCCAACAGAGCAACTCAGTGAAGGCATTCAACTTCCTTTCTTACATACTGGAGCAAGAGATAAGCGAACTTGTCCCCTGGCGATCATTCCTGATCATGCTCCGTGATGATATAGAAAACTATGGCACCCTTCCTGAATACACACTGAAAAGCATCTGCGATTGGGAAAACGGCGGAAAACCGGATTATCAGGTCATCATCGAAGAATTGGGTAAACTGAGCAAAACCCTGGGCAAGAACTACCTTAACAAGGTAAAAGACAGCCTGAAAGCCTATGAGCAGCAGGTGATCGTGGCAATAGAGAACAGAGTATGGAAATAAACCCAAACATCGTAACCCCTGCCAATTTTTCCCAGGAGAAATGGATCGCTTACTTCGATACTTTTTCCGACGTGTTTAGTGAAAAGCGTATTAAGATGCCGCGGTATGTTGATGACGATTTCCCGTCTGCTTATACTCTCGGCACCCTGGAGTTTGACGACGGCACGGTTTGCGGTCTTTTTTTGCTCCAGGCTGGCAGGTCTTTAACCGAGAGAAGCTCCAGAAAAAAGCAGTTTGACAAAGCGACAGGCATAATCAAACAGGAAAATACCCAGGCCGGCATTTTCATATTTCACGATGAATTCCACTCCTTCCGCCTTAGCTTGGTTTATCCGGTCTATAAAGGCACCAAAAGAGCTTTCAGCAATTATCGCAGGCATTCATTCTATGTAAGCGGCGAACTGCCCAACAAGACCTACATACAGCAATTAAGCAAGCACAAGCTAAACAGCATGGGCGACCTCAAAGATATCTTTTCTGTGGAAAAGGTGTCGGCTCTGTTCTATGAAGAATTCGAGCAGGAATACGCGCGTCTCAAAACAGGAATCAAACATCTTTTCGGTCAGGATGTAAGTGACGGTTTGAAAGGCAATTTTGCCTTGCTCTTCGTGATCCGGATCATCTTTCTGGGGTTCGTTCAGAAGAAGGGATGGCTGGGTGGAAACGCGAATTTTATCAGGGATTATCTTAACTCATACGATCCTGCGATTCACAACCAGGGCATCTATCAGGATCTGCTCACTCCCCTCTTTTTTTCTGCCCTGAATTCAGCCCCTTCCCAAAAAAACAAATACGGCTTTCCACGTATCCCGGAGCCGTTCAAAACTCATCTTGTCACAGCCCCATATCTCAATGGCGGGCTTTTTCGCTCTCATGAGGATTACGATACAGAAGCTCTGTTCATCACGGACAAAGCCATAATTGATTTTGTAGCTTTCTTGTTCAGCTTCAACTTCACCCTCGAGGAAAACACCCTTTATGATGAAGAATTGGAGCTTAATCCGGAGTTTCTGGGCATCATCTTCGAAAAGCTTATCAACAAAGAGCATGGCGCCATCTACACTCCCCGTCTGGAGGTGGACTTCATGTGCCGCCTCTCTCTGGTGAAATATCTACAGCAGAACTGCCTGGAATCGATAAGCCTGGAAAACCTCTACAAGCTTTTCTTCCCGGAATATGGCAATGACGGAGAACAAACCCCAGGGGATTTTACAGATGCTGAGGCAATGGACTTGCTGGATAAGCTGGAAACGGTCACCGTCTGTGATCCTGCCATCGGTTCAGGAGCTTTTGCGGTTGGTATGCTCAATGTGATAGATGAGACAGAGTGCTCTATCTACCGGCATTTCCTGCCGGACAAACCTGTCAGCAGCCCCTATGAGCGCAAGAAACGCATTATCTTTCAATCTCTTTACGGTGTGGAAGTGAAGCAATGGGCGGTGTGGATCACCCAACTTCGGCTGTGGATCACCCTCTTGATTGAAGCTGATGACAGTCTCAAACGCAGTGAAGAACCTCTCTTGCCTTCCTTTGATTTCAAGGTCAGGCAAGGTGATTCTTTGATCCAGATGCTGGGCAGCACTCTCTTTCCAGTATCCGGCGAAGGCATGATTGCGGCGGACACCCAACGCAAGATTAGCGACCTTGTGAAGCTTAAAACGGATTACTTCAATAACAAATCCCCCCTGCAACAGCACGAAATCGAACTGAAGCACAAAGCGCTTTACACTGATATACTCGATAAGAAAAAGAAAGAGTTGGTTAGGAAACTATATAAACTGAAGAATGTGGCAACACCTGAAGTGCAAGGCAGCATTTTTGAAACTGACATTCAGGCCGAGATAGATTTTGCTTCCAGGCAGCAGAAACGCCAGATAGAAGAGCTGGAACTGCAGATTCGCAAAGTGGATGATGAAATCAGTCAAATATCCATCAAGAACCTACCCTTTGTCTGGAGAATAGACTTTCCGGAGATATTCATTGAAAAAGGTGGCTTTGACATCGTAATAGGCAATCCACCTTATGTGGCTCAGGAAGAAATAGAAGACCCCCTCGGAACCATCAAGGACAATAAGAGATACAAAGAACTGCTTAGGCAGATGGCAAATCAAGACTTTCCCCAAGATATACCGATTGGCGTGATCAATGGAAAGAGTGATCTATATACCTTCTTCTATATCAGGGGATTGAGGCTGTTGAACGATAAGGGAATCCTAACGTTTATCTGTTCCAATTCATGGCTTGACACAAAATATGGTGCATGGTTACAGGCATTTCTTATCAAAAACTGCATGATTTATTTCATCATAGACAATCAGGCAAAGAGGTCATTCAAGTCAGTAGATATCAACTCCATTATTACAACAATTGGAGCGCCCAAAATCCATTTTCATGACATGCATCATGCCAAGTTTGTTGTTTTCAAGCTACCATTTGATGAATGTATATATTTTGAGAATCTAGTGTTGATCGATGGCGTCACAGAGGTTGTTAATTATTCCGATATTAAGGTTACTCCAATCAGTCATAAGCAATTATGGATAGATGGACAAGGGAGTGTTGTCACGCGCGGAGAAACGTTGGCTGTTAATACAGATAATTATGTTGGGTACAAGTGGGGAGGATACTATCTGAGAGCACCAAAAGTCTATTTTGATATATTATCAAAAGCACGATCAAATCTGATGCCCTTGAAAACATGCGCCAAAGTTAGCTTCGGCTTAAAAACGGGTGCGAATGAATTTTTCTACTTAACTGAGTCTCAAATCAACAATCATAAAATCGAGGATGATTACATCAAGCCAATTATCAGAACACCTAAAGAACTTGTTTCTCTATCAATGAACAATTTTGCCCCACATTATTACGTTTTTATCTGCAACGATAATGAGATAAACAGTATAAAGCCAGGAGCGAGGGAGTACATAAAAAAAGGCGAAAAAGCTGAGGTGATAATCAAACAAGGAACCAAAAAAGGAACGAGAATTATCGGCTATCACAATCTTGAATCAGTAAAAGGAAACAATCCATGGTGGTCATTGGGAGCAAGAGAGATTGGGGATTACATTTGGTTTATGACTTATAGAAATAGGTTCTTGGTTGCACAGAACAAAGGCTTTATTGTTGATAATAGAATGTATGATATGTATTGTAGTAGCAATATTGGGATCCTATGCAATTCTGCTTTTGTGTTACTACAATTAGAGCTTCTTGGAAGAAATTATGGTGGAGGAGGAGGACCAGTTGATTTGAAGATATACGAAGTTGAAAGGGTACTTATACCACGCATTGACGACCCAAAATTGTATGGATTGTTCAGTGAGCTATCTGATAATAAAGTTCGGGAAATCAGTTTTGAATTCTCTGGCAAGAATACAGCTAGATGGAACTTTGACAAGTATATATTGTCAAAAATGGGTATCCCCGATTATATGCAAAAAGAGTTATATGAAGAGATCGTCCGTTTGGTAGATGATAGGCTTAATAAAGCTATTTCGACTTGACATCGAGGAATATAATGAAATTCGAAGAATTCAAATCAGGTGTTTACAGAAACCAATTCCAATACAAGAGTTTCTTGCCAACCAAAATTAACCAAGAATGGATTTGGGATGATCCAAGGATAAACGTGCTGCTTGAAAAAGCGACACAAGAATTGGGGGAGCTAAATGCTTTTTCCAGGATCGTTCCTAATGTTGATTTATTCATCAGCATGCACATTCTAAAAGAAGCCAATACATCCAGCAGAATTGAAGGGACAAAAACTGAAATAGATGATGTAGTAAAAGAAGCTGACGCTATCGTTCCAGAGAAGCGTGATGATTGGCAAGAGGTTCAGAACTACGTTCAGGCGATGAATGAAGCTATTCAGCACCTGAATACCTTGCCTCTTTCTTTGAGGTTAATCAGACGCACCCATGAGATTCTGATGAGAAACGTACGTGGGGAACATAAAACCCCGGGTGAGTTTAGAACCAGTCAAAACTGGATCGGAGGATCTTCTTTGGCAGATGCAGCATATATTCCGCCTCATATGAACGATATGCCGGATTTATTGGACGATTTCGAGAAGTTTCTGCATAATGATAGCATCTTGGTGCCGCATTTGATTAGATGTGCTTTGGCTCATTATCAGTTTGAAACGATACATCCTTTCCAAGATGGCAATGGTCGTATTGGAAGACTGCTCATAACCTTATACTTGGTCAGTAATAATCTTCTGTTGAAGCCTACTCTCTACCTCTCAGAATTTCTTGAGAAGCATAGAGGTCAATACTATGACGCACTTACCAGAGTAAGGGAGTCAAATGACATAAGTCACTGGATACGGTTCTTCTTACAGGCTGTAATAGAAACATCGAAGAAGGGAAAGCTAACATTCGAGAACATTCTGAAACTTCATAGGAGCACAGAAAACAAACTTGTAAAGCTTGGCAGGAGGGCAGAGAATGCCCGTAAGCTATTGATGCACTTGTATCAGTCCCCTGTAACAACGATCAAACAAGTCCAAACCCTTTTGAATCTTAATTATGTTCCTGCCAATCAACTAGTTAATAGTTTAGTGGATATGAACATCCTAAAAGAGACTACTGGATACTCCAGGAACCGAATTTTCATTTTCTATAGCTACATTGATACCTTTAGAGGGTAACACAATGTGTATAGGCGCGAAAGGAGAAATTGGAATAACTAAAATGAAATACAGAAACCCATATTATATTTTTAGCGCCCGTAAGTATAATATGGAATTCCTTATTTCGTTTTCTGACCCCAAAATGAAATTTAACAGGCTCACATTCAATTTGAGTGGATTAAACCCTCTGGGCTACTTTCTGGTTTAGGGGCCGCATCCACTTGATTTGAAAGAAAGCCACAACTGCTTACCCACGGCAATGTCCTGACTGTCTCACCCTTAACGCCCGAGCCTATGCCCCTCCCACGCCCCTCGCATAATCCCCGCATCAAATGCGGGCATTATGCGGGAAGCGCGTCAGGAATTCCAGACAGGGCCTTAACGGCCAGACAGCATCGCTTCGCTCCGGCACAGGCTGGCGTACAGGGAACGCAGTGAGCATGGACGACAGGAAGATCAACGGATTGAACGACAGGAAAGACTGCTGTGTCAATGCTGTTGGAGTCTGGAGTCCAGCGAGCCTGCGGGCTTGGACTATAGGAAGTGTTGCTGTCGTCGATGCTCGTTCCTCGCTCGACGCCAGCCTCCCCGTCAACTTTTTTTTACTGGCGATACTGCTACAGCCTGTGTGGGTAGCGGCGTCCGGCTTGACCCATCCGGTTTGAAAGGGAGCCTTGTCTTCCTCCTTCCAATCCGTCACAGAACGGCATTGGCAAAAGAAATCCGCGGAGCTTCATCCTTCCGGGAAAATCATTCGCTTATGGGAATCGCCCCGGTATCCAGCATCTGCCGCCAGTATTCGTGCTCTTCCAGCGGCAGGACCTCACAGGGCAGGTTCCATCCCGTCAGCCAGCGCCGCAGCGTTTCCAGCACAGGGTATTCCGTGAAAAAGTGCCCGGCGTCGATCACCGGGATGCGCGATTCCAGCAGCGCGTGATAGCTGATGTCGCCGCTGATGAAGAGTCCGGCGCTGCCCTCAGCGTTCTTCAACACTGAGGCCCCGGCTCCGCCGCAAACCGCGACCCTCTCTATTCTTGTGCCGGGGTCAAGGCCCGCGGTCCACAGCTTCGGATGGGGGCAGCGCAGGCGTTCCGAGACCAGTTGCGCGATTTCGCCCAAGGGCATGGCGGCTGGCAAATTGCCGACCAAACCGAGGCCATAGCTTGGATTGGGGCTGGCCACGGGAAACCAGTAGATCAGCGGAGTTTCATAAGGATGGACGCTTTTCACAGCCGCGATCACCGGCCCCAGCGAGGCTTCGTCCACCATGAATTCCAGCTCTTCCTCCGAAACGGTGGTCCGGGGCTGACCTGGATCACCGGGAATGAAGGGTTTGGCGCCCTCGCCGGATTCATAGGTTCCGGTGATGCGGTGCCGGGTAGAACAGGAGCTGTAGTTGCCGATCCTGCCTCCCCCAGCCGCGAAAACCGCCTCCGCCACCTTGTTCGTGTGGCCGATCGGGACGGTTACGGAAAGATGATGCCATTTGCCGCCCTGTTCGCTGTTGAGCAGGCCCGTAACCCGCAACCCAAGTTTTTCCGCCAGGGCCTGGTTCACTCCGTCCGCCGCCACATCCAGATTGGTGTGCAGACAGATAACGGCGATCCTGTTTTCAGCAAGCTTAAGCAGCAGAGGGTCACCAATGCGCTTCAGGGGCCTGAAAATCAGCGGATGGTGGGACAGGATCAGATCCGCCCCGATTTCCAGGGCCTTGTCAACCGCGTTAGGAGTAACGTCCAGGGTTATCAGCGCCTTGTGAAAATCTCTGGAGCCATCCCCCAGCAGCAGGCCCACATTGTCCCATTCCAGGGCAAGGGACGCCGGAGCCTTAGTTTCCAGCAGGGCCAGCAATTCCGATATCTGCATTTGCCACCTCTTTGGTTAATTTCTCAGTTTGACCGTCAATGGTTTCATCGGGGCGGCAAAGCGTTCAGGCGTCAAGCGAAATCTCGGCCGGCCGGCGGCCTTCGGCGCGAAGTGGGAAAAGACTTGACCAAAAACACAGATGCCCTATATTTGTTAACTGACGTTTCGGAACTCCTGAAGTTCCCAAACGCGTTCAGGGAGAAAACCATGAAAAAAACACTGATAATTCTGGCTGTGTTGCTTGTGCTCGCGGGCGCGGCGCAGGCCAAGCTGAATTTTGGACTGAGGTCCGGCCTCAACGTTTCCAAACTGGAGCTCAGCCCCGACGGCAGTATCGACACCCGCAGCGCTTTGGGACTGCATATCGGAGGCTTTGTCCAGCTCAAAACGGATTCCCCGCTCCTCATCCAGCCGGAACTCCTCTACACTCAAAAAGGGACCGGCACCAACGTTGACGATGTGGTGACCATAGACTACATCGCCATGCCCGTGCTGCTCAAGCTCAACGTGATGATCCCGGGCGCCAAGGATATTTACCTGCAACCGCTTATCGCGCCGGAAATGGGCTACGCCATCAAAGCGACATCCACCTACAATCCGCTCTTCCACGAAAGCATCAACAAACTCAACGCGGGTTTCAACCTCGGCGCCGACCTGATCTACACCGAGAACTATTTGCTGGGCCTGCGCTACTATCTGGGCATGACCGACCTGCTCAGCAGCGCCAAACGTCCCCCCATCTCCAACACCTGCTGGTCTATCAGCGTGGGTTACATATTCTAAAAAACCCGACCCGTTTTCCCCCTTCGCTACCAGTATCATCGCGGCGTAATGACCGCCGGAGGGAAGGCCGGGATATTCACGACGGAAAGCTAATGTATTGCGGGACACCAAGGAATCAGTTCGTTATATCCCGTCACAGGTTCGCATAAGGCGGAAAATTATTTCTTGACATTTTCAGGCAGCTCTTTAGTATTGAGCGAAAAACACAAGCAACTATAAAACTAACAATAAACAGGAGACCCAAAATGAAGAAAATCCTTGTAGTTATGCTACTGGCCGTGTTAGGCCTGAGCCTTGCTTACGCGAACGAAGCCTTTGGCCTGCGCGCCGGCCTCAACCTCACCAACCGCACTTATAGCGGCAGCAACGACATCGACACCGACAACCGCATCGGTTTCCACGCGGGCGTGGTGGCACAGTATCCCATTGGCAAATATCTCGTTCTGCAGCCGGAACTGATGTACACCCAGAAAGGTTGGAGCTGGACCGTCGATATGCCGATCGTGGATGACATCGTGACCACTTACAAACTGGATTCCGTGGAACTTCCCATCCTGCTGAAGATGAACCTGGACTTTGGCAGCGTGGCCATCCAGCCTTTCGTGGCCCCTCAGCTCAGTTACTGCGTTATCGCGGAGAGACATGTAAACGACAACGTGTTCAAAATCATGGACGATATCAATCCCTTCCAGTACGGCGCTCAGTTTGGTCTGGACCTGCAGCTCAACAAGAGTATGCTGATCGGCGGCCGCTACCAGATGGGCTTTTCGGATATCTTTGACGATGACAACGACAACGTTTCCTACACTCACAACGGTATCTTGATCAGCTTCGGCTATCTGTTCTAAACATATTCTACCGAGAAAAATGGCGCCTGGAAACGGGCGCCATTTTCTTTTGCCGGAAAGGGTTGCCGATCACTCTTTTCCCCGGGGATGGCCTTTTTTGTAGGCTTTTTTCACATCGTCGAGGGTGACGTGGGTGTAGGTGGCGGTGGTTTCAAGGTTGGCGTGGCCGAGCATTTCCTGCACGGCGCGGAGGTCTGCTCCGCGGTTGAGCAGATGGGTGGCAAAGCTGTGGCGCAGGGTGTGGGGCGAGTATCCCTTTTTTTGTGCCACGAGGCGGAAATACCGGCCCAGAATGGCATAGAGCTGGCGTCCGTCGAAATCTTTTCCGCTTTTGGTGAGGAAAACCCTGTCTGAGCTTTCCGGCCGGAGCAGTTTTTCCCGCAGGGGCAGCCAGGCCCGGATGGCCTCCGCGGCTTCGGAGCCAAAGGGCACGAGGCGTTCCTTGCTTCCTTTGCCGAACACTCTCAGCAGCTGTCGTTTAAGGTCGATATCGACCAGGCGGAGCTCTGCCAGTTCCGAGATACGCAGTCCGCTGGAGTAGAGCAGTTCCAGGATGGCGCGGTTGCGAACGCCGTAAACGCTGTCCAGATCGGGGATGCGGAGCAGGGTCAGAATTTCCTCCTCGGTGAAGAAATGGGGCAGGGCTTTTTCAAATTTGGGGCGCTTGACCTTGTCCATGGGATTTTCCGAGATTTTGCCGGTGAGTTTCAGCCAGAGGAAGAAACTTTTCAGGGCTGCGGCTTTGCGGGCCAGGCTGCGGTTTCCAACCCGGCTGTCATGCAGCTCGCGCAGCCAGTCGCGGATCATCTGCACGCTCAGTTCCGCGGCCACCGGCTCGCCGGGGAAAAACCTCGTCACGTAGCCCAGAAACTGGCGCAGGTCGCTGCCGTAAGCTGTGACCGTGCAGGCGGATTTTCCCTCCGCCCGCAGGAATTCCAGGTAGCTTTGTAGTTCTTTTTCCATTATTTAAATACCATGCAGATCATTTTTTGCTTGCCTGATAACTTGTCGAGAAAAAAATAGCACTTAGCCAAGGAGGTTTGATGAATCAGCATATCGCCAGCAGCGCAAAAATAGGCGCCAACACGGTTTTGGGCGTGAACGTAGTCATTTTGGACGACGTCCGGATCGGGGAAAACTGCCTGATCGGGCACAACGTGGTGATCCACGCCGGCTGTGAGATCGGAAACAATGTGCGCGTCGATGACAACACCATCATCGGCAAAGCGCCGCTTTCCTCGCCGCGCAGCATCTTCAAGCTGCCCGAGGGCCTCAAGCCCACAGTAATCGGCGACGGCTGCCAGATCGGGGCCAACGTCGTGATCTATATGCAGTGCAAGATCGGCCCGCGCAACCTGATCGCGGACCTGGCCACCCTGCGCGAAAACGTGGTGATCGGAGAACTGAACATCATCGGCCGCGGCGTGTCCATCGAAAACTTCGTCACCATCGGCAGCCGCAACAAATTTGAGACCAACTGCTACATCACGGCCTATTCACAGATAGATGATTACTGCTTCGTGGCGCCCTGCGTGGCCACCAGCAACGACAACTATATGGCCCGCGATCCGGAGCGGTTCAAACATTTCAAGGGCGTAACGCTCGAACGCGGCGCCCGAATCGGCGTTAACGCCACCATCCTGCCCGGAAAAGTGCTGGCTGAAGATGCCTGTGTGGCCGGCGGGGCGGTGGTTTCGCGCGATGTGCCCACTGGCATGGTCGTGCTGGGCAGTCCGGCCAAACCCCTGCGTGAAGTGCCGGAGGAACAGCTTTTAAAAAATAACCTGGACAAGTCATGAAAGCCTTACTGATCATTCCCACTTACAACGAGATCGACAACATCGCCAAAATCATACCCGCGGCGCTGAAACAATCGCCAGACCTGCACATCCTGGTGATGGACGACAATTCCCCGGACGGAACCGCCGCCGCCGTGAAAGGAATAATGGCCACCGAACCGCGGGTCCACCTGATCGAACGGCCCCGCAAAATGGGGCTTGGCTCTGCCTATGTCACCGGCTTCAAGTATGCCCTCAAAGAAGGCTACGACTACGTTTTGGAGATGGATGCCGATTTTTCCCACAACCCGGACGACCTGCCCCGTCTGCTGGAAGCGGCCGCCAAAAAGGACCTGGTGATCGGCTCGCGCTACTGTCATGGCGTGAATATCATCAACTGGCCTTTCAAGCGCCTGCTGATCAGCTATTTCGCTTCCAAATACGTGCGGCTCATCACCAGGATGCCGGTAAAGGACCCCACGGGCGGCTTCAAGTGCTTCAACCGCAGAGTGTTGGAAGCCATCGACCTGGACAGTATCCTCTCCGACGGATATGCCTTCCAGATCGAAATGAACTTCCGCGCCTGGGTTAAGGGCTTCCGCATCCAGGAGATACCGATCATCTTCACAGAACGCGTGGACGGAGTATCCAAAATGAGCCGCAACATCGTTTGGGAGGCAGCCTGGATGGTTTGGAGGCTGCATTTCCTGCGCCTGCTGGGTAAGCTCCGCTAGGGAAAGGCCATGCTGGAAAGGATAAACACTCCTCTGGAACGCCCGGAGGACACAGAGTTTGACCGCGCGCTGCGCCCGCGCACCCTCAACGAATTTATCGGCCAAAACCAACTCAAACAGCTTCTGGACATCTCCATCAAAGCTGCCAGGCTGCGCAAGGAACCGCTGGACCATGTGCTTTTCTACGGCCCGCCCGGCCTGGGCAAAACCACTCTGGCCAGCATCATCGCGCGCGAACTGGGGGTGGAAATCACCGTCAGCAGCGGCCCGGTGATGGAAAAACCGGGCGATCTGGCCGGCATCCTTACCAACCTCCAGCGCCACGAAGTGCTTTTCATCGACGAAATCCACCGCCTCAGCCACGTGATCGAGGAATACATCTACCCCGCCATGGAGGATTTCCAGATGGAAATCATCCTGGACAGCGGCCCCAGTGCCCGCACCTGGCGCATCAGCGTGGAACCCTTCACCCTTATCGGCGCCACCACCCGCGCCGGCCTGCTCACCCCGCCTCTGCGCGACCGCTTTGGCATCGTGCTGAGGCTGGATTATTACGATTTTGATTCCATCTCCAAAATCATCCAGCGCTCCGCCCGCATCCTGGAGGTACCGGCCGATCCCGAAGGCGTGGCTGAACTGGCACGCCGCAGCCGCGGCACGCCGCGCATCGCCAACCGCCTGCTGCGCCGAGTGAGGGATTTTGCCCAGATCATGGGCGATGGCGTGATCACTCTGGACATAGCGCTGAAAGCCCTGGAGATGCTGCAGGTTGACCACGCCGGCCTGGACGAGATGGATAAGCGCCTGCTCTTCACCATCATGGAGAATTACCGCGGCGGACCTGTCGGCCTCAAAACCCTGGCCACAGCGGTGGGTGAGGATGCTGGTACCATCGAGGAGATATTTGAGCCCTACCTGGTGCAGCAGGGCTTTCTGGAACGCACGCCCCAAGGCCGCAAGGCCACCTTCAAGGCTTATAAGCACCTGGGTGTGAAACCCTCTGATTACCAGCCGGAGATCTTCTGAACCTTGCGGGATGCCGTAAGCTGAGACCGGCGCAGTCCGCAGACCTCTGAAACCATGGGATATAAGGCTAATATTACCAGCAATCTTACCAACCAGGTCCTGAGGGTGCTGGTCGGAGCCCTTACAGGCATTGTAGTGGCGCGGGTTTTGGGCCCACGGGGGCAGGGTCAGGTGGCCTATATCATCCTCATCTTCACCTTGCTGGGGGATTACGGTAGCCTGGGGCTCAACAACGCCGTGATGTACTTCAAGAAACGCGGCAAGCTGGATACCGGGCATCTTTTCAATGTCAACCTGACCGCTCTCAGCCTGCTGTCCCTGGCTATCGGCGCGGTTGTGCTGCTTTTGCGCGCAACGGGACTGGCCCTGACTGGCTACAATTACCTCTATATCTTCGGCGGGATCGTCTTTGTGGCTGCCGATCTGTATTTCTCCTGCTTCCATTCGTGGTATATCAGCGACGAGCGCATTCTCGAAAGCAATAAAAGCATCATCATAGTGTTTTTCATCAAAAGCGCCGCCATTCTTCTGCTCTGGCTGCTGGGTTGGTTGACGCCGGCCAGCTTTTTCGGGGTGACAGTTCTGTCCATGCTCTTGAACGCGGTGTTCCTGAGAGCGGGGTTGAAACAGAGTTTCCGGCCGGCATTCGACCTGAATCTGCTTAAGGCAGAATACGCCTATGGGGGCGTCCTCTGGCTGGGGGCGGTTTTTGCCTTTCTGCACTACCGGGTGGACCAGATCATGATCAAGCACATACTGGGTGTGAGTGAACTGGGTGTCTATACAGTGGCTGTGAACCTGGCGGAACTGATGTTTCTGATCCCCATCAGCATCACACCAGCACTGCTGGGAAGGCTTTACAATACAGACGATCCCGCCGCCGCGCGACGGGTAATGGCCCAGACCTTCAAGCTGAACCTCTATGTCTGCGTTGTCCTGGCCGCCATCGGCATCCCCTGCAGCCTGCTGATACCGCTTTTCTACGGCCAGGCCTATGCCGGGGCTGTGTATAGCACTGTGGTCCTGCTGGTGGGCGTGGTCTTCGCTTCCCTGGCCAAGGTCGCGGCGCCGCATTTCTTCACCCAGGGCAAGCCGGGCTTCCATCTTGCTGCCACCTTCCTGACCCTGGCTCTGAACGTCGTGCTCAACTTCATCCTAATCCCGCTGAAAGGCATCGGAGGGGCTGCCATCGCCTCCACTGTTTCCTATCTGGCTTACGCGCTGTTCTATCTGGGGCTGTTCCTGTTCCGCGAAAAATTCAGCCTTCGGGAATTGCTGATCCTTAAAGCAGCCGATATACGCGGTTTTTGGAGAAACGATGAGCCAAGCTGACCTCTTGCAGGGACAGGTCTGGCAGGGTGGAGTTTTTTACGACCAATTACCGGCGGAGTTATTTCCACTTGAATGCGGGCCAGAAGATTTTGTGCGCGTCCTGGTCAGGCTGAATGGCCATTTCCGAATCATTATAGAACGCGGCGACTATATCCTGGCCGCGGTTGACCGGGTCCGTTCCTTACCCCTCTTCTTTGCCGAACAGAACAACCAGTTGCTGATCGGGCCGGACGCCTTCGAATTGCGTTCCAGCCTGGGCAAACCGGCTTTGGACGAAAACGCCCTGCCAGAATTCCTGCTGGTCGGCTATACCTGCCTGAATAACACCCTTTTCAAGGAAATAAAGCAGCTCGAGGCAGGACAGTACCTCATTTGGCACAAACCCACGGCCACGCTAAGGATCAAGGATTATTACCGCTACCAGCATGTCTTTGGAGAGCCTGAACCGTCATTGGAACAGCTTGACCGGATGCTGGAAAACATCATCCTTCGACTGGCGGAAAGCGCTCAAGACCGCACTCTGGTGATTCCGCTCAGCGGTGGTTACGATTCACGGCAGATCGCTGTAATGCTCAAGCGCATCGGCTATCCCAAGGTGGTCTGTTTCACCTACGGATCAAGGCTCCACGGCGAATGCGCCACTTCCCGCAAGGTGGCTAAATTCCTCAATTTCTCCTGGCACATAGTCGAGCAAAACCGCTTGATGTGGTACAAGGCATTCCAATCCGAGGAAATGCGGAGCTATTTCCGCTTTTCAACCCATCTTTGTTCCTCGCCCCACGTTCAGGACTGGCTGGCTGTGCAAAAATTGAAGGAATCGGGCCTCATACCCGACGATGCCATCATCGTTCCGGGTTATAGCGGTGATTTTCCCCAGGGCACCAAACTGCCGCAGGTCTTTGGCAACAAAGCGGAACTGGCGAACCATGAATTGCTGGAGGCGATCTACAGGCAGCATTATGATCTTTGGCACTGTTCCAACGACCGTCTCAACGCTATGTTTGCCGAGAGGATCAAAAGCTATCTACAGATTCCCGAACTGGTCAAGGCAGAGATCGCGGCGTCTCTTTTTGATGAATGGGACTGGCGGCAGCGACAGGCGAAGTTCATAGTTAACTGCGTCCGGGTCTATGAATTCTTTGGCTACGATTGGCGTCTGCCCTTTTTTGATCGGGAATACCTGGACTTATGGAGCCGGGTGCCCCTCAAGCTGAGGATAGGCCGTGGATTTTACCTCCAATATCTGGCCAAATACCAGACCGTGCCTGTGCCTGCTTACCATGGCAAGCCTCTCCCACAAAGGCTGAGGGACAAATATGTCCGCATGCAGGTGGGCAACATCATGGACCCCGTTTATGGGCGCATACTTGATTACCGCAACCGCCACGATTATCTGAATACGCGGGTTTCATCTTTGTTCGCCCCCAATCTCAACTATCCCGATTTTGTGAACCAGAACCTCACCATTCTCAGCGCCAAGATCAACGGAATCCAAGCCTTGTATTACCTGCGCGAGTTGCTGTCCGGAAGGCTGGATTGAGTTTCCTTTCCCGCTTGCGCTACAAGCTGCCCAACCTCCTGCGGCCACCTCATAACCTGGCTGAATACCGCGATATCCTTGAAGCCGCGCGTCGGGAAGGATACTCATTTTATACCCTTAAAGGCTTTCTGTTGGCTGGATCTGAGGCGCGGGAGCCATTTCTGATCCTGCGCCACGACATCGATTCACATCCCGCCGCTGCTTTGCGTTTCGCCGAAGCGGAAGAGAGGTTTGGCATCCGGGCCAGTTATTTCTTCCGGCAAAGAACTTGGCGGCCCCGCGTCATGAGCATTCTGCACAGACGGGGGCATGAGGTCGGCTACCACACGGAGGAACTGACGGCTTATGCGGTGCGGCATCATCTGAAGCATAAACAGGAAGTGTTGGACGCCCTTCCGCAGATACGAAAAGAGTTTTCGGAAAACCTGGCCAGGCTGCGGCAGACGGTCGGTTTTGAGTTGGATTCAGTAGCTGCTCACGGTGATTTCACCTATCCCGTGTTGGGCCTGGGCAACCGCATGGTGCTGAAAGATGGGCAGTTGCGCCGCGACATGGGCATTCTGTATGAGGCCTACGATGAAGACCTGATGGCCAGATACAGCAACCATGTGAGCGACAAGCCAGTTCCCCAGAACTACCATCCCGCCCCGCCTTTGGATTATATTGGCCACAGGGAGGGATTCCTGCTTTTGACTCATCCCCGCTGGTGGGTGGCTGACCCGGTTGGCAACCTGTTTTCCGATCTTAGGGAGAACTACCGCAAACTCAGGTGGTGAAAGTTCTCCGGAATATCTGGCAAGCTATTTGGAAGCCCTTGCCCTGATGGCCAGATAGCTGTATCTGTCGCCTGAGATTCCCGCTAGCCGGTCCAGGATTTTCCACAGGCCCAGGGGAAACCGGCGACAGAGGGCATTGATTTTGAAAAGCTCCAAGGCCCTGTGGTAAAAGCGTTTCGTTGCCTTCGTCCGGAAGCCGCTTTTCACCAGCAAGGCACTCAGGGATTCCCGGTCGAAGCTGTGCAGATGCGCGTTCATGGGAGTTTTTTTGTTGCAGTGGATGCAGAGCGAATAGCGGATAACTTCTTTGTAAGGCACTGTCACCAAAAGCGTTCCGTCCGGACTGAGCCTTTCCAGGATGCTGCGCAGAGCCAATTCCGGCTCAACCAGATGTTCCAGGACCTCCAGGGCAACGATGAGGTCGAATTTTCCTATGTCCGGGATCGCGCAGGCGTCAGCGCAAACTGTTCTGATTGATGGTTCTTCCCTCTTTATTCTGTCCAGGTTTTCCTCGCTGAGGTCCAAAGCGGTCACCTCTGCCCCCAGCTTTGCCGCGGCCAGACTGAACCAGCCCCTGCCGCTGCCCACATCCAAAACACGCATCCCCGGTCTGATCTCGCATAGCGAAAGGGTGTACTGTGTCCTGCGGATTTCCCCCGGGGTGAGTCTTTCGCGGCGAAAATAGTCGAAAACCAGAGCGTCCTGGCGGTAATGTTCCTTGTAGTCCATATTTTGTTCCCTATAAAGGTGTTGCGTTCATTGCTCAGCCAGCCTCAGGTTGCTGGAAATACCTCAGGCTGGCGCGGGTACTTTCCCGGTTGAGTCTTGCTTGATTTTCAAGCTGGATGTAGCCTGCCGACGATTGGTGGTGCGGTCAAGGAAAATATTCAACCGGACTCGTATTATCCTTATTCAACAGCACGATAGCTGAAGAAATGATTTACTTTTCGGCTCATTTTCAATTAGAGTGGGCAAATCCCTCCGGGCTTTTTTGGGTCGAGCACAGCGCTCACTTGATTTGAAAGATAGCCCTAATTGCCCGCCCGCAGCGCTGTCCTGCCAGCCACACCCTTAGCGCCTTCGTTTATCCCTCTCCCACGCCTCCCGTATGATCCTCGCATCAAATGCGGGCATCATGCGGGTGGCGCGACTGGGAAATAGGAAAGCGCCTTAACGGCCGGTCGGCATCGCTTCTACACGGCTATATGCTGGCGTCGAGCGAGGAACGAGCATCGACGGCAGCAATAGCTCCTGTAGTCCAAGCTCGCAGGCTTGCTGGACTTCAGGCTGAGTGGAAGGTCGACGTCTCCTTCTACCAACAGCCAGATTTGAAAGAGAGCATAAACAAACGGCGGGACCTCCATCCGCAAAGGGATGGTGATCCCGCCTGGCTCTTATAATAGAAATGGATCAGGGGAAGTTTATCTGGATGTTCTTAACTTCCGGATACTTACTCAGATGCTCGCGAATCTCCTCGGCAACGTTTTCGCGCCATTCGTCGAAACTCATCATGTTCATGTCGATGAGCACATCGCCGTTGTCGAAGCCGACGTATTTGACCATTTTGAGGGAAACTATGTCCTCTCCCACCTGGGGGTAGATGATTTTTTTGAGCTCTTCGACGATGGTGTCTTTGCCAAAGTTGGGAACTTCCTTGAGGCCGTGGGCGATTTCGTAGTTCGAGATGGCGGTTTGCAATGTGTCGGCTGCCAGCACGGAACAATGGACCTTCACCGGCGGCAGGCCGTCCAAGGCTTCCATGGCGTCGCGCCAGCTTAATTTTTTCGCTTCATCGAGGGTTTTGCCTTTGGCGAGTTCTGTGATGATGGACGCGGTGGCAATGTTGGAGGCGCAGCCGTAGGAAAGGAAACTAATGTCTTCTATCGTTTTGGATTCTTCATCTATCTTCAGATAAACCGTAACCTGGTCGCCGCAAGCCGGGCTGCCCTCAGTGGCCTGGGCGTCCGGGTCTTCCATTTTACCAACGTTGCGGGGGCGCATGAAGTGGTCCAGAACCTTCTGTGAATATTGCATTTATTTCTCCTCGGGATGGGTTGAGCGGTAGAGGGGGCTGCGCTGGCGCAGCGAGGCCGTGATTTCGGCAAGGCGTTCCACCGCGAAATCGATTTCCTCTTTGGTGTTGTATCTGGATAGGGTGAATTTCATTGAACCATGTGACTGCACGTGGTTTCTGCCCATTGCCATAAGCACATAGCTGGCTTTCAGGCCCTGGGACGCGCAGGCTGAACCTGTGGCAACCGTGATGCCCTGCATGTCCAGCATCATGGTGATGGCCTCGCCCTCGATGTAGGCAATGGAGACATTGATGTTGTGGCAGGCACGTCCTTCGCCGCGGGGGCCGTTCAGCTCTATCTCCGGGATGGTTGATTCCAAACGCTGCAGCAGATGGTCAGAAAGCTCTCTGAGTTTGTTTGTGGTGGCGTCCAGATCGGCGAAAGTGAGTTCGGCGGCTTTCACAAACCCGGCGATCAAAGCCAGGCTCAGACCTCCGGTCTGCAGAGGATCGAGGCGGTTCACGCCGTGGATGACCTGGGCCAGTTTGATGCCGCTTTTCACGTAGAGGGCGCCAATGCCCTGCGGACCGTGGATTTTGTGCGCGGAAATGCTGAGGGTATCCACGCCCAGGGCTCTAACGTCCAGAGGCAGCTTGCCATAGGCCTGTCCGGCATCGGCATGCCAGAATATCCGGTGCCCGGCTTCCGCCAGTACCCTGCCGTAGGCTTCGATGGGCTGGATGGTGCCCACAACGTGGTTCACTATAGTGCTCAAAAAGAGGATGGTATCCGGACGGATGGCCGCTTTCAGTTTGTCCGCGCTGACCAGGCCATCGGAATCCGGCTCCAGATAGGTCACTTCGAAGCCCTGTTTTTCCAGCCAGGCGGCGTTAGTGAGCAGGTCCGGATAATCCACCACGGAAACAATGGCGTGTTTGCCGGTAGAGCTGTGAGCCCAGGCCAGGCCTTTAATGGCAATGTTGTTGGCCATAGTGCCGCCGGAGGTGAAATGAATCTCAGGACCGGTAGCGTTCAGGGTTTTGGCAATCGCTTCATGCCAGCCCGAAAGCGCGGAGCTGGTGGCCTCGCCGGTGCTGACAAAGGGGGATGGATACCAGAATCGCTCACTGAAGTAAGGACGCATGGCTTCCAAAACTTCCGGAGCCAGTGGTGTGGTTACGCAATTATCAAGATATATCTTTCCGGGATTCATTCTTTCTCCTGTTTGAAGATTTTGGCGATGCGGGACAGACTGTATTTTCTGAACAGGTCGCGCTGCCTGGCTGCCAGATCGCTGAACAGCGGCTGCAGGGTGCAGTCATCCCCCAAACAGAACTGCTTGCCCATACCGCAGTCCAGTTCCAGATTGCGGTCTTTCACGGCTTTCATTATGTCGTAAAGGCTTATCTGGCCTGCCGGTCGGGCCAGGGTGTAGCCGCCGCGCGATCCATGGCTGCTGGCGATCAGTCCAGCCTTTTTGAGCGCTCTAAGCAAATGCTCCACATACTTTTTGGGCAACTGCTGGCGTTCGCAAATCAGATTCGCGGAAACGCTTGATTTGGCAGGAATCTCCAGCAGGGCCCTCAGGGCATATTCTGTCCTTGTGCTAACGGCCATTTTTTCTCCTTGGCATGTTCTTCTGAACATATAGTAATTTGCTAGGCTATCCAAGGCAAGGAAAATCCCCGGGCTTTTCTCCGCCATTGACAGAATTAGCCTCCGGCAGAAACTGGCTTTGGAAGATGATATGATCGAAGTAACAAAGCTTGGCTGCGCCTACGATGACAAGATGGTGCTCAGGGAACTGGACCTGAGCCTGGCGGGCGATGAGTTCACGGTTTTGGTGGGGCCAAACGGTGCGGGGAAATCCACCTTGGTTTACGCGCTACTGGGTTTTCTTCCGGCGCTGGAAGGCGAAATACGCCTCCAGGGCAAGCCTCTCAATGCTTACAAGCGTTCCGAGCTGGCCCGCCTGATCGCTTTCGTGCCGCAGGAAAGCGTGTTTCAGTTCGATTATCCGGTGCGCGACATCGTGCTGATGGGACGCTATCCCTATCTGGGCCTTATGCAGAGCTGGCTTCCGGCTGATCTGGAGGCTGTGGAGGAGGTGCTGCAGCAGTTGCAACTGAGTGATTTGGCCGACAGATTCTATTCCCAGCTCAGCGGCGGCGAAAAACAGCGGGTGCTGATCGCCCGGGCACTGGCACAGAATACGCCTTACATTTTTCTGGACGAGACTCTTTCCCAACTGGACATCAACCACCAGGTGGAGATCATGGCCTTGCTGCAGCGGATTGATCGCGACAACGGGAAAGGCATTTTGCTCATCTCCCACAACCTCAATCTGGGAGCCAATTTTGCCGACCGGATGGTCTTTCTGGCCCGGGGAAAAGTGCTGGGCAGCGGAACCCCGGAGGAAATGATGCGCCCGGAGCTGCTGCGAGAGCTGTTTGGCATGGAACTACAGACCATGCTCAACCCAGCCAGCGGCAAACCCAACCTCTTATATCCTAACTCATTATGAAAAGAATTCTATTTCCTCTCCTTTTACTTGTGATGGTGACAGGTTTGAACTCGGCTGTGATCGAGGGTCAAGTCGTCAACCCTTCCGGGAAAGGCATTTCCTCGGTGCTTATATCAGACAGCCTGATACAGATTTACAGCTCCGAAGACGGAATGTTCAGAATCTCCACGAAGGCGGATTCCCTGTCCTTCAACCGTTTGGGCTACCAGTCCCGGACCCTGGCGGTGGCGAAAGTGGGAAAGCGGGTCACGTTGCAGCCGGAGCCGGTGGTGTTGCCCAAGATAATCGTCAGCGAAAGCGCCTGGGACATCTTCTCGCCGCCGGTGGACAGGGTGGCTTTGCCCGTAGACCCTGACCGGCATTATTACCTGGCTGGGGATGTGCTAACATCAAGCGCTTCAACCCATTCCGGTGACGTGCGCCTGGCCGGGGAAAATCAGGGCATCTCCATTTTGGGCAATCTGCCACGCCACAGCCTGATCATTCTGGATGGCGTGGCCCTCAACCCCGATGGCGAAAGTTATGACCTTTCCCTGATCGACGCGGAGAACATAGAATCAATCGAACTGATCAAAAACAATGCTTCCGTCTATGGCGGCGGCTCCGCTATTGGCGGAATTGTGAACATTCGCTCCAGACAGGGTCGGAACACAGGCAGGTCAGACTTTTCCCTGGGCACGGAACTCGGTTCTTTCGGTCATGCCCAGACCACGCTGGCTTTTGGCACCTCATACAGGAACTGGGATCTGAGGATAAACGCCTCGCATCTGGACACGGACAACGATTTCCCCTACAAAATGCCAGACTGGTGGGCACCGGACAGCCTTTTCATCCGCGAAAACAACGCCAAACGCCAAAACTCCCTTTCCGCCTCGCTTTCCACCTCCTTCAACCAAGCCCGGCTCAGCCTCCAGAGCGATTACGTGTCCTTCCATCGGCAACTTCCGGGAACGGTGAATTTTTCGGATGTCTATCGCTATGCATTTTTAGAGGGTTACACCAATCGAAACCGCTTCACTCTTAGTTCACTGCTGCTGGGTTTGAAAGCCGATTTGCTGGCCTGGATGAACCATGACGGCACCCTGTATGACAACACCCAGGCTCCCCTGCCGGTTTTCCTCTCCCAATACAGGCAACAGCTTCTCAACACAGGCCTTAGGGGCAGCTTGGGCAAGGAATTTAACCTCACCGCAGGTTTGAAGCTGACGGCGGGACTGGCCGCGGAACTGGGTTCTGAACGTTATCAGAACCAAAATTTGCTGCATCCGGCCAACGACCTTGACCACCGCTCCGGTTTTGCCAATGCCAGCCTGAAGAGCGCGATGGAACTCGATCTTGGTGACATAGCCTGCAACGGCGCTGGAGCCCTGCGTTACGACCACGCCAGCTCGACAGACAACCTAAGCTGGCGCCTGGAGAGCAGCGTAAAACGCTTCGGTTATGTGGAAAGCACGCTGGGTGGTACTTTGGGTACATCCTTCGCCCTGCCCTCGCCCTATGATCTGTATTGGAAGGGCGATTCGCAAGCCATCGGCAATCCGAACCTCGCCAGTGAGAGGTCGAAAGGATGGCAGCTTTGGCTGGACAACCGTCTGGGCGCCTTCAACTTACGCGCCACCTGGCATCACAACACCATCGACAGCCTCATCCAGTGGCGTCAGGTGCAGATGTTCGGCAACGTCTGGAAACCCCTGAACATCGGTCGGGCGAGGATTCGCAACCTCGAACTCGAAACCGGATGGGAACCGCTGGAGTGGCTGAATCTATCCGGGGCTACGCTGATAACCAATGCCCTCGACCTCAGCACAGAATCACCCGACAGCGCTCCGCGGCTGATGTACACGCCGGAGCTGAGCTATACTTTAAAACTGGACCTGAACTGGCCGGGGTTCAATTTTTGGAGCTCCTACCGGTTTACGGGGGAGCAGTTTACAACTCCGGACAATCTTTCCTCGCCCCTGCCCGGTTACGACCTGCTGGATCTGGGAGCGGCGGTGAACATAGAGTTGCGGGGCTGGACCCTTTCTCCCCATTTCAGCGTTCGCAACGTCCTAAACCGCAGCTATTCAGTTTACGCCTATGTGCCTCAGCCCGGGATTTCTTTCTTGGGCGGCATCACCCTCCGCGTGAGCGACTGAGCTATTTCACGACGCTGAATTTCAACAGAACCGAAGTTCCCTTCAAAGGCTTCAACCGAGCGAGATAGACACCTGAAGCCTTGTCCGCGAAAGGAATTACGTGTTCGGTATGGTTGAAGCTGAAATCCTTGCTCAGCACCTTTTGGCCGCGAATGTTATAAATTTCCACCAGCATTGGCTCCACCGTCAGGTCATAGGATTTGGTCACAACCAGTTGGCCACCATGGTAATTCACTTTGAATAAGGATTCCGGAACATCCCCGTGCCCGCTATGATCTGAGATAAAAAGGATTTCCTCGCTGCCGGCAGTGAAAATGTCCACGCTATAACCATCGTCTTGATATGACAGGCTGAGTTTATGCAGATCCCGCGCCGCGCAATTGGCAAGGGTGACTTTGAAAATATGTTCCTGAGGGGTGGTTTCAACCGCTGTGATATTTACTTCCTCGATGTCGAGCATGCGGTCGAAGATGTCTTCCAGCGGGGCGATCCACAAGCCTCTGTGGTTGCGGTAGTAGTCCAGCATTAGCAGCATGTCGTCCACATCGTCTCGGATCTCGTAGTCTCCGGTGGGCGAAACCTGCCAGAAGCTGTAGGCGGCGGCTGATTGCGACTGGCAGAGGTGGGTATAGGCGATGTGCAGTCCCCGTGCTGCGAGTAGGGCGTCCAAGTTATCTGGAGTTATCATGTATTTCATACTCAGCGGGTTGTAGGTGCCGTAATACTCCCAAACCTCGCATCTGGTGCGGCCAAAGAACCAAACTGGCTTGGTGAGGGAAGTGGCTTCGTAAACCCGGTGAGGCAGACGCCAGGCTTCGTCATATGCGTTGAAGGGATTTGTGTAGGGAGTGTCAGCGGGCCATATGTAGTCAATGTTGCTTTGGTTGATCACATCGCCCACGAATTGTAGGCTGTCCGGATAGAGGCCGTTATAGGCTATGTCTTCCGGGTTGAAAGGCACGGAGTGGTCGATCCAGCAACGGATGTTCAGGTGCGCGAGGTCATGAAGGATGGCCTGCTCGTTGCTTCCGGGCGGGTCCTCCTGCATTGTGTAAGTGTGCCATCCTATGCGGTTTCCATTGGCGTGGATCAAGCTCCACATGTCTCCCAGCGCGGGTTGGTTCACACCGAAGATGGTGGTGGAGATGGGAATGTTTCTGGCGAAAAAGCCTTTGGTGTAATAACGTGGATTGGCGGGGTTGTTGCTGCCTTCAAACACTGCCTTTAGTCGGTTAAGTGATTCATCGTCAGCGTCGTTGCTGATGCAGAGAGCGGCTTTGCGGTCGCCCGGCCAGCGGTTTATGTCCAGCAGCAGGGGTTTTTCGCTAAAGAGCAGGAAACCCCAGCGATGTGAGTCCCCAGCCTGTTTGTACATGGCGTTGCGCAGCAGGCTGTTCAGCCGGGTGACCTGGTCGAATTGGCGGAAGAAATGGGCGCGGTAATCATAGAGCACGATCTGGTTGGCACTGAGGCCTTCCACCCCTTCGCAGCCGGCATAGCCGGAAGCCACGATCCAGAAGCGTTCGTCCCCGTTAGAGAATTCCACTGCCTTGTCCATGAAGGGCCCGATCGTGCGGTTGAGGCTGGGATCACGGCTCTGGATGGCTCTCACGCCTTTCAGCTCCGCGCTCACCGGAGCCTGGGGATTGTCCATGGTCAGGATCAGCTCGTGAAGCCAGGTTTCCTGCTTGAAATCAGCACGAACGTCGAAAAACCAGGCTTGGGAAAGATAGGAATTCACGGGCGAAACTTTAACCTTGAGGTCCAGTTCGGGGGATGAGAACACGATCACCGTGCTGTCAGGCCAATCCTGTCTGGAGGGAGTAAAAACCAGGTCCGGATAACTGTATTCGTTCATCCTTTTATCAGCCTGGATGCTCAGGTCAAAGCTGATATTGCCAAGGGTCAGGCTGGTTGGCCCCGCTCCCAGTGAGGCAGCCATGGCGGCCATAACCATCATCAATAAAATAATACGTGTCACGATACTCCTATGAATAGACCCCCGCCTTACTTCCGTTTGGGCCAACAGGCCGGGCACATACACAATCATAACTTGTTTCGATGTTGCAAATAACATTCCAAACTCTTTCAGGCCTCACTGATAGAGGAAACGCTTAATCTTCTGCGTAGCCGTCTTTTCGAAAGGTTCCCGCTGTTGGACTATCTTTTTAATTCGCGAAAAGGCGGAGAGGTTGAGGTTGGTAGCCGTCTTGATCTCTTCCAGGAGAAGGTTCAGATTTCTCTGATAGCCAACGCTGCCTGTTTTGTCCGGATGGTAGTGTTTTTCCAGGTATTCGGGGTTTAGGAAGACACGCGCGGTGAGCTGTCCGCCCACTTCCAGCACCAGGGATTCCAGGACGGCTTCGTGTTCATTCAGCTTGTTTTCCACCTCCTCGGGATAGATGTTTTCTCCGGAGGCGGCTACGATCACGTTTTTAGTGCGGCCGATGATATAGAGGTAACGGTTTTTGCGCAGGATGCCAAGGTCGCCGGTGCGGAAGAAACCGTCTTCCGTGAAGGCTTCCGCTGTGCGCTGAGGGTCTTTGTAATAACCTTTCATCACCGAATCACCCTTCACAAGGATTTCGCCGATGCGGGTTTTGGGATCGGGATTGTCAATGCGCACCTGCAGATGCTCCAATACATGGCCGGTGGAACGGAAGCGCGTGGACTGGGGATTGCTGCCGGCGATCAGCGGCGCCGTTTCCGTTAGCCCATAGCCGATGGCGTAGGGGAAGCCGGCTTCGTTCAGAAAGCGTTCCACTTCCCAGGATAGCAGCGCTCCGCCGATGCCGAAGAAATGCAACTGGCCGCCGAATGTCTTCATCAGTTTCTTGCCGGCGAGCTTGTGCAGCAGCTTCCGGGTAGGCGGCATTTTGTAGAGGTTGCGGAACAGCGGATTGGCTGTCAGTTGCGGATGCACCTGCATCTTGAATATCTTTTCGATGATCAGCGGCACTGTGAGGATCATTGTGGGCTTGATCTTTTGCATGGCCGGGACCAGCACCCGCGCCGTGGGCGGTTTGTCCAGATAGTAAATGCAGGCGCCGCACATCATCGGAATGATGAACCCCACCGTGCATTCATAGGTGTGGGAGAGCGGCAAAACCGAAAGCAGGCGGTCCGTTACCTTCACCGGCTGGAACTGGGTGGTGATCCAGGCATCCAGAACCAGGTTTTTGTGGCTCAGCATCACGCCCTTGGAAAACCCGGTGGTGCCGGAAGTATAGATCAGAGCGGCAAGGTCGTCCTCGTGGACTTTGCCGTCGATCAGCCTCACTGCCTTGAGGGCGCGGCTGCTTAGCTTCTGCAACTGTTTAAGTGGCTCGTAGATAAGGCCGCCGATCAGGTCTTTGGGAGCTTTGTGTTCCAAGAGTTCAAAGTTGTCGAGGGCCACCAGGGTGATCCTGGGGTCCAGGTCCGCGTAGCCGATTTTGTCGTAATGGGCGCCGGAAACGAAGACCATCCTGGCCTCTGAGTGGCGCAGAATGTTCAGGATTTCGTTCACGTGAAAATCCGTGAGGATGGGCACCACCACAGCGCCCATGGAGGTAATGGCCAGATAGGCAATGCCCCAGTTCGGCATATTCTGGCCCAAAAGCGCCACCCTGTCGCCTTTCACGATGCCTTGCTCTTTCATCATGCGCACCAGGCCATCGATATGCTTGCGCATTTCGCCATAAGTTATGGGTTCGCCATCCACGTTTGATAATGCCGGCCTGCGGTTGTATAGTTCACAGGACCTGTCGATCATGCTTTTCAGGGTAAAGTCAAAAGGAGGATTCACTTTTTCTTCCAGTGGGTTCATCATAATCTCGACAGCCTCCAGAATACCGGGATTTCCTGTCAAGCTAAGTTTTTCCGCATACGTCCTTAGCCCTGTCCATTTTGCCTATAAGTTGCCTCCCGAATAATACCCGCATGGCATGGGGGAATAATACGGGAGGCTAGCAAGGGGTGAAGAAAAGACGGCTAAGGAAGTGGCACCAGCCTGACATACAATTGGTTAACAGATTGTGCCGCAAGGAAGAATATCTTCTAATCCTTCCGTGAAAACTTGAGCAAAACCTGAGCTGGGCGTTGGCCAAAAACATCCCCATGCGCCCTGTGGAGGTTGTTTCAGGATAAAATACAATAACTGATAAAAGAGGATATCTGTAGATAGAAAATTGTGGCAGGACGGTGGTAGCGCAGGCACGCAAATAGTTTTTGACAAAAAAGACAATGGCAGAATAAGTGGCGTAACACACTACAATCCGTATGGAGACAATAATGCACGACGATGTGATCCGATATTTTCTGGAACTGGTGGCAATCGACAGCGAATCACGTGATGAACGCGCCGTGATCGATCGCCTGAAAACCGATCTGGCCGCTTTGGGAGCGGAGGTTTTTGAAGACGACGCCCACACCCTCACTGGAGGCAACGCGGGTAACCTGCATGCCCTGATCCCGGGTCGGGCAGACCAAAAACCCATCCTTTTCTGCGCCCACGCGGATACCGTGAAACCAGGCCTCGGCGTTAAGGCCTTGATCACCGCGGGCCGCATCCACACAGACGGGACCACCGTTTTGGGTGGAGACGACAAGTCCGGCCTGGCCGAGATCGTCATGGGCATCAAGGATGTGATGGAGAGCGGGGAAGAACACGCGCCCATCGAGGTTTTGGTCACGGTTTCAGAAGAGGTCGGCCTTCTGGGGGCCAAACATTTTGACAAAAGCAAGCTGCGCGCGGCTTTTGGCTATGCTCTGGACGCCCATCGGGTTGGTGACCTGGTGGTGGGAGCGCCGGCCCAGAACTCAATCCGGATGGTGATCACGGGCAAGGAAGCGCACGCGGGGGTGGAACCCGAAAAAGGGATCAACGCCATCCGCGTGGCCGCCGAAGCCGTTGCTGCCATGCCTTTGGGCCGCATCGACAATGAAACCACTTGCAACGTGGGCATCATCTCAGGCGGCAAAGCGACCAACATTGTCCCCAACTGCGTGGAACTTAAAGGCGAGGCACGCAGCCACAATCCCCAAAAGCTGGAACAGGTTACCGCCAATATCCGGCACGCTGCCGAAAGCGCTGTGCAACGGCACAAATACGAATTTGGAGCGGCCAGCCTGGAGTGGGAATCCAAACAGGAATACGCCTCATTCCGGATTTCCGACAGCGAAGTCGTGGTGCAGCTTGCCCTGGACGCCTTGAAGGATTTGGGGATCAGGGCCGAGGTAACCGTTGGCGGTGGAGGCAGCGATGCCAATATAATCAACGCGGCGGGCCTGCCGATGATCATCTGCGGCACCGGCATGAACAAAGTGCACACAGTTGCCGAAGACATCGAAACGGAAGAACTGAAGCGGGGAGTGGCCTTCGTCGCTGCTCTGATCCGCCGCTATTCAAGGAGCTGAGCCATGCTGGACATCACTTTGATCGGATACGGCAAGATGGGGCACATGATCGCCAGCCTTGCCGAGGAGCATGGCTGCAGGGTGCGCTCCATCATCGACCCCGGCCAGGAGGGTTGTGAAAAGGAGATCAGGCCGGAAATCCTGGCTGACGTCTGCATCGATTTCAGCCAGCCGGACATGGCTTTGGCCAACATCCGCCAGGTAGCCGCGGCGGGAAAACACATGGTGGTGGGGACAACAGGCTGGCACAGGCATCTGGATGAAGTGAAGGAACTGGCTGAACGCCACGGCATCGGCATCCTCTGGGGCGCGAATTTCTCCATCGGCATGAACCTCTTTACCCGTGTTATCCAATACGCCACCTCCATCTGTGACAAATTCCCCATGTACGACGTCTGCGGTTGGGAAATGCACCACAACCAAAAGGCGGACAGCCCTTCCGGAACGGCGATCCAGCTTGCAGAAGCAATATTGGAGGAAAGCGGTGTGAAGGATCAGGCTGTTTACGATAAGCTGGACCGGCGCATCCTCAAGAACGAGTTGCACTTCGCAAGCCTTCGCGGCGGAGCGGTGCCGGGAACCCACAGCGTGATTTTCGATTGCGAGACCGACAGCCTGGAATTGACCCACAGGGTGCGTTCCAGAGCCTGTTTTGCCACCGGGGCGCTGCAGGCGGCTCAGTGGATTTCGCTACGCAAAGGTTTTTACAGTTTCAACCAGATGATGGAAGACCTGCTGTGCTGATACCCTTTGGCAAGGTCCAGGCCCAGGGCAACGATTTCGTGATGCTGCAGCTTCTGCACACCTGGAATACCTCACTGCCGCTTGACGCTCTGGCCAGGGACATCTGTGACCGCCGCACCGGAGTGGGGGCGGACGGCCTGGTGCTGTTGCTGGCGGATGATGAGGCCGACTCCAGAATGCTGATTTACAACAGCGATGGCAGCCATGCTCTGATGTGCGGTTCCGCTCTGCGCTGCTGCGCTTCCCTTCTGAACAGGCTCACAGGTAAAACGGAGCTGCTCATCGCCACCGACAGCGGTCTCAAAAGCGCAACTGTGCAGGAACGCCAGATCAGCGTCAATCTGGGCAAACCGGTGCTGAAAGAAAAGGACCTGTCCCTGGAAGGGGTCACGGGTTCGGTGGTGGAGGTAGGTAATCTGCATTTTGTCTCAATTCAGAACAGGCTCGAAGACCAGGAACTGGAAATCGGCCCGCGACTGGAGAGTCATTCCCACTTCCAAGAGGGGGTGAATGTTGAATTCGTGCGGGTTATTTCGTGTCTGGAGATCGAAATGAAGGTTTGGGAACGCGGCGCGGAGGCCACTCAGGCCTGCGGCACCGGCGCCGTGGCCAGCGTTTTTACCGGTATCGGCAAAGGCCTGCTGGACAACGAGGTCTGGGTGAAAATGCCTGGCGGCGAGGTTTGCATCACCCGGCTGGAAAACGGGGAATTTCTACTCGCGGGGACTGTTGAACACACTTTCAGTGGAGTTTACCAATGGAGAATTTAGGCTCGCATCTGCAAAAGCTGCGCGAAGAAAAGGGCATCAGCTACGATAAGGTTTTCGAGGATTTGCGCCTGCGGGAAGACCAGTTGCGGCTGATTGAGGAAAACCGCTATTTTGAGCTGGGGCACTTCGGCTTCGCCAAGGCCATGGTGCATAAATACGCCGGTTACCTGGGGGCCGATCTGGATGAAGTGATGGCCGAATTCAAGGTAATGGTGCCGGAAAATACAAAGAAACAGCCTGTTCGCGGCGGCGGGAGCAAATCCAGCAAGATCATGCTCTCACCCAATCTGCTCTGGCTGCTGGGCATCATCCTGTTTGTGATCGTCTTGGGGGCAATCCTCTGGTATGCCCACAACCAGGGTTGGCTGAAAACCCCGGAGTTTTTGAAACCAGCCGCGGCGGATACCACTGTGGTGAGCAAACCCCGATTGCCGCAGGAAAAGGAACCGAAGGTGGATCCCATGCGTGAAGTGCAGAAAGAGGTTACCAAAGCGGCAGCCATTCCGTCTGTGACTCCTGCCCAGCCCAGCCAGGGAATCCGCCAGGCCGTGCAGGACAGCACCGACCACATCGGCGAGTTGATGGGCCCTTCTCAGGTTAACGTGGGGCTGGAGTGAATAGCTCCCCGCAGCCCTGAAGCAAAGCCTTTCCATCACTTTCAGCTTGACAAACACACTCCCGGTGAGCATAATATCTGAGACCACAAACATAAATCCAACTGGAGGAATAATGCCAGCTTTCTCAATCAACGAGATCATTGAAATGGCCGTGCAAATCGAACGCAACGGCTATGCCTTTTACCAGGAAGCCACCAAAAGGAAGGACCTGGACGACAAGAGCAGGGAATTCATCGCTTACTTGCGCGACCAGGAACTGGACCACGAAAAGACCTTCATGGCCCTGCGCGACGACGCCGACATGCAGGATCTGGAACTCTCCCAAGACTGGGAAATGGTTTCAGCCTACCTGAAGACCATCGTGGAAGGCAGGATCTTCAACAGCGAGGAATCCGCCATCCGCAAGGCCGCCGGAGCTGCTGACCTGGCTGCCGTGGTGGAAAACGCCATCGCCTTTGAAAAGGACACCCTGCTTTATTTCCACGCGCTCAGCGACAGTATTTCCAACCCCAAGGCCCTCAAGGTCTTGAGGCGCATCATCAACGAAGAAGTGTCGCACATTATGCGGCTTAACGATTTCAAGAAAGGCCTGGTCTGATCCAAGCCATGTCCACCGCCAAAAAGAAAAGCAGGTTCAGGAGGATTGTCTATTTCCCCCTGGTCCTGCTTTTGGTGCTTTTAATCCTGGTGTACAACCCCGTTTCAGTGAGGTTGATGACCCTCAGCGCGGCTGTTATTTATGGCCTCGATCCGGGCATTTTCTACCGGCTGATCAACACGGAAAGCCGCTTCCGCAGCTTCGCTGTGTCACCGGCCCAAGCCATCGGCCTGGGGCAGGTGCAGGAATCCACCGCCAGTTATGTGCACATGAGCCACAGGCGCGGCATGCTCTATTTTCCACCCTACAACCTCAGCATCTCGGCCCGCTATCTGAACTACCTGCACGGGCGCTTTGGCAACAACTGGACCTTGGTGCTGGCAGCTTACAATTGGGGCGAAAGCAATGTTGGCAGGCGCATGAGCGGCATCAGAATCGATCCAGAAGCCGATTACCGGGAGCGTTTCTCGGACATCCGGGAAACCTATGGATACATCAACAAGATTATGCCCCCTGCAAAAAAGGCTTGACGTGATTGGGCGGTGTAAAATAATTAGAAAAACCATATCTTTCAGGAGTTACTCATGTTGAAAAACCAACAGGGAAGCGTGCTTTTCTGGGTGTTGAGCGCCGTCCTGGCCATAGCTCTGATCGCGATCCTGGCCTTGTCCGGGATGTTTAACCTTGATCCCGAAAAGAACACCGACGATTGTACCACAAACATGAAAAATATCTGGGTGGCAGCCAATGATTATGTTTTGGAAACCCAGCAGGATTTCAACGGTGACCTAAACATGCTGCGCACCACTACCAAACCCGGCAGCAAACAGCCCTACCTCACCGAGGAAAAATACTGCCCTGAACTGCAGGGCGAAAAAACGGAATACCAGGTATTCGGCAAATACCTCTACGAAGTGATTGACGGAGAAACCAAACACTATTCCGGCATCCTTGTTTTTTGCCCCAACATTGCTGACTTTCCCGCCCATGTTTTGGACAAGGCCTTCTACGACAACATGAGCACCACCAAAATCCAGAATGTGATGATTTCTGATCTGGCTCTGATTGACAGTGCCAAGAAAAGCGCCAAGCAAAGGTCTGAAGAGATTCAGAAGTATCTGAACTACTGGAAAAACACTCCCCACAAGGAATTCAACGCCGCGAACAGCGATCCGGCCCTTGTGCAGTGGAGGCAGTCGCTCGCTCCGGCAGCTCCCAGCCAAAGCGACTTTTTTTCCGAAGAAAATATCATCGAGGAAGCAACTCCGCCCGAAACAGAAACGGAATAAATCTGAACTGACATTGACCTTTCCCCGCGGCTGAGGTGGAAGCACCGGTCGCGGGGAGTTTTTTCCACATCTCCAATACCGAGGAATAGCTTTGCGATATCAGGAATTTTTGGACCATATCTATCAAAAGTATTCCGGCAACGTCAAGCTGGAATTGAACAGGATGGAGCGTTTGCTGGAGGAAATGGGCAATCCCCAGTCTGGTCTGCGCGGCTTCCACGTGGCTGGAACCAACGGCAAAGGCAGCGTTTGCGCCACTCTGGAGGCTCTTTGCCTGGCGCACGGGCACAGCACCGGGCTCAACACCTCGCCCCACCTGATCAATTACACCGAGCGTTTCCGCGTTAATGGTACCGAACTGCCTTTCGAGAGCATCCTGGCTGCTTACCATCGGTTGGAACCTCTGTTCGAAAGGTGGGATGCCTCTTTCTTCGAAATAACTACTGCCATCGCCTTTCAGATTTTCAGCGAGAGCAAGCTCCAGAGCAGCATCATCGAGGTTGGTCTGGGCGGAAGGCTGGATGCCACCAATCTTTTCATCCCTGATGTGGCGGCCATCACCACCATTGGCCTCGACCACGTGAAAACCCTGGGCGGCAGCTTGGAATTGATCGCAGCCGAAAAAGCGGGTATCATCAAATCCGGCGTGCCGCTGGTGCTGGGGCACATTCCCGCTTCCCCACGACGGATCATTCTCAACCGCGCGAAAACCCTGAACGCGCCAGTCTATCTTCCCGGCAGGGATTATGTTAGCCGCGTCACAGCCCGCCGGGTGGACGGGATCCGTTTCGATTACCGTTTTGGGCGCCACATCTACCGGGGCCTGGTCACCAACCTGCTGGGTGAACACCAGGCCGGAAACGTCGCCCTCGCCCTCACGGCTTTCTTTATATATGCCAATGTCATGGGTATAAAGGTCTGTGCCAGGAAAGTGCGCCACGCCCTGCGAAACATCAACTGGCGCGGCCGCATGCAGGTGCTCAGCACGGCTCCGGTGATCATTGTTGACGGCGCCCACAACGTTCAGGGTGTGAAAGCCATGCTGGATACTCTGCGCCGCGTTTGGCCCCGTCGCCGCTTCCGTTTTCTGGTCTCGATCCTGGCCGATAAGAACTATCCTGAAATGCTCCGACTCATTTGCTTAAACGCCGAAAAGATCTACTTCGCCCAAAACTCTTCCGACCGAGCCGCAACCTTGGCCCAACAGGCCGCTGAGGCTGTCAGGAACGGGGTGGACTACGTCGAGGCAGATTCCGTGGCCAAAGCTTTCCAAATCGCCAGATCGGAGCTGAAGCCTGACGACATACTGGTCTGTGGTGGTTCGCTCTTCACCGTGGGAGAAGTGCTGAGCGTCTGGAAGAATTGAATCCGCTTTCTCTCATAAGGACCGGATTTTGCCCTTTTTTGCGGATCAACCGGCTATTCAGAAACGGCTTGTATGCAATGTCCTCAGCGGGATGGATCAATTCGGACGGACTTTCCGCCAAATATCTGTTGACACGATTTGCCCGCCGCTGAAAATGAGATTATGAGAAATATCGCCATACTCCTTGCTATATTGCTGGCTCTGGCTGGCTGTGACCTTTTCCGCCTGCGGGATTCCGAACCGCCCGTGGAACAGGCTCCCTGGAATAGCTATCCCACAAACTGGGACCTGTGCCTGCAAAACCTGGAGTATTGCTTTGAAGACAGCCGCAATGCCGTGAAATACGCCGGCCTGTTCACTCAGGATTTCAGTTTCCGCTTCGCCGCGCAGGACGTGAACGACTACAATCTGCCCGCAACCTGGAACGCCGCTCAGGAGCAGGATATGCTGCTCAATCTCTTCAGCCAGTCACCGGGCCTGGAAAACGCGGAGGTCATCCTCACGCCGCAAGACGCCCAGCCGGACGAGATCGGCCCTTCCGAGGCCCGGATCTTCCGCCAGTACGAGCTTGTGGGCTTTCCAGCCGTGGCCGGCGCCACGGGCCATTATAAGGGCAACCTTGAGATACAACTGAGAAAATCCGGAGCTTATTGGTACATCAGCAAATGGTTCGACTACCGCACCTTTGCCAACCCCACCTGGGGCAGGATGAAACATGGCTTCTCGCAATAGACTCCTCTTTCTTCCGCTGTTGGCGCTGATCCTGCTGCTTTCAAGCTGCTGGAACCCTTTCCATCCACCTCTCATCGATATTTCCGATGGCTCTCTCCGTTGCGGCACGCCTCTGGATGTATTGCAAAGCCTGGAATTGGCTTACAAAGAACGCAATATCAACATCTACAAGGAGTTGCTTGCCCCGGATTTCCGCTTTGAACTGATTTCCAGCGAGGTGGGCCAGATCGGCATCGATGTAAATGGTGATGGAATTCGCGATTCGTGGTGGGGATATGATCAGGAAGTTCTATACACCGGAAACCTCTTCACCAGCGGCTCCACCGATGGCAGCACTCCCGCTCCGGACGAGCTGACCCTGCGGCTGCAGATTCCCCCGGAAGCCAATTGGGAAAAGGATCCCGAGCTCGGTCACGAGGATTGGGTGGTGATCCCTACGCCCTTTGACCTCAAACTCAGCTTCTATGCTTCCAATTCCATGTTAACAGCCAGCGGCGTTGCCCGCTTCTATCTGAAACCAGCCAACAACCGCTGGTACATCGCCATCTGGAGGGATGAATCGAATCTGTGAGGCCGCCGGGACGCGTCCTGGCCGTGGATTATGGCAGCAAACGGGTAGGTCTGGCGCTTTCAGACCCGCTGCGGCTTTTTGCCAAACCCCTCAAAGTGATTTCCAACAATGGTTTTGCCGGCATCCTGGCTGAAATCCGCTCCACCATCGCGGAGCAGGATGTGGAGCTGCTTATCTGCGGAATCCCTTATGCCATCGAGGGTGGCGACACTCCCAAGACCACTGAGACCAAAGCTTTTCTGGCCAAACTGACGGCCGCGCTGGAAATTCGCGTGCTGCCCTGGGATGAACGCTACTCCACAGACGAGGCGGAGAAGGAACTGATCAAGCTTGGCTACGACTGGAAAAAGCGCCGCCCCATCCAGGATGCCATGGCTGCCGCCATGATCCTCAAAAGCTATCTGGAAACCCTGTGAAGATACCTCCTCGCCTTAAAAAACTCCTGCGCTGGCTGCCGCCAGTCCTCATCCTGGCCCTTGTTCTGAGCTTGCTTGGTGCCCTCTTTCTACCCCTGAGGTCAGACCAGATCGCCATCCGCATCAAAGCTGGCGACAACGCCGCCACCATCGGCCAAAGGCTAAAGGAAAGCGGGATCATCCGCAGCGCCCGGCTTTTCAGGTTCATGGCCTCCCTGCGCGGAACCGACCGGCGCCTGATCGCCGGAACCTATTCCCTGGGCGGCAACCACAGCCTTTACGCAACCTTGAGGCTGCTCGAAAAAGGGAACGTCAGCGCCGTGAAGATCACTTTCCCGGAGGGGCTGTCTCTGTACAAAACCTTGCAGCGGATCGAGCGCAGCGGCCTGGCCAGCTACGATGAGCTGGAAAAACTGGCAACCGATTCCCTCTTTGTGGAAAAGCTCACCGGTTTCCGGGCGCCTTCGCTGGAGGGATGGCTCTATCCCGAGACCTATTTTTTTCCTCCCGACGTGAATCCAGAGGAAATCCTGAGCCAGATGACAGAGCAGTTTTTCAGCCGGATGCGCGCCGCGCGGATCGATCCTTTCCATACGGACAATTTCTATCAAGTTCTCATTCAGGCCAGCATCGTGGAAAAGGAAAGCAGTTTTGCGGACGAGCGGCCTCTGGTCGCCAGCGTTATCCGCAACCGCCTGGAAGCCGGGATGAGGCTGGAATCGTGCCCCACAGTGGATTACGTGCTTGAGCGCCAGGGCGTGAAGAAAACCGTGCTTTCCCTCCAGGATACCCAAATCCAATCGCCTTATAATACTTACCGCAATTTCGGCCTGCCCCCGGGCCCCATCTGCAATCCCTCCGTATCCTCCCTCAAAGCTGTATTGGAACCGGCTCAGACGGATTATTTCTTCTTTGTGGCAGACCGCAAGGGGCGCAATGACTTTTCCACTACCGCGGCCGAACACATGCGCAAAGCCGCTGCCTACAAGCGCGCCGAGTGGGAATAAAGCCTTTATAAAACAAAAACCCCGGTGCTGGAACCGGGGTATCAAGTGGCTGGGATGGAAGGATTTGAACCCTCACATACGGATCCAGAGTCCGCTGTCCTACCATTAGACGACATCCCATCTGAAAGTATGAAGATGGCTGGGCAGGGAGGATTCGAACCCCCGGATGGCAGGACCAAAACCTGCTGCCTTACCGCTTGGCGACTGCCCATTTCAATATCTGGCGGAGAGGGAGGGATTCGAACCCTCGGAGGGCTTTTGACCCTCACACGCTTAGCAGGCGTGCACCTTCAGCCAGCTCGGTCACCTCTCCCCTTTAGGGATCACACTATGTTTTATGGCGGAGGATGAGGGATTCGAACCCCCATGGGCAGAACCCGGCGGTTTTCAAGACCGCTGCCTTACCAATTAGGACTAATCCTCCACAAGCAAGTTGTATCCTTGAATTTGAAGCCCCCGTTTTTGTCAATCACTTTCTTCCCCGCCTGAATCGGGACATCAATGCGCCGTTAAGGCCTTGTGCCGTGTCCCCTATGCGCCTCCCGCACGATGCCCGCATTTGATGCGAGTATCTTGCGGGAGGAATGGGAGGGGGATGGTCGCGGGCGCTCAGGGCCTGCCTGCCAGGACATTGCCGTGGGTAAGCAGTCATGGCCCTCTGTTAAATCAGGCTTCCTTTCAAATCGAGTGGGCAATCTGGCTAACCCGCTCATTAGAAATAGAACCCAAAAAAGCCCCGGAGGACAAAACCTTTCCGGGGCTGGAGTCTTATCGACCTGAGGAATTACTTCATCAGGATCATCTTTCTGGTGCTGCTGTACTTACCTGCGAGCATCTTGTAGAAATAGACGCCGCTGGAGACAGGCTGGTTGTTGTCGTCGATGCCATCCCAAGTGATGGAATGGTTGCCGGCGGCTTTGTCTTCGTTAACGAGGGTCTTCACCAACTGGCCTTTCACGTTGTAGATGCCGATGGTGACGGGGGTGGCTTCCCTAACGCTGTAGCTGATGGTGGTGCGGGGGTTGAAGGGGTTCGGATAGTTGCCCTTCAGCTCGGTGACGAGGGCGGGGATGCTGGGATCTTCGTTGGCCGTGATGATGTAGCCGCCGTCACTGTGCACGGAGAAATCGTCCACGTAGAAGACGAAGGCATCATTGGACACACAGCGGATACCTATCCAGACATTCTGGTTGTCGTAGGTGGAGAGGTCATACACATACTCGGTCCAGCCGGCGGGGACTTCCACATAATCGCCGGGGCTAACGTACTGGAAGCCCTGGGGAATGATGTTGGGCAGCATTGAAACGCCCACGCGGAAGCGCTCTATGTATTGGGACATGTGGGAGCGTGCGTAGAACTTCACGGCGCTGTTGGTGCCCAGATGCAGATGCGGAGTGATCATCCAGTCGTTGTTAGGCCCGCTTCCTCCATCGGCCGGCAAGATCGCCGCAAAGCAGGCGGCCATCTTGTCTCCGCCGTGGGGGGTGAGAGAGGTGATCGGAGGCGTTGTCGCGCTGGGATTGAAGATGATGTAGGCCATGGGGCCTCCGGAGCCGGGGAAGTCAACGCCGGAGAAGCCGTAGGTGGTGGACTGATCAACGTCTAACAGGGTCCAGGGCGCGAACAGGTTCACGAAGTTATCGTAGGTCTCAAAACCATCTTGGAAGATGATCTCGGCAAGTTGGACATTCACGGTCACGTTCACGGTGGCGGGAACCGATTCGCCGGTGGTGTAAACCGCAGTGACGCCATAGACATAGTCGCCGTTAGGCAGGTCCATGTCAGAGTAGGTGGTAACGCCGGGATCGTTGATGGTGCCGATCAGGGCGCCGTCGCGGTAAACCTTGAAGCCGGCGAGAGCGCGGTCACTCTGCCTGGCGGGTTCTTTATAGAGGACTTCCAGCGGTCCCTGGGCATAGGTGATGGCCTTGTGTTCAACGATGGGAGTGAGTTCTACTGCTTTCATGGTAGAGCCGTCGGCCACGAAGGTCTGGATCAACCAGTTGTAGGTAAGGCTTGGGGACAGGTTGGTGAGGGTGGTCCAGGAGCCTTGGAAATACATCATGTTGCCTTTGCCATCAACATGGGGTCCGGCGTCACAGCCGGCGGGGTGGTCGCCCTGGGTGTTCACTTCATAACCCACGTAGAGGTCGCCGGTGGTCGGCAGGGGCACGGGGGTGTTGAGCACACAGAGGTTCCAATCGCCGAGGGTGGGCGCATCCACAACCTGTGAAGAAACAAGTGTTCCGGCGTTGTTGGCGCTGCCGCCGGTCCACACTTTCACGGTGTAAACGCAATCGGCGTAGTTGGGTACGAATTTCACTTGGGTGACGGTTCCACCCTGATGGGCGGCAAGGTCGTCCTGGGTGAAGCGGTGGGCAACGTCGAAGATGATGGCGCTGTTGGTGCCGATGCCGTTGCCGAGCACATCCTGGCACCAGGTGATCCATTCACCGGGCTGCGGCGCTTCGGGGCTGGTCCAGTTCAGGGTTACATCGTTGCCATCCACGGTTGCGGTGAGGTCGATGGGAGGATTGTTGGGAGGCAGGATGGTGGCGCTAACAGGGCCGGCAGGGACGGATTCGCCTGCGGTATAGACGGCGGTGACGGTGTAGCTGTAGGTGCCCACGGTCACGTCATGGTCTTCGTAAGCTGTGGTTGTGGTGTTGGTAATCGTGGTGAGCAGAGTGCCGTCGCGATAGACATTGTAACCCAGGAACTCGCGGGTGGGCGGGTTCAGGGTTTTGGGAGCCGGGACGGGGATGCCGGTATCGCGGATGCCCGTAGCGGGAACGGAGGCAAAGTGTTCCCTGGCTGTGGGAACTGGGCCAACGGTCACATCGTCCACCAGGAATATAAAGGCATCATTGGAAATACACTGGATGCCGAAGCGGATGCTTTGGCCGGCGTAGGCGCTGAGGTCATAGCTGTAAAGGGTCCAATCCACGGGCGGCTGGATGTAGTTGGTGCCGCTGATGATGGTGAAGCTGGCCGGGGTGGTTGCGCCGGTGGTGGAAATACCAACCTTGAAGCGCTCCAGGCCGTATTGAGCAGTGTAGGACTTCGCGTAGAAGTTCAGGAACTGACCTGCTGTGGGCGTGATCAGGGGTGAGATCATCCAGTCGTTGTTAGGCCCGCTTCCTCCATTGGACGGCAAGACCGCCGCAAAGCAGGCAGCCATCTTGGCTCCGCTATGGGCTGTAAGGTCGGTGATGGGAGGGGTGGTGGCGCTGGGATTGAAGACCATAAAGGCTTGGGCCGCATACTCATTAAGCCAGTCATAGTTTGAAAAGCCGTAAGTGGAACTTTGGTCAACATCCACCAGCACCCAGGGATCGAACGCGATGGAGAAGTCGGCATAGGTCTCAAAGCTATCATTCAGTCCGGGAGGCGGGGGCGGTGTGTCGCCGGGGGCGCCCCAGGTGAGGGAGACGTAAGCATTGTTCACGACTTCGGCTGCAAGGTTCGTGGGCGGGTCCATGCTGTCCACGTTCTCTTCAATGGAGACGCTGTCCAGATAGAGGTAGAACATGTTCATGGCGCTGTGGCCGTGGAAGCCCAGGTAATAGGTGCCATTGGCGGTGGGGGTGATGGTGCCCTGGCCCATCTGGTAATCGGTATTCACAATGTTAGTGTTTTCGAAGAGCAGGTTGGTGAGGCCAGCCGCATTTCCGGCATTTCCCCAATAAACGGAAAGGGCTTCCGGATAGGTGGCGCTGTTGGCGCGATACCAGAATTTGACGATGTAGGCGGTGTCCGCGGTGAGGTTCAAGGGCGGAGCAACCAACCAGTCATCCATAGCCTCGTTCTGGTTGTAGCGGATGCGCACGGAGTTGGGATCGGTCTGCGCGTTTCCGGCATAGGTTTCCCAAGTATAGCCGTCGCCGTTGGCGTTGATGGTCGACCAGCCCAGGGGCAGGGCGTTGGGGGTAACGTCATCGAAGTTTTGCACATAGGGGAAGGTGGTGACGGTGGGGTCGGCCAGGGTGGTGAACTGCCACAGGGGGCAATCCAGGGCATCGCCGCCGGCTGCATTGAAGGGGACCACTTTCCAATAGTAGGTGGTGCTGTAAAGAAGGTCGGTGGGATGATCGTAAACGTTGCCGGTCTGGATGGTGCCGTTGACCAGGTTCGTGGGAGGGTTGTTAGTGCCGAAATAGAGTTTGTATCCGTCAACGGTGCCGCCGCCTGTCACCCAGCTCAGGTTGGTGCCGACTGCCACGTTGGTGGCATTGTTGGCGGGAACGGGGTTCTGGGCGGGGTTGGGGGGAGTGCCTTGTTGGGGGGGGCTATAAGTGAAGACCAGGCCGAGAGGGGGATAGACCGTTGAATTGATGCGGCAGGAGGCGTTGCTGGCTGTGCCAGCGGTGGTGGCGGTCCAATCGGTGGTGGTGGTGCGGTTGTTGAAATCAGTGTTATCATCACCCCGCAGGCCCACCTGCACGGTTTGGGCGGTCACAGCGTCCACGGCGGTAAACGAGCCGTAGGCAAAGATGACCTTGTTGCCGTTTTGGTGGAGCTGGATCTGGAAGTTGAGGATGTCGTTTGAGCATGAAGTAGGGCTGCGGCGATAGTTCTTCCACTGCACGGTGAAGACTTGGTTGGGGGCGGTTCCGCTGAGCAGATAGCTGAGCTCGCCGTCGTCGCGGCTCTTGAGGTCACGCGAGAAAGCGGAGACCACGTTGTTTGTGGCGTTCGTGGTGGAGCTGATCGGCAGGTTGTTCGGGGTAACTACCTCGCCAAGGGCCAGGAAGCCGTTGGCCATTACGCTAATTTGCGTGTAGTCTGCTCCGTTGTAGGTGAATGTGAAACCTAGGGGAATCGCGTTGAAACATTCCTGATCGTTCGCGTTGGTTCCCAGGACGGTGCCTCCGGTGATCTCGGTATAGGTGCCGGTGACGCCGGTGAAGCTGTATTCGCTCACCAGTGCCCAAGCACTGATGGCCAATACCGTAAAGACCAGCAGGAGGACAAGTTTGTTGATGCTTGTTTTCATAACATCTCCTTGAATTGGTATTCTAACTTAGTACACTACTATAATAGCCAAGCTGGAAGCAGGAAACTCCCAACATCGCTCAAACTGTCAGAAAAACTAAAGGATAAAATTCGTCAAGGAAAAGTTAGCTTGGCTTTCGCCACCTTTTCTTTGGAGATACATATCCCACCGTGAGATAGCCTATGAGCCCTTCGCCTTAGAGATACCTGAGCAACTCGCGGTCTATTACCCTGGCATACAGCTCTATATAGGGCTTGACGGGGCTCTTGTTGATCTTGGGGAATAAAACTTCCTCCACTTGGAAGAAACCAACCGAGGCGCTCATCTCCACCGTGATCGAGATCGGTTTTTCCGCGCCTTTGGCGATGACCACTTTCTGGATGGCTCCTGCCGAGGTGCGGTGGATGTCGCCGATGCGCGGTTCGCTGGAAAGGATGGTGGGAATGCGGGCGCGGCCTTTTTCCATGTCGCTGCCGTCACCGATCAGCACCAGCCCGGCTTCCAGCGAGTGGATCTGCTGGGAGGCCATGTGTCCGAAAATGCCTTCGATGGCGATGGAGCGGATGGCTGCTTTGGTCATGTGATCGTCCGGAGACAGGATGGCGTCCAGGATGCGTTCAATAAAGGGAATGGCCAGTTGGATGGAGATCAGTTCGTGGTTGTGGCGGGCGACGGACATCCCCAGGTCGTGCAGCAGAGAGGCGAAAAGAACCCCCATGAGGGAATCCTCATCCGTGCCGGCGCCTTCTTTCTCCAGGCTCATCTTGATGCCGGCGTCGTGCAGCAGCTTGAACATCTTGATGGCGTTGAGGGTGGCCTTGCGCATGTGAACTGGCCCATGGTCGTTGTAGCCGAGGCGTTTGATGGAAACGATGTTCGCGTATTCCTGCATGGCCTGGAGTTCGGGATCGGCGAAGAGCATCTGGGCTGCCTGCAGGGGTTTGCCTTTCAGCATTTTGAGGATGTTGCGCTCGAGTCCGTTCTGTTTGACTGATTTATTCATGTTATCTTATTCTCCTAAAATCTGTTCCTAAACCGGAAGATAAGGTTGGTCGCGCTGCTCACCACGGCGATGGCCATGGCGATGGTCCCGGAGATAAGCAAAACCTTGTAAGTATGCTCCGAAGCCAGTTCCGAGTTTCCCGCGATGAATCCCTGCATGGCATAGTAGAGACTGCTTCCCGGCACCAGGGGGATGATCGCGCAGGTAACAAAGACCGAAACCGGCACCTTGATCAGACGGGCCACGATCTCCGAGTAGATACATACCACAATAACCGCGCAGAAAATGGAAAACAACAGCGAATTGCTGTAATAGAGGAAGATCAGATACAATGCCCAGGACAAGCCGCCACCTAAAGCCAGCAACAGGATCTTCCAGCCCCGCAGGTTCACGCGGATGGAAAAACCCAGGATGGACAGCGCCGCCCAAGTGAACTGCATCAGGGTTAGGTGGTCGAAAGGCCGCATCTTAAAACCCCCAGAGTTCCCAGAGCTTCAGCATCACACCGCTGCCGGCGGCGATTGCCACGGCTATGAATACCGCTTCCACGGCCCGGGCTGTTCCGGAAACGAGGTCGCCGCTCATGGTGTCGCGGATGGCGTTCACAAAGTTCAAGCCCGGCACCAGCAGCATGATGCCGCCGATGATGATGTTGTCCAGCTTGATATTCGGCACAACTATGTCGATCAGCTTGGCAAAGGTTACCACCATCGCCGCTCCGAGGATGTTGAGCAAAAAGTTGTTGATCTGCAGCAGCCCCAAGAGGCGCAGGGAAAGGCTCACCAGCACCCCCACGGCATAGGCTACTGCGAACTCGGCCCAGCTGCCGCCGAAGAGCAGGCAGAAACAGCCGCTGGTGAGGCCGCCGCAGAAGACAGAGAACCAGGCTGGATAGACTTTGGCCTTGTCGATCTGGGCCAGTTTTTGCAGAAACTCCTCCGCGCTGAGGCGGCACTGGCCGTCACGGCAGTAATGCTGTTCCAGTTCATTCACGAAATGGCTGATGCGGGTTATCTTGCCCAAGTCGGTGCGCCGGTTATCGATACGCCGGATGCTGGTGTTCAGTTTGGTTTGGGAATCAGAGACCGAGATGAAGATCCCGGTGGGGGTTACGTATGTCTCAGTATGCTGGTAGCCAAAAACTTCGCTCACCTTGTGCATCATGCGTTCCACGCGGTTTGTGGTGGCGCCGCTTTGGAGCAGCATGCGCCCTATCTCCAGGCTGATCTCGGTGGCTTCCCTGATATTGATTGTCGCCATTATTCGTCTGTCTCCGTTAGCTTTAGAATCTCCTCCGGAAGGCCCAGGACTCTCGCCACGCCGATGGCGTTGAGGGGCGGCGCCTGGTTTCTGTCCAAACGCCTGAGGCTGTAATCCATGGCCTCATTAAGCGCCCGCAAACGCTGGCTGGGGCTGGCGAAGCGCTTGCCCTCCAGCGCGGAGAGGTCCAGTCCCGCGATGCTGTAATGAGCCAGTCCAGCCAGGAGGGCGGGAGCCGTGAAATGAGTGGCGGCCAGGCACATATGCTTTCCCATAGCCAGGTGACGCAACACCGCCGAAGCCAGCCTTTCTCCCTCGGCGGGGTTGGTGCCCCGGGCAAATTCGTCCAGCAGGAACAGGGTCCTGCCTTCAAGCCGCAGGGCTTCACTGAAGGCCACCACTTCCTTGCCGAAGCTGCTGAGGTCGGCGCTGGAATCCGTTTCGCTCTGATTGTACCAGATATTGTCGAAAAGCGGCAACTCAGCTTCATCACAGGGCAGGGGAATGCCCAGGCGCGCCAGCCAGCAAAGTTGACCCGCTGTTCGGAGCACAGTGGTTTTGCCTCCCATGTTCGGCCCCGTAAGGAGCGAAACCTCGCCGCTGAAATCATAATCCACACTCTGCCAGCGGCGTCCCAGCTCTTCCAGATGCAGTTTGAGCGGCAGATGCACCGCCCCCTTTACCCGGATCGCCTTTTTGCGTGTTAGCTTGGGGATGGCGCAGCCGTAACGCAGGGCGAAATCAGCCAGCATGAATTGCCAGCAGGCGTTGGCCAGCAAATCCTGGGCATCTCTCAAACAGGGCAGTTCGGAGCTGAGTTTTTCCGAGAGCTTTTTTAAGACGCGGGCTTCCTCCTGCTCCCGTTTTTGCTGATGCAGGGCAAGCTGTTTCTTCAGGTTCAGGCAGAGTTCGTCATCGGCCAGCACAAAGCTGTAATTGGCAACGCTTTCCGCGCTCAGAACAAAGTATGGCGAGTGCAAAATCCGCTCCGCCAAGTCGCTTTCAGCACGGGAAAGGGTGAATTCCTCTTTCAGGCCGGGAAAATCCAGTTCCTCCCTCGCCTCCTGCAGATACTGGGCCCGTGCGTGTTTGAGACGGTTCGCCGTTTCGAACTGGGCGCTGAGGATTTCCCCCAGCTTGGCAGAATAAGCCGCTGAAAGGTGAAAAGCGGGCATTTCGGTGCCGTCGGGGTCCAGAAGGGCGAAAACTTTGCCCAGGTCCGGCAGAATGAAGGTGTCAAGCCAGCCTTTGCGGCGCAGCCAGGCATGCAGCCTACCGTAATGGTAAAGGTGTTCTTTGAGCAAAAAGAGTTCGTGCAGGGCAAAGACGGCTTTTCCACCGCGCTGGGGCAGACTGAGCTTGGGAATCCGGGCGAAAAGCTCCCTCAGGTCACGCAGGGCACCATCTTCTCCCCGCAGCAGCGCGATCACCTGCTCCAATTTGGCATAGCGGTGCTTCGCGTCCGCAAACTTCAGCGGCGGGCGCTTCAATTCCTGTTTCTTCACCTCGGCCGGGAACTCCCCCGCCAGTTCGATCAGGGCAAAAACCGCGGGCAATCCCAAGGCCCGGGCGCTGGGTGTGGGCATGGACATCCTTCTTTATAATAGACTCTGCGGTCAGCAAAGCTGAACCGCCCCCTCCCTGTCAATCTTTTTGTGCGAAAGGCTGATGGATACTGCCCGAAGAGGTGCTGCTGATACGCCTGGCGTAACGGCGGAAAGCGTTCAGCGGTTCCGGATGAGGAAATCCCCATTGGTTGCGGTCTGAAACCGTTATCCAAACCTCGTCCGGCATCACCGCGCGCACAAACTCCTGGCTGCTGGAACTGCGGCTGCCGTGGTGTCCGGCTTTCAGAAAATCAGCCTTCAGTTCCTCAGGATATGAAGCCAGCAGATGCGCTTCCGCGTCTATATCGGCGTCTCCCGTAAAGAGATAGCTGGTGTTCAGATAGTCCAGGCGGAAGACCAGCGAAGCGCTGTTTGAGCTCTCCGTGAAGTAATCGCGGTCCGGATGCAAAAACTTCAGCCTGGCTTCACCCATTCGGTATGAGATGGTGTCGGAAATCGTGTGAACCCTGATCCCGTCAAGCCATCCGGACTCGCTCCACTCCACCCATTTTGGGTCTTGGATGGTTTCGTCGGTTACAGCCAGGTTGTTGATGCTCAGTGCCTTGGCCAAATCGGGAAAACCTCCCGAATGATCCGAATCCAGATGCGTTAGCACCATCCAGTCAATGCGACAAATGTTCTTACGGGCTAGCCAGGGCAGCAGTTTGCCGGCAGCCCAGCTTTTTTCAGCGTTGTGGAATTTGGGCCCCGTATCCACCAGCAGGGTCTCGCCACCCGGAAATGAAGCCAGGATGCAATCCCCTGTCCCGCACGCAAATAAGTAGATGCCTCCCTCCGGCTTCGAGCGGAATTGGGGCAGAAAAAGCAGCGCCAATCCCAGCACTGCGACGGGCAATACTTTCCAACTGAACTCAAGCCGACGCAGCAGATACAACATACTGACCACCAACAGCATAGCCCCAAAAAGCTGCAGCCCACTGATCCAGGTGTTTTCCAGCCAAAGGGGCAGCCGGGCCACAAATTCTGTCCATCGGTTGAAAGCACACAATAACAGGCGGTATGAGGCGATGTAGATGTTGCACAGCCAGTTGCCTCCGGGAATCAGCAGCACGATGAAACTTACGGTGAGCAGCGCGCCTGAGAGCGGAATTCCCAGCAGGTTGCCCAGAATCCCGTTAAGTGAGGCCGTTCCGAGATAGTGCAGGGTCAGCGGCAGGACCGCCAAGCCGACCACAAGATTCATAAGCAGCAGGTCGAAAAATCTGTTCAGCCTCCCCCGCAGAGCGTCTGAAGGAAGCCGCTGTTCGCTGATCCAGACGATTTTAGGCAGGCCCAGGATGATCACGCCGATACAGAGATACGAGAGCTGCAGCCCGATATTGAAGAGCTGTTCAGGACTGACGGCGGTGATGATCAGCAGGCTCAGCGCCAGCAGTTGCGCGCCACCCAAAGGTATGCTGCGCCAGCGTCCCAGGATCATCAGGCCGATCATCAGGATGGCCCGGGTCACTGGTGGCGACCAGTGGTTAAGCGCGGCGTAAAAGGCGATCAGCACGAGGAAGGTAAGCTCTGCTGCCCGCTTGGGGAACAGAGCGTTAAGCAGCACCATGCAGATTCCGTAGATAAACCAGATATGCAGTCCACTTACCACGATCAGATGGATCATGCCGCTACGGGTGAGTTGGTCGCGGTATTGGCCCTTGGCGGAAGTATCTGAAAACAGAAACGCTTTGGCGAATTCGGAATCCGCTCCCAGTTTGTCATCAAGGTTTTTCAGCAGCCGCACTCTCCAGAGGGCTACCGGAAACATCCGCGGTGGTTTGTCAACTGGCGTAAGTGACTGCCGCACATAAGCTCTGTGTCGGGCGGGAAACATATCCAGTATGGGGTCCTGTTTCCCGGGCAATACTTCCAGAAGTGCCGTATATGCCTGTCCCGGCATCAGTTCCTCCTCCGAGAACAGGCTCAGGGGTTCGCGCAATTTCACGCCGGCAAGTTCTTCCAAGCGGATTTCGTATATCCCCGCCTCCCGGGAAAGCAGTTTGGTGACCGTGAATTCCGCGTCTTGCTGGATGTGGCGCTTAGCCCGGAAAACCACATCCAGGGCGGAGGGCTCATTTGCCGCGTTCCAGCGCAAAGCCCCCAAAACCAGGCAGAGCAGTAGCGCCAATACTGGCCGGGCATTTTTCAGAACTGCCGCCGCGGCCAGCAGCAGGGCCCCCAGTCCCAACAGGGGCCGGAAGGGTGGGTCCAGAAACCTGGCGATGCCGATACCCACGCACCAAGCCAACACCGCTACCAAAAGTGGGGCGGGCGGTGGATTGGGACGCATCGGGTAAGTGAAAAAGAGCTATGCCTGACGCCGGTTGAAGATGCCCAGGATCAGTCCCAACGCCAGCGACAGCAGCGCGGCCAGCCCGATGCGCAGGTCCGGTGTCTGCAAAAAGGTCACCGTGTGGGCCGGGATCCAGAACCAGAGCAGCGCCAGCATGCTTTTATGGATACCCTTCCAGTTTTGCTTCCGCTCTCCCAGGTTGTCCAGAAGCCGGTGCACGATCACCATAAACGGCCCAAACTGCAGGTTCATGAAGGCGGAGATGGCAAAAGCCCTGCCAAATGTGTTCAATGGAGGCAGATAGGAATGCGCCTCCAGATGTTCCACAAAACCCGTGAAGCCCTGAAAGGCGTATTTAATCGCCACGCCCAGAAGCGCCCAGACGAGCATTTTCCACAGCGTCAATCCGAACGTGAAAGGATAGCGGAAACTCTTTCGGATGACCCACTTGGAAATGATTTCGCCCAAGGTGCCCAAAATCGCGAACTGGATCATCGCCGACAGCAGCGGCCAAGCCTTGACCCAGCTTAAATACAAACCGGGAAGGGATTTAATAAACTCAAACATGGATACTCCTTATGTCTGCAACTCTCTTAAAACCGCTTGCCACGGCGGCTGAATCCGGATAATCAGGCGAGGTTTTCGCCGTTTGGGTGTCGAAGGTGGTTTGCAGCGCATGATTGGAGTCAGGAACGTTTATTTCGCCAGAACTCATCCCCACCCGGGCGAAACCGGTGCCAACGAATACAAGCAGCAGCAAGACTATGCTCCAGCGCGAAACGAACCGATTCTTGAACTGGGAAAGATTTGTTTTCATTCTCATTCTCGTAGTCACAGATTGCCGCCAGTTTCCGGCCCACCCCGTTGCTGTCAAGCTAAATCCTTACCGCGGCATCCAGACCGGTAAACTCCTTTGTAGGCACCATATTAAGCGATTCCCACCATCATTTCTGCCCTGAATGACTACAGGCCCTTTGCCCTATCCCTTTCACTTCCCATTAACTTCCCATTGACTTCCCACCTTTCAAACGAGAACTCAGCGGGAGACGAAAAGGAGGCGGATGGGAAGGGGTAAAGGACGGGTCAGGGCAAAAACAGGATCGGGTTGGGCGTTTTCACCTGAAGATTTAGCCGCTACGTCATTCTGGCCACGTCATCCCGGACGTCACCGAGCCCGCGAGGTGGCATTGATCCGGGATCCATAACGGGAAAAGGACTGGATTCCGGGCTATCCACTCAGTTGGAAATGAGCCTTATTGTTGGGAATAAAAGCTGTTAGCGCTTGTCTTCGGTGATGTTTCCCAGGGCTTCGGCATCCGGATCGGGCCGGGTGGCAGCGAAATCCAGCAGCGCCTGCCAGTCCGCGTGCCCGGTCAGGTCGGGGTCGTCCAGACCGTTGAGCATGGTGGTTCCGATGGTGCCTCTATCCACCATCAGGCGCAGGGTGGCGATGGTGCTGGCGATGTCGTCCCGCATATAATAGGCGTTCAGAACCATGTATTGGGTTTCCTTATCGTCCAACCATTCGGAGTGTTTGGCCGCTTCCTCAATCAAATCCTCGAAGAGCTCGTTTTCGCTGAGGGTGACGCAGAATTCTTTTGCCGCCTGGGCGGCGCTTTCGGCTTCGCTGAGTTCGCCATAAGCCTCGTTTTGCCGCAGCTCATATTCCTTGATCCTGAGCAGGAACCGGGCGTCGCAGTAGTCGAGGGTAAACCTGGCAAAAACGCTGCTTGTCATCTCGCCCAGACCAGCCTTGTGGAGTTCCTGGAATGCCCTCATGGACTTGTTTTCATCGCGTTCGAACACGTTCACGAGATAGTAGCAGACCGTGGCTAGATTGTTGTCCGGAAAGCGGAAATAGTAGTTGCGCAGGATTTGGGTGTCGTTTTTGAGGGAGGCCTCCATCACGGCAATCTGGGGATCGTCGGCCTTATATTTGCTGAAATAGTCCAGATAGACCTCCGCGGCAAGGCTGTAACCGTGTTCTTCCTTGGGATGCGAGGCGATCAGGGCGTGGGCGCGGGCTAGTTTTTCACCGTTGTCGGAAAGGGAGCGAGCCAGCAGATAGGCGTTTACGGGGTCCGCGGAAACGGGTTCCAGCACGCGGGCGTAAGCGCTGGCAGCCTCGCTGCGGTCAAAGGCCAGCCAGGAATCCTGAAAGAGCAGCGCGGAGGGCAGGTCACCGTTTCCATTCAGCAGGTTCACAGCCTTTTCCGGCTGGTCCTTGACCAAGTAACTCTGCGCGAGGGCAAAGATCACATACTGGTTTTCCCAATACCAAGGCTCCGCGCCAAAAAAACCGATAACAGCGTCGTAGTCCTGCTTCTGGTCATAGTAATAATCCACCAGGTCTCCGGCCAGTTCGGCGATCCGGTATTTGGTGTAGGGGTCCGCGTCTTTGGGACGCAAAAGCTCAATTTGATAGGCCATCAGGGGGTGATATTTGTCCGGAGTGAACATGTATCCCAAGCCCATTTCGTCGATCCAGTCCTCCTCAGCCTCCAGGGCCTGCCGGAAAGGAAGCTTTGCCGCTTCAGGATCACCAGTTTGCACCAGATAGTAAACCTGGGCCATCAAGAAGAGTTCGTCCCCATTAAAATTTTCCCCGAAATGGGCCAGCAGGGGCAGGCTTTCCCGCAACTGCTGATAGAATGGGCTTTCGGGGTCATCAAGCTCTTCGGGGGAAAAATTCACAACAAAGGTGAGCAGCAGGGCGCGGTAACCCCCGGCAAAATCCGGATGGGCGGAAACCAGCTCTTTCGCCTTGTTGATCTTGGATTGCATGTCCTCTGCCAGGTTCAGCAGCAGGTATTGGTACTTGGGTTCGTCAGAAGCCTCCGCGGCCCTGGCCTCCAGCCACTCCCCGCAATCATCCGGGGCGAAGCTTTCCCAGAGGTTGAAAACGTGGTCCAGATCGGCAAGGTCTTCGCTGGCCTCGATAAAGCCGGCAGCCTCGCGGGAAAACTGTTCCGCATCCTCTGTCTGATAGAAGAGGTCCTGCAGTTCTTCGATCGTGACCGCCGCCGCCCGCAGGGCGAATAACAGGGCCAGAGCGGTCAGTATTAGCTTGCGCAAATCCATTTCATCCTCCCGAATGACTTCGTGTATGAAAACGCAGAAACCCCCGCAGGCAGAGAAATGTCAAGTGAAATCTGCCGGATTTGTTGGCTGGCTCCCACTGGAAAATTCAGACAGGCTGAATCCCAAGTGTGAATCTGTAGCAAATCGCCGGAACAGGCACTTTGCAGACCACAAGCGCCATTCTGTCCACCAATTCCCCACCCATGGCCTCATAGAATCCTGTTGACGGGTTCTTTTCCGCCACCCACACGGTCATGACATGCTTCTTTTCCTGCCTCATAAGGTCGGCGAAGCGATGGAACAGGGCTTTTCCCATCCCCCTGCTATGAAACTCCTTCAGCAGATACAATGCCTCCAGTTCGCAGTCGCAGGCATTGGCCAGCCCGGTTTCACAATTCTGGTATTCGAATTTTTTTCCGCCAGCGGCAAAACCCACAACCCGGCCTTCGGTTTCCGCCGCCAGAACCGTGTATCCGCCGCAAAAGATCGCCTGCCAATGTCTGGAGCTGCGCTCCATGCTCATTCCATCCAGCTTTTGCTGCGGCATGATACCGGGATAGGTCTCCTTCCAGCTTTGGATTTGAACCGCGGAGATGGCTTCGATGTCTTTTATTCCGGCTTTTCTGACCATATATGTCGCTGTCATGTATTCTCTCCAAACCAAGGCGTTTCTGAGTGTGGCCACACCTTACACAATACCGCATCCTGTCAAGCGGAACCGGGAGCAGCTGGGGAAAACAGTCGGACGGTTAAGCTATGGAGTATCAAGTGAAACCTGCCGGATTTGTTGGCTGAATCCCGGTTGTCCGTTCCCTCGGAAACTCGCTCAGGCTTGTTCCCCGCGCGTCGGGCGAAATGGTGAAATTAGCGCTCTTTCCACCGTTCCTATGCATAGTAACTTGATTCCCCGGGCAAGCGTGGCGCTCTTTTTCTTGACGAAAAGAGGCTGGCAAAAGATTTTGGAAAAATAGTCGGTCCTGGCTGCCAGGCCGGGGCTCAGACAGCTTAAAATACACCTTAGAAAGGGGATATAAACATGCTATCAACCAGGGACGCGATCCAGAAACTTCTGGACAAAAAAGAGAAGACCCTGCAGATGGGCGGCGCCAAAGCCGTTGACAAACAGAAGGCCGGAGGCAAACTGACCGCCCGCGAGAGGCTTGATCTGCTCTTCGATCCCGGCACTTTCCGGGAGTTGGATATGTTCGTGAGGCACCGCTGCGACAACTTTGGCATGGAGAAAACCGAGATCGCCTCAGACGGCGTGATCACCGGCCACGGCCTGGTGGACGGGCGTCCGGTCTTCGCCTTTTCGCAGGATTTCACTTCCCGGGGCGGTTCCCTGGGCGAAATGCACGCCGCCAAGATCTGCAAGGTGATGGACATGGCGCTGAAGAGCGGCGTTCCGCTCATCGGCATTCAGGACAGCGGCGGAGCGCGCATCCAGGAAGGCGTGGATTCCCTCAAGGGATACGGCGAGATCTTTTACCGCAATTCCCGCGCCAGCGGCGTTATTCCCCAGATCACAGCCATCATGGGGCCCTGCGCCGGCGGGGCGGTCTATTCCCCGGCGATGACGGATTTCGTGTTCATGGTGAAGAATACCAGTTTCATGTTCATCACAGGGCCGGACGTGATCCGCGCGGTCACCGGCGAGGAAACTACCCAGGAAGAACTGGGAGGGGCCATGACCCACAATTCCAAGAGCGGGAATGCCCACTTTGCCTGTGAGAACGACGCCGACGCCATTCAGCAGATAAAGATACTGCTCTCCTACCTGCCCGCCAACAATATGGAGGACGCTCCCAGAACCGAATGCGGAGACGACCCCTGGAGGCTTTGCCCCAACCTGGACAGCATCATTCCGGACAGCCCCAAGGAAAGCTATTCCATGCACGAAGTGATTAAAACCGTGCTGGACGACGGCATCTTTTTCGAGCCGCATCTTTACTATGCCCAGAACATCATAGTGGGCTTCGGACGCCTGAACGGACGCGTGGTCGGTGTGGTGGCGAACCAACCGAAAGTGCTGGCCGGATGCCTCGACATCGACGCTTCGGACAAAGCCACCCGCTTCATCCGTTTTTGCGACGCCTTCAACATCCCCCTGCTCACCTTCGTGGACGTTCCCGGCTACCTTCCCGGCACGCAGCAAGAACATAATGGCATCATCCGCCACGGCGCCAAGCTGCTGTGGTGTTATGCCGAGGCCACGGTTCCCAAACTGACGGTGGTTACCCGCAAGGACTACGGCGGCAGCTACATCGCCATGAGCAGCCGGCATCTGGGCGCCGACATGGTATTGGCCTGGCCCAGCGCCGAGATCGCCGTGATGGGAGCCCAGGGCGCCGCCAACATCATCTTCCGCAAAGAGATAGAAGCGGCGGAAGACAAGGCGGCAAAACGCGCCGAGATGATTCAGATCTACGAAGAAGAATTCAACAACCCCTATGTGGCAGCTTCCCGGGGATATGTGGACGCCGTGATCCTGCCCTCCGAAACCCGCAAGCGGCTCATTGACGCCCTGGAAATACTTTCCAGCAAAAGCGAAAGCCTGCCGCCCAAAAAACACGGCAACATCCCGGCCTGAGGAACGCCATGACAGACCGGAAAAAAGAACTCGCCGCCATCGCCGGAGTGCTGGCCCTGATCAGCGCCGACGAAAGCATCCCCTATCCCCAGCGCCCGCTGGAAAACGCCCCCAGCGCCTGGCAGCATTACGGCCGCCAGCAAACGATGCTCTACCGCGAGCTCAGCCAACGCAGAATGATAAAAAGAAACAGATAGAAGGAGACACCATGCACAAACATGGCATCTTGGAATATAGCCAAATGCGCTATGAAGCCGACCGTCCCAAGGCGGCTAATCCGATCAAAATTCAGGACCTGTCCTTCCGCGACGGGCATCAATCCCTCTTCGCCACCCGTGGCCGCACAGAAGACCTGCTCCACGTGGCTGAACTGATGGACCAGGTGGGCTATTACTCCATGGAAGTGTGGGGCGGCGCCACTTTTGACACTATGCACCGCTATCTTGGCGAGGACCCCTGGGAACGCATCCGCGTGCTGAAAAAGCACATCAAGAACACACCCTTTTCCATGCTGCTGCGCGGACAGAACCTCGTGGGCTACCAGAACTACGCCGACGACGTGGTGGAAGCCTTTGTCCAGCGTGCCTGCGACAATGGAATAGACATCTTCAGGGTGTTTGACGCCCTCAACGATTTCCGCAATTTCCAGACCGCGGTGAAGATCATCAAAAAGAACAACAAACACTTCCAGGGAAGCATCTGCTACAGCCTCACGGAACAGCGGATGGGCGGCGACATCTACAACATTGAATACTATACCAAAAAAGCCAAACAGCTGGAAGAGATGGGCGCGGACACAGTCTGCATCAAGGACATGGCGGGCCTGGTGGCGCCCTATGACGCCTTCAACCTGATAACAGCGCTTAAAGAAACTGTAAAGGTTCCGGTACACCTGCACACCCACTTCACCAGCGGCATGGGCGATCTGGCGCTGTTCAAGGCCATCGAGGCTGGAGTCGATATCATCGACACCTGCGTGGGGCCCTATGCCTACCGCACCTCGCACCCGGCCGTGGAACCTTTTGTGATCGCGCTGCTGGGCACCAACCGCGACACCGGCTTCGACATCCGCCTGCTTAACAAGATCGGCAAGGAAATGGAAAAAGACATCCCCAAATACCTCCAGTTCGCCGACAACACCAAATTCAACATCATCGACACCGACGTGATAATTCACCAAACCCCGGGCGGAATGCTCTCCAACCTGGTGAACCAACTGCGCCAGATGGACGCTTTGGACAGGCTGGAAGATGTTTTCAAAGAGATTCCCAAAGTGCGCAAAGAACTGGGCCAAATCCCTCTGGTGACTCCAACCAGCCAGATAGTGGGCATCCAGGCCGTGAACAACGCTCTCTTTGACACCAAGGACGGCGAATACGCCCGCATCACCGAACAGGTGAAGGACCTCTGCTACGGCCTTTACGGCAAGACCACCCTGCCCATCGATCCCGAAGTGCAGAAAAAAGCGCTGAAGGGTTACCCGCGGGGCGAAAAGCCCATCACCATGCGCCCCGGCGACGTGATCGAACCCGCCCTGGAGCAGGTGAAGAAGGAAACCGAAGGCCTGGCCAAGGATTTGGACGACGCCCTCATTGTGGCTATCTACAACCTCACCGGAAAGAGATTCCTGAAGATAAAATACGGCCACGAACCACTGCCGGCCGAGATGAAAGCCACCACCCTGGAAGAGGTGAAACGCCAGGAAGAGCTTTGCAGGAAGGCCAAAGCCGGCCTGCTGGTGGAAAAGCCGGTCAAAGAGCCGGTTCCCAAGCCCGAAGGCCTGCGCCAGTTTGACGTTTTCATCGACGAAGAACACTTTCTGGTGGAGGTTTCCGAAAAGGGCGGCGCGCCCAGAGTGGTCCGTTCCGCTCCAGCCGCACCGGTTCAGGCAATAAATCCAGCCCCCCAGCCGGCCGCCGCTCCGGCAGCGCCCAAGGCCGATTCCAAGCCAGCTCTGGCCTCTGCCGACGGCACCCCGGTCCAAGCCCCCATGCCCGGAATGTTCGTGAAATATGAAAAGCAGGTGGGCGACAAGGTCCAGGTCGGCGAAACCCTGCTGGTGCTGGAAGCGATGAAGATGTACAACAACATCCCCTGCCCCGTGGCGGGAACTGTTGTGGCAACGCCTTTCTCCTCCGGCGACACGGTTGGCAAAGGCGACACCCTGATCGTTATCAAACCAGAATAAATCCCCGCACAAGGAGCCAAGATGCAGACCAAAAGCACGATCATGGACAAAGCCCAGATGGAGCGCAGCGTCCACCGCATGGCACATGAGATCATTGAACAGAACCGCGGCCTGGACAAAATCTGTCTGGTGGGCATCCGCAGCCGCGGAGTGCCTCTTGCCAAGAGGCTTTCCGACTATCTGCGCCTGATCGAGGGCAAGGATATCCCCGTCGGCATCCTCGACATAACCCTCTACCGCGATGACCTTTCCACCATCTCACACCAACCCGTGATCCGCGGTTCGGAACTGGGTTTCGATATAGAAGGAGCCGTGATCGTGCTAGTGGACGACGTTCTCTATACCGGTAGAACTGTGCGCGCCGCCATCGACGCCTTGCTGGATTTTGGCCGCCCAAAACAGATCCAACTGGCCGTCCTGATCGACCGCGGCCACCGCGAATTGCCCATCAAGGCAGACTACGTGGGCAAAAACGTGCCCACTTCCCGCGAAGAGATCATCAAGGTGGAATTTGAGGAAACAGATGGAGTCGATTCCGTCCGCATCGTTCTACTATAAATACCAGGCTCGCTGGCGGAGCACCAAAAGCCTGCTCTGCGTGGGACTGGATTCAGATATCGCCCAACTGCCGGACTGCGTGCTGGATGAAGCCAACCCCATCTGGGAATTCAACCGCCGCGTCATAGATTCCACCGCGGACCACGCCTGCGCTTACAAGCCGAACCTGGCCTTTTATCTGAACGACGGCCTCCGCGGCCTGGAAGCCCTGCAGCGCACGGTGGAATACATACCTGATGACATCCCCGTGATCTTGGACTGCAAGGTGGGCGACATCGGCAACACGATGGAGCAATACGCCGTCAGCTACTTTGACCGGATGGGCTTCGGTGCCATCACCCTCAACCCGCTGATGGGCTCCGATGTCCTGAAGCCTGTCCTGAAAAGGCCCGGCGCTTTTGCCTTCGCGCTTGCCCTCACCTCCAACCCCTCCGCGAAGGAATTCTTTCAGGAGGGCGGCATGGCAGATAAAGTCTCCGCTTGGATCAACAACTATCCCCAGGAGCAGCTCGGCGCGGTGGTGGGTGCCACTCAGAGCGGAGACCTCAAACGTATGCGGGAACTGCTTCCCGGACGCGTTTTCCTCATTCCCGGAGTCGGCGCCCAGGGCGGGGACCTGGATTCAGTGCTTCAAAACGCCGTGGATTCCGCCGAAACGCCCAATATCCTGATCAATTCCTCGCGCGGCATCATCTTCCGCGAGAAAACTCCCCAATTCGCCCAGGCGGCCGGACTGGCAGCCAAAGAACTCAAAGGCCTGGCTATCGTCTGACCTTATCCAAGGTCCATAAACAGTAAAAACCGGATTCCGGGTCAGGCCCGGAATGGTGTAGGTTTGAGGGCGGGTAGTATATCGCCTTGATTTAAAAGAGAGCCACAACTGTTTACCCACCGCCACATCCTGTCGGCCAGGCCCTGAGCGCTTGATTCCATCCCTCTCCCATGCCTCCCGCCTAATCCCCGCATCAAATGCGGGGATTAGGCGGGAGGCGTGTCTTGGACACAGGAAAGGGCCTTAATGGCCAGCCTATGTAGCTCCGCTCTTATGGAGGGTCCCCTGCCTGAAAAAGGCAGTAGTAAGCTGCGAAAAAAGCCCTTGACAAGATAAGGGCATAGAATTTTCTGGTTTTTACTTGACGCGAGGTGGAGCAGCTGGTAGCTCGTCGGGCTCATAACCCGAAGGTCGAAGGTTCGAATCCTTCCCTCGCTACCATTTTGTACATGCCGGCGCTTGACGCCGGATTTTACGTTAAGACTTGTGGCGGTGTAGCTCAGTTGGTTAGAGCGTCGGAATCATAATCCGCAGGTCCGGGGTTCAAGTCCCTGCGCCGCTACCAGTTTTTGTTTGGCGCCAGTAGCTCAGTCGGATAGAGCAGCAGCCTTCTAAGCTGCGGGTCAGGGGTTCGAATCCCTTCTGGCGTGCCAGCTTATAAGCGCATAAATACATCGATCCTTTCCGTGGTGGGTGTAGTTCAATGGCAGAGCACCGGATTGTGGTTCCGGGCGTTGTGGGTTCGACTCCCATCACCCACCCCACCTTTTTTTAATATGTTGACAAGCGATAAAGCGACACTCGGACTGGATATCGGCGGCTCCAGCGTTAAATACGGCTGGGGCGACTGTAAAGTTGGTTTACAGTATTTCGGCAAACTTGAGTTGCGGCAAAAAAACTTTCCTCGCCTGCGGGAAACCGTGCGCCAAATACTGGATATTTGTGCCCGGGAACTCGGTCTGTCCAGCCTCGGCGCTATCGGCATCGGCACTCCCGGCACCATCGACCGGAATTCCGGCAAAATCGTGGGCGTCAATCCCAACCTGCCTTTCTGGGTTGACACCGACCCCCGTGAACTCATCCCCAAAGAACTTGGCCTGCCCGTTTTCTGCGATAACGACGCCAACCTGATGTGTCTGGCGGAAGCCTGGCTGCGGGGCGGCCAGGGCAGCGTAGCCGGGATAACTGTCGGCAGCGGAATAGGTTGCGGCTTTGTGGTGGATGGCTTGATCTGGCACGGGGCGCACGGATTTGCCCTCGAGCTTGGCCACATCACCAGCATTTCTCAGGGAGAGCTTTGTTCCTGCGGCAGAAATGGTTGCCTGGAAGCCTACGCGTCGGTTGAGGGGCTGCGGCACAGGCTGTTGGAGCTGCCTGGGGCGGATGATTTCATCACGGAGAGTTCCAACCTGTCCAGCCTGCTCGCTTTCAGCCAGGCCAGTCCCGCGGCGGCCAATATTATAGCAGAAGGCAGAGATGTCCTGGCCTGCGGCATTTCCGACCTCATCGTGATCCTGGACCCCGACGCCGTGGTGATCGGAGGAGGCGCGATGGATGGCGGGCTCTATCCCTGGAATGAGCTGAAGCGGCTCGTAAAGGAAAATCTTCCCTCAGTGAACGAAGAGCGCACCTCCCTGGAACAGGCTCGCGAAGGCAACCGGGCGGGAGTTTTGGGCGCTGTAATATTGGCATCCCAAAGTTAATTCAGAGATTGGGAACAAAAGTTGCTTAAATAATCGGCATCATCTTTTAGGAGAAACAACAAATGAAAAAGGCAGCCTTGATCCTTGCGTTGCTCAGCATTGTAATGCTGACCGCCCTTTCCGCCAGAAACAAAAGCGCCATGGTTTCCATCCAGATAGATCCCAACCCCATGACCAAGGCCACGAACGTCACTCTGCTGTTCAACCAGGCAATCCCGATCAGCGTTACCATCGAAACAGACACCGGCATGCTGGTGAAGACGCTC
>Ga0255344_1000307_pt1 | contig 80267 bp, 64 predicted proteins | sample wastewater_treat_5_FD_192414 | JGI IMG/M metagenome (GOLD analysis project Ga0255344, IMG submission 192414) | Wastewater microbial communities from Lulu Island WWTP, Vancouver, Canada - plant18 | ecosystem: Engineered > WWTP > Wastewater > Unclassified | place: Canada: Vancouver, British...
TTAGCCGAAAGAAAAATGAGGATGGTTAAAAGAGGAGATACTATTAAAAGAATCTATCAAAAGATAGAATATGATAATCAAAACTTTCCTTCAAAAATTCCAGGAATTGATTATTATATTACTAACTTTGCAGATAGTATTTCTAAAAGTGCTAAAAAAATATATAATATATATAAAGAAAGGATAGGCTTATGAGAAAAGTCATAAAAATTATTTTTGCTACCATCATGGGTATAGTATTGTGTATTGGACTTTCAATTCTAACATTTTACTTATTACTAACAGCTGGAACAGCAAATCCACCAGAAGAATTGTATGTAGCGCAAAACCAGGAATTTTCGTTTGAAGATATACTTCAAAAAAGCTTAATGAATACGAAAGAAGATCAAAAAGTTAAGCTAACACTTACTGAAGATGAATTGAATAAATTAATTTATAGTCTTATTGTTCAAGAAATAAATCCTGATTATTATAAGACTGAAGAAGACAGGGCAATCTATGATTCGCCTGAAGTTAAAATTAGATCTGTTTATGGAGAAATTAAAGACAAATATCTTTATATTCGTGCTCATGTAGATAGTTATATTGATGTTTTAGTTACACTTAAATTAGAGATAAAACAAACAGAAACAGATTTTAAATTAGTTGTTAAGAAATTACAATTAGGTAAATTTAACCTTACATCAGGACTAGGAAGATTAGCAATAGAAAAGATTCTTTTGCCTCAAATTGACTTAGAAGCAGAGTTAAATAATAATTTTGAGGAATCAGATATTCCAGTTAAATTTACTTGGGAAGACTTATCATTTACTTTAACTAAGGCTGATATAAAAACTAAAGTTAATAGTATGTTAGCTGAATCGATGGATAACCCTAGTTATGGAACGATTATATCAGAACTATTAGATACTTTTATTGATACTGAAGGAGTAATCAATTTAGGAATAAGCGAAAAAGATGGGATTGGCTTAGTCTTAGATGTTACTGAATTTGCTTATGATGGCGAAATTACAGCCCCAAGGTTTGATTTTGAAGTATTCAAAACAAAAATATTAACATTAGATGAAAATGGTGTTATTAATAATGATAACTCAGGTTTGATTATTTCTTACTTATTGGTTGGTTATGCAAATATTAGTGAAGAAAATCGAGCAACAATTAATGCTTGTGATTTTAGTAGTATAGGTATAGCTGATAAAACTGCGCATTTAGGTTATGCAAATATTTCTACAAGCGATGAAAATATTGAAGACGATATTATCAATCAATTATATAGTGAGGTTGGAGATTTAAGTGATGGTTTAATCCAAATTGGTTTGGATGAGGCAACTATCAATAATATCCTAGCAGCAACCCCAATTATTGGTGAAGGTTTTTCTTTATATCGTTCTAATAGCGCTTATGAAAAATATACTTTTGTAGGTGTAGAATCATTATTCTGTGATGTTGTTAATGATGGATTGAGTTTTAGCTTAGCATTGAGTTTAAACGGACAAAGGTTATTATTAAGCACTAGTCTTGAACAAGATACTTTAGTTACTACAGATGTTAAGTTAGAACTAACAGATATTAGTTTAGGAAACTATCATATGAGTGCTGAAGCTAAAGAGGCAATCTTAGGTATTTTAGGAGAAGTTGTTGGGGACAATGAACTTATTCTAATTCAAGGTAATACGATATCAATTATGACTAGTGACTTAACATCATTTTTAAATACTGAAGAAGGTGTGATTGATACAATTATTGATGAAACTTTACCAGAAATCTTAACATTTGAACTTGTTGGTGTAGAAGGTATTACTGGCGGTGCTTTAAATGTAAAACTTAATTTAGTTGATTTCAAAACAACACAAACTTTACCAGATGAAGTTAAAGAACCATTTGTTCAAGAATCTTTTGTTACAGAGCAAGCTCTAAGAATTCTATTTAGTGATACAGCAGGAACAAGTGAAATTCGTTTTACTGATTTAGATATTAATAGAAAAGTTTATCAAGATACTCATCAATATGCAGATTTAGCAAGTAGTGAGCTTCTACCTGATGGAGAAACAACATTGAATATTACTGTTGAGGGAATTATCTTCCATTTCTATAGTCCTATTACTACAGTTGAATACTTAGTAAAAATTAATGGTTTAAAGACAAGAGCTTATTTAGAGTTAACAATAAGCAATAATGATTCTCCAGAAGTTATTTTGACACCAAGTCCTACATTATTAATAGGAACAAAAAATATTGATTCGCAATTCTTACTTAACTATCTTTCTGCAAGCTTCACAAATAATGATGTATTAAAATATGATGAGGCTCAAGGTGTATTTAAACTATCAGCTAACTCATTCTACGAGTTAATGACCGTTGGTGGTAGTAGTGCCTTTACTGTAGATAAGATAAAGATTCACAATGGTGGTATTAACATCACTGTTAGTGTTAGTGAAGATCAACTTGCATTACTTGCTGCATTAGCTGCTGCTCAAGCTGCGTTTGATGAAATTACACAACAAGATTTCTTTGATCCATCATTATATAATACTTTAGATCCAGAACAAGCAGCGGCAATTGAAGAAATGCAAAATCAACTAGAAGAAATTAGAAACAATCAACTAAATGGAGAACCAATTAGTGAAGAAGATATTAATGCTTTATTAGACAACGTTAACGGATTAAGTGAAGAAAATAAAGGAATATTCTTTGATCAAGTAAGTGGTGAATTCGATAACCAAGGATATGCGGGTCTGTTAGAAGCATTAGAACTTGCGATGTATTTATAAAGGAGGGAACATGAAGAATAAGATTTTAATTGAAACATCAGCTAGACATATTCATATTACTAAAGAAGATTATGAAGCATTATTTGGAAAGGGTGCACAGTTAACTTTTAAAAAAGAATTATCTCAACCTGGCCAATTTCAAGCAGAAGAAAGAGTTACAATTGTAGGCCCAAAAAGAGAACTAGAAAGAGTTTCTATTTTAGGACCTTTTAGAAAAGAAACACAAGTAGAATTATCAGCTACAGATGCAAGATCAATTGGTGTTGATAGTGTAGTTAGATTAAGTGGAGATATTAAAGGAACACCTGGATGTAAGATCGTAGGTCCAAAAGGATCTATTGATATTAAAGAAGGGGTTATTGTAGCTAAAAGACACATTCATTTAACTGAAGTAAAAGCTAAGGAATTAGGTTTAAAACAAGGCGATGTAGTTCAAGTAGAAGTTAAAAACGATACTAGATCATTAGTGTTTGGTGATGTAGAGATTAGAGTAAGTTCAACTTATGACAATGCTATGCATATTGATACAGATGAGTCAAATGCAGGTAGTGTAGCTTTTGGTACATTAGGTACGATTATAAAATAATTTAATAACAATACTTGCAACTTATGGGAAAAAGGTGTATAATACTTAAAGATAAAAATGCACCTTTAGCTCAGTTGGCCAGAGCAATTGACTCTTAATCAATGGGTCATGGGTTCGAATCCCATAAGGTGTACCATTTTGTTTATATAAAAGACCAATAGTAATATTGGTCTTTTTTTAAATTTTAAAATATTATGTTATAATATATATGTATGACATGGAGGTGTAGCATGGATATTAAAAACTATTTAAAATTAGACATATTTACTTTTTTATCCCAAATTAGAAATTTAGAAAATAAGAAAAGGAAAACAGAATTTGAAAAACTAATATATATGTTAAGCATACAGTATACCTATGTAAATTACAATAAACCACCAAAGTTAAATTATCCATATTCAAAACAAATTGAACTTACTATAAAAGAACATTTGATGGAAGAAGCTAATAACTTCATTAAAGCTAGACTATATCATTATTTATTTGTTAATAAATGTGAACAATATGATAATGCCAAGAAAGCTTATGATAATTATATTCTTTGTATTTCTAAAAATTATGATGTTGAATTTAATTGCTATTGTTTGTTTTTGGCATATAATATATACTTAACGTTAAATAAACAACTAAATATTGATAAAATAAAAGAAGCTGCAATGATAATTTATGAGCAAATAGAGTTTAACAATCGTGCAGCGGTATTGCATTTTTATAATTTGTTTTTTGATTTTGAGTTAATTCAAGCAGATAAATTATTAGCAATTTGTGATTTAAAAATGGAAGCCAATATAAAAGAAAATTATTTTATTTACGAAGGTTATTCTAAATTGAAAAAGCATATATATAAAAAACAAAAAGAAAAAGGAATTATTGACAATTCGCAATTTGAAAGAAATTTATTGGATGATGATTTGCTGAAAGCTGAACAATATTTTGATTTAGCAGAAAAATCGATAGAAAGCGAAGACCAAGCTTATTATTATGGAAAAGCAATAGATTCATATAAAAAAAGCAATAATGGCAATACTGATAACTGCTTAAAAGCAAAAAGAAAATTAGCGGAATGCAATATAGAAAATTCTAATGATATGGTCTATAGTACTATGCCAGTAGACATAGCAAAGAAAATAAAAAATATAAAGAAACTTGTTAAAGAAAATAATGAAAAACAAAATATGGAATTATTATTTAATTGTAATGACATTATAAAGCGTAAAGATGCTATTAATCTTAGTGAATATATTGCAAAAGAACAACTAACCATTTTCCTTAATGCAAAAATAAATATGAAAGAAAAAACCATAAAACTAAAAGAAAAAATAATCGATCGAGAAGGCAAAACGATTACTTACACTTCCCCACTTAATCCTATATATAATTCTACACTTTTAATGGTTGGAAAAGGCGAAATTATTTTAGAATTAATTAAGTTGATAAAACACAAATATGAGAATATCCCTGCTTTATTTGATGAAATAATAGATCAGTGCTATATTATAAAAGAAGAGAATAAACACTTGGTTAAAAGGGGAATGAGCTTTTGTTTCAATTTTGAGTTTGATGCAGGATTATCAATTTTAATCCCACAAGTAGAAGCTAGTATTAGGGAATTGGGATTAGTATATGGAATACCAGAATTGGAATTAAAAAGTGATTATACTGAAGAGGTTAATACTGTGTCTTATGTGATCAATAATAAAAAGTTTATTGATAAAATTGATGAGGATATACTTTTTAATATAGAAGCTATATTTGATTCTAAAAGTGGATTAAATTTAAGAAACAGGTTTGCTCACGGATTAATATCTAAATTTGATAGTGAGCAATATATTTATGCTTGGTGGTTTTATATGATTTTAATTTACATTTACAGAAAATGATTCATTTGAAATTAGTAATATATTTTTGACATTATTATTATATTTTTATTTAATTAAAAAGGTTATATTTTAATTTTATAACCGAAAATAATTGCATATTCTTCCTATACTTAAAATTAAAAACTTAACTAAAAGTTAATATAATATTAACTGCTGGTGGGTGGTAAATGAAATTTTTAATGATATAATATTAGTGTAATTAAGGCCGATATTACAAATAATTTGAAAGGAGTTTTTTATGAATATTTTAATTGGAGAAAATATCAAAAGATTAAGAAAAGAAAAAAAGATTACTCAAGAAAACTTAGCTGAGATCTTTAATGTTACACCTGCAGCAGTCAGTAAATGGGAAAATGATGAAACATATCCGGACATTACATTACTATTTCCTTTGTCACATTTTTTTGGCGTTACAATTGATGAGTTAATGGGATATGATTATATGGTTATTGAAGAAGAAATAAAAAAAGCAAAAGAAGAAATTTATAATGCTTGGGCTCTTGAAAATGATTGGAATAAAGCTAAAGAACTAGCAATAAAAGCAAGAACCGAATATCCGAATGATTATCAATTAATGGTTATTTACTTATTCTACATTACTGGTGGACAAGCAGATAATGATCCGAAAGTATTAATTCAAAATGAAAAAGAAATTCTTAGAATATGTAGTTTAATACTTGAAGGATGCAATGATGAAAAATACCGATTAGAAGCTATTACTTATAAAGCAAAAGTGTTATATGCAAAAGGTGATGAAGTTTCTGCACTAGAACTTTTAAATAACTTCCCGTCTTTTTATCATGCTAGTAGTCAAAGGATTGAACAATTATACTCGAAAGATTCGAAAAAATTTTTTGATCAACTAACAGCTAATTTATATGAACTTGCAAGTTTTGTTGGTAATAAACTAGGTAAGCATATTTCCTATGATAATAAATTATCAAATACACAAAAACTAGTAAAAATAGAGAAACTAGTTAGCTTATATGAAGATATTTTAGAAGATAAAGATTTGGATGTTTTTGTTTTAATCATTAAAGATGCTGTTAATGAAATAATGAATCGCAGTAAATTGATATTTGAAAAAGAAGATGTTGAAAGATTAAAGATAATTTATGATGGTATAACAATGGATAAATGATAGGTCTTCATTAAAAAGACCTATTTTCTTTTAAAAGATATAGTATAACCAAAAGTGACTGATATACTGACTTTTTATATAGAAATAAATTTGGTTTTAATGTATACTTATAGCATCAGTTATTGGAGATTTATATGGATTGTAGAAAAGATATAGAATTTAGAAAACCAAACTTTAATGATATTAATGAAATAGAATCATTCAAACAAGAATTTATTGATACTAATGATAGTATGGATGGTACTGGTAAGTTAAGCAATCTTAGTGCTGAAGAATGGCTACGATTAAATCAGAAGATGGAGCATGAAAGTACTTCTGAACTTGTTAGAAATTTACAGTATGGACTATTTCGTGGTAAGAGATTACTTGGATTAATTGATATTAGATTAGAATTAAGAGGATATTTAGTTGAGTTTGGCGGACATATTGGTTATTGTGTTAGGCCTCTTGAACGAAGAAAAGGTTATGGAAAACTTATGCTTCAAAAAGCTTTAGAAGTGTGTAAAGAGATCAATTTAAATAAAGTATTAATAACTTGCTTAGAAGATAATATTGCAAGTGCTAAAATAATTGAAGCATGTGGCGGAGTGCATGAAAAAACTGTTTTTGATGGAAAAAATTATCAAAAAAGGTTAAAACGCTACTGGATTGACTTGGATAAATAAATTTAATTTTAAGGAGGATAAAAATGAATTGGGTTCAAATTACTATGATAATAATTTCCGGAGCAATTTTACTAAGTTTACTAATTGCTTTAATTAAAGGGATTTATTTATCCAAAAAAAGATTTATATGTTCTGAATGTAATCAGGAGTTTTATCCTAAATGGTATCAAGTTATGTTTGAAATGCATTATTTTGAATATTTTAGAATTAAATGTCCACACTGCGGGAAGAAGAAATTTCATAGATGTATAGATGAATAATATGGAAATAGAGAGTTAGGTAAATCCTAACTCTTTTTTAATGCCTTTTTAAGGAAAATGTGATAAACTATTATATATAATAAGGAAGGTTTAAGATGAAGTATTTTGTAACTGGAGCTACGGGTTTTCTAGGTAACAATATTGTAAGAGAATTACTAAAAGAAAAAGATGCTGAGGTAATTGCGCTTGCAAGAAATAAAAATGATATCTCATTACAAGGATTAGATATTACGATAGTTCAAGGCGATATTACCGATGTAGAGTTAATGGATAGGATTGTGGAAGAGGGAATGGTTATTATCCATGTAGCTGGGATTGTTGCCTTAGATAATAAAAACTATGATCGTGTTATGAGAGTAAACTTTGAGGCTACTAAAGACTTAGTTGACATTGCGATTAAAAATAAAGCAGGTAGGTTTGTTTATGTAAGTAGTGTTGAAGCTCTTTATAAAGAAAAAAATTCTATAAGTAAAGAACCAGAAGCATTTTATCCTGATAAAATTAAGATGGTTTATGGTAAAAGTAAAGCTTTAGCATCTAGTTATGTTTATGAGAAAATCAAAAATAAAGAATTAAATGGTATTATTCTTTATCCATCTGCTGTATTTGGGCCAAGGGATTATAAAGATACTAATCATATTACAGCTATTTTTAAAAAAGCAATTGATGGTAAACTTTTAGGGATAGTAAAAGGAAGCTATAACTTTATTTATATCGATGACCTATCTAGATTAGTTGTAATGGCATGTAAGGAAGAGCATAAGGGAACTTATCTTGCAACTGGCGAAGAAGTAAGTATTGATCGTTTAATGACAAGTACATTTAAGGTTTTAGATAAAAAGAAACCACGTAAATATCCTTTGTGGCTAATTAGTATTGGATGTATTTTTATAACTTTACATGCTAAGGCTACAGGGAGACCTCAGCTTTATACACTAGATAATATTAGGTATTTGAATTTAGGATATAAATATGATAATAGTAAGATGCTTAGGGATTTTAAGATTGAGTTAACTGATTTTGATGAGGCAATGGAAGAGACTGTAAAATGGTATCTTGCTTGCAAAAACGATGAAAATAAATTATAATAGAAAATAGGAGGTAAGAAGAATATGAAAAAATATGTATGTGTTGTATGTGGATATGAATATGATCCAAAATTAGGTGATGAGAGCCAAGGTGTAAAACCAGGAACTGCTTTTGAAGATTTACCTGAAGATTGGGTTTGCCCACTATGCGGAGTTGGTAAAGATCAATTTGAGGAAGCATAAAAATGAAGGCTTTAAAAATTAAAGACAATGTTTATTGGGTAGGGGCAGTTGATTGGGTGATGAGAGATAGTCACGGCTATACAACTGAAGAAGGCAGTACTTATAATGCCTATTTAATTATTGAGGACAAGGGTATTATATAATGGAAAAAAGAATAAGAAATTTAATTTACAAAATATTAGACGAAAGAAAAGATTTATTAATAATCCCCCTAAAACAAAGAGCAAAATTTGAAGGGTGGCTAAAGTTTGAATTAGCACATGCACTTGTTTTAGATGGAATGGAAAATGTGGTAGTTGAAGCAAAAAATGATAATAGCTCCAAAAGAGCTGATATTATGTTCAGACTAGGTGAAAAATCATATAAAATAGAATTAAAAACGCCTAATACAAATTGGAGAGTAGATGGTATAGAAAATGAGCATAGACCCATAACAAAAAATATTAATTCAATAATACATGATACTTATAAATTGAATACTGGAGATTCTAGTATAGGTATTATTGCATTTGTATTATTTCCGCTTTCATCAAATGATGAAGATTGGAAGTTCTATATTAAACGAATTTCTGATAAAACACAATTAAACATAAATGATAAACATTGTGAGACAATAAAGATCCTCAAGGATAGTCAAAAAGATAATATGTTAATATGTGTTTATAAAACAAAAATGAAAAAATATGTATGTGTTGTATGTGGATATGAATATGATCCAAAATTAGGTGATGAGAGCCAAGGTGTAAAACCAGGAACTGCTTTTGAAGATTTACCTGAAGATTGGGTTTGCCCACTATGCGGAGTTGGTAAAGATCAATTTGAGGAAGCATAAAAATGAAGGCTTTAAAAATTAAAGACAATGTTTATTGGGTAGGGGCAGTTGATTGGGTGATGAGAGATAGTCACGGCTATACAACTGAAGAAGGCAGTACTTATAATGCCTATTTAATTATTGATGAGAAAGTTGTTTTGATTGATACTGTCAAGGAATCCTTTAAAGAAGAGATGATTGCTAGGATTTCATCAGTTATCGATCCAAAGAAAATTGATATTATTATATCTAATCATGGGGAATTAGATCATAGCGGAGCTTTAGCGGAAGTATTAAAATATGCACCTAATGCTTTGATTTATTCATCATTTCCAACTGGTCCAAAAGTATTAGAGAGTTTGTTTAATGAAGTTAAACTAAATATTAAAGGTGTTAAAACTAATGATACTTTAAATATTGGTAAAAGGACTTTAAAGTTTGTCCAAGTTCCTTTAGTACACTGGCCAGATAGTATGGTTACATATTCTGAATATGATAAGATTTTATTTAGTAATGATGCTTTTGGACAACATTTTGCTACATCAAAACTTTTTGATTATGAAAATGATTTAGAAGTTTTAATGCATCACTGTAAAAAGTATTATGCAAATATCGTAATGCCTTATTCAAAACAAGCAAATAGGGCATATGAGGCAGTAAAAGATTTAAAGATGGATATGATAGCTACATCTCATGGTGTTATTTGGACTAAACATATTCATGATATTTTAAATCTATATAAAGACCTAACTACATCTAAAGCTAAAAAAGAAGCAGTTATTATTTATGAGACGATGTATGGTAGTACAGAAGCAATTGGTAAAGCAATTTATGAAGCTTTTGTAAATAAAGGAATACCTGTAAGAATGTATGATGTAAACAATTCTGATTTTTCTTTACTAATTACTTATGTAATGGAAGCAGAATATCTTGCAATTGGTGCACCTACATTTAACTCTACTATTTTAAGTAAAATGGCAGGTTTCTTAAGTTACTTAAAAGGTTTAAAACCAGTAAATAAAAAGTATATTGCTTTTGGTAGTTATGGTTGGGGTGGAGAAGGAGTTAAAGAAATCGAAGGTATTTTAGAAAGTATCGGACACGAAAAACTTTCATCATTCCGTGAGTTTCATAAGCCAACAAAAGCAAGACTTTTAGAGATTACTAAAGAAGTAGAAGAACTTCTTTAAATACTAAACAGATTCATTAATGAATCTGTTTTTTTATTTTATAGACTAAAAGAAATAGATATGATAAAATAGATTTGTATCGGAGGTATTTATGAAAAATATTAGCGATGAACAAAAAATTTATGAATTGTCTTTAATTTGGAAAGAAGCAGAATATAATTTTGCTTTTTGGAATAAAATTAATGATAAAGTTAACTGGGATGAAGAATATAAACAAGCATTAAAAAGAGTTTTAAAAACTAAAAATTTATATGAGTATTATATGGAACTTTCAAGATTCATTTCTAAATTGAAAGATGGTCATACTTTTATTTACTTTCCAAAAGAAGTACAAAAAGATCCACAATATTTTTCTTATTTACCAATTAGTACAGATTTTATTGAAGGAAAAATAGTTATTGATTGTGTTGATGATAGTGTTAAAGATTTAGTAAAACCTTTCAGCATTATTAAAAAATTTTCTGGTATTCCGATAAAAGAATATATTGAGAATAACATCTTTCCTTATATTTGGCACGAAAAACCGGAGAGTAATTATTGGGAAATAAATAACCACTTATTAAGAGGCGCACTTAATTCTAAAGTAGAATTAGAACTAGAATATGAAGGAAAAATTGAAACAGTTGTCTTAGAAAGAACTAAAAATAAACAAGTATATAGTAAAAATAGAAATGTTTCTATTGAAGGTGAGTTAAAAGAATTTAAATCTTTCAAATTAAATATTACTAAAGATGGAATAATGATTATTACAATTGATACATTTATGAATAACGAATTTCCAAAAGAGTTATATGATAATTTTGAACTTCTTAAAAAAGCTAAAGGAATTATTATTAATATTTCTCAAAACAGTGGGGGTAATGGTTATTATAGTGGAGCTTTAGCGGCTTTATTTATTGGGAAAGAATTTGAAATAGATTATAGTAAAACTCAAGTTCATATTGCTAGTTATAAAGCTTGGAGTAAGAATACGGTTTTTTCAAAAACATATGAAGAATATATGGAAATTGTAGAGAATAAAGAATATTTTGAGAAACTTTGGAAAATTCCTAAACATGAATACTATAAAGAAGATAGAAACAAATTAAGTTATGATATACCTGGGTTATTAAAAGTTCCAGTAATGATAGTAATAAGTGCAGTTACTGCATCTGCTGCTGAAGATTTTTTAATTATGATGAGAGGACATACTAATGCTGCTATAGTAGGAACCCCTAGTTATGGTTCAACAGGACAGCCTCTAAACATTTATTTAGAAAGTGGCGGTAGGTTAGGAATTTGTACAAGACAGTGTTTGATGTTAGACGGTACTGACTTCACTAATAAAGGAATTATACCTGATGTTTATATAGAAGAAACAATTGAGTCAGTAAAAGCAAATAGAAGTTTAGCTTTAGAAAAAGCATTAGAGTTATTAAGAGAAAAGCTAAAATAAACAGACATTTATAAATGTCTGTTTTTTAATGGTAAAAAGATTGTAAATATGATAAAATATAATATAAGGTAAAAGACATGAGTATACTAGAGGTTAGAGATTTAAACTTCTCCTATGGAGATCAAGCATTATATAATAACTTAAATTTGAAAGTAGAAATGGGAGAACATATTGGTTTTTTAGGAGCTAATGGTACTGGTAAATCTACTCTTTTAAAATTGCTTGCACATAAATTAATTCCCTATTCAGGAGAAATTATTTGGCAAGATCATGTTACTTTTAGCTATTTAGATCAGTTTTTGGAAGTTGACAGTGATATAACAGTTTTAGAATATTTAAACGAAGTTTATAAAGATTTGTTTTTAAGAGAAGAAAAGTTAAATCAAATTTATCATGATATTAGTTTAGGAATAGATTTAGAGAAAAATTCGAGACAAGCTGATTTTATCCAGGAAGAATTGCTTCAAAAAGGATTCTATAAGATTAATGAGAAAATCGATAATATTCTTTTAGGTTTAGGTGTGCAAATCCCTTTAGATTTTCCTTTGAAGAAATTATCTGGAGGAATGAGGGCTAAAGTTTTCTTAGCTAAAATGCTTTTAGAAGAAAGAGATGTATTGTTATTAGATGAACCAACTAACTTTTTAGATCAAGTTCATATTGAATGGTTAGTTAAGTTTTTAAATAGTTACCCTAAAGCTTATATTGTAATTAGTCATAACTTTCAGTTTTTAAATGATGTAAGTAATTATATTATTGAACTAGAAAATAGAGTAATGACTAAATATAAAGGAAACTTCTTAGATTATTTAAATTTAAAAACTATGAGAAGTAAAGAGTATGAAAAAGCTTATTTAAAACAACAAGAGAAAATCAAAAAACAAGAAGAATTTATTAAGAAAAATATTGTTCGTGCTACAACTACTAAAAGAGCGCAAAGTAGAAGAAAACAATTAGAAAAAATGGAAAGGTTAGAAAAACCTGTTGTTTATAAAGATTTAAATTTTAAATTTAAGTTTACAAGAACATTTAATATGAATGCTTTGGAAGTAAAAAACTTAAGTATAGGTTATGACCATCCTATTTTAAAAGATATTAATATGAAGCTTGCTTTTGGGGATAGAATTGCAATTTTAGGGAAAAATGGAATTGGGAAAACAACATTTTTGAAAACAATTTTGGATATTATTCCAAAAGTAAGTGGGTCGTATGATGTTAACCCGTTAAATAAAGTTTCTTATTTTGCTCAAGTAGAAGAGCCGAAAGATATCAATGCAATTGATTATATTAGGCTAGATTATCCTTTAATGGATAATGAACAAATTAGAAGTCTACTTGCTAGATTTGGGATTACTGGCGAGCTAGTTTTTAGGTCAATGAAAGAGTTATCGGGCGGTGAGGGTGCAAGAGTAAGACTAGCTAAACTTACTTTAGAAGAATCAAACTTTTTGATTTTGGATGAGCCGACTAACCATTTAGATAAGATTATGAAAAAGGCATTGTTTGATGCTTTAGCAGAGTATCCTGGAACATTGATTATCGTTTCTCACGAACTAGAGTTTATAAATAAATTAAAATTAAAACAAATTAAGTTTCAATAAGGAGTAAATATGAAAAGAATTAAAAGATTAAGTTTATTATTACTAATATTAGTATTTGGGTTTATTTTAGGTGGATGTACTTGTAAACCAGATAATGGAAATGGGGGTAATGGGACAACACCAGTGGGCTCAGTTACTTTAGACTTTTATAGTTTAAATGATTTTCATGGGGCTATGTTTAATGATGGTAAAGGTGCTCCAGGGTTTGCAGCTATTTCTCATTATTTAAAAAGTTTAAATCAAGAAAAATCTATTATTCTATCAGCTGGTGATATGTTTCAAGGAACAGCTTTAAGTAGTATGACAAGAGGTAGGGTTGTTGTTGAGGCGATGAATGAGGCAGGTTTTGTAGCTATGGCTTTAGGAAATCATGAATTCGACTGGGGTGAAGAACATATAGCTCGTTATGTAGATGGGGAACAAGAAAACGGAGAAGCAGATTTTGCATTTCTTGGTGCTAATATTAAAGACTTAAGAACTGGAGAGCTTGCAAGTTTTGTAAAGCCGTATCATATTGTAGAGAAATCAGGGGTAAAGATTGGAATTATTGGTTTAATTGGTTTAGGATTAGAATCTGATATTTCGCGAAATTTTGTAGAGAACTTTCAGTTTACTTCTGAGTTAGAAGCAATTAAATTGTATGCACCAATATTAAGAGGAGAGCATGAATGTGAGATTGTAGTAGTTTCTGTTCACAATGATACTAGTCCAATTAATGAAGCAATTGCTAATTTAAGTGGAAATCAAAGAGTTGATTTAGTCTTTAATGGTCATACGCATTATTATTATGCGGCTGAGCAAAGAAGAAGTAATGATGTTCCACTAGCAATTGTTCAATCAGGATCTAGTGGTAGGTATGTTGGGAAGATTCAAGTTGTTTATGATAGGGATAATAAGAAGGTTACTGATATAAGTGCAGAGAATATCAAAACAGCTACTTTTTCTAAAGAAGATCAAAAGATTTTAGATTTGTATCAAAACTATCAAGATGTAATCGATATATCAGAAGAAGTGTTAGGCCAAGCAAAAGTAGATATTTACCGTGAAGAAGCTACTACTTGGGCAGTTAATGTCTTACAAAAAACTGCTGACACTGATTTTGCGATAATCAATACAGGTGGTATTAGAAGAGATGCTTTTCCAATTAGAGCTAATACTGATGTGCTTTATGATAATATCTTTAGGATCATGCCGTTTGAAAATACGATTATTAAGACGAATTTAACTGGAAGCCAAATTAAAGGACTTAGAGGATCTAATCCAATGGCTATTAGAGATGGTTTAAATTATGATAATTTAGTAGATGATGAACTATATACAATAGCTACAATAGACTATTTGTTTTATAAAGATTATCGCTTAGAAAGTGGTGCAAATCCTGATTTTACTGGGGATTTATTTAGAGATTATTTAGTAGCCGCTGTAAAGCAAAGTGTTTTAGAAAACGGTTATTGGATATTATAATATTTTAAAAATAAAAGGAGGTTAGCGATGGGATATACAAAATTAAATATCTATAACATCAGTGATTTACATGGTGTTATTTTAGAATCAAGAAGATCAGCTGGCCTTCTAAGAACGGCTAGTTATTTAAGAGAAGAAATTCAAAAAAATCCTAATTCAATTATTATTGCAGGTGGGGATATTTATTCGGGAACTTATTTTTCTAAATTAACACAAGGTAAAGTAATTAATTTAATTTTCAATTCTTTAAATCTTACTTGTTTAGGTTTAGGGAATCATGAACTTGCTTTAGCTGATAAACTTAAAACTTTAGAAAAAGAAGCTTCATTTCCTTTTGTTTTAGCAAATGTATATAATAAGGATAACGAGTTAATGTTTGCTCCTTATACAGTTAAAGAAATAGGGAATTTAAAAGTAGGAATTATTGCTACTTTAGGTGAAAAACAGAAAGATGATCTTACAAGTGAAATAGCTAGCCAAATTGTAGTTACTGATGAGTTAGAGACAATTAGAGAATATAGTTATCGTTTAAGAAGAAAAGAAAAATGTGATTTAGTTATTGTTTCATCTCATAGTAGTGATGATAGTTTGAAGCAACAACTTTGTTATTTTAATAATAAAGAAAAAGTTGATGTTTTAATAACTTCTCATACTCATGAAGTATTTGCTTATACCTTTACAAAAAATAAGCATAAATTAATTAATTTATCTTCAGGTGGTTATGGAGAATATTTAGGAGTAATTGAGCTTGTTTTAAAAAGAAGGAAAATTGTTGATAGCAAGGTAAATAATCTTAATACTTTAGGACTTCCTTATAATATATATCATCAATATCAAGAGATAATCTCAGATTATATGAGAACTAATAAAGATTTATGGAAGGTTGTTGGGAAAGTTAAAAACAATTATTTTAAAGAAGAGTTTTTAAGACAAGTTACTAATTATATATTGAATAAAGAAGAAGCTGATTTTGTTTTATTAAACTATGGTTCAATTAGAAGTATAGCTTTTCCTTTAATTGAAGGTAGTGAAATTACTGAATCTGATTTGTATGAAATTAATCCTTTTTCTAACTATTTATATAAGATAGAAATAGATCGTAATACTTTAAATAATTATTTGAATCAATACTATTCTGTGACTTATTTGCATTCTAAGGATATTTTAAGGAAAGAAAAGTATAATGTTGTCATAAATGATTTTCTTAAAGATAAATATTTTGCTTTTTCTTTAAAAGAAAAGAAATTAGTTAAAGTAACTGATTATATAAAAGAGATGTTAGCAAAGGAATTACTATGAGATTAGAAAACTTTTATATATTAATTGGTGAAACTATTGAATATTGTCAGCGCATTGAGTATGATCTGAAAATGATTTATGCTTATATGGAAGATGGGAGTTTTAGCGACAATTTAAAGAAGGTAGAAGTTTTACCTTTAGGAGAAATTATTTATTTGATTAGAGAGAGAGATAAGGAACAAAAACTTTTTAAAAAGGCAGATTATGATATTTTATTCACAATTACCAAAAGAAGAAATCATATTGTGCACCAATGTTTTAAAAATTACAATTATGCTTTAACTCAAGAAGAGCAGGAGAGAAAATTTGAGATAGAGTATAAGAATTTAGAAGCTTTTCATGGAAGGCTAACTACTTTATGGAAAGCTATTGAAAATGTTAGGTATAACTTTTTAAGCAAAAAACTTTGATATTCCTCTAATTAAAGTTATAATTAAACTAGGCAAAGGAAGTAAAAAAATGAGGAAAATTAAATTAATTGTAGATAGTGCAAGTGATTTAGGTAAAGAGTATTATGAGAGATTAAATATTGATGTTGTTCCGATTTATGTAATTTTAGGTGAAACTACTTATCAAGATTATTATGAAATCAATACAGAGCAAATTTATGCTTTTACTGAAGAGACTGGCATTTATCCTAAAACTGCTGCAGCATCGCCTGCTTTAGTTTATGATGTTTTTAAGAAGTATTATGACGAAGGATATGATATCCTTTATATTGGCATTGGTAGTAAAATTTCTGCAACGTTTTCTGTAGCTCAATCAGCTGCTAAAGAAATTGATCCAAAGGGAGAAAGATTTTTCTTAGTTGATAGTGGTAACGTTTCGGTAGGAATTGGTATTTTAGTTTTAAAAGCTCAAAAACTAAAAGAAAAAGGTTTAAGTGCTAAAGAAATTCAAACACAAATTCAAGAGATGGCTAATAAGGTAAATACTCAATTCGTAATTAACACTTTAGAGTATTTACAAAAAGGTGGTAGATGTTCTGCTCTTGTAAGATATGCAGCAGCAACATTGAGATTAAAACCGATTATTAAAATTATTGATGGTGCTTTGGAAGTTATAAAAAAACCAATCGGTTATAAAAGAGCATTAAAAGCTATGCTTTTAGATAGTGAGAATGATTTTGAACGAGTAGATCCAGATATTGCTTATGTAGCATATTCAACTCCTAGTCGTCATGTAGATTCTGTAGTAAAAAAACTAAAGAAAATAGGTTTTAAGAAAGTACTAACAGCTACTACTGGAGCGACAATTAGCACGCATTGCGGCCCAGAAACAATTGGTATAGTATATATCTACAAATAAAAGTTGTGCTTTAAACACAACTTTTTATTCTTAGATTAAATATATAAGTAAAAGTTTTTAAACAAAAGACTTTAATATTTTTGTGATTTTTGTTATAATACAATATGTAGCGAAAGAAAAGGGGGAGAAAATTGAGAAAAATAAAAATAATTATTGATAGTACTAGTGATCTAGGAAAAGAAGTTTATGAAAAACATGATATAGAAATTGTTCCTATCTATGTAATTTTAGGGGACAACACATATAAAGATTATTATGAAATGGATACTACAAAAATGTTTGCTTATACTGAAGAGACAGGTATTTATCCAAAAACGGCTGCAGCATCGCCTTTATGGATTTATAAAGTATTCAAGAAATATTACGATGAAGGATATGATATTATTTATACGGGGATTAGTAGTAAATTGTCAAGCACCTATTCTACTGCTTTAACAGCTGCAAGAGAAATTGATCCTAATGAAGAAAGAATTTTCTTATTTGATAGCGAAAATTTATCAACTGGAGTTGGACTTTTAGTTTTAAAGATTATTAAGTATCGTGACCAAGGCTTAAGTGCTAAGGAAATAAGAGACAAAGTTAAAGAATTAGTTCCTAATGTTAAGACACAGTTCACTTTAAATACTTTAGAGTATATGCAAAAAGGGGGAAGATGTTCTGCTGTTGTAAGATATGCAGTTGCTGCGTTTAGATTTAAACCTGTTATTAAAGTTAATGATGGTCTTTTAGAAGTTGCTAGAAAACCAATTGGTTTTAAAAGATCAATTAACTCAATGTTATTAGATGCTGAGAATGCTTTTCCTACAGCTGACCAAGATGCCATCTTTGTAACTTATTCTTCATATGGTGATTGGGTAGATTACTTAGTAGCAGAGCTTAAGAAAATTGGTTATAAGAATGTTTATACTACACTTGCAGGGGCAACAATTTGTACTCACTGTGGTCCTCAATGTGTTGGTATTTTATATATTGATAATTAATAGTTGTGTTTAATACACAACTATTTTTATTTTTTTTCTTAAAACAGTGGAAATTAAAAGCGTTTTATAGTATAATATTAAAAGTGAAATAACTATAAGGAGGAAATATATGAAGCAATACAAAAGTGATCACATTCAAAATATTGCAATCTTAGGACACTTAAACTCAGGAAAAACTTCATTAACTGAGGCTATGCTGTTTGAAGCAAAAGCTATTTCTAAAAAAGGTAGTGTTGATAAGAAAAATACAGTAAGTGATTATCTTTTAGAAGAACAAACGCGACAAACATCTTTAATCTCAAGTTTGTTGCCATTAGAGTGGAAAGACTATAAAATTAACTTTCTTGACACTCCAGGTTCTGAAGAATTTATCGGAGATTTAGAAAATGTATTATCGGTTGTAGAGGGAGCTATTTTACTAGTAGATGCATCAAGTGGTGTTGAAGTAGGAACTGAAGCATGTTGGAGTGAGTTAAGAAAGAGAAATATCCCAACATTAATTATCCTTACAAAGATGGATAAGGAAAATATTAAGTTTGAAGAAGTCCTAGCAGAAATTAAAGGACAACTTTCTGATAATGCAATTCCATTTAGTTTACCTTTAGGTAAAAGTGCTAACTTTGATGGTTACATTAATGTAATTGCAAAAAAAGCAAGAATTTTTAAAGATGGAAAATACCACGATGATGTAGCTTATGATGATAAAAAAGATCGTGTAGAAGAATTATATGAACAACTTTTAGAGAAAGTTGCGGAAAGTAGTGAAGAGTTATTAGAGAAATATTTCTCTGGTGAAGAATTAACTCCAGATGATGTTCGTAAAGGATTACTTTCTGGAACTAAAAAGGGAGATGTTTTCCCAGTAGGTGTTATTAGTGTTGAAAATCATGTAGGTATTAGTACATTACTTGATATGGTTGTTAAGTATTTACCATCTGCAGGGGGAAGAGAATATAAAGCTTTTGACCAAGATGGAAAAGAAATAGTAAGAAAATCATTAGAGTCAGAACCATTTAGTGCTCAAATTTTCAAAACGACAGTAGACCCATTTGCAGGTACGATTTCATTTATGAAAGTTAAGAGCGGAGTTTTAAAAGAAAACTCTGAAGTTAAAGTTGCTAACTTAAATGAAGATATTAAAATTTCTAACATCTTTTCAATGAGAGGTAATGCCCAAATTTCTGTAAGTGAAGCTCCAGCTGGAGATATCGTATGTGTTGCAAAAGTAGATGAGTTAAGAAACTCAATGACTTTATGCGATAAAAGAGTATTTACTAAATATCCAGCAGTTGAACATCCTACACCAATTCTATATATGGCAATTCAACCTAAGAATCGTCAAGATGAAGATAAACTATCATCATCTTTAAATAAATTAAAGTTAGAAGATGAAACATTTGAAACTGTAAGAAATCCTGAAACTGCACAATTGTTAATTGGTGGTCAAGGAACTACTCATATTGGTTATATTTTAGAGCGTATGAAAAATACTTACAAAGTAGAAGTAGATACATATGACCAAAAAGTAGTTTATCGTGAAACAATTAGATCTAAAGGCGAAGCACAAGGTAGACATAAAAAACAATCAGGTGGAGCAGGACAATTTGGTGATGTATTCATTCGTTTTGAACCAACTGAAGAAGAATTTGTGTTCGCTGAAGAAATCTTTGGTGGAGCTGTTCCAAAGAACTACTTCCCAGCTGTAGAAAAAGGTTTAAGAGAAACATTTGAAAAAGGTCCTTTAGCAGGATTTCCTGTTGTAGGTGTTAAATGTACTTTATATGATGGTTCTTATCACCCAGTTGATTCAAATGAAATTTCATTTAGACTTGCTGCTAACTTAGCTTGGAGAAATGCTTTTCCTAATTTAAGACCGACTATTTTAGAGCCTATTTATCGTGTAGACGTAACAGTTAAAGATGATTATGTAGGTGATATTATGGGAGATATTACTAAAAGAAGAGGAAGAGTATTAGGCTTAGAACAAAAAGAAGGTTTCCAAGTGATTATGGCTGAAGTACCAGAAGCAGAAATTACAAAATATGCAATTGACTTAAAAGCTATGACTCAAGGTAGTGGACGTTTTGCTCGTACATTCTTAAGATACGAAGCAGTACCTGAAAACTTAATTGATGGTATCGTAAAAGAATATAAAGCACAATAATAAAAAGGCTATCTATTAAGATAGCCTTATTTAATAGGAGTAATTTATGAAGTTAGAATATATCGTAAGTGAAGATGGGATAATTGTAAAGGATTATTTAGAAAGGCAAAATATTTCTAAAAGATTAGCTAAGAAAATTAAACTATATGGCAAAACCTATGTCAATAAAATTGAAGTTTTTAATTACTTTTTGTTATCAAAAGGAGACCATTTAGTTATTGAGTTTGAAGATCAAGATACTAGTATTTATCCTCCAGTAAACGAAGAGTTAGATATAATTTATGAAGATGAGTGTTTTATGATAGTTGATAAACCAGAAAACTTAGCCAGTTTACCTACGAAATCACATTTTCAAGATAGTCTTGCAAGTAGAATAAAATATTATTATCGAACAAAGAATATTAATGCGAAAGTTCATTTAGTGAATAGATTAGATTATGCAACATCGGGATTAGTGGTTGTAGCTAAAGATACTTATATAAAATCAAGATTTAAAAATTTGAATATTGAAAGAAAATATTTAGCTATTTTAGATAATGATTTAGAAGATGAAGGCATTATTAATCTTCCAATTTCTAAAAAAGAAAATAGTCTTTTAAGAGAAGTAAATAAAAAAGGAAAAGAAGCTATTACTATATATAAGGTAATCGATAAAATAAGAAAACTATATGAGTTTACTTTAGTTACAGGAAGGACTCATCAAATTAGAATTCACACTGGTTTTTATAATGCTCCGATTAAAGGGGATAAATTATATGGCAAAGCAAGTAATCGGTTATATTTAACATGCTATTATTTGCAATTCAAACATCCAATTTCAGATAAAAAAATGGAATTTGTTTCTTATCCAAAATGGTATTAATTATTTTAAAAAAGAATTGATTAAAAAATTAGATTGTGTTATAATTATATTATAAAAGAAGTGGAGGAAAAAATGAAAAAATTTGGAAAAATATTGATAGCTTTTATTTTAGTGCTTAGTTTAGGTTTTCTAGTTGGTTGTAGTTGCGAAGATACAAAACTAGAAGGTATCGAAGTGACACCAGCATCATTAATATTAGGTGCAGATGACATTCAACAATTAGAAGTTAAACCTGTTCCTGATGGAGCAGCATTGCCAGCTGTAAGTTATACATCTTCAGATAATACTGTTGCAAGTGTAGGAAAAGATGGTAAAGTTATGGGAATCAAAGCAGGTACAGCAGAAATTACTGTTAAAGCAGGAGATTTTGAAAAGAAGGTTGCGGTTACAGTTAATCCAATCTTAGCATCTGATCTTACAGTGCCAGCTACATTAGAAGTAAAAGTGGGAGCTACAGTAACTATTAATTATACAATAAGTCCAGCAAACGTTACGAATAAAGTTCCTACATTCGCAACAAGCGATGCAAGCATTGCAACTGTAGATGCTGAAGGTGTAGTAACAGGTGTTGCCGCAGGTCCAGCTACAATTACAGTAAAAGCTGATTCTATTGAAAAAGAAGTAGTTGTTATGGTTATTCCAGCTATTGCATTAGAATCAATCACTTTAAAACAAGAAGATCAAAATTTAAATTTAGGTCAAACATTACAATTATCTTGCACATTAGTACCTGAAGATACGGGACTAACTGTTAGTTATGCTTCAAGTGATGAAACTGTTGCAACTGTATCATCAAGTGGTTTAGTAACTGCTGTTGCCGTAGGTACAGCAACTATTACTGCAAGTGCTGGTGGCAAATCAGATACAATTGAAATTACTGTTGTTGATGACGCAGACTTAACTTTAGATAACTTACAAGCTAAGTTAAATAATGCAATTGCAGCTTATAATAATTCATTAAATGGTTCTGTTAAATTGTCTGTAGTTACTCCTGAGACAACTGTAGTTACTGAGTTTGCTTATGCTTATACAGAAGATTCAATTAGTGAATTAATGTACAAACAAGTAGGTGCTACTTCAATTGAAGTTTATGTAAAGAATGGTAAAATTTATACTAACGAAAACGGAAGTAAGAGTAGTGAAGCTTTAACTGCTGCTAATGCTGCTGTATTAAAAGATCAATATGGTATTAATAAATTAGTTGCGGAAGCCTTAAAGTTTAGAAATGAATTTGCATTCTATAATAGTTTAACTTTAGAAGGCGAAGCAGAAGGTGTTTATACATTTAATTTAGATTTAGGAACTTATAGTGGTTCTACATTCAACCCAGCAGGTAAAGAATCAATCAAATTACTTGTAACTTATGGAACTAAAATTACAAAAGTTGAAGTTCAAATTACAAATACTGATTTAACTGTTAGCACAGTTACACTTGAATTACTAGGTCTAGAAAAACCAACAATTACTTTCCCAGCAGATTTAATTCTTTGGTAAAATAATATATTAATTTATAATAGTAAAAGGCTATTTTAAAAATAGCCTTTTATTTAAGAGGAGATTTTATGAAAAAATTAGCGATTATTATATCTTCGTTGTTTCTAGTTTTTGTTTTATCTTATAGCGTTAAAGCAATTGAAAAAGCAAAAGAACAAACGATAACGATTAATACTAATGATAATAGTTTGTATTATTTAGATATTGTTTTTGAAGAACAAGATAAAACAGGAGAGTTTACTCCAAATATTGCAAACACATCTACTTTAGATCAAGCAAAGATTGCCAAGATTCTTGCTTTTGAAGATAGTTCGAACCCTAATCTTAAAAGTTCATATTTAAAGGGTAGTTATCATAAACTAGAAGGAAGTTTGGTTCCTGTAAGTGGAAAACATGCATTTATTTATCATGCTTCTGATCAGAGTTATTTTGAAGCAGAACAAAACAAAATTAAAGCTTTTAAGATTGTAGTTGTGAAAGAGGACTTAAGTGTTCAAGTGTCTGATTTGATTGTTGTAGAGACTTATCATACTGCTTTAGATTATAACCTTGATACTAATGAAGTTTCAATTAAAGTAAATAAATTAGAAGCATTACTTTTTGCTTTGGTAGCATCTTTTGTTTCAATTATTTTGCAATTAGTTTTGTTTTTCTTAATGAAGTTTTCGTTTAAAGAGCATAGTGTTAGATTTGGTTTTATTAGTGGAACAATTACAATCGCAGTTTCGATTGCCCTAACATATGCTATTCAAATGGATAGTCGAAGTTTTGCTTATCAAACATTATTTATTTTTTCTGGAGTTGGAATGTTACTTCAAGTAATAATTTATCCAATTGCAATTAAAATGAAAAAAAGTGTTTTGTATGCGATACTCGCGAGTATAATTAATTTGCTAGTTTTATTAATAATGATGCAATTTATTTAAAGGGCTATTAGCCCTTTTTTATTGAAAAAGGGGAGTTTTTTTGATATAATAAGATTACCTTTATAAGGAGAGAGATATGTTTAGAAGATTAAGAGATGGGCTATTTAGTCCTAGTAGTGTTGCAGGCTACTATGGAGATAAATGGTGGATAACTTTAATATTTAGTATAATTTTACTTGCGCTTTATGTTGCAGTACCAATATTTAATGCAACTAGTTATCAATATATACCTAGCGAAACTAAGTCAATTGTTATGAATGAAGCTTATGGCCAAGAGCTAGATTATAAAATTGCAAATGGGGAATTAAAAAATACAGGTAGTGCATCTAGCATTGCTTTTAAAATTGCGGATTTAACTGTTATGATTGATCCAAAACAACAATTTTTATATGATGCAAATACTAAGCCATATGTTTGGTTTGGCAAGAATTTAGTAAGAGTTAAAGGTTTAGGTACTGATATAGAGTTATCTTATAGTGAGCATGAGTTATTAAACAATTTAGATTTTAATAAATTAGCTGAAAAAGATTATGCGACTTGGGATCTTTTGTTTGCATCTTTTGAAAAAGAAGCAAATGAAAAATTCGATGAATTATTACTACTTACAATCCTTTTAGAAATTTCTAAAGCAATTGGTGTCATAGTTATTTTATCATTAGTTCTTGCTGCTTTTTCTAAAATCAACTTGAAAGTTAATTTTGGAAGATTATGGCAACTGACTATTTATATTTTAACGCCACTAATAATAGGCAAGTTATTTGCTTCATTATATGACTGGATTTTTGCTTATTATATAGGTTTATTGATGACGTTTTCTTATAGTAACAGACTTAATTTTACATTATATCATCAAGGAGGTTCGACTGATGAATTACAATCATAAAAAAATTGAAAAGAAATGGCAAAAATATTGGGAAGACAATAAGTCTTTTAAGACGATTACTGATTATAATAAACCTAAATTTTATGCTTTAGATATGTTTCCTTATCCATCTGGAGCAGGGCTTCATGTAGGACACCCTGAAGGATATACGGCTGTAGATATTGTTTCAAGAATGAAACTAATGCAAGGATATAATGTATTACATCCAATGGGCTTTGATGCTTTTGGTTTACCTGCGGAGCAATATGCATTAAAGACAGGTAAGAGTCCAGCTGAATTTACTTATAAGAATATTGAAAATTTTAGAAAACAAATGAAGATGATTGGTTTATCGTATGATTGGGATCGCGAAGTTGTTACTTGTGATCCAGAATATTATAAATGGACCCAATGGATTTTCACTGTTTTATATAAACAAGGTTTAGCTGAGATTCAAAATGTAGAGGTAAATTGGTGCGAAAAACTAGGAACAGTTCTTGCAAATGAAGAAGTATTAAATGTAAACGGTAAGATGGTTAGTGAAATAGGGGGCCATCCAGTAGTAAAAAAACCAATGAGACAATGGGTTTTGAAGATTACAGAATACGCAGAAGAACTATTAAGTGGTTTAGATAACTTAGACTGGCCAGAAAACTTAAAAGAAATGCAAAGAAACTGGATTGGTAAAAGTGAAGGAGCAGAAATTACTTTTAAGATTTCTAAAACAGATGAAGTATTTACTGTTTTTACTACTAGAGCTGATACTTTATTTGGAGCAACTTATTGTGTGTTTGCACCTGAACATCCATTAATTAAAAAACTAGTTCCAAGTAGATATAAGAAACAAGTAGAAGAATATCAAGCTTTAGCTAAAGCTAAATCTGATCTAGAAAGAACAGATTTAAATAAAGATAAAACTGGAGTATTTACTGGGCTATATGCCATTAATCCAGTTAATAATGAAGAAATTCCAATTTGGATTGCTGACTATGTATTAATAAATTATGGAACAGGGGCCATTATGGCAGTTCCTGGTCATGATCAAAGAGACTATGAGTTTGCAAAGAAATTTAAGTTAGATATTATTCCTGTTTTAGATGGAGATATTAGTGAACAGGCTTATGAAGGTGATAGCATACATATTAACTCTGGCTTTTTAGATGGTTTAAATAAAGAAGATGCAATTAGAAGAATGCTTGAATATTTAGAAGCTAAAGGAATTGGTAAAAAGGAAGTTAACTATAAATTAAGAGATTGGATTTTTAGTCGCCAAAGATATTGGGGAGAACCTTTCCCTGTTGTGTTTTTAGAAGATGGAACAATTGAAATTTTAGATGAAAATGAATTACCTTTAGAATTACCAAAACTTAAGAAAATTACACCTTCAAAAACTGGAGAATCACCTTTAGTTAATGCAACTGAATGGTTACATGTAATGACTAAAGATGGCTTAAAAGGTAAAAGGGATACTAATACAATGCCTCAATGGGCAGGGTCTTGTTGGTACTTCTTAGCTTATGCTTTAAAAGAAGAAGGAGGTTATATTCCTCTAAGTAGCGAAAAAGCCAAGAAGATTTTAAATTACTGGTTACCAGTTGATTTATATATTGGTGGTACTGAACACGCAGTTGGTCACTTACTTTATTCTCGCTTTTGGTATAAAGTATTACATGATGTTGGTTTACTGGAAACTGATGAACCATTCTTAAAGTTATTCAATCAAGGGATGATTTTAGGTAGTGATGGTGAGAAAATGAGTAAGTCAAAAGGTAATGTAGTTAACCCAGATGATATTATTGAGGAATTTGGTGCTGATTCTTTAAGGCTATATGAAATGTTTATGGGACCATTAGAGGCAACTAAACCTTGGTCAACACAAAATATTGAAGGACCAAGAAGATTTTTAGAAAGAGTTTATCGTTTATATAAAGAAGTATATAAGCCAGCAAAAGAAAATAAGAATTTAGAAAAGATTTATCACCAAACAGTTAAGAAAGTTACTGAAGATTATGAAAATTTAAGATTTAATACAGCTATTAGTCAAATGATGATTTTTATTAATGAGTGTTATAAAGATCCAAATATTCCAAATGAATATATGGAAGGGTTCTTAAAACTTTTAGCTCCAGTATGTCCTCATATTACTGAAGAGTTAAATGAGACAGTTTTAAAAAGTACCGTTTTACTTACTAATCAAAAATGGCCAACTTATGATGAAGCAAAAACAGTAGAGAATTTAGTAACTTATGTTTTCCAAGTTAATGGTAAGATTAGAGATAAGCTAGAGGTTAATGTTGACACTACTAAAGAAGAAATTGAAAGTTTAGCTTTAGCTTCAGAAAATATTCAAAAGTATATTGATGGTAAACCGATAAAAAGGATTATCGTGGTTTCTGGAAAGTTAGTAAATATCGTAGTATAAAATGTTACCAGAATTTATTAAAGATTTCTTTATTGACAGTTATACTTTACTTGCAATTATTGGAGTTTTATCGTTAATCTTATATGTTATTCTTTATTTAGAAAAGAAACTAAATTATTCAAGAAAGAGAGTAAACAAGCTTTTAGTAATAGGAGCTATTTCTGGAGTGATAACTGTAGTCTTTGCTTTGCTTTTTGATTTGTTAGTTCATTATTTAAAAAGTGGAGAAGTAAGATTTGGTGTTACTTTCTTAGGTGGAGTTATTCCAGGATTGATTTGTTTTACTTTACTTAATTATTACTTTAATAAAGAGGAAAGAGCAAACTTAAAAGAGATTTTAGGAGTCTTAGTTAGGGGAATAATTTTAGGTCACATGTTTGGAAGAATTGGTTGCTTTCTAGCAGGATGTTGTTATGGCGTGCCAACTAATTCAGTATTTGGTGTTATTTATCCCGACATTCCTTATTCACCAAGAGGAGAAATCTTCGCAAAGTATGGTGAAGGAGTAGCTGTTCATCCGACACAAATTTATGAAGCTTTGTTTTTACTTAGTTTGTTTTTGGTTTTACATTTTGTACCGAAATTAAGAGAAAATAGTTTTGTAATTTATTTGTTTAGTTATGGTATATTTAGATTTTTTATCGAGTTTATTAGAGGTGATGATAGAGGAAGTTTAATTCCTTTTCTTAGTCCATCACAAATACTATCATTTATTTTGATAGTTATGGGTGCAGTTGTTTTATTGTACCGATACCGCAAAAAAGGAGTTTAAAATGAAAAAGCATATTTGGTTAGTCTTATTGATTTTAATATTTGCTTTAAGTGGGTGTAATAAAGTTGATTTTACTCTTACTAAAACGACGTATGAATTATACGTAAATGAAAGTATTGATTTAGAATATCAAACAAAGACAAGTAATTTAAAAATAGAAATTAAAATTGAAGATGAGACTATCGCAAGTGCTAATGAAGTTACGATTAAAGGTTTAAGTGCAGGGGAAACTAAAGCTAAAGTTGTTGTAAATGAGAAAGAACAAAAGCAAGAAATTACGATTATAGTTTCTGAAGTACCATATTTAAGAGTTGAACCAGAGTCGAAAAACACAACTAGAGAAGAAGAATTAGCTTTAAATTTAGTAACTAATATTTCAAATCCTGTTTATACTTATACTTCAAGCAATCCTAGCGTTGCTAGTGTAAATAGTCAGGGTGTTATTCATACTCATACTTATGGCAATGCCTTAATTACAGTTCATGAGGCAAATACTAACTTAACTGTAACTTTTGAAGTTTTTGTATCAGAAGCAAAAGTGCTAGTTTTAGAAACTGCTGATTATAATTTGTTAACTGAGTATTTAAATAGCTTTCAAGAAGGAGATATACTGATTTTACAAGGAGAATTAGAATTTACTGAAGAGTTAGAATTTTCTAATCTTACATTTATTTTAAGAGGTAAATTAATAGCTCCTCGCATGACTTTCAATAATGTTAGTCTTGTAGGGGAAAAAGGTAGTCTTGAAAGTGAAGATATTAAAGTATCTGGTAATACTACATTTAAAAATATTCGTTCAACAAGTAATTTGAATATTGATTCAGGATCTATTTTGCTTGAAGATTCTGATTTAGGAAATGTTTATCTTAATAATGGTGGTATTACTTTAATTAATAAAGGTAGTCTAAACCAAATTGACTTTACAAATATTGCTAGTCTAGAAGATGATATTAATATTGTAAATTATGGTACGATTAAGGAAACTAATGATGCTTTAGTTTTGTCTGATTTAATTAATAAAGATAATTTGTTTTTTGATAATAAAGGTGAATACTTTACTTTTAAGGAAAAGAACTATTTAAATAAAGATTTATTAGTTAATGGTAAGAAGAGAACTATTTACCAAGATGGTTATAATTTAGATACTGTTTACCTAAGTGATATTTCTTCTTCAATCCAAGATACTTTAACTGATTTTTGGCTTTTAGAAAGTGCAAGAAAAGTTGTTATTAGTACAAATAACTATGGTTTAAAAGTAAGTGATCTTAATTTAATTAAAGAATCTGTTTTAGAACTTGAAAGTTTAGATTTAAGTGAAGCAACACTAGCAAACAACATGATTGCTAGTAGTCAGTTCGCTGGGTTAAGTTCTTTAAAAGAAATTATATTACCTAATAATTTAAACACGATTTCAAGCAATGCTTTTACTGGAACTGGTATTGAAGCTATTAGAATTCCTGATTCAGTAAAACAAGTTGAAGAAGATGCTTTTGGTAATTATAAAGCAGGTCCTGTGACTTTGTTTGAAGTGCATTTAGATTCTATAGTACCAAAAGGAGAAGAATTTGTTTATGGATTTTCACCACTTACAAGATTCTTTGTTTGTGCACCTCACGTAGATAAATATCAAAGTGAATGGAGTCAGTATTCTGTAACTATTCCCTATTTAGATTATCGTAAAGTTTATTATAATAATTATATTTTTAGAGAAGCTACTAAATATGGAGACTATTATTTGTCACCAATAAACTTTACTGAAATAGAAATAGTTTATTACGCAGGTGCGGTAAAAGAAGATTTAATTCCTAATACTTATGTGTTGGAAAAAGAATACAAGGTTACAAGAATTGGTGAGAATGCTTTTAGAGATACTATTAAAAATGGGCTTGCAATTGAACTTGTAATGCCAAATAATGTTACGGAAATTTGTGATTATGCTTTTTATGGTTTTGGTACTATCTCTAAACTTGATTTAAATAATGTAAAGCGTGTCGGTAAATATGCTTTTCAAAATATTGATTATACTTTTAATACAATTGATGCGCCAAACTTAACTCAACTATTGGATTATGCTTTTGAAGGACTTACTTTAGTTACTACAATTAATTTCCCTAATATTAGCTATATTGGAGAATATGGTATTTCTGGCATGAGGTCTTTAGAAAGAGTTTATGCCCCTAAGTTATTACATTTAAGTAATGGTAGTTTAGTAAATAATGATAGTTTAGTTGAAATAGTTTTAGGGGCTGTTAGGGAATGTGGTTCATTTACGATTACTGCACCGAAGAAAGCAAGAGTTTGGGATTTTACTCATAGCGAAATTGATGAGACAACGGGTTTAATTAGGGTTGTAGAACCTCATTTTGGAACTGCTTGGAATACGAATACTAAAGCTATTGATACAGTTTATTGCAATATGGATGTTGTAGAGTATTTTAAATCTAAACTTCCAAATGCAACTGTAATAGGTAGATAATATGAGTCATTATTATCTTAATGATCCTAATTTAAAAAGTGATAAGAGAATTATTACTTATGAATATTACGGAAAAGAATTAAAGTTTTATAGTGATTTAGGTGTTTTCTCTAAAAATAAAATTGATAGAGGTACTGATATTCTCTTAAATACTTTAGAGTTAGAAGGAAAGAAGATTTTAGATTTAGGCTGTGGGATTGGTGTTATAGGTGTTGCTTTAGCAAGTAGAGATGAAAGGCTAGAAGTTACATCAACTGATGTAAATGAAAGGGCCTTAGCCTTAGCAAAAGAAAACTATGAACTAAATGGTATTAAAAACTATTCTGTATTTAAAAGTGACGGTTATGAAAATATCAAAGATAGTTTTGATTTAATAGTTTTGAATCCACCTATAAGAGCAGGAAAACAAATAGTTGATAAACTAGTTTTGGGTGCGATTAATTACTTGAATCCTAATTGCTATATTTGGATTGTAATTAGGAAGAGTCAAGGAGCGCCATCTTTAGTAACAAGGATGGAAGAAGTGTATCAAGAAGTAGAAATAGTTAAAAAGAAAAAAGACTATTGGATTATAAAAGCAAGATAAAAGAGCTAATTAATTAGCTCTTTTTTATTTAAAAAGATAATATTTTTCTTAATTTGCCCTTGACTTTAATCTTCAAATATATTATAATAATTGTTAGTGTTAATAAAATGGGCATAATGCGCCCAATTAGCTAAATATATGGGTGAGGTGAAAAAGTATTGAGCTACAAAAAAGTCGTTTATGGAAAAGATCGTGTACGTAGAGACTATGCTAGAATTCAAACAAACGTGGAAATGCCTAATTTGATTGAAATTCAAACTAAGTCATTCGAGTGGTTTCTTAACGAAGGCTTGAAAGAGTTGTTTGAAGAGATTAGTCCTGTTACGTCACAAAATGAAAAATTGGAGTTACAATTTGGGGAGTACAGATTTGGAGAGGCCAAAGTTTCTGTACAAGAAGCAAAACGTAATAAAGCCAATTACACAAAGCCTCTAGAAGTTGATTTTTCATTAGTTTTTTATGAAGATGAACCAAATCCGGAAACTGGAGAAAAAGAAGTATCTAGGATCGCAAACCAATCATTATTTTTTGGTGAATTTCCGGTAATGACACCATCAGGAACATTTATTATTAATGGTTCGGAAAGAGTAATTATTACACAAGTTATTCGTTCAGCTGGTGTTTATTTTGCGAAAGAAGTAGAAAAGAAGACGGGAGCTGTTTTGTACTCAGGTCAAATTATCCCAACAAGAGGAGCATGGATTGAGTTTGAAACAGGTAAAAGAGACATTTGGTATGTGAAGTTTGACCGTTCTAATAAACTACCTCTAACAACATTTTTAAGAGCTTTAGGCTTAAACTCAAATAGAGATATTATTAATCTATTTGGGATGAGCGAGCACTTACAAAACACATTTGTGAAAGACACATCATTTGGTAGCGATGATGCGTTACGTGAATTATATGATAAGTTACGTCAAGGTGAAACTGCTACTCCTGATGCTGCAAGAAAGTATATCGCAAGCCGTATTTTTGAAAACAAGCGTTATGATCTTGCTAGTGTAGGACGCTATAAAGTTAATCAAAAACTAGATGTTTTTGAAAGATTAACTGCATTTGGTTTAAATAAAGTTTTATTAGACCAAAATATTTATCGTGAAGTTGATGGTAAAGAAGAATTACTATACGAAAGAGGAACTGAATTAAACAAAGAAATTGTTAGTTTCTTAAAAGAGAACCGCGAATTGATTCGCCGCACTTTTGAATACGAAATTATGTTAGAAGGGGATTCAGTTACTTTAGAAGTATTAGATTTAGAAATTGAAATTGATGGTGAAATGCAAAAGATTCGTGTTTTAGGTAACGATCAAAGCGAAACTAAAAACAGAATCACACTATCAGATATTTTCGCATCTATTAGTTATTTTATGGGTCTAAACATTGGTTTAGGAAAAGTAGATGATATTGATCATTTAGGTAATAGAAGATTACGTCCTATTGGTGAGTTGTTACAAAATCAAGCTCGTCAAGGATTAATGAAGTTAGAAAAATCAATTGTTTCTAAAATGTCTACAGCTAAAGAATTTAAGACTTTAGTTCCTGATGATTTGATTAATGGTAAGACTTTGCTTACAACAATCCAAACTTTCTTTGCAACTGACCAATTATCTCAGTTCATGGATCAAGTTAACCCATTATCTGAACTTACAAACAAGAGAAGAATTTCTGCTTTAGGTTCAGGTGGACTTACAAGAGAAAGAGCAGGTTTTGAGGTAAGAGACGTTCATACATCTCACTATGGTCGTATTTGTCCTATTGAGACACCAGAAGGTCAAAACATTGGTTTAATTAGCTCTCTTGCTACATATTCTAAAGTTGATAAATATGGGTTTATTCAAACACCTTATTTTAAGGTACATCAAATTGGTGATAAGACTTATGTATCAAACGATTATCGTTATTACAAAGCTGATGAAGAAGAAGAATATTACATTACTCAAGCTAATGTAGAGATGCATAAAACTATTTATCAAGAAAAAGATTTAATTAAGATAGATGATAGATATTTTATAAATATTGAAGGTAAAGAAATTGGGGTATTTGAAGCTGAAGAAGCAGGAAAGCCAGAATACTATACTTTAGATATTGTTTCTAAAGAAGTAGTAGCTCGTTATCGTGGTGAAAATATTGAAATTGAAAGAGAAATGATTGAATTAATGGACGTTAGTCCAAAACAAATCGTTTCTGTTTCTGCTGCTTTAATTCCATTCTTAGAGCATGATGATGCAAATCGTGCCTTAATGGGTGCAAACATGCAACGTCAAGCTGTACCTTTATTAAAACCCGAAGCACCAATAGTAGCAACTGGTATTGAAACACAAGCTGCTCATGATGGTGGTAGTGCAATTGTTTCTACTGTAAATGGTACTGTAGAGTATGTAGACTCAAATGTAGTTATTATTCGTGATGAAGATAAAAAGACAGAAACTTATGAGTTATTGAAATTTGAAAGAAGTAATGATGGTACTTGTATTAACCAAAAAGCGATTGTGGAAGTTGGCGAAAAGGTTAAGAAAGGTGATGTTATTGCTGATGGTCTTTCAATGGATCGTGGCGAACTTGCATTGGGACGAAATGTTGTTATTGCTTTTACTACATGGCATGGATATAACTTTGAGGACGCTGTTATTATGAGCGAAAGATTAGTTCAAGATGATGTTTATACATCAATTCATATTTCAGTATATGAAGTTGATGTTCGTAATACTAAGTTAGGTGCAGAGTATGTAACTAGAGATTTAGATAATGAAAAGAAATCTGCTATTGCTAACTTAGATGAAGAAGGTATTGTTCGTATTGGAGCTAAAGTAGGAGCTAAAGATGTTTTAGTTGGTAAAGTATCTCCAAAAGGACAAACTGTTCTATCTCCAGAAGAAAAGTTGTCACAAGCTTTATTCTCAGATCGTTCTAAAGATGTTAAGAATACATCTTTAAGAGTACCTCACGGTGGTGGAGGAATTGTTTTAAAAGTTGAAAGACTTAAAAGATCAGATGGTCATGAGCTTAAAACTGGAGTTAATGAAACAATTAAAGTATATGTAGTTCAAAAGAGAAAGATTGGTATTGGTGATAAGATGTCTGGTAGACACGGAAATAAAGGTGTTATTTCTTTAATTTTACCAGAAGAGGACATGCCATATTTAGAAGACGGTACACCAGTAGATATTTTATTAAACCCACAAGGTATTCCTTCTCGTTTGAATATAGGACAAGTTCTAGAAGTCCATTTAGGTATGGCTGCTAAGAAACTAGGACTTAATATTGCAACACAAGTATTTGATGGTGTTACTAACGAAGACTTACAAAAAATTATGGAAGAAGCAGAAATGTCTCCAGATGGTAAAACTACTTTATATGATGGCCAAACAGGTGAACCTTTTGATAATCCTGTAGCAGTAGGCGTTATGTATATGATTAAGTTAAACCACATGGTAGATGATAAGATCCATGCTCGTAGTGAAGGACCATACTCACTAGTTACGCAACAACCTATGGGTGGTAAAGCTCAAAACGGTGGTCAAAGATTTGGTGAGATGGAAGTTTGGGCGTTAGAGGCTTATGGTGCTGCTTATACTTTACAAGAAATGCTTACAATTAAATCTGATGATATGATTGGAAGAAATAAAGTTTATAAAGCGATTGTTGATGGAAAACCAATTCCTGAACCAGGAGTTCCAGAATCATTTAGAGTATTGATTAAAGAACTTCAAGCATTATGTTTAGATGTTGATTTAATTGATGCGAAGACAAAAGAGAATGTTGCTAATAAGAGTATCATTGCTGAAGCTGAAGAAGCAAGAAAAAGTGTAAAGGATTTGGTGTAAGATATGATTTCAACAAAAAGAAAATATGATTATTTAAGAATTGGTTTAGCTTCTCCTGAAAAAATTCTTTCATGGAGTTATGGAGAAGTTAAGTTACCAGAAACAATTAACTATCGTACACTAAAACCAGAACGCGATGGACTTTTCTGTGAGATAGTATTTGGCCCAGTTAAAACTAACCAATGCCAATGTAACAAACCAAAACGTCCATTAACTGGACCGATGATTTGTGAGAAGTGTGGGGTTGAGTTAACTGATGCTCGTGTTCGTCGTGAAAGAATGGGACACATTAAACTTCAAGCTCCTGTTGTTCATAACTGGTATTTAAAGAATACACCAAATAAGATTGGTTTATTACTTGATATGAAGACTAGAGAAGTATCTAGTATTGTTTACTCAGCATCTTATATTGTAGTTGATCCAGGAACAGTTGATGAACTTGAAAAGAATCAAATTATTACAGAACAAGAATATGGACGTTATCGTCAAACTTATGGTTCTCGTAGTTTTAAAGCTTTAACTGGAGCTGAAGCAATTAAGAAAATGCTTCAAGAACTTGATTTAAAACAACTATCTGAAGAATTAAGAGAAGAATTAAGTCAAGATAAAATTACTAAACAAAGAAGAGAAAAAGCTAATAAGCGATTAAATATTGTAGATGCATTCTTACATTCTGGGAATAAACCTGAATGGATGGTACTAGATGTTATTCCAGTATTACCGCCAGATTTAAGACCGATGGTAGAATTAGACGGTGGTCGTTTTGCAACAACAGACCTTAACGACTTATACCGTAACATCATTGTTCGTAACAATAGATTAAAGAAAGAGTATGAAATTGGTACTCCAGAATTAATTATTAAGAACGAAAAGAGATTATTACAAGAATCAGTAGATGCTTTAATTAATAATGAAGGAAGAGGAAATAAATCTTCTAAAAGAAGAGGTAGAGAATTAAAATCTTTATCTGAGATCTTAAAAGGTAAACAAGGACGTTTCCGTCAAAACTTACTTGGTAAGAGAGTAGACTATTCAGGCCGTTCAGTTATCGTTATTGGTCCTGAACTTAAGATGTATCAATGTGGTTTACCGCGTGAGATGGCACTTTTACTTTTCAAACCATTTATTTTACACAACCTTTTAGAGAAAAATAAAGATGGTAATGATTTAACTCCTAACAAAATTAGAGCAACAGAAGCAAAAGAGATGATTGAAACTGGTCATCCAGATGCAATGACTGAACTAGAAAAGATTATTATAGATCATCCAGTGTTATTAAACCGTGCACCAACACTTCACCGTTTAAGTATTCAAGCATTTGAGCCTAAACTAATTGATGGTAAAGCTATTAGATTACATCCTTTAGTAACTACAGCTTTTAACGCAGACTTTGATGGCGACCAAATGTCAGTCCATGTTCCGTTATCAGCTGAAGCTCAAGCAGAGGCAAGAATCTTGATGCTTGCAAGTAAAAATATCCTAGCTCCTAAAGATGGAAACCCAATTGTTACGCCAACTCAAGACATGGTATTAGGAAATTATTACTTAACAATTGAAGATCCAAATGATGAACGTGAAGGCAAAATCTTTAAAGATCCTTATGAGTTAGAGCTTGCATATCATAACAAGGTTATTGGTTTCCATACAAGAGTTGCCTTACCTGTTGCTTCTTTAAACAATCCTCGTTTTACAGAGGATCAATTAGATAAATATATTATTACTACTTATGGAAAATATCTATTTAATACGATTTTCCCAGTAAGTGATGATCCAAATAAAGCTATTCCTTATATATGTGATCAAAGTGAAGAAAACTTAAGTAGAAGAACTCCTAAAAAATATTTAGTTCCTAAGGGTACTGATATTAAGAAGTTCTTGAAAGAAAAGTATGAATCACCTAGACCATTCCCTAAGAAAGCTTTATCAAAAGTTATCGCTCAAGTTTTCAAGAATTTCCAAATTAACGAAACTTCTAAGACTCTAGATAAGATGAAAGACTTAGGTTTTAAATATGCCACAATGTCGGGAATTACTGTATCAATTAGTGATATTAGAACAATTGAAGGTAAGGAAGAAATTATTGCAGCTGCTGATGAAGAAGTTAAAGAAATTAAATTTAAAGAAGACTTAGGTTTTGCAACTGAAGAAGAAAGAAGACAAAATACGATTAAAGTTTGGACTAAAGCTAAGGATGATATTAAGAAGTTAATTGAAAAAGACGTAGCTTTAAACTCAACTACAAACAACATCTATATGATGAGTGACTCTGGTGCCAGAGGTAGTATTGACAACTTTGTTCAGTTATCAGGTATGAGAGGTTTGATGGCTAAACCTAGTGGTGAACAAATGGATATTCCAATTAAAGCATCATTTATTGAAGGTTTATCGATGTCTGAGTTCTTCGTTTCAACACACGGTTCAAGAAAAGGATCGACAGACACAGCCTTAAAGACAGCTGAGTCTGGATACTTAACTAGACAATTAGTTGATGTAAGCCAAGAAATTGTAATCTCAGAAGATGATTGTAAGACGGACAAAGGTAAAAAAGTTCATCCTATATTTGATACTGATGATAATGAAGTTTTAGGTTATAAAGTATATCAAGCATATTTAGATGATCCAATTAATAATCCAAAACCAAGTTCAAGTAACCTGCAAGGTGTAAAACTAAACTTAGGTCAAAGGATTAAAGGCCGTTTTGCTTCACAAAATGTTTATGATCCAGTTACTGGTGAGCTATATGTAAAGAAAAATGAATTCATTACTGAAGATATTGCCACTGCAATTAATGCATCAGGACTTTGGGAAGTTGAAATTAGATCATTACTTACATGTAATACTCAAAATGGTGTATGTGTTAAGTGCTACGGCTCAGACCTTTCTACAAGTAAAGTTGTAGAACGTGGCGAGGCTGTAGGTGTAATTGCTGCTCAATCAATTGGTGAGCCAGGTACACAGCTTACAATGCGTACTTTCCATACTGGTGGTGTTGCAGGTGGTGAAGATATTACTCAAGGTCTTCCACGTGTTAACGAACTTTTTGGTGCTCGTGAACCTAAAGGTAAAGCAATTATCTCAGAAATTACTGGTACAATTAAGATTGTAGATAAACAAGCTGATAATAGAACAAGAATTGTCGTTCAAAATGAAATTGAAACCAAAGAATACTTAACTGACGTAGGTAAGGTAACTAAACTTCAAGTAGGTGATAGAATTAAGGCAGGCGATAAGCTTGTAGAAGGATTAATTGATCCAAAAGAACTAATTAGAGTTTCATCGGTTGCTGCTGTAGAAGACTATATCTTAGAAGAAGTACAAAGAGTTTACCAATCTCAAGGTGTAGGAATTGCAGACAAACACATTGAAATTATTATTAGACAAATGTTACGTAAAGCTAAAGTTACAGATGCTGGCGATACTAAGTTAATCGTTGGTAGTTTAATTTCACGTGCTGAATTACAAGACATCTATCAAGAATGTATTCTAGCAGGTAAAAAGACACCTACAGTTGTTCCTGAACTTTTAGGAATCATTCGTTCAGCATTAAGAGCTGATTCATTCTTGTCAGCTGCATCATTCCAAGAAACTACAAAAGTACTTACAGAAGCTGCTATTAGAGGTAAAAAAGACTACTTATTAGGCTTAAAGGAAAATGTAATTATTGGTGGATTAATGCCAGCAGGTACAGGATTAGTAGATGGTGATTATTATATAAATGAAAATCAAGAAGAAGCAGAGTAATCTGCTTCTTTTTTTAATCTTGATATATTCAACTTAATATATTATAATAAAACAAGAGGTGAATTATGGACTTAAAAGAAGGAATTATCATTTGTAATCTAAAAGAAAAACAAAGAATTTTAGAAAACTTAGCTGATTTTAAAAACTATAAATTCTACACTTTGAGTGAATTTCTTAAAAACTTGACTCTTACTTATGATAAAAAAGCCCTTTATTACTTAAATAAAGAGCTTGGTATTTCAATTGACAATCTTATTGAAATCTTAAATTATCTAAAATATGAGCAACTTTTTAGAGAAATTAGTCATGAAAAAACTGGTCTTCTAAAGAAGATTATTTCAATTTTGGATAACCATAAGCTTATTGCTAGAAATGAACAGTTCAGAAACATTATAAAAAACAAGCATATTACCTTTTTGAATGTAGAAGATAACTTTGATTTTAGCTTTGTATGTCAAATTTTAAGGAGTTTAGGTATTGAATTTGAGTCTAAAAAAGCGGAAGAATTAACTTACAAAAAGAGAACTGTTTATGCTTTTGTAGATCTAGTTGATGAGGTTAGATTCGTTTTTAATAAGATAAAAGAATTGTTAGATGGTGGCATGCCACTAGATAAAATTAAGATTGCTAATTATTCTAGTGATTATGATTTTGCCTTTAAGAGGATGAGTCAGTTATATAAGATTCCTTTTAATTTTGAAAGTGATAAAAACATCTTACAAACTAAAACTGCTAAAGATGTACTTAAACTATTTAAAGAAAATGAACTTAAAGATGCAATTACTATTTTAGAAAAAGATTATCAAGATTATCCTTTTTATGAAGAGGTAATAAGTATTATTAATGACTATAGTCTAACTAGTTTTGATAGTGCTTATGCAATAAAAGTATTTACTTATGCTTTTGAAAATCTTAGATATCCTAGTCCAAAATATAAAGATGCAATTGAGTTTATAGACTTAAAAGAACATATCATATCAGAAGACGAAGTAATTTTTATTATTGGTTTTAATAACAACTTTATTCCTTATGTTCATAAAGATGTTTTATATTTTGATGATAATTTATCAAATAATCTTGGAATGGATAATAGCGAAAAAAGAACACAAAAAGAAAAAGAGTTAATAAAAAATAAGTTAAATCAAAATGCTAATTATATTATTAGTTATAAGACTAATTCTGTTTTTAATAAGTATTTAAAATCACCTTTAATTAAGGAGTTAAAATATGAAGAAGCAAAACTTGAGCCTAAGATTGGTTATAGTAAAGAAGAAGATTATTTATTGTTAACTGATGTTTTAGATAACTATCGTAAGTTCAAAATTAAAGACGCTATATTTGAAGAAAACATTAGGTTTAAAGGAGAGGATTTTCCTTATTTAGATTATGATAATCAAACTGAAGATTTAAATGAAGAATTAGTTTCTCAGTTGATTGATTTTAGTAAGATTTACAAGTTTTCTTTTTTTAGTTTAGATAATTACTTTAAATGTCCTTTTAAGTATTATATAGAAAATACTTTAAGGCTGAAATATGATGATAGTCCTATTAGTTCTAAAATCGGTACCTTTATTCATGAAGCTTTAGCATTAGCTTATGATTCAGAATATAGAATAAAAGATGATTTAGATTACAATCGTATTTTCAAAGATGCTCTTGCCAATACAGAAGCTAAAGAGAAACTTGAAGAAAAAGATAAATTTATTATAGGTTCATTATTGAAACTAACAAAAGATGTAATTGATTATAACTTAAGAGCAGATAAAGGTTATAAGGTTATTTGTGAGCCTGATGACTTTGTAGTTAGGGTTACAGATAAATATCAAATAGGTGGTAAGATTGATAAGATTGCCTATCAAGAAGAAGATGATCATACTAACATTGTCATTACTGACTATAAAGTAAGATCTATAGTTAAAAATCCTAATTTTAATAATCTTGAGTATGGGCTTAATTTACAGTTACCAATATACGCATATTTAGTTGCAAAAAGTGATAAATTTACTAATCCTAATGTAGTAGGTTTATATTTACAAGATGTTTTGAAAATAAGTGAACTTGAAAAAGAACCTATTACAATGCGAGGATTAGATTTTTCTGGTAATAAACTACTAGTTGAAAACTATAAAGTTGGGAGAATGCCAACAATGGATTCTTCAGATTTAGAAGTTGTTTTAAGAGCTTTAGAGAAGAATTTTGAAAAAGCATATATTGGTATAAAAAAAGGCAATATTAAGATTACTCCTAAAGAAATTGACGGTAAAAATGTTTCTTGTGAGCATTGTTCTAGTAGAGATATTTGTTTTAAGAATTATAGTAATATTGAAAAGTTAGAAGCTAAAGATTTTAGAAGTTTACTTATAGGTGATGCAGAATGAAATTGACAAATGAACAAATTAAAGCTATTACTGTTCCTCAAAGCAAAGAGGAAAGAACTAATGTTTTAGTATCAGCTGGAGCGGGAGCTGGTAAGACTTTTGTTTTGATTGAAAGAATTGCAAAGCTTTTAAAAGTATGTGATTTAGATGAACTATTAGTTTTAACATTTACTAATCAAGCTGCTGCAAGTATGAAAGAAAAACTTCGTACAAAATTAGAAGAAGATGAATCTTTAAGGAAATATCTTGAAAAAATAGACAATGCTAAGATAATGACATTTGATGCTTATAGTTTATTTTTAGTAAAGAAATATCATTTAAAGTTAGGTTTAAATCCTAACATTCAAATTATGGATGAGTACTATAAAAAAACTAAACTAAGAGAAATTATAAGTGAAGTTTTAGAAGAATATTATAAGGAAAACAATGAGATCTTAAAAAGATATTTTAAGGAAGATTTAATAAGGGATGATGAAACTTTAATTAATGATTTAGAAAGACTATATTATACTTTAGATAAAAAAGTTGATACTTTAGGTTTTATTAAAAACTATAAGTTAAACTTTTATACAAAAGAAAATTTAAATGATTTAAAGAATCGTTATATTAAACTTCTTAATAGTTTTATTGATGAAGAGAAAACTAATCTTCAAATGCTAGCTAGCTATTTAGATTATAAAAAAGAAGTTTTAGAAGAGATTGGAAGAGATGAAGGTAATTTAGATGATGCTTTAATTAAGTGGATGGATAAAGTATTACCTTGTATAAATAAGACTTTAAGTTATGAAGAACTTAAAGGAGTTTTCAGTTATCAAATTCCAGCAAGATCAAGAAAAGGAAATAACATTATTCAAACAGAATTAGTTAATAAAGCTATTAGTGAAATTCGTGAAATTATTAAAGATTCAAAGATGCAAAAGCAAGAATTTGTTTCTTTTGAAGATGAAGATGATATCATAGAAAGCATCATTTATGAAAAAGATTATATTTTCTTGTTTTTAGAAATGATAGAAAAGATTATCAATAAGTATTCATTATACAAAGCTAAGTATAATGTTTATGATTTTAGTGATATTGCCAAGCTGGCAATTAAACTTGTGAAAGAAAATGATGATATTAGAGATGAAATTAAGAATTCTTTATATGAGATTTTAATTGATGAATATCAAGATACATCAGACTTACAGGAAGATTTTATCAATTTAATTAGTGATTATAATGTCTTTATGGTAGGTGATATTAAACAATCAATTTATTTGTTCCGTAACGCTAACCCATTCCTTTTTACTGAAAAATTAGAGAAATACAGTAAAGGTGAAGGTGGTCAAAGAGTTGACCTAACAAGCAACTTTAGAAGTAGGAATGAAGTCCTGCGTGATGTAGATAGAATCTTTAAACACTTAATGACTAAAGACCATGGTGATGTAGACTATCAAGATAACCACAGTTTAAAAGCTGGCAATAAAAACTATGAGACTTTAGGAAAGTTAGATAAAGATAGTCATATGGATTTAATTGGCTATTACTCTGATAAAGAGAAAAAGAAGACAGATGATGAAATTGAAGCTTTCTATATTGCTCAAGATATTTTAAGAAGAAAAGGTAATGATTTAGTTTATGATAGTAAGCTAGGTTCTTTACGCCCTTCCACATTCAAAGACTACTGTATTTTAATTGACCGTAGTACTAAATTTGAAAGTTTAAAAAAGATTTTAGAATTCTATTCTATTCCAACAATCATTTATAGTGATACAGTTGTAGAGGAAGAAGATATTGTTTATGTTTTGAATGCTTTAATTAGATTAGTTCTTTATTCAAGTAAAGATAATTTAAGTAAAAAAGAAGCTCAAGAGTATTATCATTTGTTTTATGTTTTAGCTAAGAGTTTCTTATTTGAATATGATGATAATTATGTAGCTAAAATAATGATTAAGGTTAGAGATGAAAACAAATATTATACTAAACCTTATGAATATTTAGATGGTAAAAGGTCTTACTTTGATCCTATTTTTGAGAAAAGTTACAATTTAGCAAAACTAGTTAATGAGGCATCATTTACTTACATTTATGATGAGATTTTAAAAGAATTTAATTTATATAAGCATTTACCTAAAATAGGGAATGTGAAAGATCAGTTAACAATTATAGAAAGAATTAGATCTTTTATTGATTTTGCATCTTTAGTTGGAGATGACTATTTTACTATTTCAGATAAGATTACCGGTATTAAAGATGGTACAGACTTTAAATATACAGCAGATCAAAATGAAGATGTAGAAGCAGTAAAGATTATGACAATTCATAAATCTAAAGGATTAGAGTTTACTTATTGTTATTTCCCATACTTAAATAAAAGATTTAACTTTGATGATTTTACTAAAATAAAAATTGGCTATTTAGAAGAAAGTGGATTGTATTGTAAAAGGAAAACTGATAAAGCTAATGTTGTTTTTGAGGTTGGTTATAGGGAAGCAAAAAGAAAACAAATCTCGGAAAAGATTAGATTACTTTATGTTGCCCTAACAAGAACAAAAGAAAAGATTACGATTATCAATAAAGTAAATCCAGATAAAGCACCACCGGCAGAGTTTGAATTTACTGATAGTTTAAGTTCTTTTGGAGATTTTCTAAATGCCATTCCTAACTTTAAATATGATATTCAAGATGTAGATGTTAATAAGGATTATCTTTCTCATTCTTATAAAGAATATAAATACAAACTTAAAAAACAAAACTATAATGATGTTTCTTATTTAAAGGAAGAAGTCCAAGAAAAAAGAGCATCTAAAAAAGTTATAAAGGTATTAGATGAAAAAGAAAAGCAAGATATTGAGTATGGAAATATGCTTCATGCTATTATGGAAAGTGTAGATTTTCATAATTTAGAAAGTATTGAAAGTAAAGAAATCTTAAATATTATTCAAGATCCAAAAAACATTTTCTTTAATGATTTAAATAATTCAAAATTTTACCAAGAACTAGAATTCATTTACCAAATGGATCAAGAAAAGGTTCATGGTATTATTGACCTTTTAATTGAAAGAGATGATATTATTTATATTGTAGATTATAAAGCTAGTGATATAGATAATAAAGACTATGATAAACAATTAAAGGTTTATTATGATTATGTAAGAAGTAGATCTAGTAAGAATGTTGAGTGTTATTTACTTTCTTTAATTCAAAATAGATTTAGGAAGGTAGATATTAAGTAAAAGATTTATTTACTTGAAACAAGGAGAAACATATGGGATTAAAATATAAAGAAACTAAAGAAGGTTTAGCTATTACAGGATATGATGGTAAAATAATTGATTTAGTAATACCTGATGCTATAGATGGTATTCCTGTAGTAGCTATTGATGATCGAGCATTTGAATACTGCCACAGTTTAAAAAGCATTAAATTTCCTAATAGTATTACAAAAATAGGGAACTATGCATTTTTCTTTTGTTTGGGCTTAGAAGAAATTAAATTACCTAGAAATTTAAAAAGTATTGGTGACTATGCTTTTATGAATGTTTCTAAAGTAAAATATATTGTAATTCCTAAAAGTGTAGAAGATGTAGGGATTGATAGTTTTGCCTTTGGTAGCCATGATGGTAGGAAGAAAAAAATATTCTTAGAAAGAAAAAGAGTTCCTAAAAACTGGAAATCATGGCATTTTGATAATGTTTTTATTTATCTAAAGAATAGATGGGAATATGATGAAAATGGGATTCCAGTTGTAAAGTGGATGAATGAAGAAGAAGCTTATTCTTTTTTGGAAGAAAATAAAAGATTGTAATAAAAGTAGTACAAAAAAACAAATTATGTGATATAATATAAGTACCATAAAGAGAAGGTGAGAGACAAGCTCTATGACCCTTCAGCAACCTGCCATAAGGTAAGGTGCTAAAGCTTGAATGATGGGTTGTTTTTTTATGTGATTAAACCCATCTAGCGATGGGTTTTTTGTTTTCCTTTATGGTAGAAGGAGAAAAGATGAAACAAAGAAAATCATTACTTACAGAGCCGTTAGGACTTTTTGGTTGGAAAACTTTAGAACCAGTAATTTTAGCGGCACTAGCAACAGAGTTACCAATGTTACTTGTTGGTAAACACGGATCAGCTAAATCTTTTTTACTTGAAAGATTAGCTGAAAGTTTGAACTTAAATTTTAGAAGTTACAATGCATCATTAATTAATTATGATGATTTAGTAGGAATACCCATTCCTGCAAACAATAATACTACTTTAGAGTATATTTCTAATCCTAATTCGATTTGGGATGCGGAAGTAGTATTTATTGATGAGATTAACAGGACTAAACCAGAATTTCAAAACAAGTTATTTCCTATCATTTATGACAAAAGAGTTCAAGGACAAAAGCTTGAGAAGTTAAAGTATCGCTGGGCTGCTATGAATCCATCTTTTTCAGATGAAGAAGAGGAAGATAACTTAATTTATTTTGGAGCTATGCCTTTAGATCCAGCTTTATCGGACAGGTTTCCTTTTATTATCGAAGTTCCTGAATGGGATAGTTTAAGTAAAGAAGATAGGAAAAAGATGCTTTATGATGCTGATAAAGGTAGACATGAATTTCCTGTTGATATTAAGGAGTTAGTTGATAAGGTAAAAGCTAAGATTAAGGAAATAAGTGTTAGCAAGCAAGAAGAAATATCTAATTATATTTTAGCTTTAATGGATGTTTTAAAGGGTAGTTTAGGATATGTTTCTGCTAGAAGAGCAACGATGTTTCAAGAAACATTAATTGCTATTTATGCTTCGATGCTTGTTTTAGGAGAATATACTGGGGATGTTCCTGCACTTGATGACAGTGTATATTTGCATATTCAAACTAGTTTGCCTTTTATTGTAAATCAAAGGATAGAGCGAAGGTTACTACTTACTGTAGCTGCTAGGTCATTAAAGATAGCGCAAATAGGCGATGCAATAACAAGAAAATTGTTACTAACAACAGATCCTTTAAAACAAATTAAATTTGCTGTTGTAAATAGAATTGCTATTGAAGCTGAAACGTTAAGTGAGGTAATTACAAGCTCAATTAGTCGACTTTCTACTCATAAAAGAAGGGCTATGGCTTTAATATCTTATTTAGTTTTTAAGGAAAATAAAGATATTTATGCTACTGTTATTGAGACTTTAGCAATTGAAGTTAGACCTGTTTTTGAAACAAGAAGAGTAGATATAATGGAAGAAGCGAGAGTTAAAGTTTTAGCTGATCATATTGATACTTTAATGAGTGGTGTTGATGAAAATGAAAATTATTATAAATATTTAAATAATTTGTTGTATTCATTTTTACTACCTAGAACTAGTCAAAGTTTTTATTCAAATGAAGAAATAGACATTTTGTTTCATTTCTTTATTGAAATATGGAAAGAGTTGGTTGAATGAGAAGACCTCGAGATAGCAGAGTTGTTTTTGAAAAGTATCAATTAGGTTATTATTTAATTTTTCACCCAGAAACTATGGCGAAAATATTAAATACAACAGTAGAAGAATTGCCTTTAGCTGTAAAAGAATATGTAGATAATAACCCTTATCTTCATGAAAGTAAGAAGAAACCGAAATCTTATATGCTTGGTGAATACTATTTTATGAATAAAGAACTTAAAGTAGAATATGAAGCAGAAATTTGTGAAGATTTAGAGTTATTGATTTTAGTTTTGTGTTCCACGGTTAGGGATATTTACATCCCTAACCGTAAGCTTAGCTTTGAAAAAAGCAAGTTTAATAAAGTATTGTTTTTTCCGAAAGAGGAGGTGGAAAGATGAATAGTGAAGAACTTATTAAAAAAAGGATTTATTCAGTAATGCCTGTTAGCTCTATGCATATGATGGAATTTCTTAAAGTTTTGGAAATTAGGTTTACAGATGATGTGCCAACAGCCGCCATAACTTCTAGGGTTAGACCAAAACTACTTTTAAATAAAGCTTTTATTGAAAAGTATTGTAAGACTGATGAACATTTGTTTATGTTAATAATGCATGAGATTTATCATATTATTTTGGGTCACACTAGACTTTTTGATAATCATACAATGTTAGATAATTTAGCTTTTGATGCAGTTATTAATGCGATTCTTTGCCGATTATTTCCAGAAGAAGAATATGTTTCATTTTTTAAAAATCTTAATTATGACAACGTGTTTCCTTCGTGTCTTTTAAGGCCTATAGGTGAAAATACACCTGTAAAGTTTCATAAAATCTTAAACAATCTTTATGATTCTTATACAGGTACTTATTTTGAAGTTTATGAGATTATTTGTAATACTTTAGGTGATAAGTTATTGAAAGATAATTTTATTTTACTAGGAAATCATAGTGATAATTATGCTAGCAGGGATCCCTTACTAAAGGATATGATTGATTCAATTACTAATAATTGGCAAATTGGTATTTCTGGTGTAAGAAGAATTGGGAGTTCTCCGATTGAGAAAATAATTGATTTTCAATCTGTGAAAAGGGATAATCAAATTAAGATGCAAAGACTATTAAATAAAGCAGGGATGAATTTAGGAGTAGTTCCTAAAATGAGAATTTCTAATGAACTTGGGAAAACAGAAATAGAAGGATTTATTCCAAATTTTAAAGATAGGACAGTGCTATCAAAAACTATTTTATATGGTAGGCCATTACTTTATAATAGGGAAATAGATTTAATCAAACCAGTTTCTGATACTGAACTTAAAACCTTAGTTTATTTAGATGTTTCTGGTTCTGTTGTTAATAGTATTAATAGTTTAGCATCATTATTATTAAAACCTTATAAGAATGGAGAGTGTTTATTATTTGTCTTTTCTACAATTGTAGATGAAGTCACTTATAAAGACTTTAAAGAGGGAAGATATAGAACAACTGGAGGTACAGATATAAACTGTATTTTTGATCATTATTTTTCTTTACCTAAAGCTAAGCAAACCAAAAAGATATTAATCTTAACTGATGGTTATACTGGTAGAGTAAATAATAGGTTTTATAATGAAATTAAAAGGAAGAAATTGGAAATCTATTGTGGTCTTTTTGGTGAATATTATACAAGAGATGATTTACAACCAATTATAAAGTATTTTGAGGAGTTTAAGTATTTATGAAATTAGTAGCAGAATATGTATCACCAGGACATCCTGATAGACTGTGTGATCAAATTGTAGAGTCGATTGTTACATTTGTAACAACTAAAGATAGAGAAGCACTTTGTAGTTTAGAATGTGCTGTTTCTAATAAGAAAGTATTTATTGATGGTGTGATAGTAGCAGGCAAAGATGCCTTAGTTATCACAAATAGTGAAATTAAAGATGTAGTAAAGAAGGTTTATTATGATGCAGGTTATAATGATAGTAATGAAACATCTTATAAGTGGGAGCCATACTTAGAGGATTTAGAGATAATATTAGATGTAAATATTGAAACTTTAGTAGATGGTGAACGCAGGATAAGAAAGTATAGTGATGATCAAAATATAGTAACTGGCTATGCAATTAATTCTAAGGAAACTGATTACTTGCCTATAGCTCATTTTCTTGCAAACTTTATTGGCAGAAAAATAGTAGAATATAGAGATGCTACAATTTTTGGCCCTGATTTTAAAGTTTTAGTTCAACTAAATTATTCTGGTAGTGTATATACTTGGGATAGACTAACTGTAAGTATTCATCATAATAGAAGGAAAAGCTTTAGAGAAATGTATGCTATGATGAAGAGTGTAATTGACAAGATTTTAGAAGAGTTAAACACTTTGGGTTTTAATTCTTTATCAAAAATTTCTAATTTAAATTTTTATTTAAATGGAGCAGGTGATTTTGTGAAGGGAGGCCCAATAGGAGATAGTGGATTATCTGGTAAAAAGTTATGTTTAGATTTTTATGGACCAGACATTCCAATTGGAGGAGGGGCAATTTCGGGAAAGGATTCTTTCAAAGTTGATGTTTGTGGTGCATTTAGAGCTAGAGAATTAGCTTTAGAATTAGTTAAACAGCATAATTATTATAGCGTGTTTGTGTCACTAGCTTGGTCACCAGGAGAAGCAGAACCATATTTAATTCAAGCATTTGAAATAAAGAACAATGGTGTAAGGTTAAGAATAGATGATTCTTTGTTACCTCCTAAAGACTGGTTTTCAATTGAGTGTATTAATTATGATCTTAAACTTCCTGAAATGAAAAGACGCGAGAAGGTTGTACAGGGTTATATGTTTAGTAAATAGAAGTGATAAATATTAAATGAGTTTATAAAATATAAACTCATTTTTTTGTATTTTTATTTAATATTGTTTTACGATTTCTATTTACTTTATTATTAAAATTTGCTATAATGCAAAACAATAAGGAGGTTAATATACTTAATCACAATTTTGATTATAAATAAATTTCGAAAGGAGAGTGAATGTGAAGTTTAATTATTTAATCAACGATGATCGAGTTTGTATCACTAAATATTTAGGTGATGAGGAAGAAGTAGTTGTACCCCGTGAGATTGATGGTTTCCCTGTTGTAGCGATAGGGGATTTTGCTTTTAGAGGGGCTAAACAAATTGAAAGCATTAGAATTCCAGATAGTGTTCTTAGTATTGGAAAAGAAGCCTTTTGCGATTGTGAGAATTTACAAATGATATCTTTACCACATAGCATTGTTAGTATAGGAGCAAATGCTTTCTATAAATGTAAGAATTTGGAAACAATTATTATTCCAGATAATGTTACAGTTTTGAGTTATGGTCTTTTTCAAAATTGCGAGAGTTTGGAGAGTGTTGTTCTTCCTGATGGCCTAAAAATTATAGGTAAAAAGGCATTTAAAGATTGTCAAAGCTTAAAGCACATCATTTTACCTGAAGGGATTACAAACATTGAAGAAGAAGCTTTTTCGGGATGCTATAGTGTGCCATGGATTGATATTCCAGAAGGTGTAAAGAGTATTAGTAAGAAGTGCTTTTACTTTTGTGTTAGTTTGCGCAAAGTAAAGCTTCCTAAAGGCTTAATTACTATTGAAGAAGGAGCTTTCGAATGGTGTAAGACGTTACTTGAGTTAAAAATCCCTAAAAAAGTTAAAACAATTGGGAAAAGGGCTTTTGCTTTTTGTGACATGTTAACTAGTTTAAAAATCCCTAAAAATATCAAAAGCATAGGATATGCCGCATTTAGAAATTGTACTAAGTTAAAAGAAGTCAACATTGAGGAGGGTGTTGAAAACATTGGTCGTTCGGCTTTCTATTTATGTACAAGTTTAGAAATTGTTCAAATTCCAAAAAGTATTGGAAAGATTGAAAGAGCAGCGTTTATGTGGTGTTATAGTTTAAAACAAGTAAACTTTCCAGAAGGCCTTACCGAAATAGGAGATTATACTTTTGATAGGTGCACTAATTTAGAAGATTTCGTTATTCCAAAAAGTGTCACAAGAATTGGCAATTCTGCTTTTTACAATTGCAACAAATTAAAAAATATTATTATCCCATCTAATGTAACAGTTATTGAGAAAGATGCTTTTGAATTGAAAAATGAAAATCCAATATTTTCAGAAACTCCAAATGAACTAGTAGGATGGGTATTTGGCTGGAAATCCCCAAATGTAAAAGTATATTGGGCTGGAGAATGGCATTATGATCAAGACGGAACCCCTATACCAAATTAAACGAAAGGATATTAAATGAACGATAAAAAACAAAAGCCAAGAATTTACTTAGTAGGAAAAGAAGATAAAGATAAATCTATTAAAGTTAATTTTGATATAAATAAAGTTATTAAAGTACTGAGAAAAAGAAATCCCCTTTTTGAAGACTTTGGGGATTTCTTTATTAACTTTTTTTATGCAATTAATAAGTTATTCCCAAAATCTGAACATACTCTTATATCTTCATATGATAGATATAAAAGACCTGGAGACGAAGAAATAATTAGAGCAGTTGAGTTTATTGTTTCAGTAAATAACAAAATGTCAGTTCCAATTAAGCTTGAATATAAAACAAAAGCAGCCAACATAAAACATCACAGAGTTAATTATAGTTTTCCAAACGAAGGTAATCATAAATTTGAAGCATATAACTATATTTATGGTATTTTTCAAATGGAAAAAATCTTAAAAATTTCTCATACTAAAGAAGGATATACTATTTTTCTTACCAATGATGATACTTATCTTAAAAAACTTGATTCAATTTTAGATGCCGATGGGTTTTCTTTAGAAGATCAAAGTATTAAAACTGGTATAATAAACTGGACTGGGGATAATAGTTTACTAATTGAAAAAGAAATCCCAACATTATTCACTCTTAAAGGCGAATATAAAATGGAGTGGAAGAAATACAGTTCTTATAAATATGTAGATGAAAAAGGAAATAAAAATAAAGGTTATTTTTATGTTTTAATAACTAAAGTGATAAATGAAAAATAGTAAAAGAGATTAAATAAAATTACTTTTAAGCTTTTTATGAAATTAAAATAAATTAAAGGTCAGGCAACTGACCTTTTTACATAAAATTTATTTAAATATACATATTTAATTCTTGACATTTATTGAAATATTTGGTAAAATAATAGAGGTTTTGAGTAGGCCTTAAGAGGGCCTATATAAAATGACAAAATGAAACGCCCGGTAATGTGGCAGAAAGGAGAAAGAATGCCTACTGTAAATCAAATCATTAGAAAGCCAAGAAAGGCTAAAGAGAAGAAGAGTAAATCAGTTTCTTTAGGTATTAACTATAACGCGTTAAAGAAAAAGTACACTAATGTTAATTCACCTCAAAAAAGAGGAGTATGTACGAGAGTTGGAACTTTAACTCCTAAGAAACCTAACTCAGCTATTCGTAAGTATGCGAGAGTTAGACTTTCAAACGGAATTGAAGTGAACGCTTATATTCCAGGTGAAGGACATAGATTACAAGAACACAGTGTTGTATTAATCAGAGGTGGTAGAGTTAAAGACTTACCAGGTGTACGTTACCATATCGTTAGGGGCACATTAGACACTACAGGTGTTGAAGGCCGTAAACAAGGACGTAGTAAATATGGCGTTAAAAAGCCTAAAGATCACAAATAAAATAATAATAAGAAAGGAGGAATAACATGCCAAGAAAAGGACATGTACCAAAGAGAAAGGTTTTACCTGATCCGATATATAATTCACCAGTTGTTACTAGATTAATTAATAATGTAATGAAAGATGGTAAAAAAGGAGTTGCTCAAGATATAATTTATGGTGCGTTTGCGAGAGTTGAAAAACAAACTGGAAGACCAGCTTTAGATGTTTTCAATGATGCACTTACAAATATTACTCCAGAACTTGAGGTTAGAGCTAGAAGAATTGGAGGTGCTAACTACCAAGTTCCTTGTGAGGTTAGACCTGAGCGTAAAATTACTCTTTGTCTTCGTTGGCTAACTCAATATTCTCGCCTAAGAAGAGAAAAGACAATGGAAGAAAGATTAGCTGCGGAGATTATGGATGCTGCAAACGGTCAAGGTGCATCAGTTAAGAGAAGAGATGATGTACATAGAATGGCTGAAGCAAACAAAGCCTTTGCTCACTATCAATGGTAGAATACTATGGGAAGAGACGTAGCATTACATAAATTAAGAAATATTGGAATTATGGCTCATATAGATGCCGGTAAGACTACATTATCTGAAAGAATACTCTATCATACAGGAAAAATACATAAAGTTGGTGAAACTCATGATGGTTCAGCTACAATGGACTGGATGGTTCAAGAACAAGAAAGAGGTATCACTATTACATCAGCTGCTACTACAGCTTACTGGAATGGTTATCGTTATAATTTAATCGATACTCCAGGACACGTAGATTTTACAGTAGAAGTGTCTAGATCTTTAAGAGTACTAGATGGTGCGATTACTGTACTTGATGCTCAAGCAGGTGTTGAACCGCAAACAGAAACAGTTTGGAGACAAGCTACTGAATATAATGTTCCAAGATTAGTATTTGCGAATAAAATGGATAAAACAGGTGCTAACTTTGAATATTCAATTAGTACAATTGCTAGTAGATTAGGAGCTAAAGCTTGTGCGATACAATGGCCAATTGGAGCTGAAATGTTCTTTAGCGGAATTGTAGATTTAGTTACAATGAAAGCTTATCACTATGAAGGTGATATTGATGAGACTTGTAAAGAAATTGAAATTCCTGAAGACTTAATCTTAAAGGTTAGTGAAAAAAGAGAAGAATTAATTGCAACTGTAGCTGATTATGATGAAGAATTAATGATGACTTATTTAGAAGGAGAAGAAATTACTCCTGAGTTATTGAAACAAGCAATTAGAAAAGCTACTTTATCAGTTGAATTTTTCCCAGTGTTATGTGGAACAGCATTTAAGAATAAAGGTATTAAGTTATTACTTGATGCAATTATTGATTACTTACCTGCTCCAGATGATGTACCTGCGATTAAAGCTGTAAGAGTAAGTGATAACAAAGAATTAGAAATTTTACCAGCAGATGATGCTCACTTTGCAGCTTTAGCGTTTAAAGTTGTAACTGATCCTTATGTAGGGAAACTAACTTACATTAGAGTATATTCAGGTGTTTTAAAAACAGGAACTTATGTTTATAATGCATCTAGAGAGCAAAAAGAAAGAATTGGAAGAATCTTACTAATGCATTCTAATTCACGTAGTGAGATTACTGAAGTTTATTCAGGTGAGATTGCGGCGATTGTTGGTTTAAAGAATACAACTACTGGAGATACTTTGTGTTCAGAAAAAAGAGAAATTATTTTGGAAAATATTATTTTCCCTGAACCAGTTATCTCAGTTGCAATTGAACCAAAAACAAAACAAGATCAAGATAAAATGGGTACTGCATTAATGAAGTTAGCAGAAGAAGACCCAACATTTAAAACTTATTCAAACAAAGAAACAGGACAAACAATTATTGCTGGGATGGGTGAGTTACACTTAGACATTATCGTTGATAGATTAAGAAGAGAATTTAACGTTGATGCTAATGTAGGTGCTCCTCAAGTATCATATCGTGAGACAATTACACAACCGGCAGAAATCCAAGGAAAGTTTGTTCGTCAATCTGGAGGTAGAGGACAATATGGAGATGTTCATATTCGTTTTGAGCCTAATCCAGGTAAAGGTTATGAGTTTGTAAATGCAATTGTAGGTGGAGTTGTACCGAAGGAATATATTCCATCAGTAGATAAAGGCTTACAAACTTCTATGGAAAGTGGAGTTTTAGCAGGCTATCCTACAATTGACTTAAAAGCAACTTTATATTATGGTTCATACCATGAAGTAGACTCAAGTCAAATTGCTTTTGAAGTAGCTGCAAACTATGCTTTTAGAGAAACTAAGAATAAGTGTAAACCAGTAATTTTAGAGCCAATTATGAATGTGGAAGTAATAGTTCCAGATGAGTATTTAGGAAATGTCATCGGTGACTTAATTGGAAGAAGAGGAAATATTGTTAGCCAAGAGATGAGAGGAAATGTTCAAGGTCTTAAGGCTGAGGTACCTTTATCTTCAATGTTTGGTTATGCAACATCTTTACGTAGCAATACGCAAGGAAGAGGTAACTATACAATGCAATTTAGTCATTACGATCGTGTTCCTCTTGCTATCCAAGAGGAAATAGTTGCAAAAAGAATAGCTTAAAAGGCATAAATGACTTGAAATTTATGCGAAAATGTTATAAAATAATAGAGAATTAATAGGAGGAATTATAATGGCAAAAGCTAAATTTGTACGTACAAAACCACACGTTAACGTTGGTACAATTGGTCACGTAGACCACGGAAAAACTACTCTTACTTCAGCAATCACAAAGGTGTTAGCGAAGAAGGGATTATCAAGCGCTATGGATTATGATAAGATTGATGGTGCACCAGAAGAAAAAACAAGAGGTATTACAATCAACTCATCACACATCGAATACGAAACAGAAAACAGACACTATGCACACGTTGACTGCCCAGGTCACGCAGACTATGTAAAGAACATGATTACTGGTGCAGCTCAAATGGACGGAGCTATTTTAGTAGTTGCTGCTACTGATGGCCCAATGGCTCAAACTAGAGAGCACATCTTACTTGCTCGTCAAGTAGGAGTACCTTATATCGTTGTTTTCTTAAACAAATGCGATATGGTTGATGATGAAGAATTATTAGACTTAGTTGAAATGGAAGTTAGAGATGCTCTTAATGAGTATGAATTCCCTGGAGATGATGTTCCAGTAATTAAAGGATCAGCATTAAAAGCTATGGAAGGCGATGCTAAAGCTGAAGAAGCTATTATTGAATTAATGGCTGCAGTAGACTCATACATCCCTACACCTGAAAGAGATGTTGACAAACCATTCTTACTACCTGTAGAGGACGTATTTACTATTACTGGTAGAGGAACTGTTGCAACTGGTAGAGTTGAAAGAGGAACAATGAGAGTTGGCGATGAAGCTGAAATCGTTGGTATTAGACCTACTCTAAAAACAGTTGTTACTGGACTTGAAATGTTTAGAAAGCAATTAGAGTTCGCTCAAGCTGGAGATAACGTTGGAGCACTATTAAGAGGTGTTTCTCGTGATCAAATCGAAAGAGGACAAGTAATTGCAAAACCTAAAACAGTTAACCCACACACTGAATTTGCAGCTGAAGTTTACGTTCTAAGCAAAGAAGAAGGTGGTAGACATACACCGTTCTTTACGAACTATCGTCCACAATTCTTCTTCCATACTACAGACGTTACAGGCGTTATTAACTTACCTGCTGGCGTTGAGATGGTTATGCCTGGTGAAAATGCAAACTTAAACGTTTCATTAATTCACCCAATTGCTGTAGAACAAGGTACTAAGTTTACTATCCGTGAAGGTGGTAGAACTGTAGCTGCTGGTACAGTAACTAAGATTACTAAATAATTTAATTTAGGATAAACAAAATAAGGCTTTAAGCCTTATTTTGTTTTTATAGGGTCTAAGCTTTAAATTTTAGATAATTTGCATTACAAATAATTTTGAATTTTAAGCATTTTATGCTATAATAAATAGATACGAGGTGTATGATATGACAAAATTTAAATATGAACTTGATTATGAATCACAAAAAAGATACATTAATTTTCACTTATTTAATCACAAAAGATTACATGTAAGTCCAGTTGTTTTATGTATTGCTTTAGTTGGATTTGGGATATTTTCAATTGTTTTAGAGCAATACTTACTAACTATTGTGTCAGCGATTTTAATTTTTGTTGTTTTAGGATTTTTGTTTTTCTTAGTTAGAAGAGTTCATAAAATGAATCTAAAAGAAAAAGAATTTCCTGAGCAAAATGTTTCAATTGCTTTTACTAAAACTGGTATGACTTTATATGATGACTTATCAGATGATAAAAACTTTATTGAATATAATAAATTACATCGAATCTATTTTCTAAAAGATTATGTGTATATTTATTTAACTCCAGATCAAGGAATTGCTTTACAAAGAGCATTACTTGTAGAGGGAGATTATGATAAGTTTGCTTTATTTTTAAAAGAAAACTTCAGTAAGAAGTTTGTAAGATTTAGAGGTTATAAGTTTGTTAGTTGATACACATATTCATTTAGCTGATAATACTTATTTAGAAATCTTAGATGAGATTATTGAAGAAGCTAAAGGAAGATTTAAAAGTATTATTGTTTCTGGGGTTGATTATAAGACTAGTTTAGATGCAATTAGATTAGCTGAAAGGTATGACTTTTTATATGCTTCAATTGGTCTTCATCCTCAAGAAGTAACAAAACTTGAGAATTTAGATTGGATTAAGAAGTTAGCTAAACATGAAAAAGTAATTGCAATTGGCGAGATTGGTTTAGACTATTATTGGGATGAACAATATAAAGACTTTCAAAAAGAACTTTTTATTAAGCAAATTAAAATTGCTAACGAACTTAAGTTACCAGTAATTGTTCATTCTCGTAGTGCACACCAAGATACTTTTGATATTTTAAAGGAAAATAAAACAAAAGGTATTTTACATTGTTATTCTGGTAGTTTAGAGCTAGCAAGAGAATATACTAAACTAGGATACTATATTGGTATTGGTGGAGTTGTTACTTTTAAGAATGCGAAGACAATTAAAGAGGTTGTTTCGGAAATAGATTTAAAATATTTACTTACAGAAACTGATGGACCATATTTAACACCCCATCCTTATAGGGGAAAGATAAATAGGCCAATATATATTGAGTATGTAATCGCTGAGATTGCAAGGCTTAAAGGAAAAACAAAACAAGAAGTAGAAGAAAAAATATACAATAATTATTTAGAATTATTTGGAGGTATTGATGAAGAAATTTAGAATATTATTATTGGTCTTTTTAGGATTCATTTTAACTGGATGTAGTTTATTTGAAAATCCTAATCATCCTTTCACAAACGAAATTTATAACAAAAGTTATAATGTAGAGACAATTACAATTATTGATTTAGAAAATAATATTCAAGCAGCTTGTGAGAAAGCAAGTGGTGCTGTTTTAGGTATTACAGCTCATAATTTAGGAGCACCAATTGGCACAGGTTCTGGAGTTGTTTATCAAGGTACTATATATCTTAAAAATGGGACAACTAAAGATATTGCTGCTTTTTTAGCAAGTGATGAAGTAGATCATTTTGAATATAAGATGATTACTAATAGACACGTTGTTACAACTGAAAAAGGAGTAAAAGTTAGCAAAGTTCAAGTTTATGATGGTGATTTAGATACTAACTATAATGCGACAATTTTAGGTACAGATAATAAAGTAGATTTAGCTGTGATTAGTTTTTCATCACCTAAATATATAAGACCATTAGAATTTGCTGATTCTGATCTTTTAAAACAAGGACAATTTGCGATTGCTTTAGGTAGTCCTGAAGGTTATGAGTTTTATAATAGTGCTACATTTGGGATTATCTCTCATGCTAAGCGTTACTTAGCTGATGATACAGATAATGACGGTACTTCTGATTGGGATGCTGAGTATATCCAACACGATGTTGCAATTAACCCAGGCAATAGCGGAGGTGCTTTAATTAACTTAGAAGGTAAGTTAGTTGGTATTAATACATTAAAACTTGCAAGTACAGAAATTGAAGGAATGGGATTTGCGATTCCATCTAATTTAGTTAAAAAGTTAATTCCTTTCTTAGAAAGAGGAGAAACACCTGTTCGTTATGTTTTAGGAATTAATGTTATGACTGTAAGAGATATTGTAAATAATAGTTATAGTGAATATATTGATAAGATACCAGAAGGTATTGATAGTGGAATATATATTGCAGAGGTAAGTGAAACTGGTCTTTCTCATGGTAAATTACAAGCTGACGATATTATTCTAAAATTTAATGGTGTTGAAATTGTTAAGAGTTACGAGTTTAGATCAATTTTAGGTTCAATGGTTGCGGGTTCAACTGCTGTTTTTGAAGTATATCGTAATGGTCAAATAATTGAAGTCCGCATTGATTTTGAATAATTATTATTAAAGCGAAAAGAGGATAAAATGAGTTTAAGGGCAGGGATTGTAGGTTTACCTAATGTAGGTAAAAGTACATTATTTAATGCAATTACAAAAGCAAAAGTTTTAAGTGCTAACTATCCTTTTGCGACTATTTCTCCTAATATTGGGATTGTAGAGCTTGAAGATCCTAGACTTGATTTGTTAGCTTCTTTATATAAACCTAAATTAGTTACGAAAGCTACTGTAGCTTTTACTGATATTGCTGGTTTAGTTAAAGGAGCAAGTAAGGGTGAAGGTTTAGGTAACCAGTTTCTAGCTAATATTAGAGAAGTAGATGCAATCTGCCAAGTAGTTAGATGTTTTGATAATCCTGATATTATTCATGTACCAGGGAAAGTAGATCCTATTTCTGATATTGAAACTATTAACTTAGAACTTATTTTTGCGGATTTAGAGGTTGTCGAAAAGAGATTACCAAGAATTGAAAAGAAAGCAAGTTTTGAAAAAGATAGTGATGTTGCTGCAGAGTATAATGCTTTAAAGAAAATTAAAAATGAACTTGATCAAGGTAAGTTTGCAAGTAATGCTAGCTTTACAAAATTAGAATTAGAGATTATTAAAGGTTTTGGTTTCCTTACAATGAAACCAATGATTTATGTGATGAATGTTGATGAGAATCATATAATTAAAGATAATCAATATATTTTAGATGTAAGAGAATTTGCATTTAAAAATAAGGCTAAAGCAGTTAAGATTTGTGCTAAGATTGAAGAAGAACTAGCTGATTTAGATGCAGAAGAAAAAGCAATGTTTTATCAAGATTTAGGGCTTTCAGATTTTGGTTTAAACAGGCTAGTAAAAGAAACTTATGATTTACTAGGTTTAGCTACTTTTCTTACAACTGGTCCTGATGAATGTAGAGCTTGGACTTTTAAAAAAGGAATGAAGGCGCCTGAATGTGCGGGAATAATTCATACAGATTTTGAACGTGGTTTTATTAGAGCTGAAGTTTATTCTTTTAGTGAACTAGAAAAATATGGAACAGTTGCGAAAGTAAAAGAAGCTGGTAAATTACGCTCAGAAGGACGAGAATATTTAGTACAAGATGGCGATGTAATTTTATTTAGGTTTAATGTATGATTAAATTTTATATTTTAGTAGTTGGTGATGAAGTATTAGATGGATTAGTAGTAGATACTAACAGTCTTTACTTACAAGAGAAAATACAAAGTACAGGTAATACTGTTTTAGAGATTAGAAAAGTAAGAGATGAAAGTAAAGCAATTAGTAATGCAGTTTTAGATTTTTTAGAATCTAATGCCGATATTCTTGTTTGCTTTGGTGGCTTAGGTCCTACTTATGATGATCAAACTAAACAAGCTATTGCCTCTTCTTTAAATAAAAACTTAAGTTATTATGAAGAAGCAAAAAAGACAGTTTTAGATTATTTTAAAAAGAGTCCTTATGCAAAGGCAGATGAGCAACAGTTTTATTATCCTGAAGGTTCTAAATTAATTGCAAATCCTAATGGTACTGCTATGGGTATGGCAATAGAAGTAAAAGGAAAAACGATTATTGCTTTACCTGGACCACCAAAAGAAAATAAACCAATGATTGAAAGTTTAATTTCTAAATATTTCTTAAAAGATAAAAAATATCAAAAAACATTTTTGGTAACAGGAATGGAAGAAAGCAAATTTGAAGATAAAGTTACTTCTTTAAGAAAGAATGTACAAGATGTAGGGATTATCTCTTACCCTACAACTGGCTATATTAGATATATTATTAAATCATATAATAAAGATGCTTATAATAAAGTAGTTTTAGAATTTAAAGAACTACTAAAAGAATATATTTTTGGAGAAGAAGATATGCTTCCAGAAGAAAAATTAGTTAAATTATTAATAGAAAAGAAACTAACAATAACAGCTGCAGAATCAATGACAGGTGGGATGTTTATCTCTAAATTAATCAATGTTCCTGGTTCAAGCAGTGTTGTTTTAGAATCATATATTGCTTATGCTGATAGCAGTAAAGCTCAACTTTTAGGAGTTGACTTAACGTTAATTGAAAAGTATGGAGTTGTCTCTAAAGAGGTAGCTGAAGCAATGGTCTTAGGTTTGAGTAAAATTAGTAGTGCTGATATTAAAGTATCAGTTACAGGAATTGCTGGTCCTAGTGGTGGAAGTAAAGATTTACCAATTGGCTCGGTGTGGTTTGGGATTATGATTAACGATGAACTTTATTTATATAATGATGTTTTTAGTGGTGATCGTAATTTAATTAGAGAAAAAGCTAGTGTTAGAATAATGTATTATCTAATTAAGCTTTTAGAAAACAAAAATTAATTTTGTTTGGAGGTTAGTGATGGTTGAAGATTATGTGTCAAATGAAATCAAGTTAGAAATAGCTAGAGATAATGATGTTAGCGTTAAGCAAATTGATGCTGTTTTAAAATTGATTGAAGAAGGTGGAACTGTTCCTTTTATCGCTAGGTATCGTAAAGAAGCAACTGGTGGTTTAGACGAGAAACAAATTAGATCAATTTACAATGCTTGGAAATATGGCGTTGAACTTGCAGCTTTAAAAGAAGAGACAATTAAGAAAATTGAAAAAGTTGGTGAGTTAACTGAGGAATTAAGAGCAGAAATTATGGCTGCGAAGATCAAGCAAACTGTAGATGATTTATATGAACCATTCAAGCAAAAGAAAGAAACAAGAGCAGGTAGAGCTAAACAAAAAGGTTTAGAGCCACTGGCTAATTATTTGCTTTCTTTTCCTATGGGGAAAAAGGAAGATGTTTTAAAAGAAGCAGCTAAATATATTACTAAAGAAATTACAAAAGAGCTTGAAGAAAAGAAACTTGTAGTAAAAGATGAACAAGAAGCATTACAAGGAGCTAAAGATATAATTGCGGAAAAAGTTGCAGATGATCCTAAATACAAAGATAGGATGAGAGATTTCTTTAGAGAAGAAAATATTGAAACAAAGATAACACAAGATGGTGCAGAAAAAGATCCTTTAAGTAAATATGAAATGTATTATAATTATGAAGAACCGATTAGGGAAATTAAAAACCATCGTATTCTAGCTATTAATCGTGGTGAAGCTGAAGGTGTTTTAAAGGTAAGTATTTTAGATAATCAAGAGCGTGCAATTAGATTTTTAAATAGAAGAGTTGTGGGTGATAATGAAAACTCAATTACAGCACCTTATGTATTTGAAGCAATTGAAGATGGTTATCTAAGATTAATGCGTTCAACTACAGAAACTTTTGTAAGGAATGAGCTTAAAGAAAGAGCAGAAGATCAAGCGATTTTTGTTTTTGCGGAGAATTTGAAGAGATATTTACTTACTCCACCGATGAAAGGGAAAAATGTTTTAGGTATAGACCCTGCTTATCGTACAGGTTGTAAGCTTGCAGCTGTATCTTCTACAGGCCAATTACTTGATATTGGTAAAATCTTCCCTAACCCTAAAACAGAAAAGCAAGAAGTTACAGTTGAAGATCGTCAATATATTCAATCTAAACAAACTTTAGTTGAGTTTTTAGATAAATACAATATTGAGATTATTGCAATCGGTAATGGTACTGCATCAAGAGAAACAGAAAGTTTTGTAGCATCTGTATTAAAAGATATTAAAGATGATCCTAAATTTAAAGATAGGAATATTGAATATATTATTGTCAATGAAGCAGGAGCATCTATTTATTCTGCTAGTAAACTGGCAATTGAAGAGTTTCCTAATTTAGCTGTTGAAGAAAGATCAGCTGCATCAATCGCTAGAAGATTACAAGATCCATTAAGTGAGTTAATTAAAATTGATCCTAAGTCAATTGGTGTTGGTCAATATCAATACGATGTAAGTCAAAAGAAATTAGAAGAACAATTAGATGTTGTTGTTGAAGATGTAGTTAATGATGTAGGTGTTAATATTAATAGCGCATCAGTTCCTCTACTTACTAGAGTTTCGGGATTAAATAAGAGAGCAGCTAGTAATATTGTTGATTATCGTAACGAACATGGTGAATTTATGGATCGTGAAGAAATTAAGAATGTTAAGGGTATTGGTGAAAAAACATATGAACAATGTATTGGTTTTTTAAGAATACCAGAAGGTAACGAAAAACTTGATATGACATCAATTCACCCTGAAAGTTATAAAGCTACTGAACTAATTTTAAAAAAATTAGGGAAAACTAAAGAAGATATTGGTAGTCTTGAATTAAGAGATCAAATTGAGAATTTACATCGTGAAGGTTTTTATAAAAACCAAGGATTAGAGGAAATAGGTATCTACACATATAATGATATTTTAGATTCACTAGCAGAGCCTCTAAGAGATCCACGTGATCAGTTTGATAAACCACTACTTAGAAGTGACGTTTTAAAATTAGAAGATTTACTTCGTGGAATGAAATTAGAAGGTACAGTTAGAAATGTAACTAACTTTGGAGCTTTTATTGATTGTGGTGTAAAAGAAGATGGTTTAGTCCATGTATCTAAAATGAGTAAAGGATTCATTAAGCATCCACTAGATGTTTTATCAGTTGGTGATATTGTAACTGTGTGGGTAGTTTCTGTTGATTTAAAGAAAGCAAGAATTGAACTATCAATGATTCCTTTAGATGAATTAAAATAAAGAGGGCTATTATGAAGTATTTATTTATTATTAATCCTGCGGCTGGTAAAAAAGATACTAGCGAAGCTATTTTAGAGCAAGCAAATATAGTTTTTGGTTCGGGTAATTATGATTATTATCTTACCAAAGGAAAACTAGATGCTTATCATTATACAAAAGAATATATTGAGAAAGTAGAAGACAAAGTAGCTATCATTGCTTGTGGTGGTGATGGAACTTTAAATGAAGTTGGTAGTGCCTGTATTAGTAAGGATAACGTTTATTTAGCTTGTTTTCCTGTTGGTAGTGGCAATGATTATATAAAAGCATTTGGAAATAGAGAAAACTTTATAGATTTAAGTTATTTTAAAGGTAATTATGATATAAAGAAGGTAGATGTTTTAGAAGTTAACGATCGTTATGCTTTAAATGTCTGCAATATTGGCTTTGATGCAGTAGTTGTCCACTATATGGAGAAATTAAGACGTATGCCTTTAATAAGTGGAAAAATGGCTTATCACTTAGCAGTATTTTTGGGGATTTTTTCTCGTCTTTCTAAACCAATGTTAATTATGAAAGATGGTAAAGAGTTCTTCAATAATAAAGCTATTCTAGCAGTATGTGCTAATGGTAATTATTATGGTGGTAGTTATTATGTAGGCCCAGATGCTTTAGTTGATGATGGCTTATTAGACCTAGTAGTTGCGAAGAAGGTGACACGTTTTACTCTTGCAAGATTAATCAAAAGATACCAAAAAGGAATCTTCAAAAAAGATAAAGCTTGCCAGAAAATCTTTTCTTTTGATACAGCTAAGGAAGTTGTTATAGAAGGAAAGAAAGATTTATGGTATACAGTTGATGGCGAACTATTGAAAGCTAATAAAATTAAAGTAGGTGTTTTAGAGAGAGCACTAAACTTCATTTACCCAAAAGGATTAAGGAGGATTAAAAATGGTATTTGAGAGAGTTAAAAAAGTTGTAGCATCTGAATTAGAAGTTCCTGAATCTAAAATTACAAAAGAAGCTAGATTTGTAGAAGACTTAGGAGCAGATTCAATTGACGCATTAGAGTTAATCATTGCTTTAGAAGATGAATTTGATATTGAAATTTCAGATGACGATGCACAAGACATCAAAACTGTTGGCGATGTAGTTGCATATATAGAAAAACTTGTATAAGTTATTAAAAAAGAGAGTTAATACTCTCTTTTAAATTATTTAGTAGATAAAAGTAAGAAAAAGTGGTAAAATATAAGAAGTAGGAAAATGATTATGGTAAAACTATTAGGTAAATTATTTATAAAAGATTATCAAAATTACGAAGATCAAAATGTTAGGATTTCCTATGGAATCATGTCAGGAGTCTTTGGTTTTATTACTAACTTCCTAATGGCTACAGCTAAGATTGTTATTGGTTTAATCTTTGGAGCATTATCAATTGTAACTGATGGTGCTGAGACTTTCGCTGATACTACATCATCAATAATTACGATTATGAGTTATAGGCTAAGTAGAAAACCAGCAGATAAGAAACATCCATTTGGTTACCAAAGAGCTGAATATATTGCTGGATTAATTTTATCAGTAATTATTCTAACAACAGGTTTTATCTTTTTTGTTACTGCTATCCAAAGAATCATTACACCTACCGAAGTTACTTTTAGTAAAATAGCTGTTATAATATTAGTAGTATCATTGTTAATGAAATTATTTCAGTCTTTGTTTTACAGAAATGCAAGTAAATTAATTAAATCACAAACTTTAAAAGCTAATTCAATTGATAGTTTAAATGATACTATCTCTACAATCTTTGTTTTGGCTGGTTATTTAATATTTTACTTTACTGGTAAAAACTTAGATGGTTGGTTTAGTTTAATTGTTTCGATAATTATTATTTTCAATGGTATAAAATTAATTAAAGAAGCATCATCTCCTTTAATAGGGGAAAGGCCAGATCCTAAGCTTGTAGAAAAGATTAAAGAAAAAATAATGGTTAGTGATAAAATCTTAGGATTTCATGATTTATATATTCATTCATATGGTAGTGGAAGAAAATTCGTTAGTGTTCATGTAGAGATGGATAGCAATTTAAGTTTATTAGAATGTCATCATATAGTTGATGAGATAGAGCGAGACTTTAAGAGTAACTATGATATTGATATTACTATTCATATTGACCCAATTGAAGCAGAGACTGAAGAAGAAAGAGAAATAAAGAAGGAACTAACGAAAATCTTAAAGAGTTATAATGAAGAATTTACTTTTCATGATTTTAGGACAGTAAAGCGTAAAGGGCTACTAGATGTTATTTTTGATGTAGCTATTCCTGATAGTTATAAAGTTAAAGATAGTAAGTTTTTAGAAAAACTAAAGAAAGATATGTATAGGTATAACAAAAATTTAAGATTGTTTGTAAGTATAGATCGTCATTATATAAGGGAGGAAGAAAATGAATAAAGAAGTTTATAAACAAATAAGAGAGGATTATTTTAAAAAAGTAGAAAACGATAGTTTAACTATCCTATTTTCAGGTAAAGCACCTCAAAGGTCAGGAGACCAAAGTCATAGCTTTTCTGTAAATCGTAATTTCTATTATTTAACTGGGATTAATCAAGATAATGTTATTGTAGCATTATTAAAATCAGAAAAAGAAAACAAAGAATATTTATTTATTCAAGAGACTACTGAGTTAATGGCTAAATGGGATGGAAGAAAACTTTCAATTGAGGAAGCTAAAGAAATCTCAGGAATTGATAATGTAGTCTATTTAGACAAGTTCGATAATTATTTATTTGGATTTTTTAACAGTATGAGATTTTCTGAAAGTCAAGTAAAAACAGTTTTACTTGATTTAGAAAGAAGAAATGATCCTAATTATCATAGTTTAGCTTTAGATTTTTTAGCTGATTTTAGTAAAAAATATCCAGAAATTAAAATAGCTAATACTTATAATAATATTGTTGCTTTAAGAATGGTTAAGAAAGAAGAAGAAATTAAAAAGATTCAAGAAGCAATTGATGTTACTAAAGGTGGGATTGAAGCTTTGATGATTAATGCAAGAAGTGGTATTTATGAATATCAATTAGAGTCTTTCTTTGATCAATACTTACGTTATAATGGTCAAAGAAGAAATTCATTTAAAACGATTGCTGGTTCTGGAGTAAATGCAACTATTCTTCACTATTCTAAAAACAATACAATTATTGGTGAAGGAGAATTAATCCTATTTGATTTAGGAGCAGAAGTTGATTATTATATCGCAGACATTACAAGAACATTCCCAATTTCAGGTAAGTTCTCTAAAAGACAAAAAGAGGTTTACCAAGCTGTATTAAATGTAAATAAAAAGTGTATTGAATATTTAAAACCAGGAATTACTTGGAAAGAATTAAACTTATATGCAAATAAACTAATTACAGAAGAATTGAAAGGCTTAGGTTTAATTAAAGAAGACCATGAACTTGTAAAGTACTACTGGCATTCAATTGGTCACTCAATTGGACTTGATACTCATGATCCTAGTTTATATACTGTGCCATTACAAGAAGGAATGGTAATTACAATTGAACCAGGAATTTATATTGAGGATGAAAAAATTGGTGTTAGAATTGAAGATAATGTTTTGATTACTAAAGAAGGACCAGTAAATTTAAGTAAAGACATTATTAAAGAAGTAAAAGATATTGAAGCATTTATGAAAAAGAATAACAAATATCAAAAGGCTAAGTAATTAGCCTTTTTTTATAAAGTAATTTATTACCTTTTTAGATAATATATTATTGAAAGAGGTGATAAAATGAAAAGGATATTGATATTTATTTTAGTATTTATGCTTTGCATTCCAATGAATGTGAAAGCATATGAACCAACAGGTCATAAAGGGATTTTAGATGTAGAGTTTGAGACTGGTGGTAAGCTTCTAGCGAGAATGAGACCATCAGATTATCAAGTAGTAAATAGTATTGTTAATAAGAAAAAGTTTTTTGGTTGGAGAACTGCTTATATTCATATTAATGAAAAAGCACAGTATATTGGAGAAACTGTTTTTTCTAAAGCTAATCAAACAGATAAGCCATTTACGATGAACTATGTTTTAAAAGAAGATTATAAAACAAAAACTACATATACTATTTCTGGTAAAATTAGTGGACAAGTTAAAGCATCAATGAAAATTAAGTTAGTTAATTTAGAAGGAACTCAAAGTGGAGAAATTTCTGGTAGTTATACAGGTAGTACAGAAAACTCAAAAAGCGAAGAAACAAAAATGACAATTACGATTCCTCCATACAAGAAACTTACCTATCGTGTTACTGGTGAATGTTATGTGACTAGTGGGGTTTGTCAGTATTATGCAGTTTGGATTAAGATTTATCGTGGACAGTTTGAAGTTATTGATGTAACTACAAGATACTATGAACTTTTAGAGGAAGATCTATGAAAAAGTTGTGGATTATTATAGGAACAATTAGTATTGCCTTAATAGTAATTATTTTATTAATTATTTTCGTTCCTAAACCTCAAGCTTTAGATTATACCTCTTTTCCTAAAAACTATAACTATTTAGAAAATGAAGGTAATATTGAAATTGAGTTTCCTGTATTTTATTCTGAAAAAGAAAATATTCTTATAGAAAAAGAAAATGTAAATGACTCCTTACTTACAAGTAAAGATGAAAGTACAATAGTTCCTTTAAATATTGAAAGTATTACTTATCAAGAAGCAATAGTTTTAAAAGAAAAGACTTTTTATAAGTATTTATATAAGTTTACTTTTAAAGCAAAAGAATTAAATGATCATACAATTTTAATTCCTGATGCTTATTTAAAGATTATCTATAAAGATACTAAAGCCTTAAAACTTCATTTAGGTAGTTTTAGTTATTACCAAGAGGAAAGTTTTAATACAAACAATAATGATTTAAGAATTACTTACTTAAAAGGAATAGTTAATGAAATTGATGGAAGAAAAAGAGTTGTAGCAATAGATTTAAAAATAGCTAATAATACAAACAAAACATTAGTTTTAAATAGTATGAATATCTATGATCAAAATATTAAAGTTAGTCATTCTTTAATCCAAGAAGTAGATTATGATTTAGCAAGTAATGAGTTAATTAGTAATGTTATTGATAATTATAACTATCGAGAAATTGATACAAGTAGTTATAGTTTAGAGTTAGAGCCTTATGAAGAAAAACATTTAGTAATACCTTTAGGATATAAAGATGATGTTGTAGCTAATGAGTTTGCTTTTAGAATTGTTTATTTAAAAGATGAAGAAGAAAATAGTTATTATTTAGGAAAGTTTTTGTTTTTTGAGGAAACTAGATATACGGAAAATGAACTAGCAAAGATGATTGTTTATCGTTATGACCATAGTTCTTAAAGATATTTATAAAAAGTATAAAAAGTTAGTAGTTTTAGATTTTACCTTTCTAGAGATAAATGAAGGTTATAGTTATATGTTGCTTGGGGAAAATGGTTCAGGTAAGTCAACATTAATCAAAATGATTTTGAATCATACAAAATATGAAGGTAAGATTACAAATACTTTTAGGACTATTTCTTATATTCCAGAAAGAGTAAACTTACCTTTATTTATGAAAGTAAGAGAGTTTTTAGAAAACATTATTTTAATAAAAGGAGTTAAAACTTTTGACTTAGATTATCTTTTAGAATACTTTGAATTAAAAATAAAAGAAAAAGAAAGTATTAAAAACTTATCTAAAGGAATGAGACAGAAGTTAATTTTAATAACTGGACTTGCCTTAGATGTAGATTTATACATTTTAGATGAAGCTTTAAATGGTTTAGATAAAAAGATGCAAGATAAATTATTGAAATATTTAGAAGAGCTAAAAACAAAGGGTAAAACGATTATTTATACTACTCACTATGAGAAGTATTTTGCTAATTTTTCAGACTATATAATAAGACTAGAGGATCATAAAGCCTATGTTAGCGAAAATCAAACTTCATCTTAATTACTTTTTTAATAAAGTTAATTTGTTTATTTTTTTATCTTCCTTAGTTTTAATCTTGATAGCAATACTAGCAATAGTTTCTGATTTGGATCCAAATGTTTATAGTATAAATCAGTACTATCAAAGTAGTTTTTTGCTTTTTAGTATTTTTAGTAATTCATTTGCTTGTTTTTTGTTTTCTTTTAATTACTTAAAAGATCAAGATGAATATCGGTATTTAATTGTTTTAAATAATAAAGATAAAATCTCTTATTTAACATCTAAACTATTAGTAAGTATTCTAATCTTAATTTTATTTCATTTAATAGTAGTACTAGTCATTAATGTTTTTGGATTTATCTTTTTAAGGACGACAATTGATTCCTATTATTTAAAGATAAGTGTTAATACTTTGTTTTTGAATTTACTTTTTGGTTTTATGAGTTTGATTTTGATTAAGTTAAGTAATAGGATTTTAATTATTTTTGTTCCTTTATTTATTTCTTTTATGATTAACTTTATTGAAAGCAAAAGTTTTAAAAAAATAATATCAATATTGTTTCCAGTATTAGATAATAAATTTCTTTTTAATTGTTTGCATTTTCTTTTTTTGTATTTTGTTTGTTTAGTCATTATCTATTCTTTAGAGGTTTATTTAGATTATTAACTAGTATTTTAAAGATTTTACTCTTGACAAAAACAACTTAATAATGTATAATACTTAAGCATAGTGGAAAGAAGAAGTCCCACTTCTCACCTGATCGATGTTAGTTGGTAGGTTGATGTCACTTAAGATATTATTATCTTTTGTTTTTTAGTGGGCAGATTATGCTCACTTTTTTTTGCTATGAGATGGAGGTGCTATTTATAAAGAATTTAAATTCAAAGAATGAAAATTTAGTTAATGAAGAAATTCCTTTTCCAAAAGTCTTAACAATTGATGCTAATGGTGATGCTTTAGGAGTATTACCTACAGAAGATGCAATTCAAAAGGCTTATGAAGCGGGATATGATTTAGTATGTGTTGCTCCCCAAGCGAAAGTACCAGTGTGCCGTTTTATGGACTATGCGAAGTATCGCTATGAGCAAAAGAAAAGAGCAAAAGACGCTAAGAAAAATCAAAGAACGATTACTGTGAAGGAGATTAGATTAACTCCAGTAATGGATACAAATGATCTTAATGTTAGGATTAAACAAGGTAAAGAATTCCTAGCATCAGGATATAAAGTAAAACTTAATTTAAATTATCGTAGTAGAAGAATGCTAGCTACTCAAGGTTTTGATTTAACAATGATTAATCGTTATATCGAAGCAGTGAAAGAAGAAGCGATTGTAGAAAGTGAACCTAAAGTTGATGGTAGAAGTGCTATCGCAATTTTAAGGGCGAAATAGATAGAGGAGGAATATAGAGATGCCAAAAATTAGAACACATAAAGGCTTAAAGAAAAGAATTAAAATTTCTGCAACTGGCAAAGTAATGAGACACAGACCAGGAACTAGTCACTTAGCTCCAGGTAAAACACAAAAAAGAATTAGACGTTTAAGAAAGGGTGCACTAGTACATACATCTGATTTAAATAGAATTAGAAAACATGTATATGTGATTAGAAAGGGTAAATAAGATGGCAAGAGTTAGAGGAAGCGTTGCAACACGCAGTAGAAGAAAAAAGGTTTTAAAATTAGCTAAAGGATATTTTGGTTCAAAACATACTTTATATCGTACAGCTAACCAACAAGTGATGAAGTCACTTACATATGCTTATCGTGATCGTAAAGCACGTAAAAGAGAATTTAGAAAACTTTGGATTCAAAGAATCAACGCAGCTGCTAGATTAAATGGTTTAAGCTATAGTACATTAATGCATGGTTTAAAATTAGCTAAGGTTGATATCAATCGTAAGATGTTATCAGAAATTGCTATTCATAATCCAGAAGATTTTTCTAAATTATGCAAGAACGCTGAAAAAGCATTAAGTAAATAATTAAAAAAATAGATTATTTATTAATCTATTTTTTTAAAATTATATCTATATATTAATAAAGCAAAATATGATATAATATTAATAATAAGAAGAGGTGAAAACTATGAGAGAGTTTACAATAAAAGTAAATGGAAAAGAATATATTAAAAAAGATAAAGTTTACCTAAGAGATTTAGCTAAAGAATTAAAAATAGAAGCTTATCTTGCTAAGGTAGATACTCGTCTTCGTGAGCTTGATTACTATGTGAATTATGATGCGGAAGTCGAATTTTTAAATTTAACACATGTAGAGTCAATGAATGCTTATGAAACTACTTTACGTTTTCTAACAATCATCGCTTTAGAGAATTTATATCCTGGAGTTGAAGTTAAGTTTAGATTAGGTGTTTCTCGTAGTACCTATGGTGAAATCAAAGACATTATGGTTGATGATGCTCTACTTGAAAAGTTAGAAAAAGAAATGAAAAAACTAATTGAAAAAGATCAAGATATTGTTAGGGTGAAGTTAAGTAAAGAAGAAGCAAAAGAGATATATTTAAAACAAGGATATCATGATAAGATTGAGACTTTAAAATATCGACCAGAAGATACAGTTAACTTATATAAATGTAATGGTTACTATAACTATTTATTTAACTATATGTTGCCTTCAATGGGTTATATTAAAGATTTTAAATTAATTCCTTATTATCCTGGTTTTATAATTCTTTATCCAAGATCAGAACTTGGTGGTAAAATGCCGGAGTTTCATGACTCAGTATCGTTTGCGAAGATGTTAAGAGCAGCATCTCGTTGGTCTAAGCAATTAAATTGTGAGACAATTGCTAATCTAAATACTCATGCAAGTAATGATAGCATTATTGATTTAGTTAATGTATGTGAGACTAAACACAATAATATGTTAGCTGAACTTGGTGATAAAATTAAATATGATATTGAAAATATTAGATTAATTGCGATTGCTGGTCCATCATCTTCTGGTAAGACTACTTTCTCTAATAGACTAAGAGGGGTATTGATGGCTAAAGGTATTGAACCTTTAAAGATTTCTATGGATGATTATTATAAGCCAAGAGGCAAGGCTCCTTTAGATGAAAATGGGGAACTAGACTTAGAACATATTGAAGCATTAGATATTGATCGTTTTAACCGTGATCTTTTAAACTTAATTCAAGGTAAGAAAGTTACACTGCCACACTTTGATTTTAATAAAGGTTATAGTGTTGATGGTAAAACTATTAAAATTAGTAAATCAACACCAATTATTATTGAGGGAATTCACGCATTAAATGAAAAACTTACTAGTTTAATTCCTAGACATCAAAAGTTTAAGATTTATATTAGTCCTTTATTTGAAATTAGTTATGATGATCATACACCTATTAGTGCTACAGAAATAAGACAATTAAGAAGAGTTGTTAGAGATGCAAAATATCGTGGTACTAATGTTCGTGATACTTTTAAAATGTGGCCTTCAGTAAGAAAGGGTGAATTTAGATGGATTTATCCTTATCAAGAAGAAGCTGATTATATTTTTAATACTGAGCTTACTTATGAATTAGGAGTAATGAAAAAATATGCTTTACCAGTTTTAAATGAAGTTCCAAGAGAAGATGAATATTTTATTGATGCTAACAGACTAGTTAAATTCTTAAAACTTGTAAAGGATATTCCTGATGAATATGTACCATGTAACTCACTATTAAGAGAGTTTATTGGGGGAAGTATTTTTTATAGCTATGAAAGAAAAGAACAAGAAGACTTACTTTCTTAAGCAAAATAATGGCTTATTAACTGCTGGTTCAATTGATAACTTTAATACAATGACTATTGGTTGGAGCCACTATGGCTATGTTTTTGGACTAGAGACTATTATTGTTTATGTAAGAAAGAGCCGTTATACTTTTGATTTTATTTCTAAAAATGATTATTTTACAGTATCTTTTTATAGTGATGAACATAAAGATGATTTAGAGTATTTAGGTACTAAATCAGGAAGAGATGAAGATAAAGTTTCCAAGACTAGTCTTACTCCAGTTAAGTATTTTGACTCAGTAAGTTTTAAGGAAGCAAAGGCTACATTTTATTTAAAGAAAATTTATCAAGGTGAGATATTTGAAGATCAATTATCGCAACCTATAAAGGAAAAATATTTTATTAAAGATAACAATCATTATTTATTTATAGGACAGGTGATTGAAAAATGAAATATATACTAGCAATAGATCAAGGAACTACAAGTTCAAGAGCAATACTTTTTGATAAGAAGGCAAATATTGTAGCATCATCACAACTAGAAATATCTTCAATTACAAATAAATCTGGTTGGGTAGAACAAGATCCTTTGGAACTTGTAGAGTCAGTAAGACAAGTAATTATTGGTGTTTTAAATAAAGCTAATATTAGTGCTAAAGATATTGAAGCAGTAGGTATTACTAATCAAAGAGAGACAACTATTCTTTGGGATAAGAAGACAGGAAAGCCAGTAAATAAAGCTATTGTTTGGCAAAGCCGTCAATCAGAAAAGATTTGCAAAGAGTGGATTGAAAAAGGTTATAATGATAAAGTTTTAGAGAAAACAGGATTAATTATTAACCCTTACTTTTCTGCTTCAAAAATCAAATGGATTTTAGAAAATACTAAAGGTTTAGAAGATAAATTAAGTAAAGGTGAAATACTATTTGGTACAGTTGATACTTATTTAATTTGGAATTTATCTAAAGGAAAGCTTCACATAACTGATTATACTAATGCTTCAAGAACAATGCTTTTTAATATCAAAGAGTTAAAATGGGATGATGAGTTATTAGAAAAGTTTGCTTTACCAAAATCAATTTTACCTAAAGTTGTACCATCTTCTGGTAACTTAGGGAAAATAGAGATTTTAGGTGAAGAAGTTAATTTGCGAGCTATTGCTGGGGACCAAAGCGCAGCTTTATTTGGTCAATGTTGTTTTGATTTAGGTGATGTAAAGAACACTTATGGTACTGGATGTTTTGCTTTAATGAATACAGGAAGCGAAGTTATTACTTCTAAAAATGGTTTATTATCAACTATTGCTTGGCATATTGATGGTAAGACTACTTATGCTTTAGAAGGATCTGTGTTTGTAGCTGGAGCTGCTGTTCAGTGGTTAAGAGATAGTATGAAATTTTTTAAAACATCGGCTATGTCTTATGATTTGGCGTTAAATGCTAAGCATCAAGAAGAAATTTTCTTAGTACCAGCTTTTACTGGCTTAGGTGCACCATATTGGGATAATGAAGTTAGAGGTGCTATCTTTGGTATTACAAAAGATACTTCTAGAGAAGATATAACTAGTGCTACTTTAGATGCTATTGCTTATCAAGTAAAAGATGTAATTGGCTTAATGGAAAAAGAAGCTAAAATTCAATTGCATAATTTAAAGGTTGATGGTGGAGCATGTGAGAATGACTATTTAATGCAATTTCAGTCTAATATCTTACCGGCTACGATTTATAGACCAAAGATTATTGAATCAACAGCTTTAGGTGTTGCTTATATGGCAGGTTTAGCTAGTGGCTATTTTAAAAGTATTGAAGAGATAACAAAGTTACACCAGATTGAACGTGTCTTTACAAACAAAATGAATGAAAAGAAAAGGAAAGAGTTATACCAAAAGTGGTTAACAGCTGTTAAGGCTGCACGAATGTTTAAATAGTTAAAAAATACGAGGTGATTTATGGCAAATCAAATTAAGTTTTTTGCTTTGGGAGGCTTAGGTGAACATGGCAAAAACATGTATATTGTAGAGGTAAATGATAGAATCTTTATTTTAGATTCTGGAATTAAGAACCCAGGTTTAGATTTGCTTGGAGTCGATGCAGTTCTTCCAGATATGGAATATCTTTTGGAAAATAAAGATAAAGTAAAAGCTTTGTTTTTATCTCATGGGCATATTGAAAATATTGGTGCTGTTCCTGAGATTTTAAAAGAGATGAATATCGGTGTTTATGGAACTCACTTTACAATTTCTATATTAGAAAAAGAATTAACTGAATTAGGAATGAATATTAAAGACTATCGTTTGTATAGAATAAATGAAGATAAAGAATTAATGTTTGGTAATGTTAAGGTATCTTTCTATGCTACAAGTCATAGTATTCCCGAAAGTTTAGGTATCGTAATTAGTACTCCTGATGGAGCAATAGTTTATGCTCCTGACTTTACTTTCTCTGCTAACTCAGATAAAAAATATAAAACAGGATTTCATCGTTTAGGTGAGATTTCTAAAGAAAAAGTATTACTACTTTTACCTGAAAGTTTAGGTTCAGGTAATATTGGTAGAACTGTAAGTGATAATATTTTACTTCATACAGTTACTGAGCAATTAAAAACTAAAGGTAGAACAATCTTTGCGATGTATTCTAATGACTTAGATAGAATGCAAAAGATTATTAATATTGCTAGTTCCTCAAATAAAAGAATAGCTATTATTGGTAAAAGAACAAGGAAAATTATTAGTGTTGCGATGGAATCAAATTATTTAAATATTCCAAGTGATAAATTTGTAAACTTAAAGTATATTGATGATAGCAATGATAATGATTATGAAGACTTAGTAGTTATTGTAACTGGTGAGTTAAATGAACCATTTATTCATGTTCAAAGAATGGCTAGTGGTAAAGATAGATTTATTAAAATTAAGGATACAGATACTATAGTTTTAATTTCACCGCATGTAAAGGGTTATCCAAATACTTTTGCGAATACGATGAATGCTTTGGCGAGACCTAATGCGAAAGTTATTAATATGACTAAGAAAGCTTTACGTAGTTCTCATGCTTCACCAGAAGACTTAAAGATGCTTTATATGATGTTAAACCCAGAATATATCGCACCAGTTATTGGTGAATATCGTCATCAATATGCTCATATGCAAGTTGCTTTAGATGCTGGTTATAGTAGAGAAGAGATTTTACTACTTGAAAATGGTGAAATAATTACCTTTTTAGATGGCAAGTTGCAAGTTGCAAAAGAGTTTGTACCAACAGGTGATGTTTTAGTTGATGGGTCGATTGTTGGGGATATTAATAGTGTTGTATTGAAAGATAGGGAAATGTTAGCTCAAGGCGGAGTAGTTATTATTAATGTAATTGTAGATGCAAGATACAAAGAAGTATTAGCTGAACCTTCAATAGTTTTAAAGGGAGTTACAAATAATAAACAAGTAGAAGCTGATATTTATGATATAATAAATGAAGTAGTTGATGATACTTTAGACTATCATTTTGATGAAAAGTATTTAGACTGGCAAGTAATAAAGAAAGAAATAAAAGATGTTGTAAGTAAAAGGATTATGAAAGAATGTGGTTTAAGTCCAATTGTACTTGCAGTAGTCTTAGATGAGGAAAAATAATGAAAAAACTAAGTAGTTTAGAAATTAGAAAATTATGGCTTAAATTTTGGGAAGAAAAGGGACATTTAATTATTCCTAGCGCTTCTTTAATTCCTCATGATGATCCAACATTACTTTGGATTAATGCAGGGATAGCTCCTTTAAAGAAATACTTTGATGGAAGAGAAACTCCAAAAAGAAATAGGTTAGCTAATGTGCAAAAATCAATTAGAACTAACGATATTGAAAATGTAGGGGTAACTGCAAGACATCATACGTTTTTTGAGATGTTAGGAAACTTCTCAATAGGAGATTATTTTAGGAAAGAAGCATTAACATGGGCTTATGAAATTCTATTTTCTGAAAAATGGTTTGCTTTAGATAAAAAGAATATTTACTTTTCATACTATCCAGAAGATTTGGAAACGAAGAAAATGTGGATGAAGCTAGGAGTAGAAGAAGAAAGGTTAATTCCTTTAGAGGGAAACTTTTGGGAAATTGGTGATGGTCCTTGTGGTCCGTGTACTGAGATCTTTTATGACCGTGGGTTAAAATATGATCCAGAAAACATAGGTTTAAGATTAATCATTGATGATTTAGATAATGATCGTTATGTAGAGATTTGGAATATCGTTTTTAGTCAGTTTAATGCTGAGTCAGGTAAAAAAAGAGAAGAGTATAAAGAACTACCAAGTAAGAATATTGATACTGGTATGGGCTTTGAAAGAATTGTTTCAATCTTACAAGAAACTGATACTAATTTTGAAACTGATCTTTTTATGCCTATTATTAAAGATATTGAGAAATTAAGCGGTGTTAAGTATGATGGTCAAATGGCATTTAAAGTTATTGCAGACCATGTTAGAAGTGTTACTTTTGCAATTTCAGATGGTGCTAATGTAAGTAATGAAGGTCGTGGTTATGTTTTAAGAAGACTAATTAGAAGAGCTGTTCGTTATGGTAAAAAGTTAGGATTAAATAAACCTTTCTTAGCTAGTTTAGTTGATAGAGTTGTAAGTATTATGAAAGAGCCTTATCCTAATTTAGTAAAAGCTAAAGAGTTAGTAAAAGTTGTAGTTAATAATGAAGAAGAAAAATTCTTAAAGACTTTAGATAAAGGTGAAAAGAAACTTCTTGATTATATGGAGCAAGCTAAAGGTAAAGTAATTACAGGAGAGATTGCATTTCTGTTATACGATACTTTTGGATTTCCAATTGAACTAACTTTAGAAGTTGGTAAAGAACACGGTTTTGAAGTTGACTTAAAAGCTTTTGAAGAGGAACTTGAAAAACAAAGAAAAAGAGCTCGTGCTAGTCGTGATGAAGATGAGTCAATGATTAGTCAAAATGAAGACATGCTTAAGTTTAAAGAGGAATCAATCTTTACTGGCTATAGTGAACTAAAAAGAGTAAGTAAAGTAATTGCAATCTTTAAAGATGGAACTTCATTTAAAGAAGCTAATGGTGAAGTATTATTAGTCTTTGATCAAACTCCATTTTATGGTCTAAAAGGTGGTCAAGTAGGAGATCAAGGTAAATTAATCTTCCAAGACCAAGAATATGAAGTAAAAGATACAATTGTTTTACCTAATGACCAACATGCATCGCTAGTTGATTTTGGTGGAGATTATATCAAAGTAGCTGATAAAGTTATCTTACAAGTTGATAAAGCTTTAAGATTTAACACAGCTAAAAACCACTCTGCAACCCATCTTTTAAACTATGCATTAAAAGAAGTTTTAGGAAGTCATGTTCACCAACAAGGTTCATCAGTATCAAGCACTAGTTTAAGATTTGACTTTAATAACTTTAGCTTACCAACAGATGAAGAACTTTTAAAAGTAGAAGCTATTGTAAATAGGATGATTGATTTAGGTCATCATGTTGAAACTAAAGAGATGGCTTTAGATAAAGCTAAAACTTTAGGGGTAGAAGCAATGTTTTCTGATAAATATGAAGATGTTGTTAGAGTTGTTACTATTGGTGATTCTAAAGAATTATGTGGTGGAACTCATGTAAGTAATGCTAAGGAAATAGGAAAGTTTGTGATTTTAAGTTGTGAGACTAAAGGTTCTGGTATTTACAGAATTGAAGCAACTACAGATACAAACATAAAAGATAAATTATTAGAAAGTGCGGATAATATACTAATAGAGATTAGTAACTTAAAACAAAAAGCTGAAGAATTAGTAAAAAGCGCTAAAGAAGAAAAGTTAGATATAGTTTATAAAGCTCCAAAGGATGTTAAGTATTTAGAAAGTTATAAGTATTTGCTTGATTTAAAAGAACTATCTACTAAGTATCAAGTACTTGTAAAGGATATTGATAAAGAATATCAAAAACAATATCGCGAGTCAAAACAAATTAGTCCAGCTTTATTTAAAGATAAAGTAGAAGTAATTAATGGAGTTAAAGTTGTTATTGATAGACTAGAAGATGTTGATAGTGAGGTTCTAAAAGACTTAGTTGATAATTTAAGTGATAACTTACAATTAGAGATTGTATTACTAGCAAATGTAAGTAGTGGAAGAATTGTTTATGTTTCGAAAAACAAAAACAAAAAAGTTAAAGCTGGTGATTTAGTAAAGATGGCTGCAATTGTTACTGGTGGTAATGGTGGTGGTAGACCAGACTTTGCACAAGCTGGTGGAAGAGACGTTACAAAAGTTGATGAATCTTTAGCGGAAGTTAGACAATACTTAAAAGAGGTACTATGAGAGCAATCGGTATTGATTTAGGTAGTAAAACTGTAGGTATTAGTTTATCTGATATAAATAGAATTATTGCAAGTCCTATTGGAACATTTGAAATTGAAGAAAACAATTTAAATGAAGCTTTAGAATTAGTAGTAGATTATATAAAGAAAAACAATGTTAGTACGATAGTTTTAGGATTACCTAAAAATATGGATGGAAGTATTGGTTTTCAAGGAGAGTATTGTTTAGAGTTTAAAAAGATGTTAGAAGATGCAACTAAGTTAGAAGTTGTTTTAATTGATGAAAGACTAACGACAGTTATTGCTCATAAAACTCTAAAAGAAGCTAAAATGAAAAACCAAAAAAGAAAACAAAAAGTTGATAAATTAGCTGCAAGTATTATCTTGCAAGCTTATTTGGATAAATAAAAGGAGAAAGGAAAATTAGATTATGCCAAAAGAAATGGAAAACAAATTAGTAATTCAAGATGCAGAAGGAAATGAAATTTTATGTGAAATTTTATTTACACACTACAGTGAGAAGTTTAAGAAAAACTATGTGTTATTTTATGAAGTTGCAGATGAAGACAACGAAGAAATTGAAGTAATGGCTGCTTCTTACGAAGAAGGAAAAGAAGGAGATGGACAATTAGATCCAATTGAAAGTGATGAAGAATGGGTATATATTGAAGATTTACTAGAAGCATTTTCTTCAGAAGATGAAGATGATGAGTGTGAATGTGATTGCGAAGAAGGTGAAGAATGTGAATGTGGATGTCAAGAACATCAACACCAACATAAACACAAAAAAGGCGAATGCAAAGATGGTGAGGAGTGCGAATGCCAAGAACATCAACATCGTAAAGGTGATGCCGTATGCCAAGAAAAACACCAAAAGGGTGAATGTCAAGATCGTGATCGTAACCGCAATCGTGATCGCAAAAAGTGCAACAAATAATTATTAAAAAAAGCTCAATTATTTGAGCTTTTTTATTTGGTAAAATATTATAAATTAATAAATTTCAATTATTTTCTTAGCAAGGTCATTAAAG
>Ga0255344_1000334_pt1 | contig 77074 bp, 66 predicted proteins | sample wastewater_treat_5_FD_192414 | JGI IMG/M metagenome (GOLD analysis project Ga0255344, IMG submission 192414) | Wastewater microbial communities from Lulu Island WWTP, Vancouver, Canada - plant18 | ecosystem: Engineered > WWTP > Wastewater > Unclassified | place: Canada: Vancouver, British...
TAAAAATCATGCCCAACCCTAGCCAAACGGGAATAATCGCGCCTTTAACACGTAAAAATTCATGTTAAAACTATCATTCGTTCGCTTTAATTATCGATTCTAACTTGCTAATAAAAATTATCATGTAAGAATTATCTACAATTCTGTCCATTTTTCAAAAATCTGCGGTAAATTCGTTAGCCCGTTTTCTAATCAAGAAAACCAATAAATTCTGTATGACATCACCGGTAATAATCGTTTCGTTAGTAATTGTATTCATAGTAGTTTCTCTTTATAAAGAGTGGATTAAACCCGTGATTGTATTTGTAATAGCCATAGCAATGCTCATGCTTTTGCAGGTTATTACTCCCAAAGAAGCGCTTAGCGGATTTGCAAATGAGCAGATTGCGGTCATTTTCTTACTACTAATATTGAGTGATGTCATTAAAAGATCTGCGGCATTAGATCAATCGATATACAAATTACTTCGTCCGGGATTATCCTATCGCGCATTTATGACGCGAATGAGTTTTTCGGTGGCCAGCGTTTCAGCTTTCGTGAATAACACGCCTTTAGTAGCACTTATGCTACCCTACGTTTATGATTGGTCGAAGCGGAAGAAAATCGCTCCATCGAAAGTCTTGATGCCTTTATCGATGGCAGCAATTATTGGAGGTACGGTAACTGTTATTGGTACGTCGACCAACTTAGTGGTGAGTGGTTTAGCTGCTGATGCAGGATTAGCTCCATTAAAGATGTTTGATTTTACCCCGGTAGGATTACCTATCATGGTTGCGATATGTATTTACATGATTTTCTTGTCGGATAAATTACTTCCGAGCAGAAAAGATGCATTGACTGAATTCAAAGAAGATCCTCGAGAGTATTTAGTTGAAACAATTGTTCCGGCCACTTCATCGTTTGTAGGAAAATCAATTGACGATAATAAGCTTCGAAGTTTACGAGGACTTTATGTTGTTGAAATTATCAGAGGAGATAAAACCATTGCTCCTGTAGCTCCTGAAGAGATCATTCAATCGGGAGATGTGCTGATGTTTGCGGGAGAAACTGAAACGGTGATTGACCTCGTTAACGACCAAACAGATTTGCTTTTAGCTAACATCGAAACATATCCTTTAAACGGAAAACTAGAAGTTGTTGAAGTGATTATTAGTCCGAATTCGGCATTGATCGACATACCAATTAATCAAAGTAATTTTCGAGAACAATATGATGCTGCAATTATTGCGGTAAACCGTCATGGAGAAAAATTAACAGGGAAAGTTGGAGAGATAGAATTACAAAGTGGAGATTTAATTTTAGTAATTGCTGGTAAAGATTTCCGCAATCGCGCAGAAGCCGGAAGAGATTTAATTGTTGTATCAAAAAAGCGAGAAATCAACAAAGCAAACAAAGGCAAAATCAAGTGGATTATTTTAGCCATTGCTGCTTCATTTATTTTAGAAGCGCTTAATATATCGAGTTTATTTATGTCGCTTTTTGTTCTCACCTCTATTGTTGCAGCTGTAGGAATAGTAACTGTAGAAGAAATCAAGAAATCACTGGACCTCGACTTAATGATTATGCTAGCATTAGCAATAGGTGTAGGAAAAGCAATTAGCGAATCGGGAGCCGATAAAGTTTTTGCTAACTCAGTGATAAGTGTTACACAAGGAATTCACCCCACTTTAGGCATATTACTAGGGTTATATATTGTGACCAATGTTCTAACAATGTTTGTTACCAATGCAGCGGCCGTTGCCATTACATTTCCAATAGCAGTAGCAACTGGACATCAACTAGGAATAACAAATTTCACCCCATTATTACTTACGATAGCCTTTGCCAGCAGTGCTGACTTCCTCACGCCATTTGGCTATCAAACAAACTTAATGGTGTATGGGCCTGGAGGGTATAAATTCATTGATTACATACGCTATGGATTTATTCCGACACTTATCTACATGACCCTCACAATTCTCGGAATTGCATATTGGTACAATATGATATAAACAGGGAGTTTGAACAAACCTCAATCCGACACATTTTTTCGAGGTAGATTCGAAATAAAGTGTGAACTTTGCAGCCGGATTTTCCGGACAAAAGCAGAAGCATGAAATCCACAAATATTGTTAAGCAAGAGTACAAAATCACTCGTAACGACCGATTAAAACTACTGGGTCAAAAGCCCGTATTAATTTGGCTTACAGGCCTTTCCGGTTCCGGAAAGAGTACAATTGCTGATAAATTGGAACAAGAATTATACTTCAAAGGATTCAAGACTTATCTCCTCGATGGCGACAATATCCGTCATGGATTAAATAAAAACATCGACTTCACAGAAGAAGGTCGCAAGGAAAACATTCGTCGGATTGGAGAAGTAGCGAAGCTATTTATGGATGCCGGCATCATTGTGATTACAGCCTTTATCTCTCCTTTCAAAGAAGACAGAGACCAAGTAAGAAACCTAATTACCGACGGAGAATTCATTGAAGTACACGTTGATTGTCCGCTGGAAATATGCGAGCAGCGCGACGTAAAAGGACTTTATGCCAAAGCGCGTAGAGGAGAAATACCCAATTTCACTGGAATTTCATCGCCCTTCGAAGCACCGGAATCGGCTGAAATAACAGTAAAAACAGCCGAAGACAGCCTTGAAGAGTGTGTGAACCAAATTTTAGAATATACGTTAAAAAGAATTAAACCCTAATACAGGATGATTTTATACCATTTGAACCACCTGCGAGAGTTAGAAGCAGAAGCCATTTATGTGATTCGCGAAGCAGCATCACAATTTGAACGCCCTGCAATGCTCTTTTCAGGAGGAAAAGACTCGATTGTAATGACGCATTTAGCAAGAAAAGCGTTTTACCCGGCACGTATTCCTTTCCCTTTACTTCATATTGACACGGGACATAATTTTCCCGAGACACTTACCTTCCGTGACAAGATGGTAGAAGAAATTGGAGCTCGATTAGAAGTTCGATATGTTCAAGACTCCATTGACAAAGGAAGAGCGCGTGAAGAAAAAGGGCCAAATGCCAGTCGTAATGTACTGCAAACAATTACACTTTTAGATGCGTTGGAAGAATTGAAGATTGATGCAGCAATGGGTGGAGCTCGTCGCGATGAAGAAAAAGCAAGAGCAAAAGAAAGATTCTTTTCGCATCGAGATGAATTCGGACAATGGGATCCGAAAAATCAACGTCCCGAATTATGGATGTTATTAAACGGAAGAAAACATATTGGAGAACATTTCAGAGTATTCCCATTATCCAACTGGACAGAAATGGATGTTTGGATGTACATACAATTAGAAAACATTCCTATTCCAGAAATTTACTTCACACACGAAAGAGATGTTGTTGATAGAGATGGAATGCTCCTTGCCTATTCTGAATTCATTACGTTAAAAGAAACCGAGAAAGTAGAAAAGAAAGTAGTACGCTTCCGCACCATCGGAGATATGACTTGTACAGGCGCTGTTGAATCACCTGCATCGTCACTTTCAGAAATCATCGATGAAATTGCAGCTTCAAGAACTACTGAGCGTGGAACTCGTCAAGATGACAAGAGAAGTGAAACAGCGATGGAAGATCGTAAAAAAGCCGGATACTTTTAGCAGACAGCGAAACAACAGAGCACCCTTACATTTAAATAGTATATAATTACAATAAATAATGAGTGATTTCAGCAAAGACGGATACATGAACATGGAGTTGTTGCGTTTTACAACGGCAGGAAGTGTTGATGACGGAAAAAGCACATTGATAGGCCGTTTGCTATACGATTCAAAACAAATTTTTGAAGATCAGCTCGAAGCAATAGAACAGCGAAGTCAGCAACGTGGATTTGAGCATGTTGATTTGAGTTTATTGACTGACGGATTAAAAGCAGAGCGTGAACAAGGAATTACAATTGATGTAGCCTATCGTTATTTTGCAACACCGAAACGTAAATTTATTATTGCGGATACTCCGGGACATATTCAATATACCCGTAATATGGTTACAGGAGCTTCAACGGCTAACGTAGCTTTGATATTAGTAGATGCGCGCAAAGGAGTTTTAGAGCAAACTATTCGCCATTCATTTATTGCTTCGTTATTGCAAATTCCACATTTAATCATTTGCATCAACAAGATGGATTTGGTAGAATATTCGGAAGAAGCATTCAACAAAGTAGTTGATGAATTCCGTCATGTTTCATCGAAGCTTGACATAAAAGACGTTCATTTTTTACCAATTAGTGCATTAAAAGGCGACAACGTAGTTGATAAATCGCAAAACATGCCGTGGTATCAAGGGGCAACGTTAATGTATCTGTTAGAAAACATTCACATCAGCAGTGATGAAAACCATATTGATTGTCGTTTTCCTGTACAATACGTAATTCGTCCGCAGCAAACTGAATACCACGACTACCGAGGATATGCGGGTAGAATAGTAAGCGGAATTTACAAACCCGGCGATAAAGTAAAAATACTTCCTAGTGGAGAATCGGCAACAATCAAGACCGTTGAATTATTCGGCGAGAATATAGAAGAAGCATACGCACCAATGTCGGTAACAATGACATTAGATCGGGATGTAGATATTAGTCGCGGTGATATGATTGTGCGTGAAAACAACAGTCCGAATATTGAACAAGAGCTAGACATAATGATTTGTTGGATGAATGCCAATAAGCTTCAATTAGGAGGTAAATACGCTATTCGTCACACCATTAAAGATGCTCGTTGCGTTATTAAAGACATTCGATATAAAATCGACATCAACACACTTCATCGCAACGAAAACGACAAAGAAATTGGGATGAATGATATTGCGAGAATCAGTGTCAAGACAACAGTTCCATTATACTTTGATTCATACCGAAAAAACCGCTACACAGGAAGTGTAATTCTTATAGACGAAGGAACAAACGAAACGGTAGCTGCCGGCATGATCGTTTAATACTAAAATACCGCTTTTAAAAATGGAAAATTACAATGAACTACTTGCAGTAGCAATTAAAACAGCCATACTTGCAGGAAAAGAAATTACCGGTGTTTATGCTAGTGAAATAGCTGTTGAAATAAAAGACGACAAAAGTCCTTTAACAGAAGCAGATAAAAGATCGCATTTAAAGATCATGGAAGGATTGAAAGAAACGATGCTTCCTGTTTTAAGTGAAGAAGGAAAAATGATTTCATTTGAAGAAAGAAGCAAATGGAAATTATTTTGGATGGTAGATCCTTTAGACGGAACAAAAGAATTCATTAAACGCAACGGAGAATTTACCGTTAACATCGCCTTAATAAAAGGGAATACGCCAGTGGCAGGAGTAATTTATGCTCCGATCATTAACGCATTTTATTTTGCAGCAGAAGGAATAGGAAGCTATAAAATTGATGCCGACTACGACTATTTAATGCATTTAGCTCATTCACAAAACATCACTGACAAATTTATCTCAGTAGCTAACAAACTTCCTATAAAAGAAGAAGGAAGAAAATACACTGTTGTTGCGAGTAGAAGTCACATGAGTGAAGAGACACAAGAATTTATTGAAGAGCTTAGAACAAAACATGGCGACCTTGATTTAATATCAAAAGGAAGTTCATTAAAACTATGCTTAGTTGCTGAAGGCTCGGCGGACGTTTATCCGCGCTTTGCACCAACAATGGAATGGGACACAGCAGCAGGGCAAGCGATTGCTTTATACGCAGGCTATAAAGTTTTAAATCCGAAAGAATCTACTCCAATCATTTACAACAAATCGGACCTTTTGAATCCGTGGTTTGTAGTAGGATAAAAAGAAAGAACATTAAAAATTAAAAAGCCGGCAGAGATGTCGGCTTTTTTGGTTTTACACAAACACGTAACAATTACTTAACAAGTACTTGAACATGCCCTAACATTCGTAGTGTAACATTGCACTATGAATATTTTAAACAAAGGTGTAGTAATATCAAAACGCAAAATTGAAGTACTACTACTTTCAACATTCTTTACCTTTTCATCAGCCTTCAAGTATTTAAGAAGGCATCGCTTTGACGAGACAAACAATTTTTATTCGTGATAAAATGAAAATCATGTCGTCACTAAGGAGAGAAGTAGAAATAGTAGTTATATCTGACATTCATCTTGGGACGTACGGATGTCATGCGAAAGAACTAGTCAGATATCTTAAATCAATAAAGCCATCGATGATAATATTGAATGGCGATATCATCGACATCTGGCAATTTAGTAAAAACTATTTTCCGAAATCTCACATGAAAGTGGTGAGAGAAATTATTCGATTTGCTTCAAAAGGAGTTCCGGTATACTATATAACAGGAAACCATGATGAAATGCTTAGAAAATTTTCAGGATTCAGTCTAGGCAATTTAGAAATTAACAACAAACTGATTTTAGATCTTGATGGAAAAAAGGCTTGGATATTTCATGGAGATGTATTTGATGTTACCATGCAACATGCAAAATGGCTTACAAAATTAGGGGCTGTAGGATATGATTTTTTAATTCTTCTAAATCGTTTTACAAATTATATTTTAGAAAAAACGGGTAGAGAAAAAATATCGCTATCGAAGAAGATAAAAAACAGTGTAAAAAAAGCAGTAAAGTTCATAAATGATTTTGAGCTTATCTGTGCCGATATAGCAATAAGCAGCAATTACGATTATGTTATTTGCGGACATATACATCATCCGGAAATAAAAGAAATCAAAAGAGAGCACGGAAAAGTTTCTTATTTAAATTCTGGAGACTGGGTAGAAAACCTTACTGCCCTAGAATACAATGAAGGGAAATGGTCGCTTTACAAATATGAAGAGTCAAAAGAAACAGAACACCTCAACGAAGAAGATGATATAATATCGATGGACAATAAAGATCTCTTCAAAATGCTTTTTGAAGAACTTAATAATCCTGGAATACAAAATAGTCAGAATAAGAATTAATGAAAATACTCTACGCAATACAAGGAACAGGAAATGGTCATATAAGCAGGGCTTTAGAAATTGTTCCCATATTAAAACAAAAAGGAGAAACGGATGTGCTTATTAGTTCATCACAGTGGGATTTAGAATTACCATTTGAAGTAAAGTACAGATTGCATGGACTTGGATTTGTATTTGGTAAAAATGGAGGCATTGATTTCGCCAAAACATATTTAACATTAGATACTGCGAAACTAATAGACGAAATAAAATCAATTCCAATTAATGAATATGATCTAATTATTAGTGACTTTGAACCGGTTTCATGCTGGGCAGCCAAATTAAACAATAAAGTTTGTATTGGATTAAGTAATCAAGCAGCAACACTACACCCGTTAGCTCCAAAACCAAAAAAGTCTGACCCATTAGGCAAAGCAGTATTGAACCACTATGCTCCGGTAACGCATTCTTACGGATTTCATTTCAAATCGTTTGACAGCTCAATATCAACTCCTATAATTCGCAAAGAAATCAGGAATGCTATACCCTCCAACAAAGGACACATAACAGTTTATTTGCCTTCTTATGATGACAAAAGGATTATTGAAAAACTAAAACACTTTAGTGATATAGAATTTCAAGTATTCAGTAAACATATTAGAAAAGAATATAAAAAATCGAATTTTCTAGTGAAGCCATTAACGAATAGTGCATTTATCGAAAGTTTAGCTTCGAGCAATGGCGTTATAACAAATGCCGGATTCGGAACCACTTCAGAAGCGTTATTCCTAGGGAAAAAATTACTAGTGATTCCCATGAAAAATCAATTTGAACAACACTGCAATGCAGCTGTACTTAAATCGATGGGAGTAACTGTAATTAAAAGTCTAAAGAAAAAGCATATCCATGAGATAAAAGAATGGGTGAAACATGGTCGTTCAATAGAAGTAAATTACATCGACAATACAGAAAAGATTATTGATACAATAATCGAAAAACATATAAACGAAAAAATTCCGATTAAAACGAAAAAGAAAGAAATGAACTTTTTCGAAAAAATTATGACATTGAGCATTTCAGAAAATTAATATGATGAAAAAAGATTTCGTTTGGGGTGCTGCCACATCAGCATATCAAATAGAAGGGGGGAAATTTGCAGAAGGGAAACGTTCATCGATCTGGGATGAATTTTGCAAGAAAAAGAATGCCATAGTTAACAATCAAAATGGAAATAAGTCGTGTGAATTTTACTACCACTATAAAGAAGACATACGTCTATTAGCCAATCTGAATATTAAAAATTTCCGATTCTCGATTTCATGGCCAAGAGTGATGCCACTAGGTCCTGGTTTTATTAATCAGAGGGGGTTAGACTTTTATGATCGCTTAACCGATTATTGTTTAGAATACAATATTGATCCTTGGGTTACATTATATCATTGGGATTTACCACAAGAGCTAGAAGACAAAGGAGGTTGGACAAATAGAGATATAGTTGAATGGTTCAGTGAATATGCCGCAATAATAGTTAACAGGTTAGGAGATCGAGTTAAACACTGGATGGTTTTAAATGAGCCAGTAGTATTTACAGGTGCTGGCTATTTTTTAGGTGTTCATGCGCCGGGCAAAAAAGGTGTTGACAATTATCTTCCGGCATTGCATCATGCAGCATTAACTCAAGCCGCCGGTATAAAAACAATTAGGTCTACCTGCTCGGATGCGCATATTGGAACAACATTTTCATGCTCGCATATAACGCCATTAGACTCACACAATTTATCTGATATATTAGCGGCACAAAAAACAGATGCATTAATAAATCGTCTATTTATAGAGCCACTATTAGGATATGGATATCCGACAGATACACTACCCTTTTTAAACAAACTAGAACCATACATAAAACAGAACGACCTCGAAAATTTAATTGCAATTCCAGATTTCATAGGCATACAAAATTACACAAGAGAAGTAGTATCACATTCTAAATTGACACCATATTTAAATGCGAAAATAATTGATGCTAAGACTAGAAATGTAGAACGTACAATCATGAATTGGGAAATATACCCTGAGTCGATTTATGAAATGATAAAACAATTCAATCGCTATAAAGAAGTAAAAGAAATCTACATAACAGAAAACGGAGCTGCATTTAACGATCGAATAGTTGATGGTCAATTAAATGATGAAAAGAGAGTAGCCTATTTGAAATCATATATCGAACAGGTTCTGAGAGCAAAAAACGAAGGACTAAAAGTAGATGGCTACTTTGTATGGTCGTTATTAGACAATTTTGAATGGTCGGAAGGATATACTCCACGCTTTGGAATTGTTCACGTTGATTTCGAGACACAGCATAGAACGATAAAAAAATCCGGAAAGTGGTATAGCAATTTTATCAAAGAGTACGAACAAAATAGCAAATCGATTATGATATAAACTAAAAAGGCCGGATAACCGGCCTTTTTAATACACGACCAATTAACTTAATTAATGACAAACGAATAATTTTTTTGTAGAAATTCCTTTTCCATTCTTAACACGAACAAAATAAGCTCCATTTTCCAAAGATGCAACATTTAAAACGGTTGCGCCATCCAGATTATAAGAGAACGTGGACTTCACCAAAATACCCTGTTGATTATAAAGATAATACTCAAATCTACTTTTAGTTTCGATTGTAGTATAATCGACCGCAGGATTAGGGAATAAATTAAAATCACTCTTAGGCAGGTCAGTAACAGAAAGAATCGTTGGCAATATTACTTTAATACTACATAGATTGCCGTTTAAGTAAGCCTTCAAACTGTACAAATCCGCATTACTGAAAGTAGGAGTCAACAAATTAAATCGTATTAAAGCTAATGGAGTGAGTAAATCGCAAGGTTGAAAGCTACTACTGGTAAAGCGAATAGTAGAATCGTTGGTATTATAATACGATAATGCCATCAAATAGGAAGTAAGATCCATAATTGTATCATATTCCAATGCATTGTGGTCATATTTCAGGGAGAAATCAAGAGAATAGATAGTATCATCAGAAATAATTGAAACTGGAACTTCTAAAGGTGAAGTAGATAGATTTATTTGAGACAAATCAAATACAACAGAATCTCCAGAATCGATTGCAGTAACTTTTTCTACAATAGAAATATTCTTATTTAAGCTTTGACAATATATGCTTGAAGAAATTATTAAGCACAATAAAATCATTTTAATTTTCAGTGAATTCAGCATTTGATTATTTTTAAGATATTTCAAATTTACGAAGTCGGAATTTATTGAACATCAAAAGCAATTTATCAAACTGTAAACTTTACATTAAATAAAAAAGGTCAGTTCCCGAATGGGAACCAACCTTTTTGGAGAAAAACAGAAACTATTATTATTTATTAACTACTACTCTTTTTACTGATACTGAAGATCCATTAATTACACGAACAACATAAACACCATTAGCCAATTTTTGAGTATCAAAAGACGTGATTTCACCAGCGATAGCATTAGTTTGAGCAATAACTTGGCGACCTTCAACATCCATTAATTGTAAAGTTGCATTTTCACTAACTTCAACATTTAACATATCAGTTGCAGGGTTAGGGAAAATATTAATGATAGAACCAGTACCTGATAATTTAGCTGACGCTAATTCAAAAGAAACTCTTTCACCATTTACATATGCAGCAATTGCATCAAAATCTACAGCAGAAACTTCACCTTGTCCGATCGCAAAGCGAACAGAGACCGGAGCTTTCGACAAATCATAATTTTGAAGGCTATTAGAAGTAAAGCGAAGAACCTTATCATCTGCATTAACATTTGCTAATGCTTGCAAAGAGTTTGTATTATCAACAACAGTATTGAAATGAAGAGCAGATTGATTATATTTCAATGCAAAGTCAAGTGAATTTACTGCATCAACTGACTCAACGATAACAGGAACGGTTAAGTATCCGTTTTCAACAACTGCTTTCGACAAATCCATAACAACTTTATCATTTGAAGATGAACGGAAAGCGTTATTAGGAATAGTGGTTGCATAATTTCCATTGATATCACCAATTAATAATCCTTTATAAGTCATAGCCGAAATAACAGGACAATCTGTAATATTTGTTGCAGGAACTGGCATACAGAATGATAATACAGGAACTTTATATTTAGAGAACCCTACTCCATCATTATTCGGATAAGAAGAAGAAATTGCAAATGCAGCATCTGTAGCTACTCGGGCTGTATCAACAAAGATCCAATCTTTCGATAATTGACCGTTAGATACACCGTTAGCATTATAGTTCCATGCTTGACGGAATTCAGGGATCATTAAAACGGCACGTTGATTAATTTGAGAAACGTCGCCAGCGCTTATTACACCATCTTCATTAACATCCATTGAAATGATGTTATAAACATTAGGAATAAAAGAAACATCATTCAAAAGAACTTTACGAGCTAACAAGGCATCAAACCCATTAATTACAGGTTGAACATCGGTAGTGGCCGGGATATCCTTATTGATATTTAAGTTTAATCCATTAGAAATAACGTGAGAGAATAAACCATTAGTATCAGGATTAACAACTACAGTTGATGGAGTTAAACAAGAAGCATCATTGCCGTTAATATTAGTTGGCAAATATTGGTTAGGATTAGCCGCATTATATTTAATTGGGCTATTATCTAACCAGAAACTTAATTTACCTGTAAATACACTATCTCTATGAGAGATATAATTTCCATCTTGTACTAATTTAGCTGTTACACCATTATAATAACTTTCTTGCAAAGAAGGAATTGTTACTGCAGAAGTATCAACAGAAGTAAATAATGACGTTTTAGTAAAACCTACGCAGAAAACTGTACCAGCTCCAGTAAACTTAGCATTAGCAGGAGCGCTAGCATTAAAGAACAAAGAGATATACATGTTTCCATTAACTGAATCAATGCTATTTATTGCATCAACATAAGAAGGATTGATCAAATCGCTGGCAACAGTAACTGAACCAGTTGGTTTCAACTTAAGAGAATTATAATGTAAAACAACATCATAACCAATTACATTTTGAACTGTATCATGAGCGATGATCGGCAAACAAAATCCAGCTTGATTACAACTTTCATTTATTGAAGCAACATTATAAGGAAGAGCATTAGGATCAGCAACAGAAATTGTTATTGCTGAAGATGTAGTAACTGCACCACGGTTATCAGTAGCTTTTACAGTTAATACCGCGGACCCAATAGTACTTGTCCAATTGAAATTATAAGGAGCAGTTGCATCACTTCCAACAAGAACACCATTAACATAAAAATCAACCGAAGCAACAGTTCCATCTACATCCGCAGCATTTGCAGCAATAGCAACAACAGCAGGAGCTGTATATAAAGCACCGTTTGAAGGAGCAGTAATAGAACATGAAGGAGGCAAATTGTTAACACAAGTAATTCCTACAGATGATGATGTTGTTTGTGCTCCCAAATTATCTGTTGCACGTGCCGTAATTGAATGAGCACCAAGAACTGCTGTCCAGTTAATTGAGTATGGAGCAGAGTTATCTAAACCTAAAGAAACACCATCAACAAAAAACTCAACAGAAGCAACTGAAACGTTATCTGTAGCATTTGCAGTAATAGAAACTACGTCTCCATTTATAACTGAAGAACCGTTAGTAGGATTTGTGATAACACAAGTTGGAGCAGGATTACTAGCAACAGTAATAGAAATAGTTGCAGTGCTTATTGCGCCTTGATCATCTGTAGCTTTAGCCGCAATAGTATGTGATCCAATTACACCAGTGTAAGAAGAAGTATAAGGCGCAGTAGCATCAACTCCCACTGAAACACCGTCAACAAAGAATTCAACTTGAGTTACAGTACCATCAGCATCAGAAGCGGTTGCAGTTAAAGGAATTACTGTTCCTGTAATAAAACTTGCACCGTTAGAAGGAGAAGTAATTGCAACACTTGGTAATGCATTTGGAGCACCGAACGTTCCTGTTAAACTAGGAATTGTTATTTCAGCTCCTACTGGAGAAGAAGCTACATAATTTTGAGTACCACCTGTAGGAGTACCAATTTGAATATTTAATTCGAAATGGAAAACCCCATCAGTAGTAAATTGACCAATTAAAACACGGTTAGTAGAAGTTGGACCAGTAGAACCATTTAATGATGCGATAGAACCATTGTTAGTAGAGAATAATCCTCCAACTTGACTTAATCCATCAAAAACTCCCAAATCACCATTTCCCGTATTGTTAATACCTACAAATGTTGGAGATTGAGGAGCAACCGCTGCCATTCCATCTTGAACTAAAATTTGAATTCCTGTTGAAGGGTCATTATTAGTTAAGATACCATTACTATTACCAATAGAACCATCGGTATCTTCCGTTTTCAAAACGCCTGATTTACCTACTGCAGTTCCTCCTACTGAGAACCAAGAATCAAGCATTACTGTATTTTTCTTAGTGTTATTTACACTAACCCCTTGAGGGCTTGTTGCACCAAAATCTTCATTATTAAAAAATGAAGTTGATGAGCTAATTAATAAATTATGATTTGAAACTCCATATAAAGCTTGGAATTTATATCCCGGTAACATATCTGCGTAAACACGATAAGTAACAGAACCAACAGGTAATGTACCCGTGCTTCCGATTGAGTCGGCTGCATTGGAAACATAGTATTTTTCAACTATGATATTTTCTAATCCGTTTTGAGCTTGACAAACATTTGTGAATGCACTCAAAAGCGAGAATAGAAATCCATATATCATTATTTTTTTCATTTTGATAATTATAAAATATGTTTAGATGTGATTAATTACAAGACTGATTAAATTGTCCTAATAAAATTAAGAAGTCAACATTGTTTGTTACGCCATCTGTATTTAAATCTGTAGGACAAGGTTGAAGTCCTGAAGTAACATTCAATAATTGAGTGTATGTCCAGTCCGATAACCAGTTTTTTCCAGAAGAAGCAAATGCTCCTTTGTAAGTAACTGGAGTAAAGAATCCATTTGCAGGAGCTGCTGCGCAACCACCAGAAATAGTTAAAGCTGGATTAGGAATAGCATCAAACTTAGTCGCAACAGCATTAGTAGTATAGTTTTGGCTCCATAAATAAGAGAATCCAGGTAACGAAGCTGAAGTTGTATTTAAGTCAGTTGTATAGAATTGAGCAGTATCAGCAGTAGCAACTGTACCAGTACCATTTTTATCGATAGCAAAATCTTTAGTACATCCTACGAATGCATTACATTTTACCTTTAGGCTATTTGAACCATTACCATTAGCAGAAGACCAGTTATGGTAAGCTTCACTTGTACCTGTACGAGTTCCTAATGTTTTGATAACATTCATACCATAACGGAAATTTGCAAATACTGAATTATAAATTTCTCCTTCAGTTAATTCTTTAGCTTCGATAGCAGCAATTCCTGAGTTATCAGAAGTAAGTGTCTTCTTTGCATTACCAATCATTGTTACATTATAAATAACAGGATGTGAACGAGGAGTTAAATTAGATTTTTGGTCATCAGCATCCATTTCGAAACCGTTGTCAGCATCAACACTAGCTGTTAACGTATCTGCAGTTTTTAGACCGAAAATGAACTGAGAATTTCCACGGTAACCGTCATCCCAATCAAACATATCATCATTACCAAATAATGTAGCGAAATTTTTAACGTTTACCGTTCCGCCAAAAAACTCCATTGCATCATCAGCACAAGAAATAATTTCGATATGATCAACCGTTGTTCCTCTTCCTACTGAACCAAATGTTAAGCCATTAATTTCTCCACCTACTTGTAATACAGCTCCGGCATGGCGAATAGAAACATAACTTAAAATACCCGAGTTATCATCATCATCAAATGTTTCACCAGCTGTTAAATTTGCTCCGAATTGATCACGAGCATTAGAACTTGCAAATCCTTCGAATGTTCCCAATCCATTTGCAACACAAAGTTTACCATCGCCAACACCAGCTTGGAATGGACCATTAGCAGCTAATGTTAAGTTATTAGAAGCTTTCCCTGCGATAAGTACTCCACCCCACATTCCTTTATTGCTTAATGCATAAGAACCATCCATTGGATCAGCCTCTGCAGTAAAAACGATTTGGCAACCGGGAGTTCCGTTTGCGACTATTCTTCCGCCACGCATTACAGTCAATGCTGTTGCTGAATCTGCTGTAGTACGGTATCTACCTTTAATTACTGTTCCCGGTGCAATTGTTAAACTTTTTCCACTAGGTACATAGATCTTTTTATCAAGAATGTAAGTAGTAGCACAATTTAAAATTGTGTTTGTTGCAGTTAATTCACCATCATTTGCTCCACCGGATGTAGCTAATGTTGATAATAAAACTGTAGGGCGTGAAGATACGGTTGGACAACCGCAATCAGCTCCTAAATTGTTCTGGGCAAAACTTGTTGCCACAGCCATGACCGCCATTGCAGTCATAGCCATTTTAGTTACTAGTTTTTTCATTTGTGTTATTGATTTAGTTATATTTAGTTTGATACTATTAAGGCCTTATTACGGTAGCAAATCTAGATAGCCAACAAAAAATTAAATCAAACATCAACTTACTAAATCATTAAAATATTTAACCTAAAAAGTTAAGTACACTAAATGTATTCACACTTCAATAACATAATGGAAACATGTTAAAACAAAAAAGGCTGTTACATTAAAGTAACAGCCTTTATAAAAAACAATTTATCTAGTCTTTAATACATCGAATGCTAAAGCCATATCCTTTATACGTATGAGATCTATACACATTAGAATTTTTATAATCCAAATAACGAAACCAAGCTTCAGAATTTAGATCATCGGCAGTGGATGTCCACCAAAAACCTGTAGCAAACAATCCGGGAGTGCCATAAGTTCCGTCAGGCAATCGACAGCTACCGGCTAATGCTGTAAATCCACTTTCGTTTGTTGGCCACAAGTCAGCATAAAGTGACCAACCTTTACCGCCATCAATTTTCATTTTTAATCCTTCATTACTCCCTCTCCATCCTGCTTTTGAAGCAGAAGCGGCATCCATTCCTAAAGCTTGTTCCAATTGTTTCCATTCATCATCACTTGGAATATGCCAACCATCTGGAGCAATCTTTTTTGAATTGGTTACAGCATACCAATTATATAATAATCCCGGTGCAGTAGAATTATTGTTATATCTACAAAACAAAGGGACAGAATCAATCCAGTCGGCATCGTTTTGAGCTTGTTCAATTGGAGTACCATCATTATATGATTTAACATTAAGGTTTTCAGCCATCCACCATTTACCTCCAATTTTAATAGTTTTATAGCTATTACCATCTATGTCTGTCACCGAACCTGTTTCAGTTATAGTCGGAGTGCTACTATCTTTAGTGCAAGAAACAATAATAGATAATAAAGCGAAAAATGTAATTCTTATAATGGTTTGCATTGGTGTGGGACTTTTAAATTGCATTAAGTTTATTGTTTAATTACTGTTTTATTAAACACTTCATTATCTGTAATAACTTTCAAGAAATAAATGCCATGAGTTAAAAGTTGAAGATCCAAATTGAAACTATTTTCGATATTCATTTCATACTGGCTTGAAAATAATAATAATCCAAACTGATTGAATAATTCCACTTTTACAAAATTCTGTTTAACACCATTCAATTTTACGATCATGTTCATTGAAGTTGGATTTGGGTATACTTGCAATTCACGATTTCCGCTTGATAGATCAGGACAAACAACATCTAAATTACGATCATTACAATACCCGGGGTAACAACACATTTCTGGAACATTAAAATTAGCATCGGAATCATAGTTACAAGCCAATTGATCCATGCAGCCCAATTTAATCTTTGTTAAACATGCCGTAGAATCACTACAAGCATATTGAGTACTATACTCTAAATAGAATGGATCGGTACAACCACATGAAGCAGGGTAACTAAGAAAAGGAGAAACCTTTTCAATTACTAACACTTGATTTTGAATATAACTTGTATCATTTCCATTTGCAACGTATCTAATTAGATTTCCTAATGAATCCTTCACCTCAATATTGATATTGAAATTAATATCACCAACAGTAGTTAATTGGGCAACAAGAACAAGATTCAACGAATCAATTCCGGAAGCACCTGAACACTGCAATGCTGCATTATTACTTTCAAAATAGGAATATGAATTGTTTCCAAAAATACTAGTATCCGCAGAAGATAATAATGGCAAATCCCCAGAAGGCAAGAAATTTGCAGGGATAGATAAAACTTGAACCATACCATCTTTATCAGTTACAGGTATTCCAGCCACTGAATTATTATTACTTATTAGCCCAGGGACTATGCCAACACTGCCACCGTCGTTATTTACTCCTCCAACTATTGAACTATCTGGATCAAAAGTTTTCGGAATTCCAAGATGCTTTTTTGATGCTGCTGCTAAAGTAATCCATGAATCTAATGCCACAGTATTCTTGTTCAGCTTCGTATTATCAATCTCATACCCATAGCTTTTACCTCTATCGGTATTATTAAAAAAGGGATTAGAGCTAAAGAACTTTAAAGCATGCAATGAATCACCATATATTTTAGTAATGGCACTTCCCTTTTTAAGATCAACAAAAACACGATAAGTAATTGACCCCATTGGCAAATATCCTCCATCTGTATCTGCCGAATCATTTGCATCTGAATAATAATATTTCTCTACCAATACATTTTCAACTTGACAATAAGCTTGGGAAGAAAATAATGTGAATAAGACAGCTATTAAAATTAAATTTTTCATTTGAGAATTACAGTTTGTAGTTTAAGCTAAGGATATAATTTGTACCATAAGTATATCTATCGTAATCCAAAGAATATCCCTCATCATAATCGTAAGAACGACGAATTGGAGTATTTAAAATATCTTTAACAGTTAATGAAACTCCGAAGTGGTTACCCAACTTTTTAGAAACCTTTATATCAAAAATATTTCTTGGTAATTCATAAATATCTGGCACCTCTTTAACGTCAGCAGCGACAACTAAGCGTGGCCCCTGAACATTATAAGTCAAAGAAATATTCAATCCGATACTATCTGCAGAATAAGACAAAATTCCATTAATTACATAAGGAGCTTGGCCAAACATAGGTCGAGAGATGGTATCTTGAGGAATGAAAGTTTTAACCCCTCCAGTAACTTCCATTCTAGTTCTAACAAACTCAGTTTGAGACTTAGCTAAAGTAACATTTGCTCTAAATTCAAAATTCTTGTTAAGTTTCTTTCTCCCTTCTATCTCAACACCCATCACATGTGACTTATCTACATTTTGCCAACTAATTCCGGCAGAGTTTACTAATTCAATATGATTTTTAAAATCTTTATAAAACAAACTTAGAGAAAGATTATCACCAGATTTAAAATAATTTTCAATTCTCAAGTCATAATTTTTTATTTTAACCATTTTCAAATCGGAATTTCCAAAGACAAAGGCTCTATATTCATAGTCAAAAGCTGCAACATCAGACAATTCACGAATACTAGGTCTAGCAACAGACCAACTATAATTCAAACGAACATTTAAAGGCGCATCTTCATCAAAACGTATTTTATAAACAAGGTTAATACTTGGAAGTAGGCTCACTTCGTCTAATTTCCCAGGATTTGCAGCAGGAAATCCTTCTTTATAATCACGTCGTGGGTCATTTGCAGGCAAATTCAAAGAATCAAATTTTACGACGTCTGTATAAATATTAGCATGCTCCAATCTTAATCCTCCAGATGCACGAAGGCGTTCTGAAAATGAATAGTCGCTCATCACAAATCCTGCATAAATATTACTTCTACCAAATGTATGATTGGCAGGACTTACATCGTTCGTATAATAATGTTGAAAGGTAGAAGAAGTTATTCCATCTACTGAAGTAGAAGTTTGAATATCAAATGTGCCGAAATCAAAATAATCGTTTAAATTTTCATTCGTTAGAACTTTTGCTCCTGGTCCAAAATTTACTTCATAATCATATTGATCACTTTCCTTATAATTATAAGTATAGGACATTCCCACCTTCAATTTTCTAGTCAATCCTGGTTTATTTCCTAAAGGGAATTCTCCGAACAATCGAGAATCAAAGAGATCATCAGACAAGTAACGATAATAACGATGGACTCCGTCTCCAATAGTTCCTCCAATTTGGTAAGTATTTGTGATAGGATCTTTATAGTATTGAAGATTTTTAAAGTCGGGAGCAGAACTATTGCCATCAGTATAAGAAGCATTCCCTTCAACTTTCAACTTAAGCTTAGGGAAATAATTTTCAGACTTCAGCTGATATATTAGTTGACGTCGTTGCTCATAGAATTGGCTTTTAGTAATTACATAGTTTGCCGGTTCTCTGTCATCTATTGAACTACGCACATTATTTACTCCAATATAGTTTGGCATAAACATCAATGAGATGCTATTGTTTTTATTGTACTTATAGGCTACATTCATCAAAGCACTCCAACCATTTGTTTCACGAGTGACATCTTGCTTTACAGAACTAGAAACAGTATTTATTAAATTACCATTGCCATCATCAGCGATAGCTGCTCTATTGGAGATTGAGTTTGGGTCACTAACAACTGAAGAATTATACTTAAAACCCACAATGAACCCTAAAGGCTTTCCAAATAATTTTGTTTGATTCCCAATTGAAAAACTCTGACTAAAACTTAGTGGAGCTTTCTTCTTAATAGTATTCCAGCTATCAGAGAATTGCGAACCTGTTGCAGGAACGCCGGCATTTAAAATTACAAATGCATTTGACTTATAAGGACCGTTTAAGTATGCTAATTTTGCTGCATTGAAAGCATCTAAATCATTAATTTGTCCGGGAGCCAACAATCCGAGTTGAATCAACCCCAATTTATAATACATATCATTCCATGGAGTACTACCATTAACACCTAATGAAGAATAATAGTTGCCTAACCCTAAAGCTACAAATTCCTGAAAAGTAGTAGGAGAAATAATTGCCGAATTAAAATTACTATGATCAACATCTCTTAAGCCATTATCATAACCTAACCAATCTGTTGAACTATGATCAGATGAAACAACATCTTTAAAAGTTGATTGGCTATTATATCCTAATGACGACTCAATATTCAAACTTAACTTATCGGGATAATCTTTAGTCTCTACCGACAAAAATGCTCCTGCCCAATCACCGGGAATATCCGGACTAGCAGTTTTAGTAATAAAAACATTATCTATTAAACTTGAAGGGAACAAATCAAGTTTAATATTATTTGTAAATGGGTCTAATGTTGGAATAATTGAACCGTTAAGTGAAGTTTTAACATATCTATCACCTATACCGCGAACCGTAATAAAGCCACCATTTGTAGATACCCCTGAAACTCTTGAAACAGCTGCAACGACATTGACATCTCCAGTCTTCTTCATCGTTTCAGATGAAATATAATCAATTGTAGTTGCAGCATTCTTTTTGACCATTTCAGTGTAATATTCTTTACCCTTAACAGCCTTTGCAGCTACCTCTACTTGCTTAAATTCCATAGCAGAAGACTCCATTATTACATCCTTATCAAAAACTTTTCCATTTATAAGATTTAGTGTTACTTCAACAGATTTATAACTGACATAAGAAAAAACTAAAACTTGTTCACCTGGAGACTTTATATCAATTGAATAATTTCCATCAAAATCTGTACTAGTACCAATTGAATGATTACTCTTCAACATTATTGTTACACCAATCAGTGTTTCGCCGGACTTATCCATTACCTTACCGCGAACTATACCTTGACCTATAGAGGTAAAGTAAGAAAATAAAATTATTACAAATGCTAAAGACCTTTTCATTTCCAACTTATATAAGCATAAAGAAGAACTTGCACCAATGATGCAAATCCTTCTTTATCTTTTGAAATTACTTCTTAATTAATTTTTGGGTTGTTTGTAAGCCATCTACATTAGCAATAACTAAATAAAGTCCGCTGGAAAGTGAAGACAAATCCATTTGTTCATTGACTACACTTGATACATAACCAACGTACTTTTGGATAAGCGTCTTCCCTGCTAAATCAACAACCTTATAAGATACTTCATCATTATTTAAGTTGCTTAATCGTAAGTAAGAGAAGTCAGAAGAAGGATTTGGATAAATGCTTATATTACTATTCTTAACACTGTGAGATTGAACTCCTGTTGTAGATGAATAAATCAAGCTTGCCATCTGAATTTCAGACCCAATTGGATTATCGGCAACATAATTTTCAACTCCTCCCGTTGGTGTTCCTATTTGAATATTCAATTTAAATGAAAGCACTCCATCGGTGGTGATTTGTGCAATCAGCACTTTATTGTCGACTGTATCAGGACCAAATGATCCATTTAATGATGCCCAAGATCCATTATAAGTAGAAAACACTGGTCCGTTTGTCCCATCATTTTGATTATCAAAAACAGTAATTTCATTTGATATACCAACTGTAGTTACCGGTTCCGGGGTGCCAGCAAAGAATCCATCTTGAGTTGTTAACGGAATCCCTGCGGCAGGATCATTATTTTGCAATACTTGAGGTGAATAACTATTTACTGCATTATTAATACCATCATCATAAATTTTCATAATACCATATTGACCCACGCAAGCTGCTCCCACTGACAACCATGAATCAAGCATAACTGTATTCTTTTGTGCATTCACTTTCGAAAAAGTAGGAGATGTTGCGCCTCTATCTTCATTATTCCAAAACAAAGTAGTAGTTTCAATTCTTAATTCATGATCTGGTACGCCATATGCTGCTTGAAATTTATAGCCTTGCAGCATGTCAGCATAAATTCTATAAGTTACAGATCCAACAGGTAAAACACCTCCATCAGGATCTGCATTTGCATCATTTGCATCTGATATGTAATACTTTTCAACGATTACATTTTCTAATCCATTTTGTGCATAAGAAATACACTGTAATAAGGTTAGTAAGCTAACCAATAAGTAGATTTTTTTCATTTTAATAAAGCGTTTCTGTTAATCAGGTTTTATTGTCCGACAAAATTGACCAATCATCTTTATTGAATATCTACTAAACCATTACGTTTGAGTTAAGCGGTATTTATTAAAATATTATCCTCATACAATTTATTAACATTGATTCAACATTGAAGGACAATAACCAATATTCCTTAACATCGTTATAATTATTTGACCGCATGCAAAGAAATGACTGAGGAAATATTAGTTACGCCGTTGTTATCAAAAGCAACAGCATGCACTTTAAAAACCCCTTCTTTCGAAACTTTCCAGTTAATACTGTATGGAATTGAATACTTTTCTGATATTAATTCTCCATTCACAAAAAACGCTACTTTCCTAATTGATCCGTCAATATCAAAAGCATTTGCCGAAATAACAATGTTATCATTAATTTTCAATTCATTCTTTTTCGGCTTAATTGACAATGCAACTTCAGGCGCATCATTTTTCAATAATGGATAAATTAAAGTAGGAATTTGAAATTCTGCTCCATTCGGATTTCTTGCTACATAATTTTCAGTTCCACCTTGTGGTGTACCTAATTGTAAATTCAATTCAAACGAAAGTTGACCATCAGTAGTAATTTGAGCAATGAGTACATAATTAGAAGTGTCAATTCCGAATGCTCCACCAAATGAAGCCCATGATCCATTTTCAGTTTCAAATTTTTGTCCAATAACAGAGGAGTTCGTGTTACCAAATATTTTTAACTCTGTTGAATCCAACCCAAAAACACTAACCACGCGTTGAGGAGTAGCTGCTTTTAGTCCGTCGAGTTTTCGAATTGGGATGCCGGCTTCCATTTTTTCGGTTCTAAGAATGGAATCAGAATTAACAATAGTGTTAAAATTAACATCCTTCTCTTTCAAAATGGCAGTATGGCCGGCTGATCCGGAACCTACAGAAATCCAACTATCCAGCATTACGGTATTCTTGGAAAGCATCTTTGGGTCAATTTCATTTCCATAAATTTCGCCGGATTGTTCATTATTAAAAAAAGTCGTACTCGTTTCAAATTTTAAAGGATGTCCTGGAACACCATAAACAGCTTGTAAACTATACCCAGGTTTCATATCCACCCAAATACGATAAGTTGTTGAATTGACCGGCAAAAAACCTCCTGCACCTACTTGAGCATCGGCTGTGTCAGAGATATAATATTTCTCAATAAAAATTTTTTCTAATCCTTGTTGGGCCTCTGCAGTTGATAGATTGACAACTAGCGCAATAAAAGTAAATAATGTTCTCATGGTTGATGGCAAAATTAAAATTGCGACAAGGATTAAAAATTAAGTCAACTTTAAGATTACATCATCATTAATGACTATTTAGGATCCCCAAAAAATCAAAAAAATGAATCCGGAATAACCCCAACAAAACCAACGCTTACGAGTGCTTTTCCTAACAATTGATTGTTTACTTAAAAACAAATAATTTACAGAATCAAATTGCTTATTGAATTACTTTGCATTTTCTTAACCTTTCCTTTACAGGGATTCAATAAATGATCAAAAAACTGCTAAATAAATCAGGCGACGGCGAAAGCGACGGTTCTTTCTTCCTGAAGAAGAGCTTTTTGGCACTGATACTCAGGGCCGGAGGAATGCTCACGCAGTATATTTTCATATTTGTAATTGCCCGCCTCTATGGCCCAAAAGAGCAAGGAAGCTTCACTCTTTCCTTCACAATTCTTCAATTATTTGCCATCTTCTCACAGATGGGCCTCGACAATCGTCTTACCAGAGTGATTGCGGCTAACAGCGATTTGGCGGGGAAAAACATTGTCCGTTCCACGTATTTACAGTCTCTCCGCTTTACACTTACAGCGGCCTTTGTGTGGGCAATCTTGACTTTTATCGCCTCACCATGGCTGGCATCCGTGTTCTTTAGTAAGCCCGAACTTACCGATGATTTAAGAATGACATGCCTTGCATTTGTGCCATTTGTGATTATCGGACTTAACAGTGCAGGATTCAGAGGATATAAAAACATGACCGGGTTCATGATTTTTCGGGCAATACAACCACTAATCGCCGCCATTCTCCTCTTAATTTTTTATTACGGGAAAATGGAGTTTGGTGCAATTCAAGCTTATAGTATTACAACATTGATTGTTTGTGTTTTTAGCTTCACCACCTGGTATAAGTTTAGTAAAATTGGTGATGCCGAAACGGTGGCCACTCCAAATGCAACTACAGTTATAACTGAATCGATGCCCCTAATGCTTACAGGATCGATATTTTTTATTTTGGGTTGGACCGACAATATTATTCTTGGAATCTTCAGAACATCAGAAGAAGTTGGAATTTACGACATGGCTTATAAACTTTCAACTTTATCGGCTATTGTTTTATTAGCAGTAAACGCTATTCAGGCACCAACCTTTGCCCAGCTTTACAGTAAAGGCGAAATGAAAAGACTTCAAGGATTTGTATTTCGATCTACAAAATTGTTGTTTTATACTTCATTACCTATAACTCTAGTGCTATGTATTTTTCCTGAATGGATCCTAGGTATTTTTGGTCCAGGATTTAAAGCTGCCGCTCTTACCCTTATTATCCTTTCAATTGGTAACTTTGTAAACAGCATAACTGGATCGATTGGTATATTGCTGCAAATGTCGGGGAAACAAAAAGAATACAATCGAATAATTATGATTGCTGCAGGAGGCAGCATTCTCTTAAACTTTATTTTGATTCCGAGAATAGGAATTGTTGGTGCAGCAATATCATCAACCGTTGCTAAAATATTTCAGAATCTGGCATCCGTTGCATATGCGAAAAAATCGATGGGAATACTTTCACTGTATCTACCCGGTATCGATAAAATCTTTAAAGTGAAAAATAAAAATAACTGAGCGGAAGAAAAGCGATGACGACTATTCATAAAGAACCAAATTTCTTTGTAATTGGCGCTGCAAAATGCGGCACTACAACATTGTATGATTTCTTAGAACATCATCCCGAAGTGTATATGTCTCCAATAAAAGAGCCACATCATTTTAGTAAAGACATTATAAAAGAAAATTTCAGTGACGAGTATAAGCACTATTTAAAAACTCGAAATGTAAATCTCGAAGAATATCTTCAAACTGATCTATCTAGAAAAATATGGGAATGGTATACCGAAGATTTTAATCAATACATACAACTTTTCAAAAATGTAAGAAACGAAAGAGCGGTCGGAGAAATAAGTAATGGATATTTATTTTCATCAGTTGCGGCTAAGGAAATCAAATCACAGTATCCCAATGCTAAAATTGTGATGATACTCCGTAACCCGATAGAAAGAGCCTATTCGCATTATTTAGCTAATGTTAGAGATGGCCGCACTACATTAAATTTCAAAGACGAATTGATTGCTGATAGTAAGAAATCGGCAAAAGGATGGTGCATATCTCATTGCTATACTGAAATGGGATTATATTATGACCAAGTAAAAAGATTTACTGATGTATTCGATAAAGATCAAATCAAAATTTACTTGAATGATGATCTCAAGAAGAATGCCGAAGCTGTAGCGAAAGATCTATTTACATTTTTAGGAGTAAACACTAAAGTGGATATTGACTTTCATAAAAAACAAAATGAAGCTCGCTTGCCTAAGTCGGCAGGATTTATGAAGTTTATAACTCAAACCGGCTTAAAAAGAAAAATTTTCAGGTCAATGCCAAAGAGCATTCAAGATAAAGTAAAGCCACTGTTTTTTAAAGAAGGCAAAATTCCTAAAATGTCGGAGGAAGATAAAAAATGGCTAATGGTTCAATTCCGTGAAGATATAAACAAGACACAAAATTTAATTGGGAGAGATTTATCCTCTTGGCTTAATTAATCCACTTTCAGCATGAATCAGAATTATCATCTTCCAAATTTACTAATAGGTGGTGTGCATAAAGCGGGCACGACATCTTTGCATACCTATTTATCGATGCATCCATCTGTTTGCGGATCTTTGATTAAAGAGCTTGCATTTTTATTGCCTGCAAGATATAATCAAGAAGTTCCAAACGACGAAACCTATAGTTCTCACTTTAAAAATTACAAAGGAGAAAAATATATTCTCGAAACAACGCCATCCTATTTATACGGAGGATTACCATTAATTGAAACTATTAAAAATCGGCTAGGCGATAACGTTAGAGTAATAATGATTTTGCGTGAACCAGCGGATCGCTTTGTTTCTTTTTATCGTCATTGCCTAACTAAACTGGAAATACCAGCAGATACGACACTCGAAAAGTTCATTGCTACTTCCACTCCTGTAGATGCAGGAGTTCGTACTACTGACGAATCAGATCATATCAATGAAGGGTTAGTAGAAGGAAACTATGCAGCATATCTTCCGCTTTGGATGGAACACTTTGGAGATCGTTTACTTATTGTTTTCTTTGATGAATTATCGAAAGATACTCCCGGAACAATGAAACGTATTTGCAATTGGCTAGGCATCGATTATTCAGTATATAAGCCGGGAGATTTTACAATCGAAAATAGAACAGTAGATTATCGATTAGGATTTATTCACCGATTTGCATTATGGGTGAATCATCATACAGAAACTTTTTGGAGGAAAAATATCAAACTAAAGAGAGCTTTGCGTTCTGTTTACTACGGATTTAATGAGAAGAAAAAAGGACAAAGTGAATTGATCAGCGATAAAGCACTGAAAGATTTAGAAGCTATTTATAAAAATCCTAATCAACAGTTAAAAGAGTTGCTGAAAAACCAAGCAAATATTAATTTACCATATTGGCTGCAATGATATATACTCCTGATTTCTTTCTAGTCGGTGCGGCAAAAGCAGGAACAACAGCTTTGCAACAAGCGTTGGATGCTCATCCTGATGTTTATATGTCGCCGTTGAAAGAGCCCAATTACTTTTGCACTGATATTGATCCGGATAAATTAAGAGTTGATCTTAAAGAGCGTCTAAAAGCCGATAAAATAGCGGAATGGATTCATGCCGGGATGCCGGGATCAAAATGGCGTGCATATTTGAGAGATCAAGATTTATATGCCGCATTGTTCAAACCCGCATTACCTTCACAAGTAACCGGTGAAGCAAGTGTGAGCTATTTATACTCGACAGCAGCAGCAGATAATATTGCATCGGTTAAACCCGAAGCTAAAATTATTATCGTTTTGCGTAATCCAATTGAGCGTGCTTGGAGTCATTATGTGATGGAAGAACGATTAGGTATGGCCGAATATTCATTCGTGAATGCATTTAATACTGCGAGTAAAACGCAACAACCAATGTGGGGACGAGACCTTATGTTTCTCCACGCAGGACTTTATTCAGAACAAATTAAACGTTACCAAAATAATTTCGCTTCGTCTCAATTACATATCATCATGTACGACGATTATCGTAAACAACCACAAGAAGTTTTACGAAAACTATATTTGTTTCTATCCGTCGACCCTTCGAAAGCCGATCTATCAGTAGCATTGAAACGAAGCAATGAAGCTCGTACCGGAGTATTTGACAAAGCTATACCCGCGGGATCATTAAAAGTGAAACTACGCCGGTTATTAAAAACCCTTGGAGTACATTCGTCTCTAAAAAACATGCTTACTAAGCCTTCTGATCGAAAAATTGGTATTGAAGAAAAGAAGATTCTATCGGCTTTCTATCATGACGAAATCGAAGAACTCGAAAAAACACTTAATTTAGACCTTTCTCATTGGAAGAAATAAATAATGATTAACCAAAGTATAAACCCGGTATTAAAAGGACTGATGTATCAGTTACTTTGGTTTTTGTTTTTTGCAAATGCTTTTGCATGCTTTGTACGTATTCCCGCTCGTACTGTTGTTGATGTAAGCTCAGGAATATTTCTTGGGATATTAGTCATACATTATTTATACGAATGGATGCGATCATTGAAAACGAAAAAAGTAAAAATGATTTCGTTGTTAATGCTTCCTTTAATATTGATGCCTGTTATTAGTGCCATTCAAGCAGCTCGTGTTTTTGGGCAACCTGCTATTTATGGATTTCTTGCTCAACGACAAGTGTTCATGGCACTTTGTGCTCATTTTATCGTAACAGCATTAGAAAGAAAATGGCTCTCAGAAGATAGTTTCGAAAAGTACTTTGTTCGTTCATTACAAATTTTACTTTTCATATTCTTAATCTTTTACATGTTCGTAAATCCATCGCGATTTATCGACACTGACTTTGTTACATTTAGTCCGAATAAAGGAGTACGATATGAATTTCCCGACTCGTGTATTTATGGCCTGTTTCTTTATTCTCTCTTTAAAGTGTGGATCAAAAAGGAAAAAAAATGGTGGGTCACAGTTGCCTTTAGTCTCTTTTATATTTTAGTTTACCTGCTCGATCGTACTCAATTAGTTGCATTAGCAGGAACAGTGGGATTGTATGTACTTTTGAATTTTAGCATTTCCCGAATGATTAGAATGGTAATTTTAGGAGCATTTGGCATTTTACTTGTTTTCGGATTGCTGGCATTTATGGCTCCTGATTTCCTTGATAAAAATTTAAAACTTTATGCTACGGCCTTTGAAACTCTCACAGGGGAAAAAGTTGCCGAGTCCTCTACAAATATCCGTTTCTTGGAATCGAAAATTGCTTTAGCAGGATTTACAGATCATCAAGCTATTGGCGTTGGATTTTTAAGTACTCGATGGAATGATGGATTCCGAATGATAAATAAATATTTCTACCCTACAGATGTAGGTTTATTAGGCAACTTATACGTTTATGGAATTATTGGGACACTAGTATTCTATATTCCTTTCTTATTTGCATTGAAGTACCATTTTAAATTACGCAAAGAACACGCAACACTTTTAGTAGCATCACAATATGTACTCATATTTCTATTTGCTGATATGCTAACAGCAGCAACAAACCAGAAATTTTATGGGGTAATTGCGGTGTTCTTCGGAATAGTCTATTACTACCGATTTAGAAATAACAAAGAAGAAGATTTTGAATTACAATGAGCGAAACAGGGATGATATTTATTGTGGGGAATAGCCGTTCGGGCACAACTATGCTTGGACGAATGCTTGGAAAAAATTCATCTGTTTATTCTTTTCCCGAATTACATCTCTTCGGTCCTTGCATCCCTCACGGAAAAGAGCTTGAAGTAATTGATAAAGCTACAGCCATAAAAATATTTTGTTGGTTGCTGGATGTTTCAACAAAAGGATTTCACCATACAAGAAATCCGGAATTATTTATTGAGGACGCAACTAAATTAGCAAATGACTTTTTCAAAGAAAGGGTTGATGCGTGGGATGCATATCGTTATTTCGTAATTCATGTAACGAAAGAAAATGGAAAATCTATTCCGTGTGAAGATTTACCAGGGAATATTTTTAAGTTAAGTCAGCTCTTCCAAAAATTCAATGATGTTAAAGTAGTGCATATTGTGCGTGATCCTCGTGATGTAGTTTTATCGCAGAAAAATCGCCATCTGAGAAGAAAGATGGGCGGACATTATGTTTCTAAAAAAGAATCTCTTCGAGTTTGGGCAAACTATCATCCGTTTGTTATTTCTCGATTGTGGAGAAATGCTGTTTCTTCTGCACTTAACATCAACAATACAAATATTATCACCGTTCACTTCGAAGATTTACTCGCTAAGCCCGAAGAAGTATTAAATCAAATTTGCCAACATACAGGAATTTCATTTGAGCCAACCATGCTTAAAATTCCACAAGTGGGATCGTCAACTCAAAAAGATGATCCTTCAAAGATGGGAGTCGATGCCGGAAGGTCAGGTGCTTGGCAACGAGGAGGTTTAAGTGATGCAGAGATTGCTATTTGTGAAAATGTAAACGGCGATATCATGCGTAAACTAAATTACTCATTAAGTGGGAAAAAATTAAGTATGGTTTCCAAATTGGGCTATGCAATTTTATTGCCATTTAAAGGAGTATTAGCTTTAGCATTAAATTGGAACAGGACAAAAGGGCTTCTTAATTTCTTAATTCACCGAATCTTCAAATAATCCTCATCCAATTTGGGTGTTTTATACTTAATTTTGAATCTCGAAAAATCATTCATCATGAAAACTGGAAAGCTCTCGCTAACGGCTCTATTCTTTTTCTCAGCAATTCTAATGTTGCCTGCCGCTTGCCTTAAATATGCAAAAAACAAAAATCAAGATCCAAAACCGACTAACAATAATACTTCCTCAACAGAAGTAACTACTCCCGATCCCGCGAAAAAATCATTGCCTAAAAACTGGCCATGGAGAGGAGTTTGTATGCCATCTGCTCATGCAGATTTTAAAGATGTGGCATACCTACATTCAATTGGTGTAAACTTTATCCGAATCCAAATAAAATCGCCTAAACGTACGGAACGTGAAAAAATAAATCCTACAAAAGCTTTTTATGATGAGCTCGAATGGGTTGATAAAGTATTAGACGAATGCAAAAAATACAATATGACTAGTATTGTTGCTTTCAACTACCTTGTTCTTGATCCTGCGAATGGTGTTGATGATAAATCTGCGGACTTCTGGACAAAAAAGACCTATATCGATAGTACTTATAAAATGATTGACATTATTGCAAGAAGATATAAAGATAGAGGAGATGAATTGAGTGCATACGAAGTTATAGGAGAGCCTGCAGTTGATCAAGGTGATGGCGATAAAGCATCCGTGCCTCCAGGACTTGAGAACTTCTTTAAATCGACTTTAGCGGTAATTCGTAAATATGATCAACAACGTTATTTTTTAGTAACGCCGGGCCCTTGGGGACGACCAACTAATTATGCGAAATTTTCAGGATTCAACATCAACGATCCGAAAATTATTTATGGAGCGCATATGTATTTGCCAAATCAATTTACACACCAAGGAATTAAAAAACGCCCAAGGCCCGTTGCCTACCCCGGAGTTATTGCAGGAAAAAACTGGGATAAAGATGCACTTGAAAAAAGTATGTCTTATCTAAAGAACTTCGAAAACAAAACAGGTGCTTTAGTATACATTGGCGAATTCCAAGCTGTACGTTGGGCTCCCAATGGTAACCAATGGGTGAAAGATTGTGCTGATATTATGAGTAAAAATGGGTGGAGCTGGACATACTTCGCATATCAACCTGATTATGATTTTTGGAATCCATTTATGGAAGTTAAAAATCCGTCAGATTCGCCTGCTAACTGGGATTTAAAAAATTCAGGGAAAGATGCTGAAATATGGCAATACATGATCAAAAATTATTTCTCTAAAAACAAATAATAGAAATCCCCTCAATGAAAATTGCAATTATCGATCCAGTAGGAAGCAAAGCGGGCATAGATCATTATGATCTATCCTTGTTAAGTGGACTAAAAAGCGCTGGAGATAACTGCTTTTTATATTCCAACTTCGAGTATACCGAAGGACAAATTCAATATAAAAAGAATTTTCACAACATAGGTGTTTCGAAAATAAGTGCGATCCTCAGCAATTTTATTGGCTTTTTTAAAAGTTTATCGGATGCAAAAAATCAAAAAGTAGATTGGCTCATTTTACATGTTTTTCGCGCTGGAGCATTCGATTTATTTACATTTACTTTAGCTAAAGTAATGGGATTTAAATTACTTGCCATCGTTCATGATATTGAGAGTTTGGACACCATTACATTACCAATAATTAGAAGATCAGTCATTAGTACATTGCCTGACTTACGAGTTGTACATAATCAGTTCTGCAAAGATGAAATTGCTAAGCAAATTAGCAACAAAGCGCTTCAAAATACTGGCATCATTCCTCATATAAACTTTATAAAACTATTTAATAATTATCATTCCAATGAAAATTCGAGAAAAGAATTAACAAGCGATTTCAACGCAATTGAATCACTTGACAAGTCTTTATTAAAATCTGTTAATGAGAATGAAAAAATAATTTTATTCTTTGGTCAAATTAAAAAGTCAAAAGGTGTTGATGTTTTATTGGAAGCTCTACCCTATTGCAAATCTAATTTCAAAGTTGTTGTTGCAGGAAAGTTACGAGGAGAAAATTGGGAGAAGTATCAATCTATCATTGACTCAAAAAAACTAAACGATAAAGTCATTCCAATTATTCGACATATCAGCGATTACGAACGTGATATTTTATTTTCGCTGGCACAAGGAATAATTCTTCCCTATCGATATATTTATCAGAGTGGTGTTTTATTGATGACCATGAGTTTCCCAATGGTAGTTATTGCGAGTAATCTCTCTCCTAATGCCGATATTATTATTGACGGAGAAAACGGATTTTTATTCGAAGCCGAGAACAGTAAAGATCTTGCGATTAAAATCGACACACTATTTAATAGTGAAAATAATTTAGATCAAATAAAAATTCGGGCTATTAGCGATATAGAAGCAAAAAACAGTCCAAATGTGATAGGAAAACAATATCACAACTTTATTTCAAATAAAAATCAGAATTAATTGATTCTTGAAAAAAGCGTTTCAATTTTTGAAATAAAAAAAGGGAAATCCATTTTGAATTTCCCTTTTAATCAATTTCGATTATTCTATTCTACTGTTACACTCTTTGCCAAATTTCGTGGCTGATCAACATTACAACCGCGCATTACAGCGATATGATATGCTAATAATTGTAGAGGAATAACACTTACCAATGGAACTAATATTTCGTCGGTTTCAGGAATTTCAATTACATAATCGGCCATCTTCTTCACCTCTTCATCTCCTTCAGTAACGATTGCAATAATTTTTCCTTTACGTGCTTTTACTTCTTGAATATTGCTAACAACCTTCTCGTATGAACCATGCTTAGTTGCAATAACTACAACCGGCATCTCTTCATCGATTAATGCAATCGGGCCATGTTTCATTTCAGCTGCCGGATATCCTTCAGCATGAATATAAGATATCTCTTTTAGCTTCAATGCACCTTCAAGAGCAACAGGGAATCCGTAACCACGACCTAAGTAAAGGAAGTTTTTAGCATCTCTATATTTCTCAGCGATCACTTTGGTTTGCTCATTCGATTTCAAAGCAATTTCAACTTTCGCAGGAATATTCTCCAGTTCATTTAATACTTGACGGAAACGAGACTCAGTAATTGTTCCACGCATATGCGCTAATTGAAGAGCCATCAAAGTAAGAACAGTTACTTGAGCAGTAAATGCTTTTGTTGATGCTACTCCAATCTCTGGACCGGCATGTGTATATGCTCCTGCATGCGTTGAACGCGGAATACTCGATCCAACAACGTTACAAACACCAAATATTGTTGCTCCTTTTGATTTTGCTAATTCAACCGCTGCTAAAGTATCCGCCGTTTCTCCACTCTGAGAAATCGCTACTAATACATCATCTTCATTGATAATCGGATTACGATATCTGAATTCTGATGCATACTCTACTTCTACAGGAATTCTCGCTAAATCTTCAATTAAATATTCAGCAACTAATCCTGCATGCCAAGAAGTACCGCAAGCCACGATAATCATACGCTTTGCATTGCGCAATTTTTTATCGAACTCACTAATTCCTCCTAAGCGTATTGAACCCGTTTTCGAGTCGAAACGACCACGCATACTATCATTGATAGAACGTGGTTGCTCGTAAATTTCTTTTAACATGAAATGCTCATAACCACCTTTCTCTAAAGCCTCAAGTTTCATCTCGAGTTCTTGGATGTATGGAGTCTTGATTTCATTTCCTATAGTCTTCACCGTTAGTTTACCGTTATCCATGATCGCTACTTCGCCATCATTAAGGTAAGCTACATTTTTAGTGTATTCGATGATAGGCGTTGCATCAGAAGCAACAAAAAATTCGTCTTTGCCAATACCAACAACAATAGGACTACCTTTACGAGCAGCAATCATTTTGTTTGGCTCTTTCTTTGAAAGAATAACAATCGCGTAAGCACCTACTACTTCGCCTAAGGCTAATCGTACTGCTTCTTCTAAAACAACTTTTTCTTTATTGTAAATTTCTTCAATAAGATGAATCAATACTTCAGTGTCAGTATCACTATGAAACACGTGACCTTCTTGCATTAATTCCGCTTTAATTGATGCGTAGTTCTCAATAATTCCGTTGTGAATGATTGCGAATTCTTGTGTTTGTGAAAAATGCGGATGCGCATTACGATCGTTTGGCTCCCCGTGAGTAGCCCAACGCGTATGGCCCATACCAACATGTCCATCTACATTCTTTCCTTTAACGTATTCGGCAAGGTCACTAACTTTCCCTGCTTTCTTGTAAACATTCAAATCGCCGTTGAGCAATGCAACTCCTGCACTGTCGTAACCGCGGTATTCAAGACGTTGAAGTCCTTTAATTAAAATGGGATATGCTTCACGCTTTCCGATGTAGGCAACAATTCCGCACATGATTTATGGATTGATCTTAGTATATGTAACTATTAATTTCATGGATGTACCACCCTGCAAAACAGTTCTTCGGGCGTTTGATGTACTACCGGCTGCAGCTATAAATAAGCCGTAATCCTTTCCGCCGTTTTCTACGACTTTCCTCAAAGTTTGTTGCACATATCGTCCAACATTGAACTTATATTCTTGATGCGTAGCATCATAACTTCCTCCGTAGTAGGTTGTAGATTCTAATGCATCCCCTATAGAAATGTTTTTCCCGAGAGAATCACTTCCGAAAACTAAGAGATTATCGTGATTCGTAAATCCGGTCGTTGCACTTCCGCTAAGCAGTTTAATTACTAATTCTGCCTTGCTGATAGCGATAGGACCATTGGCATATAATTCTTTCAAATGAGGGATGTAAATGCTGTCTTTTAATCCCGCCATCGACGAAACAACCAACTGATTATCTTGTGTCAAATCAGTATTCGACGGAAGATAATCATGCTTGAAATAGCTGAATCGTACTGCATTGGCATCAATCAAAAACTCATAGTATTTATTTCCTGAGAAGTAAATTGTAAGTTTATGGAAACTACTCGTAGATGGCATAGTTAAAATACTTCCTGTTCCATTCGCACTGTCAACTAATACAACGCCTTTCAAGTAAGAAAGGAAGTTGGTATTACTCGAGAATGTTGTAGGATTTGAGATATATTCTCTCATTAATTTTCCACCAAAGGCAGTGTCGAGGGCCATGCGAAGCTGAGGTGCAACTTTCGTTCCCCCAACAACTGCACTGTCAACTAATTCAGGTACTAACTGAACATGTCCGAGTAAATCACCTTTCGAATAATTTCTTCCCGAATAGTACGAACTGTCAGTATACAAATCTTGTTTTAATTCGTAAACGCTGATGTTATGCACCGCTTCTGAATCACCAACAATTGCACGCATATTCATGCTCAATACAATTGAATCGGGAGTTGTTACTCCTGCAAAAGTTCCGGAAGTAATAGTATTTCCTAAGCGAATTTGAGAGACAAAACCGGCGAACGATTTTCCTACATACGGATCATCGAGACTTCCGAGGTATAAAGTCGGAGATTCCAATAAATTCTTCAACGGACTCCACATCACGAGAGAATCCTCTTCTACCGTATAGGTATTGATAGTGAAAGTATCGATTACACCCACATTCGGCTGTTCAGAAGCCGGCTGTAAATCAACACCAATTAAATCAGGATCGTTACAGGAAGATAGTAATGCAAGAGCGAGAACGCTCAATAAGATTGATAGGCGATTTAACACACGAAACATTTGGCGAAAGTAAAAGAATTATCCGTCCAAACGGATAAAAAACTTATTCTGCCAACACTGACTCTTCGATCACTGCTTCATCGTAGAAATTATCGTAAGCTTCTACGTATTCTTCAGGATTCTGATAGCCCAGTGTAGGCTTCGAAAGTTTCTTAAATGCCGATTCAACATCAGGATGAACATTAGCAGACGACTGGATTACAGCATCTGACCAATTCATCGCTAACTTTGTGAGGTTCACGTAGTTAGGGTCTTTGATGTCTTTTACATCGGCTTCCGTTAGACCTTCCATCAACGTCTTCTTTGCAAAATTGTTGTTGAAGGGTTCACTAAAAGCATCATCGTATAGCGAATATACCACCTTACTTGTGTGGAACATCGGATCGTCTTTGTAGCTGGTCTTGATTAACAACGGAATTAATGCCGTCATCCAACCATGACAATGAATAATATCGGGAGCCCAGCCTAATTTCTTAACCGTTTCCAATACTCCACGACCGAAGAAAATGCTGCGATCGTCATTATCACTGTAGAACTTACCTTCCGCATCACGAATGGTGTGCTTGCGTTGGAAATATTCTTCGTTATCAATAAAATATACCTGCATACGAGCCGCCTGAATGGAAGCTACTTTGATAATCAATGGATGATCAGTATCGTCAATGATGAGATTCATCCCCGAGAGGCGAATGACTTCATGAAGCTGATTACGACGTTCGTTGATATTGCCAAACCTCGGCATAAAAGTGCGGATCTCTTTACCACGTTCCTGAATGCCCTGGGGTAAATGCCTAGCTACTTTACTCTGCTCCGTCATTTCCATATATGGATGTATCTCGCTGGAAATAAATAGAACTCGCGCTTTTCTCATGGCTTTTTTCACGATTAGATTAATGTAGCGCAAAGATACGGAAAATAGACGTATTCTGCAATAATCCAAATCTAGGGACAATATTCCCTGAATTTAGTGCTGCTACAGAGGAGAAAATATTTCGTCTTTTACTTTTCTAACGAGACTTTTCGCAGTAAAAACAACAAGCCCCAAGTCAAAAAGACGCTTATTCCAAGCATTGCACTCTGCCCCGGCTCCGTCCCAATTGTATCGGGATTAATCTTTAAACTGCCATTTGCAGCCGCCCAAGTCGTAATTACTGCCAAGAAATTATTGATAAAATGCGCAATTATCGGCAACCATAAACTTCCACTCCAGTACATCATATAGCCTAACATCACTCCTAAGGCAAATCGTGGGATAAATCCGTAAAACTGCATATGCATGGCGCTGAACAAAATAGCAGACAAAATGATGCCCGCATGTACATTTCCTGATAGGTCTTTGAATAGCTTCTGAATTAACCCGCGAAACAGGAATTCTTCTCCCAACGCCGGAATTACTGCCATCAAGAAAATATTGAAAATTAGTCCGCCAATAGTGCTCGATTTCACCAGTAACTTAGTGATCTGCCCTGCATTAGACTCCATTTCCTTCATCCAATCTTCCAATCCCTTCATCGATGGAGGTAATTCCATCAAACTGTTGGCCATCATCATCCAATTGATAAAAGGAATGGCTACCAACAACAGAATTACCGCAATTACAATTTGTTGCGAATTCGGCTTTTTGACTACGCCTAAATATTCTTTGGCATCATTCGTAAATAACCAAGCCGCAAAAATCGGTGGCAGCAAAAATGTTCCAATTGCAGATACTAACTGAATGATTTTCAATGCGTCAATAACTGCAGGATTGGTTAAATCGCTAAGCGCCTTCGGATCAGTGAGTACCTGAATTCCCGTAATCATTGTTGCCAATAAACTACCTAGCGCAGAGAAAATCACCCCCGAGATCAGGGCAATTCCTACTAAAATTAAAAACTTTTTGTAAGGCGTGCGGTCGGCAAGCAAGGCTTTGAACTCCATTCTTCTTAATTTTGCGCAAAAATAGACGGTTGAATGATCGGTTGGGGATTTTCTCGGCCTTATTTATTGAAATCGTTCAACTTCAATCATTTGCAATGGTAAAAATCGGAAATATCGAGTTGGGGGAATTCCCTTTGTTATTGGCTCCCATGGAGGATGTCAGCGACCCTCCCTTCCGCTATGTGTGTAAACAAAACGGTGCCGATTTGATGTATACCGAGTTTATCTCTAGTGAAGGACTGATTCGTGATGCAGTAAAAAGTACTATGAAACTCGATATTTTCGAGTATGAACGACCTATCGGAATACAACTTTTTGGGTCCGATATCGATTCTATGCGCGAAGCTGCCATCATCGCCGACCAAGCCAACCCCGATTTAATCGATATTAATTACGGATGCCCCGTAAAAGCTGTTGCTTGTAAAGGTGCCGGCGCGGCGTTGCTGCAAGATATTCCTAAAATGGTGGCTATGACTGCCGAAATTGTGAAAGTGGCTAATAGACCTGTTACTGTGAAAACACGATTAGGATGGGATGATAGCACTAAGAATATTGTTGATGTTGCAGAACGTTTGCAAGATATCGGTATAGCTGCTTTAAGCATTCATGGAAGAACACGTTCACAGATGTATAAAGGTCCTGCCGACTGGACGCTCATCGGTGCAGTGAAAAATAATCCACGTATCAATATTCCGATATTTGGTAATGGAGACGTTGATAGCCCCGAAGTAGCACTTGAAATGAAAAATCGTTACGGTGTTGATGGAATCATGATCGGTAGAGCTACCATTGGTCACCCGTGGATCTTCAACGAGATAAAACATTTTGTAAAAACAGGAACACATCTCGCACCACCAACTATCGATCAGAGAATTGAAGTTTGTAAAACACATCTCGATTTCTCGATTCGTTGGAAAGGAAATTTTACAGGCATCGTTGAAATGCGTCGACATTACGCAAACTATTTTAAAGGATTCGATCATTTCAAAGAATACCGAATGAAATTGGTAACATCGAATAGCTACGATGAAATAATTTCAACTTTAGAAGATGTGAGAATTCGTTATTCGGAAGGTAATGAAGTAATCAATCCTGCATAAATTTCAGAAAAATCTGACGTCGTCTTTTTTCCCTTTTTGAGAAATACTTTTTCAAAATAAATATTTCTCATTGCGAATTCAATTGTAACAGATTGAATTAAAATTTTATGAGCACTTCTTGTGATTGCAGTCATAATCACTTACTATGATATTAATCATGGTAAAAGCATGATTTTGATTTCGGACATTTTTATCCTATTCGAGCTGCAGTCTTTAAATTTACCTGATTTTTAAATACGGTGAAAACCAGCTCATGAGAAACATAACATCACATACTTTCCATATACCGGTAATGGGACTTGGATACACCATCGACAGTCCTATTAAAGTCGGAAAATATGGAATTACTTCAGTAGTATCTATAATTGAAGATCACCTCGTAGAACAAATGCGCGAAGTGATTTGCACACAAGAAAATTTACCTTACGAAAAGATTACGAATAAAGACGAAGATCGTCGCGCGAAAAGAGTAACAGCTTATCTGAACGTTTTGAATGAAATACTAAATCGTCAAATCGAAAAAATCAAACAAGAAGATTTTGAAACCGATAGCGATATCAATCTTTACTTTGAGTACTTACCAGAAACATCTGTTGCAAAAAAGTTATACTTAGAAATGCTCGATTGTCGTGGTGAAAAACGTCAATTGTTACAAAAAGCTTTACGTCATCATATTCTCGCGGGTTCAATTGATGTTAACATCATGACGAAACTCGATAAAACTAATTACGATGATGATGGCAATCCTTTGCCGGTTGAATATTGCGATGCGATGGCAGCACTACGAGGATTTGCTAAAAGTGATGTAAATGGTTCTATTGTTTTTTCTGCGGGATTAAATCCACGTTTGTTCGGATACTGCGAAACGTTTTCTGATTTCTTTCCTAATCGTGATGGGAAAATCAAAAAAACAATCATTCTAAAAGTTAGTGATTATCGCTCGGCTTTGATACAAGGAAAATACTTGGCGAAGAAAGGATTGTGGGTATCAGAATTTAGAATTGAATCGGGAATAAATTGCGGCGGACACCTTTTCGTTTCAAACGGAACTCCAATGGGACCAGTCATGGAGGAATTTAAAAATAAACGTCACGAACTTTATCAAGAGTTATTTGCCGAATGTACAAATGCCTTGAAGAGTCAAGATCGATATCCCTTTGCTCAGATGCCTAAGATGAAAATTTCTGTTCAAGGCGGAATTGGCACCGCAGAAGAAAATTCATTCTTATTGAACTATTACAATGTTGACTCAATCGGATGGGGAAGTCCTTTCTTACTAGTTCCCGAAGCTACAAATGTTGATGATGAGACATTGCAAAAATTAATTCACGCGAAAAAAGAAGATTATTATATTAGTCACGCTTCTCCACTAGGAATTCCATTCAGCAATTTTCATCATAGTAGTTCAGAACAACAACGCAAAGAACGTATCAACAAAAACAAACCGGGTAGTCCTTGTTATAAAAAATTCCTTTCGTCAGATGTAGAGTTTACGGAACGCCCGATTTGCACAGCTTCACGCGAATATCAAAATAATAAAATAAAACAACTTAAAGAATCAATTACTGATGCTACACGATTAGCACATGAAATTGACAAAGTAGTTGAGAAGGATTGTCTTTGCGAAGGATTAGGTTCTGCTGCTCTTTTAAAAAATCATTCTAAGCTGTCGCATAATTTAACTGCAGTTACCATTTGTCCCGGCCCGAATTTAGCTTATTTCAAAAGTACTTATAGCTTGAAGGAGATGATCGATCATATCTACGGACGATCACCATTGCTTCTAAAATCAAATCGCCCGAATGTTTTTGTAAACGAACTTCAACTTTATGCTGATTATTTGAAAAATGAAATCGAAGAAGATCGATTTGCAATCAAGCCAAAAAAAGCAGGACACTTCGAAGCTTTCAAGAATAACCTCCTCGATGGAATTAACTATTACGAAAAAACTTTCACTGAAGAAGTAATATCGCTTTACAATTTCAGAGACAATATTCTTGAGGATTTAAAACGCCTTAGAACAGAATTAAACGCAATTGACACAAAACCGGTAGTTGTCGGAGAAATGGTAATTGCTCATTAATAAAATCTTAAAAAAAGAAAATACATATTTCATATGAAAAGTACAAAAAGTAAATCGTGGGCAGAGCCATATAGAATGAAGATGGTGGAACTTTTAAAGATGACCACTCGCCAAGATAGAATCAAGGCAATTAAAAATGCAGGTTATAATACCTTCTTATTAAATTCAGATGATGTATACATCGATTTGCTTACCGATAGTGGAACAAATGCAATGAGTGATCGTCAATGGTCGGCATTTATGCTTGGCGACGAAGCTTATGCAGGAAGTAAGAGCTTCTATAAAATGGAAGCTGCAATTCAGAAGTTCTACGGATACAAATATGTTATTCCTACACATCAAGGCCGCGGAGCAGAAAACATCCTCTCTAAAATTCTCATTAAAAAAGGTGACGTTGTACCGGGAAATATGTACTTCACCACTACCCGACTTCATCAAGAGTTAGCCGGTGGAATGTTTACCGATATCATTATCGATGAAGCGCATGATCCTCTAAATGAATTTCCTTTTAAAGGAAACGTCGATCTTAATAAGCTCGACAAAATCGTGAAGAAGTATGGTGCGAAGAAAATTCCTTATGTTAGTATAGCCACTAACGTTAATATGGCTGGCGGGCAACCTATCAGTATGAAAAACTTGAAGGAGCTTTACAAATATACTCGCAAGCATAAAATCAGAATCATCCACGATATGACTCGCGTTGCAGAAAATGCATATTTCATCCAGCAACGTGAAAAAGGATATGAAAAAGCAACAATCCGTGAAATCGTAAAAGAAATCTGTTCATACACTGATGGCGCTACCATGAGTGCTAAAAAAGATGCCTTGGTTAACATCGGCGGATTCATGGCTACTAACGAATGGGATGTGTATGAAGAAGCACGCAATATGGTGGTGGTGTATGAAGGCTTGCACACTTATGGCGGATTAGCAGGACGTGATATGGAAGCGATTGCAGTTGGTATCGAAGAAAGCTTAGACGATAACCATCAACATGCACGTGTAGGACAAGTAGAATACCTAGGAAACAAAATGATTGATTATGGTATTCCGATTGTGAAGCCTATCGGCGGACATGGAATTTTCGTTGATGCTAAAGCATTCTTGCCACACTTAACCCAAGATCAATTCCCTGCTCAAACACTCGCTGCTGAAATTTATATTGACTCAGGAGTGCGTACAATGGAACGCGGTATTGTTTCTGCAGGAAGAAAAGCGAATGGAGAAAACTACTATCCGAAATTAGAACTGGTACGATTTACTATTCCTCGTCGTGTATATACTCAAGCGCATATGGATGTGATTGCGGAATCAGCTGCTGCAGTATTTGATCGTCGTAAATCAATAAAAGGATTGCAAATGATTTATGAACCTAAATATTTGAGATTCTTCCAAGCGAAATTTAAAAAACTATGAGCTTACAGCCTAAACATATTTATGTTACGCTGTGCACTCTATTTATAGTCTACTCATTCAGCATTTATCTGCAGCCGTACTTTAAAAATACGGTTGCAGATACAACTGATATTGCCGCAGGAAGAATTGTATGGCAAAAGAATAACTGTCAAACTTGTCATCAATTATATGGACTTGGTGGTTATTTAGGTCCCGATTTAACCGATGTTTATTCGGCACCGGGAAAAGGAAAAGATTTTATTAAAGCAATGCTTACTACCGGAATTAAACAAATGCCGGCATTTCACTTAAGTGATCAAGAATTTAATCTATTAACCGCTTATTTAAAGTCAGTCGACGAAAGCGGAAATTCTGACCCTCGCAAATTTTTGAAACTGAAAACGGGAATGATTGAAGAACAATAATGACGAACTATCTTTCGATCGGAAAAACTTTTTTAGTAACTGCACTTTTCATTTTGTTGCTGGCGCTGACTTTTGGATTATTATCAGCTTACAATTATTTAAATCCTCAATTTCTTAAAGATTACCCGGGATTTGTTTCCTTAAGACCAATGCACGTCTCTAGTGTAGTATTTTGGATAATATTAGGAGCGACAGGTTGCGTTTACTGCGGACTAAGTGAAATTGTAAAGTCAGATCAGAATAATAATTCAGTGAAAATTCAATGGTGGCTATGGATCATTGCAATCATAGGAGTTTTCTACTCTTACTTTACTCATGATTTTGGTGGAAGAGAATATTGGGAATTTAACCCCGTTTGGGCGTTGCCCATAGTTCTCGCCTGGATAATATTCATCTATAATTTCGTTAAAAGCGCTCGCAAGCTCACGAAATGGCCGGTTTATATTTGGATGTGGCTCACCGGAACAATATTTTTTATGTTCACTTTTTTAGAGAATTACCTTTGGCTAATTCCTTATTTCCGTAGCCATGTAATTACCGACATGACCGTTCAATGGAAAGTGAATGGCTCATTGGTAGGATCATGGAATCAACTACTCTATGGAACTTCATTCTATCTGATGGATAGAATTGAAAAGAAGTCGAATGTAGGTCAAAGTAAATTGGCATTCACGATGTTTTTTTTAGGGCTATTCAATTTAATGTTTAACTGGAGCCACCATATTTACACTCTTCCAACAGAACATTATATTCGCTATATCGGATATGCCGTAAGCATGACTGAATGGATTTTCTTTATTCGTATTATAGCAATGTGGAAGAAAAGCGTCGATGAAATTCCCAAGAATTATAGCTACTATAGTTATCGCTTTTTACTAGCAAGTGAAATTTGGGTATTTCTAAATCTCGGTCAAGCAATATTAATGTCGATTCCCGCTATTAATATATTCACTCATGGTACTCATATTACTGTTGCTCATTCAATGGGAACAACTATAGGGATAAATAGCATGATTTTATTTGCTGCATGCTTTGAGTTTTTTCAAATTAGAAATTATGAATCCCAAACAAAAGCTAAATACTTTAATGAAATATTCTGGACCATTCAAATTAGTTTATTCGCCTTCTGGGCTTCACTATTAGGTTCAGGAATTATACGCGGACAATGGCAAATGAGTCAAAATCAAATTCCATTCGCGGAAATGATTTCATCACTTCATCCATTTTTTATTGCATTTTTCGTATCGGGAATTGTACTTTCCATTGCCATTGCTGCAATGGTATTTAAAATCCTTGCACGGCTCTTTTTACATACAAAGAAGTAAAATTCCTGATCACTTTACTTTTCTGGAATAATTTTTTATTCCTTGATGAAAATTTTTACTAACATCATGATGGCTATTGAAATATTATTCTAAAAAAACCTGATTCGAATAGATAAAGTTCTTGAAAACTTATTCTAGAAATTTCCATCTGTTTTTTTCACTATAGAAATAGATATTATTTCCAGGGACACAAAACCTCATCAGCAATTTTTTCATGCATTAAAACGCTTTTAAAAAAGAAGATTTTGAACTCAATTTCAGAATTTTCTACAACAAGAATGTTTCAACAGCTAAAAATTGCGTTGGACACACGATACTGCAAGTTTAATTTATAATTCACGAAAAGATTATGAGCAAAATCAGGTTTGTATAAATTGCCATTCATAAGAGCATTTTTTCATGTACAGTCTTCTGTTTATAACTAATTCGGAGGTGTTTGTCCGATTAATTGAATTGAAATTAATTTTGAAATACAATCTTCAGTCATGATATTTTCTAAAACCTGTGAGTACGGAACGAGAGCTGTAATTTACATTGCGCAACAAACGAAGAACGACAAAAGAACCAGCTTAAAGGATATTTCAGAGCAAATTGGATCTCCCGAAGCATTCACGGCGAAAATATTACAACAACTGGTAAAGCATAATATCCTAATATCATCAAAGGGTGCAACAGGAGGCTTTGCCGTAGATAAAAAAAAACTGAAGCGAATTAAATTAATGCATATTGTTTTCGCTATTGATGGAAGCGAATACAGAGATATGTGTGTATTGGGATTGAAGAAATGCTCCACTAAAGATCCTTGTCCCGTACATCATAAATTTAAGCATGTAAAGAAAGATTTGTTGAGTATGTTAAACAACACTACACTCGATGAACTAACCAATAAAATGAATACCGGTAAGAGTTTCCTTAAACTCGATTGATCAAAAAACCAATCTTCAACAACCATTTTTAAACCTAATTACAAATAGTAGTTCTATGGAAAAATATGTGATTAAAAGAAACGGAGAATACAAACCACTTTCTCTGTTTAAAATTAGTGATGCCATTCAAAAAGGATTTACTAGTGTCAATATTGAATATGACAACAATATCTTTTTGAATGTCATTGAAAAGCTTGCACCAAAAACTACTTGGAGTGTTGAGGAAATTCAAGATTTGATAGAAAAAGAATTATTCGCAAGAAATTACTTCGAAGTGATGCGGTCATTTATGATTTATCGCCATACGCGTAAATTACAACGTGAAACTTCTGATGGAATTCAAGCGGATACAACTTATGTAAACAGTACCCAAACTATCGAAGAATACATAGAACAAACCGATTGGCGTATCAATGCGAATGCGAATACAAGTTATTCAAATGCGGGTTTAGTAAACAATGTAGCCGGCAAAATAATTGCAAACTATTGGCTCGACAAAGTTTACAGCAAAGAAGAAGGTTATACACATCGTAATGGCGATGTTCATATTCATGATCTCGATTGCCTAACCGGTTATTGCGCAGGATGGAGCTTACGTGTATTACTTAACGATGGATTTAACGGCATCCGCGGACGCGTAGAGAGTAAACCTCCTTCCCACTTCCGCGAAGCGCTGGGACAAATGGCGAACTTCTTAGGCATTTTACAAAGTGAATGGGCCGGTGCTCAGGCTTTCAGCTCATTCGATACTTATCTCGCTCCTTATGTATTTAAAGATCAATTAAGCTATAGCGAGGTGCTTAAAGCAATTAGAAGCTTCGTATATAACTTAAACGTTCCTGCTCGCTGGGGACAATCACCTTTTACCAATATCACACTCGATTGGGTGGTGCCTGCCGATTTAAAAGAACAAATTCCGACCAAGAAAAATAATCACCTCTTTAGTAATATTCAAGATGATAAACTTCTTGAGAAAGCGCACGAAAGAGGAGCTGATCAGCTAATTGATATGCGATACGAGCATTTCCAAAAAGAAATGAATCTTATCAATAAAGCATATTATACGGTAATGACCGAAGGTGATTCTAACGGACAACCTTTTACCTTCCCTATCCCTACTGTAAACATTACAGAGGATTTCGATTGGTACGGAGAAAACACCGATTTGCTTTTTGAGAATACTGCTAAAATAGGTTCGTCATACTTCCAGAACTTTATTGGAAGTCAGTATAAAATTGATGAGCATGGCAATAGGGTAGAAAATGAAAATGCATATAAACCTAATGCAGTAAGAAGTATGTGTTGCCGTTTGCAACTCGATTTAAGAGAATTACTCAAACGTGGCAATGGACTCTTCGGAAGCGCTGAAATGACAGGAAGCATCGGAGTCGTTACAATTAACATGGCGCGATTAGGATACCTCTACAAAGGCAATATTGAAGATTTATACAAACGATTAGATTACTTATTGGAGATTGCCAAGTCGACACTCGAGAAAAAAAGAGTATTTATTCAAGAGATGTATGACCGAGGATTGTACCCTTACACTAAAAGATATTTGCCTCATTTCAGAAATCACTTCTCAACGATTGGTGTTAATGGAATCAATGAAATGATTTTAAATTTCACTAATGAGAAAGATAATATCACAACCGATTCGGGAATAATGTTTGCTTCAAAAGTTTTAGATCATATCAGAACAAAGATGCAAGAATTCCAAGAGGCAACAGGGAATCTCTATAATCTTGAAGCTACTCCCGCTGAAGGAACTACTTATCGATTTGCTAAAGAAGACAAGAAACGTTTCCCTGATATCATTCAAGCGGGGTGCGAAGAGAATATTTATTACACCAACAGTTCTCAAATCCCTGTTGATCATACCGACGATCCGTTTGAAGCGTTGTTATTGCAAAATGAATTACAAACGAAATATACCGGAGGAACGGTGCTTCATCTTTACATGAGAGAAAAATTGAGTACACCGGAGGCTTGTCGTAATTTAATTCGCAAAGTGCTCTCAAATTTTAGCTTACCTTATATTACAATCACTCCGGTATTCAGTATTTGTCCGACTCACGGATATTTAACCGGCGAACATGAATACTGTCCGAAATGCGACAGCCACTTAATTGAAGAACTCAAACTAAACAATCACCATTATGAACAACCATCAGCAGTTACTGCAACAGCACAATGAAAAACGTACCAAGTGTTTAGTATTTACACGAGTGATGGGCTATCACCGTCCCGTAGAAAGTTTTAACATTGGCAAGAAAGGTGAACACAAACAACGTACTCATTTCAACGAAAACAAATGTTGTTAAGCCGGTTTATAGCATAACACCATTTACGCTTATCGACTTCCCCGATAAAACAGCTTGCATTGTTTGGTTTTCGGGATGTAATATGCGTTGCAGTTATTGCTACAATCCCGACATCGTTAATGGTAAAGGGAAACTGAGCTATGACGAAGTATTAGATTTTTTAAGGAAGCGGGTGAATTTATTAGATGGAGTTGTTTTGAGCGGTGGCGAATGCACCCTCCATAAATCCATTATTGAATTCATCCGCCAAATTAAAGCATTAGGGATGTTGGTGAAAATTGATACCAATGGCTCTAATCCTAAAATGCTTTCAACTTTGATCGAAAATAAGTTGATCGATTTTGTGTCGATCGACTTTAAAGCACCGGCTGAAAAGTTCGAAGAAATCACAAAGTCGAATTTCTATTCGCAGTTTCATGAATCACTTTCTATTCTTAAATCATCTTCAACCCCATTTGAAGTCAGAACTACCGTTCATGCCGATCTATTATCTCCTACAGATATTAAAAACATGTCGAATGAACTTAATAAAGTTGAATACAAAGGGAAATACTTTTTACAAGAATTTGTCAGTAATGTAATTACTATTGGCAATCTCGATAACCCCGAAAGTGATTTTTCCGACTATGAGAATATTGATTCTCCTATTCCAATTGAAATAAGGTAATACTAAATTGTCCGTTTAAACAAGCATTGTTTGACTTTCATCATTAAACAACATTGCGTGACAAGAGTCATTTTTTAACATCTACTCTATTTCTAATTTTAGAATGTAATTGTGGCTAAATGACGATTAGCTCTTAACAATAAATACGATGAAACTTAAACATTTATTGATGGTATTTTTATTGGCAACTATAACTATTTCATCATGCAAGAAAGACGATGACACAACTCCAGTAACACCCACTGTACAATCGGGATTGAAATTATCGATTAATTATACAATCGATAATAAGCCGTTATATACTGACAGTTTCCTTTACACTTCAGCTGCCGGACTAAACTATAGTATAAACAGGTTTCAATATTATTTAACTTCAATTAAATTGATAAAACCTGATAATAGTGAAATCGTAGTTGCAAGTAGTCATTATTTTGATGCATTCGATGCTACTACTTCTACTATTAATGCTTCAAATATACCCGCCGGTAATTATATCGGAATCAAATTTAAAATCGGTGTTGATTCTGCTTTGAATTATTGGGATTCATTACCGGTAACAGTCGAAAATACAAATATGTTGTGGCCGTTAATGATGGGAGGAGGTTATCACTTCTTGAAATTTGAAGGCTATTATAAAGATGCCGGCAACGACTATGGTTATGCAATGCATCTAGGCACTAATGCATGTATTATTCCGATTTCTATAGCTAAGAATATTACAATAACGTCAGGCAGCGCATTACAATTAAACATGACAATGAATATTAGTGAATGGTTAAAGAATCCAAATACGTTTAATTTTAATACTGACGGAAACTATATTATGGGTGATTCTACGGCTATGAATAAAATTACTCAAAACGGACAAGATGTCTTTAGCTTCTAAGATCATGAAAAATATTATTTATTTATCCGCCGCACTTTTAGTATTGACGATGAATTCTTGTAAGAAAGATAACATCGAGTCAACACCATATACTCCTACCGCATACGAACTAACCGTACCCGACCATTTCCCCCCACCCTATTTATCTAATGAAAATCCTTTAACTGTTGAAGGTGTTCGATTAGGGCGAATGCTTTATTACGACCCTATTTTATCGACCAACGGATTATCGTGCACTTCTTGTCACGAACCAAGCAAATCGTTCTCTACGGGCATCTACACAGCTCCTAGCGGCGAAAAAATCAGCGTTCCTCCTCATGTTAACTTAGCATGGAACCCTGATTATAACTGGACCGGATCAGAACCGATCTTGAATCATTTACCGATGGGAGATTTTAGTCCGACGATTTTTAATACCGATATGGCATTGCTGGTTACAAAGTTTAAGTCGCACGCCCTATATCCTACTTTATTCAAACAAGCATTTAATATTGATGATGTTGCTTCACTATCACATCACGATTTACAAGTAAAAATTGCATTAGCAATTACTCAGTTCTTGAGAACAATGGTTTCTTCAGATACCAAATTAGATAGAGTAATGCGTCATGAAGCTACTTTCACTCCGCAAGAATGGGACGGATATGTTACTTTCACTACTGAAACGGGTGATTGTTTCCATTGTCATGGATATCCTTTAATGACAAGTAATATTTACAGCAACAACGGACTTGAATTATCACCGCAAGGAACTAATCAAGGAAGATATTTAGTAACAGGTAATCCTACTGATATTGGCAAATACAGCATTCCTACATTAAGAAATATTGCATTAACGGCACCTTATATGCATGATGGAAGATTCCAGACTTTAGAAGAAGTAGTAGAATTTTATAATTCAGGTGTTCAGTGGAATTCTCCGAATATCGATCCCATTATGACGAAGCCTGCAAAAATTTACGGATTAAATCTAACTCCTACGCAAAAAGCTAACTTGGTATTATTCCTTAAGGCTCTCACCGACTCTACCTTTATGAATAATCCTAATTATAAAAGCCCTCTTTAATAATTAGGAATTATCTATTTTGAATATGGAAAAAATCCGAAACTAACGACATTATCAAATTTTCACCCAATTGCAAAAAAGAATTCGAAGACTCTTTAAATCTACTAACTTCTCAATTGCTTTTTCTCGTTATTATTTTTTAAATATTAGTAGCTTTACAAAATAGTATAATTGATGAAGCGTTATTTTTACAACATCATTTTATTAATATTAATTCGATCAAATTAATATGTTCGAAGTCATTATATATTGATGTAGTGAACTAAAACACCTGCGATTTTGCAGATTTGCTGAAAAGCCCCAAATCAACCTTTTCTTAAAATAATACAACTCAATTTGTCGGGATTTTCGATAATTCTTGATCTAAAAATGGCTTTGGGGCGATTTTAGGGCTTTGGGAGCTCATTGCAACCCGGCTGGCTTAGGAGGTATTTTATCATTTCAACATCAGATTGTTGATAATTTAACTGATTTTCCTATTTTTGTTGGTTCAGAATCTATTAACAATCCTAATTGCATATGTTCCAGCAACTTAAGAATAAAGGGGTAATTACCCGTCCGGCAGATGCCAATGGAAATGGTAGCATTAATATTATTGGTGCAGGTACCGTTATTGAAGGTGAAATCAAATCAAACGGCGATATTCGCGTTGATGGAACTATCAAAGGATCAGTTACTTCTAAGGCTAAAGTGGTAGTTGGATCTACCGGAGTGATCGAAGGTGATGTATATTGCCAAAATGCAGACATCAGCGGAGCTATCCTCGGAAAGACAACAGTTGCCGAAATGCTTTTCATGAAATCGCAAGCCCGCATCAACGGCGATATCCAAACCGGAAAGTTGGTGGTGGAAGTAGGTGCTTCATTTACCGGGAACTGCAGTATGGGTCCTGTAATTAAGGATATCAAAAATGCCGACCGACCAGCCCAAAAGCTCGCAGAAAAAACCGCTTAATAACTGGATCCGCTATTCCTCTATGGGAATTCAAATGGGAGCTACCATTTTTATTCTTACATGGTTGGGAATTAAAGCCGATGCCTGGTTGAAGATGAAATTCCCTCTCTTCACCCTTTTAATGGCAATGTTTTCGGCCTTCGCTGCGGTGTACTACTTCATAAAAGATTTCTTACCGAAAAAACCTCGTTCTTAAACGGGGTTTTCTTTTTTATCTTAATTCCTTCACACTAGAGAATAGTTCGCTCAAATATTTCTTGTCCGATTTTATTTCAATTATATTCTACTTCTACCCTCCTATCATTTAGAGATCCTCATATATTCCCTAAATTCGCACTCGTGAAATCCTTTCTCTTCAAATTACTTCTTCTAGCTGCAGTAGTAACTACAGCTTATGCATTGTTAGGCAATATCGTTCCCGCGCGATTTTATTTCGCCGGCTTTTATGCCGTTGCCGGATTATTCATTCTTGTAACTCTTTTGTTTCACCTCGGACTCCAAAAAAGTTTTGAAAAAGGTTCGAAGAATTTTATTCGTTACTACATGGGAGCTACAGGACTAAAGCTATTATTGTTCTTAATCATCATACTCATCTACGCCTTCGTAAATAAAGCCGGAGCCGTAGGATTCGCCCTCTGCTTTTTCTTTTACTATTTTACCTTCACCGCCTTCGAAGTAATCGTTGCGAATGCACAGTTTGGAAGAGTTGTGCAAGATGAGAAGGAGAAGAAGGCAATGAATGAAAGAATGAGTGAGTGAGTGAGTGAATGAGTGACTGAATGACTGAATGACTGAATGAGTGAATGAATGAGTGAGTGAGTGAATGACTGAATTTATTAAAGGTTCGTTTTGAGATATTCATACTTTTAGTGTTTATCATACTGTACGAATGAAATTGGGATGATCGATAAACGATGATATAAACTAAATTGCTACTTAAATGCCTTACTATACTCGCAAAATATCAATTAGTGAATTTAACTATTGGGTAAGCAATTGTAGTGTTCAGGAAATTGGTTACCCATCCGGATTTAATGGCAAGGAGAACGATAATGAGATTAAAGGTGTGGGGAATAGTTTGGATTTTGGAGCGAGGATGTATGATTCGAGATTGGGTAGGTGGCTGTCTATCGATCCTTGCTTTTCGAAATATCCATTTGGCTCTCCATATAATTTTGCTTTAAATACTCCTATTCAAGCTTTTGATCCAGACGGTAAATTAGTTATATTTAATAATGGGTTTCGCATTTCAGGGTACCCTCAACCATTTGATAATGCAAAATTACGATTATCCAATAAAGATAATTTTAACTACTGGGGGGAAATTGATAGTAAATTTTTGAATAGAATTGGTGATCATAAAGCACTTTATGCTGACGGGACTCATGGTATTTTCACTTCGGTAACAGAAAGAAGAATGGCGGGTTATTCAATCGGCATGAGTATTGTTGAAAAAATAAAAAGTGGAGAAGTTGTTTTAAAGAAAAACGAGGCCGGTGAAATAATAGAATCAATTAAAATAGTTGCACATAGTCAGGGTAGTGCTTTAGCTGAAGGAGAAGTCGCAGCTTTAACAGAATCTGGATTCAAAGTTGAAGTGGTTTATAATATTGCACCCAAGCAGCCAGATGATCTAAAATTCAAAAATGTTAAAAGGGTAGTCCAATATGGAAGTGATTGGGATATTATTGCTCCGCAAGCAAAAATTCATGGAAAAGTAGAGGACGGAGGAGGACCTAAAGAAGACGGCCCTATTGATGGTCATGAACTTAAAAATTATGAAAACATATTTGATATTAAAAAGGGAGATCCAGGATACGTTGCTCCAAGGGAAGATAATCAACAAAAAGCAATGCCTTATAAATGAAAACCTATCAAATTAAAAGCTTGCAGATTCTACTAGTTGGATTTACATCAATCCTTATGCTTATAATTTTACCGTTCAGGCCCGGGTTGGAACTAGGTTATGTATACATACCGTTGATCTCAACTATTATTAGTAGTCTTTGTGCAATTGTTTATATTATAATTTATAAATATATTAACAATTGGAGTCACATAGCCTTTTGGCTCTTTATAATTTTAATCATATTGGTTAATTTCCTGATGATATTTCCATGGGATTAAGTGCAAATAAATCTGTCATATAAAATCGGTAATGTCTGCATTATCACTCGTCTATAGGATACCCAACCACTCTACAAAAAACAGGAATATTATATATTATAATAAGTGAATAAATTGTTCGAAATTCCTCGAATTGTTTTTATGAAAACAGGTACACATGGTTACCCATCCGGATTTAATGGCAAGGAGAATGATAATGAGATAAAAGGTGTAGGGAATCAGCAGGATTATGGGTTCAGAATATATGATACAAGGCTAGGTAAGTTTTTATCTGTGGATCCATTGACAAAAGATTATCCTTGGTATACTCCTTATCAATTTGCAGGGAATAAGCCGACAACATATATAGATCTTGATGGATTAGAAGAGGCTAGAATTGATGCAATGTATCGAAATACTTATAAAGCTGCTAAAACTCTTTATCCTGATGATGCCGCAAAACGACAAGCATATATAGATCAAGCCGGAAAAGACAGAGCCATTGGGGCAGCTTTAGGTTCAGTTGCTATATTTACTGAATTCGCTCCAGTTTTAGCAAGATTAGGCTATACTACTGCTGCTGTTAGTTGTGGAATTTCAATTGCAAAAGGAGATAATGCCTACGAAGTTATTAAATCAACTTACTCGGGGTTTTATGGTGGTGCTGCATTAGGTTTAGGAGGATCAGCTGTGTCATTAATTGGCTTAGCGGGTAAAGGAGCCGTTTCTGGATTAGTCGGAGAAGCAACTAATCAAGTTTTTGATAACGCTTTTGGCAATGCTGATGGGTCTAACTTAGGAAGATTGGTTTATAGTGGAGCTATTGGGTCTATAGCTAATATCTTTTCATCTAAATTAGTTGAAAATGTGAATGATAAAGTTCAACAGCGTGTTATTACTGCAATAGCGCAAACAGAAACTGAAGTTTATAGAAATACAATTCAAAAAGTAATTCAAACAGAAACCCCAGGAATTGGCAATCAGTCATTAAAAAAGGCCGTAAATATGAGAATAGGGACAATACAAAGTTTAATAAAGTCCCAAGGCGAACAATTAAAGGCTGGCTTAAAGCAGGTAATTGAGAGAGGCACGGATGTTCTCCAAGATAGGGCAAATGAAAAATAGAATGTTAACGAAAAAACTAAATATTTTAGTTGTTTTAATGTGTGCTTTATCTGTAGCATTTATTTATGCAAAAGATTTGAAGTACGATTATTATTTTTATTTTAAAGGAAAGAAATCTATTGCTATTGTTGAGCAAATTGAAAAAGTAAAAGAGTATAGGCCTTATATTGTCAAATTGGGTTATTACAACGAGAATACTAAAAAAGCAGAAAGTTGCTCACTGAAACTTGATGGAAATTTTGGGAGCACATTAACACAAGGTAGTTCTCTTTATATTTTTTACACCGAACAAAATCCATGTGATCTTTACATTGAAGGATACAAATATCCTACGAAAATGGATTTAGTAATTCACGTAATAATTTTTTCAATCGCTATTTTTGCTTGCATAGTGTTTTCAAAAAAAATATTATTCAACCAAAAAATGGACTGAATTTAAAAGGTAATCAAAATTGAAGAAGTTAACATTTATAAAGTTATCGATGAGTTTCCTGAAAGCGATCATAAGGGTAATTAAAAGAAGTGGATTATGTTTCCCAGGAGATTAGGAATTAAAATTGAAGAAAGAGAGAACTTTTAGAACCAATCACTCTTTCAATCTCAACATATAGACCATGTACGGCAGCTCGCGATTAGGAATAGTGTATCCACTAAAAGATCATGTAATTTACGATACGCAGTTCGGGAATAACTGGCCCAGGCCGGTAGAGCAAATGAATGTTGGTTTAAAACTGCTTTATGTTTAATGATGCCATATTTGTTTGTAAAGTAGCTTTGATTTTCCCCTTTTCACCACTACCTTCACCTTATGTATTCTAATCCATTAAATACAATAAAATTGGCTTCCCCCTTATCAGGATATCCTGATTTGAACTGTTTTTATGGTTACCCATCCGGATTTAATGGCAAGGAGAATGATAATGAGATTAAAGGTATGGGGAATAGTTTGGATTTTGGAGCGAGGATGTATGATTCGAGATTGGGCCGTTTCTACAGCACAGATCCTCTAATTGAAAAATACCCTTCTTTGTCCACTTATCATTTCGTTAATAATAACCCAGTCTATAATATTGAGGTAGATGGCAAATATTTCACTGGTAATACGGCGAATGTAAAAGCTGTTTATTCAATTGTATCACAATTAGCATCACTAGGTAATGCAAGAGCTATCACATTTAAAGCAGCTCTTGAAAAAATGGATGCATCCGAAGTTGAATTTAACATTATAAATTCTACTAAACCAGGTTGGTTTGTTGGGACAGGTAAAGGAGGAGCAACGAAATTTGATGTTGACAATAATAGAATTTTAATAGATGTTTTTACTTTTAAAGATGGAATAGACCACTATATAAGCAAAGAAGGAAGAACTGGGCACGAATTGGAACATGGTGTTCAGTTTTTAAATGGTGAGATAAGTTTTAAAGGTAGTGAACCTGATATCAGCTTAACTTATGATGAAAGTGATGAAGTAAAGTCATTTCAAATTCAAAATTTGATTACAAATACTCAACTTAGCCATGATGACAGATTAAAATCTGATGACGATGCTAGAGATAATGCTAAACAATATTCAATGCCTTTGAAAACCGAAACTACTCTAACCACTGAGCAAGGGGAAAAATTTAAAAACTCATCTCAGACAATTAGAAATAGTATATATAATTATAAACCAACGGAAAAGCAAAAACTTGAGAAAAAATCAATATTTAAAAATGATTAAATTAAATAGGTTTATTCTAATATTTATTATAACTCCATTTTTTAGTAAATGTCAACAAAAACATTATACTAAATTAGGGAGTGAAGGAGGTCCTGCGTTCATGACTCTTTATTCAAATAATTCTTATGAGTATTTATGGTATAGATACTATGATCTTGGTCCAATAGATGATACAATATCTCATAGTGGTACTTGGAAAGAAAGTGGCGATACTTTAATTCTCAATAGTTACAACAAGCCAAGTAACTATGAGTTCTTAAAAATTGAGAGAGAAGAAGTAATTAATGATAATGATAGTACAATTATAATGATCAAATCATTTGACACTACTCCTTTTTTATTTTATGCGCCTAAACAAATTAGAGTTAATGACAGATACTATTCAATTACTTTGTTGGATGAATTTTCTATTAGATTTGCAATTCCACGGTCGGAAGTTAAGTATATAGTTATACCCGGATATCCGCTCTATTACCCAAAAAGTAAAAAATCTAATTATTTTCAGTTTGCTATAAAAGAATTAACAAGTAAAAAGTTTGAGTATTCAGGAGGGACCTATTTTTTAAATGAAAAATTTTTAACAAGGGGAGATACTCTCTATCAATTATGGAATAATGAAGTACAGTTGACATTTTTAAAGGACAAATAAAATTCATTATCCAATTCACAAAAGACAAGCTACCCCACTGATGTATTCATTCAGCCCATAGGGTACGAATTGGAGTCTACCCAGATGATAACTCTGCGGATTCTTAGTCAAAATTCAATTCACTATCCTCTTTTTCAACCTCTCATTGTACCAAACCATCCATGGCCATTCAACACCTTCGATTCCGATTTCATAGCCTTGCTGTAGGTGCTTTTTTATTAAAGGATATTGAAGTGCGCGCGATCTCGGTAGCTCTACCTTTTTTATTTTAAAGTAAATCCGCTTTAACAGCTTTGTGATCAAAATACTCATAAGTATTGCGAGTATAAATTGAATTCCCGAATAATACAGTAAAGCTGTTCCAACAATTTTTAATACGCGTTCAATATATTTCCAACTCGAATGCACATAGGCGGCAACGTTACTCCTCGGAACTAATACTATATGTTCTAGTCGTATCGTTTTTATAAATCGATCGGTCTTGATTTCTTTTAACGAATACAACGTCACTTGATAGGGATCTGTCCCCGCCTCTTCTCCTTCTTTGAAATAACATGCATTACCATCAACAGTAAATTCTAGCGCTTTTCCTTCTACTCGTTGCGATTGTATCGTGACCGCTGCCGCAGGAATTGAAATCTTTCCCGTCATCTGTGCCGATAAAACATACTTAAGTACCGTCTGCTTAATCATCTTCCCTTCGTAAAGCACTTCTTCTCGCTCTACAATTGGTCCCGATGATAAAAACCAACCGTTGAATTTCTCTCGCTTGAAAAAGCGTCCGTCGCTGGGAAAGGCAAATGTTATCTCTACTTCTTCGTTAACCTTTAAGTGGCTTCGCGATGCCGTTTGATGAAGAAAGTAAACTTGCTGCTCTTTTTCCGTCGGTGCCCACGCAAAGTTCAGTTGATCATACCTGAATTTTTTCTCAGGGTCCGATAGGGTTTGATAGGCTTCATTAATCAGCTTAAACTGCTCAGCCGCTGTGGCATCTCCCAGATTTTTATCGGGGTGATAGGCTTGCGCCAGTCGGTAAAATGCCTTCTTTATATCTTCCTTGCCCGCATCACGCGATACTCCTAATAACTCATAAAAATCGCGGATGGCCATACCTTCTTTCTCTTCTGCAAAGAAAAGAGGATTTGCTTATTTTTCAGCATTTATTGCCTCGATTCCTTAGATTTCTGCTCACATTGCTAACATCTACCCTTTCATAACACAATAAACTTCTCCATTTCTCCTTATAAGGATAGCTTATTTTTGCTGGGATGTCGCGTTTGAAGAAACCTCTTATTATTCTGTTTAGTGTGCTGGCCGGATTATTCCTGCTGGCTATGACTACCGCTCTCATTTTGGGACCGCGGATTAAAGATCTTGTTGTTGAACAAATCAACCAACGGTTAAGTACACCCGTTAAAGTTGATGCAATCGACTTTTCTTTCATCAGAAAATTCCCTTATGCTTCTGTCGATTTTTCGGGAGTTACTGCCGGCGGCGCTAAAGTTTCAGGAACAAATAAACCTCTTCTTGAAGCTCGCCATGTCTTCCTTCAGTTCAACATCTTCGATGTATTTGGTGATGAGTTGCACCTGAAAAAAATTACTGTTGAGGAAGCATCTCTCGTAATTTATACCGACGAGAATGGCGCGAACAACTACGACATCTTTAAAAAATCGAATTCGAAAGGCGGTAACTTTAAACTGGAACTCGAATCGGTCGATCTCGATCATGTGAATGTTTGGGTGCGCGATATAAACGGTGAACGCGACTATAGCGCCGATGTGCTGAAAGCAAATTTAAGCGGACAATTTACCGAGGATGTGTATGAACTTAACACCAAAGGCGATTTATTCGTGAATCATTTCCGCATGAATAAAACGAATTACCTCGATCATAAAAATACTACACTTACTTTAGCGATCAACATTAATTCGAAAGCCGGCACATATGATATTTCATCATCGACGCTTAAAGTGGAAGAGATAAATTTAGCAGTTAACGGACATGTGAGAAATGAGTCGGAAGGTGTTCGTACCGACCTAACTATCGAGAGTAAAGAAGCGGGTTTGAAAGAACTTTTATCGCTGATTCCCGGATTGTATATCGAGAAGTTAAAGGATTATAAATATTCAGGAGATATTTACTTTAAGATGCAGATCAACGGAGTATCTTCTGCTACTTCTACTCCTCTAATAAATGCTTCATTCGGAACATCAAATGCAACGCTTAGTCCGAAGTCGAGCGATTATAAGTTGAGCAATATTCGTTTCAACGGAACCTATATCAGTCGTATCTCGGCTAGCCATCCCGTTAGTAAAATGTCGCTAAATAATTTATCGGCAACCCTCGAAGGCCAACCACTATCGGCATCCTTAACAGTAGAAGATTTTTCGAATCCTTATATCAGCCTCGACGCTAAAAGTACTATCAACCTCGAAGTATTGAGTCGCTTTTACATGCCCGATACATTAGAATCTATTTCGGGAATGCTAACGGTGAATGCGCAAATCAAAGGCCGTAGCAACGACCGCAGCAGTTGGCTCTCCGACGGAAGTGTTACGCTGAAAGATGTATCTTTTAAAATCAAAGAGAAGCCTGTTGCGTTTACGGGATTCAACGGCGACTTCTCACTGAAAGGCAGCAGACTTACTGTGGGCGATTTCAGAGGTAGTGCAGCGGGTAGCGACTTCAACGCAAATGGTGTTTTCGAAAATGTTTATGGATTCTTACTTACAAAAGATGAAATTATCAGCGGACAAGCGAATATATCATCACGCAACCTCGACCTAAACGAACTTCTCGAAGACAAATCACAAACAAGCACTACCGACACCACCTATCGACTTGACTTCGATCGACGATTGAACTTAGCATTGAACGTAAATATTGGAATACTATCATTCAGGAAATTCCAAGCATGGCAGATGAGAGGAAGCATCACATTAAAAGATAAAGTGCTAAACACCTCTGATCTTACTTTCAAAGCATGCGAAGGAACAATACGAATGGATGGAACTATGGATGCATCGAGCAACGACAGTGTTTTAATTGCTTGTAATGCGGATATTAAAAAGATCGACATGTCGCAGTTATTTTATCAAATGGGAAACTTCGGACAAGAAATTATTACCGATAAAAATCTGAAAGGAAAAGTTACTGCCAACATACAATTTGCGAGTACATGGAGTAAGACACTCTTCTGTAATTTCGATCGCATCTATTCGAAAAGTAATTTAACAATTGAGAACGGAGAATTAGTAAACTTCGAACCAATGTTAGCACTATCAAAATATGTGAAAGGTGCCGATTTCAAAAACATTAAATTCAGCACACTTAAAAATCAAATTGAGATTCGCAATCAAGTGATCAATATTCCAACAATGGAAATCAAGAGCAGTGCTATGGATGTAACCGCATCAGGAACACATACCTTTGATAATATTGTTGACTATCACTTCCAGCTTTATTTATCGCAATTAATCGGCAAAATAGTTCGCGATCAGAACACCGAATTTGGCACAATAGAAGACGATGGGCTGGGCAGAATGCGCATATTTATCAATATGAAAGGCCCGGCGGGGAATCCGAAAATCACTTATGATCGCAAAGGAATCGAGCAGAAAATACAGCAAGATATCAAGGACGAGAAGCAAAATCTAAAGAATATCTTGAAGCAAGAATTCGGTTGGTTTAAAAAAGACAGCAGCAAAGTGCGTCAGGATCAACCCAATACGCAAAAACCACCCAAAAAAGAAGAGCTTCAGATTGAGTACGATAATTAGTGGATACTCCCTTTAAATTCAATAACTTTGTCGGGAGCAGTAACGCGAGGATGATCTCTTGAACCGGATACTTGAAGAGTAACAAGAATCTTTTTTACAGGAGCATCTCCCGAAATTTGAATGCAGTGAATATTTATACTAGAAAACAGCGCTGGAAATTAACTTTATTGATTGCCGCCCTCCTAATCGGGATCGGGTCTTTATGGTACACCAATCAGTTAGTACAAAAGTTAGCTACCGAAGAAAAAAAGAAAGTAGAATTGTGGGCGGAAGCTACGCGTCAGATTTCTGATATCAATACCGAGCCGGGCGATATCAGCTTTGCGCTTTCGGTACTAACGAACAATACAACAGTTCCTGTAATCCTAACGGATGAAAAGAAACAAATTATCTCGACCAGAAATTTGGATTCGTTATTATCGGACGATAATAACTATTTAAAACAAGAATTAGCGGAGATGGCTCAACAACACGAGCCTATTGAAATTGCGTTTGCTGGCAACCAGAAAAATTTTATCTATTACAAAGATTCCTTAATTCTTACACAGCTGCGATACTATCCTTATTTCCAATTGATGGTTATCGGATTATTTTTAATCGTGTCGTACCTCGCCTTCAGCTCATCGCGCAAAGCAGAACAAAATCAGGTGTGGGTTGGAATGGCGAAAGAAACAGCGCATCAATTAGGAACGCCATTATCATCGTTAATGGCATGGCTTGAAATAATCAAGTTAAAATCGCCAAACGAAGAATATGTAATCGAACTTGAAAAAGACATCAATCGTTTAAACACGATTACAGAGCGTTTCTCGAAAATCGGATCTGCGCCTGCTCTAAAGAAAGAAAATCTCACAGAAGTTTTAGAAAACTCCATCAGCTATATTAAAAGCAGAAGTTCATCGCGAGTTAATTTTTCACTCGAGAATGCACAGAGTTATAATGTAGAAGCTCCGTTAAACGTTGCGCTATTTGAATGGGTATTAGAAAATATTTTCAAGAATGCCATTGATGCGATGAGTGGAGAAGGAAGCATTCAAATTAAAATTACCGATCAGCAACAGTTTGCGTATATCGATATTAGCGATACCGGGAAAGGAATTCAGAAATCGAAATACAAAACAGTATTTAAGCCCGGATATACTTCTAAAAATCGCGGATGGGGATTAGGATTATCGCTCTCGAAACGTATTGTGGAAGAATATCACGCGGGACAAATTTTCGTAAAAAGCTCCGAGCTAAACAAAGGAACTACCTTCCGTATTGTGCTTAAAAAAGGAGCCTGATTGCTACTATCATGGCCGGCATTTACCTACATATACCTTTTTGCAGGCAAGCCTGTCACTATTGTGATTTTCACTTTAGCACTTCGCATAAAAACAAAGATGAATTTGTTGCGTCTCTTTTAAAAGAAATAGAGATTCGAAGTGATTATCTGCAAGGAGAAAAAATCGAGACGATTTATTTTGGCGGAGGAACACCATCACTACTCAGCACCGACGAGATAGCGCGAATTATAGATCGATTACAGGAGCACCATGACTTATCGGAAGTAAAAGAAATTACACTTGAGGCGAATCCTGATGATCTAACGGCAACGTATCTACGAAAACTACGACATACTCCGGTAAATCGTCTGAGCATAGGCATACAATCGTTTCGCGATGAAGACTTAAAGTTGATGAATAGAGCACACGACAGCCGACAAGCATTACGTTGTGTACCCGAAGCCGCTGATATAGGATTTGAAAATATAACCATCGACTTAATTTACGGTATTCCGGGATTAATGATGAGCGATTGGAAAAGAAATTTAGAGACAGCACTTCAACTTCCTGTCAATCATCTTTCGTCCTATTGTTTAACAGTAGAGCCTAAAACCGCTTTAGCATTTCAAGTAAACAAAGGAACGATACCGGCGGTAGATGATGATGCAGCAGCAGACCAATTTGATTATTTAATTGAATACACCGAAGCTGCCGGGATGCCGTGGTACGAAGTATCAAATTTTGCAAAACCCGGATTCGAATCGAAACATAATTCATCGTACTGGACGGGAGCTCGGTATTTAGGATTAGGTCCTTCGGCACATTCCTTCAATGGGAAAAACAGATCATGGAATGTAAAATCGAATGCAGGATATATTCAGCAGATTAATGAAAATCGATTACCTTCGGAAGAAGAAACGCTAACTAGCGAAGAACGATTCAACGAAGTAGTATTAACCTCGTTAAGAACGCGCAAGGGACTAACGCTATCGGATATCCGAAAATACGCTAATGAAAATACGTTAAAATTGATTTTAGAAAAGTGCCGAAAAAAATCGGACCTAGGACTACTAATAATCAACGACGAAAACATTGTACTCACCCGCAAAGGCCTACTATTTGCTGACGCCATTGCCTCTGAATTCTTCATTACACTATGAAAACGACCATTCACTTTAACGGAAAAGAATATACTGCTGACCTAAGCAAAGGGCATGATCTATCGATACCCTTAGTGGCTGGAGAAGATCGTGTTTCAGCATGGTATGTACCACCGATAAGAATAGAACCCGTTAAGATGGGAGAATGGACAGGCTCGGTAGCTGCGGGAGCGTCGGTAAACTTCAGAAATATCTTTTTTAATCCCCATGGACACGGAACGCATACCGAATCATACGGACATATCAGCAAAGAAATATACAGTGTAAACGAAGTGATGCAAAAGCACTTTTTTGTTGCTCAGATAATAACGGTAACGCCTATACGAGAAGGAGAAGATTACATTATTCACAAAAGTCAAATTGCGGAGCAATGCATTGCGGGAATAGAAGCCATTATACTACGTACGATGCCTAACGGCGATGAAAAGATGCACCGTAAATACTCAAGTAGTAATCCGCCCTACTTGCACCACGAAGCTGCAAGTTGGATGTGCGAAAACAACATCAAGCATTTACTACTCGATTTACCCTCAGTAGATCGCGAAGAAGACGGAGGGAAACTACTTGCGCATCATGCCTTTTGGAATTACCCAGCAGCACCAAGAAAAGACGCCACAATTACTGAAATGATTTATGTACGAGAAGAAATAAAAGACGGGTTGTATTTATTAAATCTCCAAACGGCACCATTTGAAAACGACGCAACACCATCGAGGCCGGTAGTGTTTGGGTTATACCTTTAAAACTTCGTTTTATATCCGAGGTTTAAAGTACTTGAGTGAATGTTTAAAACAGATTAAAATTCAGTTACGATGAAAGATTTTTTCAATTGAAGTTCCTTAAACAATAAAAATCTGATAATCTGTTACTCATGCTTCTATATTCGAGTTTCTTGGGTCTATATTTGAAAGAGCGGTTAAATGATATTGAAGCAATGGACATTGATTTTAAAGCCCAGTTTTTTAATATTATGGATGCCGTTATTAGAGATTATAAAACTTGGCAGATGCATAAATAAACATCTAGCATTGAATATTTCTAATTTACTTTTTAGGCAACGGTTCCACCCAAGAAAAAGTAGTTCTCCATCGTTCATCAATCTTAAAATCAATGGTAACAAAAGAACCCTTGCAATCACAAATTTCCCTTTTCAGTTCTTGGTCGTAGTGCTTCAATGGATTAAAATCAAAACAATAGATAAAAATCTCTCCATTCGCTTCGTCCGGCTCTCCTAAAATATTCTTTACATCATCTTTTGATTTCCCTTTTAAATCTGGAAAGTTTTCACTCTTGGCAATATTATATCTATACTCCGAACTTGTCAGCCATTTTTTCTTATCAAAAGAATTTGACTGTAATTTAACTGAAGTACGACAGCTTTCTGTTATAAATAACATCAATATTATACACAATAACTTCATCTTATTTTGGACTTACAGATTTACTCTTTCCAGTTGTATTATCGTATAGCTGTGGTCGTGGATTTCCTACATTAGCTGTCTTCCCACCTTTAAAATCTACGTTTTTAAATATTGCATCAATATTTCCTTGGGTTACTTTCCTACTAGATGGATTAGTTGAGTTTTTATCTTGTACTGCAATATCATTTTCAAACAGTTTTGTTTCATCGCCATCTGGTAAATCCTTGTTTGTACCACCATAACCATGATTCAACTCATGAGATAGTGTTGATGTTCCAGCTTCTGAAGTTTTAATAAACCCAGTGCTTCCTCCGCGTGACCCTTCTTTATCCTCTCCACTCAAGGTAACACCTGAGTTATTAATGCTTTTTGGATTATCTACCATTTCATAAAAGTTGTTTTCAGCATTCAACGTTTCGTATCCTCCAGGTAGAAGTTTATTTTCAACATCTTTTGCATCTATTACTTGAACCTTTATATCGAATTGCACTTCATATTCTACACCGTCTACAGTAGCAGAAAAATAATTACCATTATTATTGTATTGAGCCATCGCATTACCTTGCATTGTTTTTGCATTACCATCCGTTGCCCCAGCCCCATATATATATACATTTGAAACAACTTTTATAATAAGTTTCCCATCTTTATTTTTTTGATCTGTGATGTATGCTACACCAGAGCCACCAGTTGGATCAATAAAAATAATTGGATTATTATCAAATGAGCAATATGGACTCTGCCAAGAAAATGATTTAAACTTAGGATCAACACTCATCCATCTCCCTAACCTCGAATCATACATCCTCGCTCCAAAATCCAAGCTATTCCCTACACCCTTTATCTCATTATCATTCTCCTTGCCATTAAATCCGGAAGGGTACACCTGCGATTTAATGTTTCGGCTTGGCATGAGCATCCCAAAAGGATAATAATCGCTGGCACTTGCTAATGATGGCTCGAAATATTCTACCGACTCATTAGTTGTGATACTATCTACACCAACGGGGCGGTCGGTGATAGTGGCAAGAACATTGCCTAAATGGTTGCTTATTTCATATCGCTTCAAGCCTACATTCATCTGCTCGATAGGCAGCTCCCAGCTATTGCCAAATTGCGTATCGTATAAAACATGATCCTTCGGAGGAAATACTATTCCTAGTCGCGAGCTGCCGTACATGGTCCAGTTGCTGAGGTTGTAGAGGTGATTGGTGCCAATATTTCTTTCGTTATACATCGCCATAACATTTCCTTGTGCATCGTGCACGTAGTAGGTAGCTGTGTAATCCGATTTATTTGAATCATCACTATAATTTATCTTCCTAACGCGATTTCCCATTGGATCGTAGGTGAAATAAATTGAAGAGTTGTTTTGTGTATTTAGAATATGATCGATTTTACCATAATTATTCCAAGATATACTTAAGTTATTTATATGATCTCCCACTAAGTTACCAATCTCATCATACTCAAACTGCGGAATTACGGAGCTTGCTGGCCCTGGAGGGGGAGATTCGATGTCGGTAAATCTATACACTTCATAAAAATAATCAATTACTTTTAAAGATTGGGCGATATATATTTTAATTGAAGTTTTTGTGCCAAAAGGCAGAATGATTAGGATTTATTAGTCTTTTACTGGTCATTTTTGGAACTTCTATGCGTTTTTTTGCTAATTTAACCCCCTAATTATCAATCATTAACAATTTAATTGCGAGGGTAGGTAAACCAAACCTGTTCCAGATTCGTGATATCACTTGAACACATAATCCAATTAACATGAAAAAATTACTTACGCTAATTTTTCTAAGTATCTTAGGAACCTTTGCAAATGCACAGAATTGCAATTTTTTTACCAATCAATTGCAGTCGAATACGTATGAATTTACACCACAAGTAATATTTACTAATCCTCAATATAACATCATGTGGGATTTTGGTGATGGATCAACGTATTCATATAATGCCACTGTTCAACATACTTATGTTACACCAGGGACATATATGGTAATACAAACCATTATCGATGCTTCAAACGGAACTGTATTTTGTCTTTCATCTCAAATAATCACTTGCAATTTTTGTGTGATTAATTATGCTCAAGATCCAGCTAATCCTGCTACATTCACGTTTATTACTTCGGTAAGCCCGGGAAATTTTGCTACGTGGGATTTTGGTGATGGAGTTATGTCGGTACAAGGAGATACTGTAACACATACATACGCGACACCAGGAATATACACGGTGACTATGAATGAAGATAATGGAGCAGTTTTACTTTGTTCAAGTTCAATTGTAGTTCAGTATAGCACAACTTCTAGTTGTTATTATTCGTATGTTCAACCTAACCCATCTATTAATCCATACCTTTATAATTTCACAGCAACGGTTCCTAGCTCTTCAGGAAATGTAATGTGGGATTTCGGCGATAATACAGGCCCGGTTTATGGATATAATGTTCAAAAGGGATACGCAGGTCCGGGCACTTACTACGTGTGCATGACTTATATGAATGGACCTGATACGTGCCAATATTGTTCAACTATTTATGTTACTAGTAGTTCGTCAAGCTGCTCTTTCATAGAATCTGTTGATTCTTCTAATGCACTTCTTTACAATTTTATTTCAGGACCTCCTAGTGGAATAAACTCAACATTCACTTGGGATTTTGGTGATGGAGCGACTGGCTCAGGGCTTTTTGTAACACATCAATATGCAGCCTCAGGAACTTATTTAGTTTGTATGACAGAAGCTGATCCTGCAACAGGAATAATTTGTAGTACTTGTAGAGCAATTAACGTTGCTGTAGGTTCAGGAGTGAATTGTAACTTTAACTATACTGTTAATGCAGCTAATCCAAATATTATCGGATTCACAGCGCAAGCAGCCATCAATTGTACTTATGTATGGGACTTAGGTGATGGCACTACTTTCTTCGGAAATAATGTAGGACATTACTATTCAACTCCTGGTACTTATAATGTTTGCTTAACAGTAAGCGACGGTGTAACTTCATGTACTTCTTGTCAAGTAATAACAGTTGCTAGTCCTCAAGTATGCCAAGCAAACTTTGCAAAAGTAGCTGTAGGATTAAATGCTTATTTCTTCGATCAGTCTGTATTACCTTCTTCTCCTGCTCCTGTTGTATTGCCATTGTACAACTGGTCGTTTGGCGATGGATCTACCAGCAGCAACCAATATCCTCAACATACTTATGCATTACCGGGCCTTTATAATGTTTGCTTAACTGTAACCAGCAGCTCATGTGTAACTACCTATTGCGATACTATCTACGTTGACAGCACCATTAACAATCCTTCGAGTTGTAATGCATTCTATCTATTCACTCAGCTTTCGGCATATCAAATGGCTGCGGTGAATTTATCTAGCGGATTTAATTTATCATTCATGTGGGATTTTGGCGATGGCTCTCCTGTGAGCACGCTTCCTTATCCACAACATTTCTACTCATCAACAGGAACGTATAATGTTTGTTTAACTGTTGCTGATCCTTCAGGATGTACATCAACTTATTGCGATACATTAACTGTCGATTCATTAGGAAACATTATTTACAGAGGATTAACAAGCGGATTTGCATTAAACGTTTTCTCTCCAAATCAATTGACCGGAGTAAACAATATTCAAACTGATATTATCAGTGGAATTTATCCAAATCCTGCATCATCGGAATTAACTATAAAACTTACGCAGAAATTCGATAGAAACGTTCAATACAAAATTTTAGGTATCGACGGAAAAACGGTGAGCACAGGTGCGTTATCACAAATTGAAAATCGCATCAACATCAATAGTATTGAATCGGGAGCATATCTACTAGAATTAACTACTAGCGACGGAAATAGAATTACGAAGCATTTCGTAAAACAATAGTGACCCGATAATATTGCACATTCAACCGGCAATATATGCAAGCTGATATTTCACTATTAGAGCAATGCCGGCACGACAACCGGAAAGCACATCACCAGTTATATGGGGTGTGCTTTCCCCTTTTGTATTCGATAAGTAGCAGATATTATATCAACAAAGAAGATCGGATGTCGGCGTTGAATATGATCTTTTTCCGATTAATAAAAAACATGTCGGAGTATCTAAAGCGAAAAGATCAAATAGACTTTGAAGCTTGGTTGAGAAGAATAGCCATCAATTATATTATTGATGAATTCAGAAGTCAAAAACGTTACAAAGAAGTATTCGACTTCCGTGATGTAACTCCTGAAGAGATGCATCCTACCGGCGAAGAATTAAATCAAAAGCATAGCGAAGAAGAACTGCTCGTATTAATTGATAAATTACCACCAGTCAGTAGAACAGTTTTCAACCTTTATGCTATCGATGGTTACAAGCACGAAGAAATAGCGCAACTGCTAGGAATCAGTTTAGGAACATCGAAAGCGCATCTCTTCAAAGCGAGAAAAAAATTAAAAGAGTTATTGCAATCAGTAAATACGAATTCAGTATTGCCTAATACGTCAGTAAGATGAACGACGATAAAAACAAACCACTCAATCCCGACGATTATTGGCCGGAGATGGAGCAAATGCTCGACAAACATTTCGTCGCCCAAAAACGACGTCGTGTACTTTGGATCGCTTTACTACTTCTTATCGGAAGCAGCACACTTTTTATGTTCTTAAATAAGTCGGGAGAGAAAAATACTTCCCTCGAAACGATTACCATTCCGCAAACTGAATCAACGGTTAATACTAAATCTACCACAACTACTCAGAGTAAAATTGAAGACAATGTTTCCACGGCAACAGAAAGCAACATCTCATCTAATGTTTCTACTAAGACCGTAACTACAACTGCTTCTCCAAAAAATACTAGCACTGAAGAAATTTCTACAGATAATAAAATTGATGTTAACCATACCAACAAAATCACAATTAAACATCCATTAGCAATAAGTAAAAAAGAATCGGTTAATTCAATTAAGAAAAGTAAGGAAGAAAAAGAGGTAAGAAATTCATCATTGATTGTAAAGAACAATGAAAATAGCGAAACAAATTCAATTGCTGAAAATAAAATAACAACGACAAAAAATATCACATCGGATATTAATAAATTGGAAGTGATAACTCCTGCATCGGCCAAAACAATTCCGTTTTTACCTGCAATTTCTGCAAACTATAGTTTCACAACACGCCCGAGTGACACAATTGCAGGAGTTAATACTTTCATTCCCGCAAAAAAGAAAAAGCGATTTGAAATGCAAGTTTATGCAGGTGCAAATTATATTCATGATGAATTAAAAGGTAACAGCACTATCAATTATACAGAGCGAAGAAACAGAGAAGAATCGCCTGTAATTTTACCGCATCTGGGAGCATCGGTTTCTGCGGGTCAAGGACATTGGGATTTCAGAGCGGGTATTGAATTATCGATGCTCGGACAAAAAATAAAATATTCACCATTTAGTGATGGTGATGTATACACCACTAATGGAGACTGGCAGCAGTATCAATATACTGTATCGGATTCTGATAGCACTTATATTTTAGGAATAATTTTTATTAGCACACATCAAGATGTTATTAACGACAGCACCTTTATTACGGTAACAGATACCGTTAGAGGACCACGATATGATGCATCAATTGCTGCAGCCAATGGAGTGAACAAATCGTATTATATTGAAGTCCCCCTTGAAGTTGCATACACTACCTTTCATAATAAATGGGGATTCGGAATTAGTGCGGGCATATCGCCGGCCTATTTAATATCTACCAAAGGATATTATCTAACTTCCGATCAAGGTAAAGTTGAACAACTCAACAGAGAAACCTCCACACAACTATTTTTAAGTGGAAGAATCAATTTAGAACTCAGCTATCTAATTTCAGATCGTTTACGACTCATGATACGTCCTACAGCACGTAAAAACCTAACAGAAATACGAGATGGTTCCTCTACGATTAATAAATTTAGTTCGGTGGGAATGAATGTTGGGGTGAGTTGGAAAATAAGATGAAGGAGGATTTTTGAATGAGGGAGGGAGGGTATGAATTATTGAATTATTGAATGGCTGAAGAGCAGGGTAACATTGAAGAAATGTGCTAATGTGCTAGTATGCTAATTAGCTAATGCCCCCCGGTTCAGGGTAACATATTTTACTAGAAATTACTTGAAATTTCGTTTGCAGTTTAAGATTTAGTTTAAACGCCCTATCGGAACAGTCAACGATGTAACGTATTCGCAGCACTCGCACCTATGGGGAGGTTGCGCGAATTCCTATTAAACAAAGAAACTCATGGAGAAAACATCGTGCGTTTTATAAATTTTACGATCAAAAAGAATCGCCAAAAAGCGGGCAGACGAGGCCAGATGAAATTTTAAAACCGGAGTCTACTAAACGTAAATGAGGATTTTAAAATTTCAGCATAACGAAGTATGCGCGATTTTTCTCTCTCCCGCGAAAAAGAATCGCCAAAAAGCGTGCAGACGAGGCCTGTTGAAATTTTAAAACCGGAGTCTACTAAACGTAAATGAGGATTTTAAAATTTCAGCATAACGAAGTATGCGCGATTTTTCTCTCTACCGCGAAAAAGAATCGCCAAAAAGCGGGCAGACGAGGCCTGATGAAATTTTAAAACCGGAGTCTACTAAACGTAAATGAGGATTTTAAAATTTCAGCATAACGAAGTATGCGCGATTTTTCTCTCTACCGCGATAAAGAATCGCCAAAAAGCGTGCAGACGAGGCCTGATGAAATTTTAAAACCGGAGTCTACTAAACGTAAATGAGGATTTTAAAATTTCAGCATAACGAAGTATGCGCGATTTTTCGCGATTCTACATTTAAAGGCGTTCGCATTTACATGTAAAATGTCTCAAAAACTCCGGCTCCTCAACAATCTTCAATCCTTTTACATTCTCGCGCTTAGCCATAATTTTTTCGAACACTTCAATTACATATTCGATATGACTTTGCGTATATACACGACGAGGAATGGCTAGTCGAACTAATTCCATAGCGGCAGGAATTAACTCATGTTGTTCATTATATTTTCCGAACATCACCGATCCAATTTCAACGGTTCTGATTCCTCCTTCTAAATATAATTCGCATACCAGTGCTTGTCCAGGATATTGATTCACCGGAATATTCGGATATAATTTTTTCGCATCAATATAAACAGCATGTCCGCCTACAGGCCACATCAAAGGAACGCCCATCGCTCGCAATTTATCTCCTAAAAATGCTGTGCTTCGAATACGGTAATGCAAATAATCGGGTTCAAAAACTTCTCCTAATCCGATGGCGATAGCTTCCATATCACGACCTGATAATCCGCCGTAAGTTGCAAATCCTTCCGTAATAATCAGCAAATTTTTACACGCATCAGAGAGTTCTTTATCTTTCAACGAAAGAAATCCGCCCATATTCACCAATGCATCTTTTTTCGCACTCATTACAGAGCCGTCGGCATACGAAAATAATTCTTGAGCAATATCTTTATACGTTCTATTTTCAAAACCTGCTTCGCGATGTTTAATAAAATATGCATTCTCAGCAACGCGACAACAATCGAGTAATAACAACACTTTGTATTTTTTACAAATTGCAGAAACATCTTTCATATTCTGCATACTTACTGGTTGACCGCCACCGCTATTATTCGTAACGGTAACAATAACAGCTCCAACTTTCTCAGGAGTTTTTTCGTTGATTAATTGTTCGAGGCGAATCACATCAAGATTTCCTTTAAAAGGAAAATACGTTTCTGTATCTAATCCTTCTTGAATAGGAATATCGATTGCTTCCGATCCCGAAAATTCAATATTGGCACGAGTTGTATCGAAATGCGTATTGCTTATAAACGTTTTTCCTCCACGACCTAAATAACTGTATAAAATCCGCTCTGCTGCACGACCTTGGTGAGTTGGAAGGATGTAAGTATGTCCGGTGAGATCTTTCACCACACGCTCCATATGTTGCCAGCTCGAAGAACCTGCATACGATTCATCGCCGGTCATCATACCTGCCCACTGACGATCGCTCATAGCAGAAGTTCCGCTATCGGTTAAGAAATCGATAAGTACCTTTTCAGAAGTAAGTAAAAAGGGATTATAATGTGCTTCTTTCAAAAACTTCTGACGTTCTTCATAAGTAGTTAAGTAGAGCGGTTCTACCATTTTAATTTTAAAAGGCTCGATGATCGTTTTAAATCCTTCCATAACGTTATTTTGAGAGGGCAAAGATGGGTGCTTCTAAGGAGAGATTTTATGATTTTAATCAAGGTTAAAAGGATTTCCGTCAGTAGGGATGAAATACCATTATCTATAGTAATAGGCTCATTATCAACCACTCTCGCAAGCCTATCAGAAAATTATTTATAAATTCATCTTTAAATCGCTACTTTTGCACCTGCATTTCTAGAAAAAAGTCCATTATGAAATTTGGTGTAGTCGTTTTCCCCGGATCCAACTGTGATCAAGATTTAATCCACGTTGTGCGCGACGTGATGAAGCAGGAAGTAGTTGAACTATGGCATAAGGACCATACATTACAAAATTGCGACTTTGTATTACTACCAGGAGGATTTTCGTACGGCGACTATTTACGTTCGGGAGCGATTGCTCGTTTTTCTCCAGTGATGCAAGAAGTGATGGAATTTGCCGATAAAGGCGGAATGGTTTTCGGGATTTGCAACGGATTTCAAATTTTAACTGAATCAGGATTGTTACCGGGTGCTTTGTTACACAACAACAATCATCAATTCATTTGTAAGAATGTAAATATTCGTTGTGAGACTGATGAGTCGATCATCACATCGAAGTTTACGATCGGACAAAAAGCAGTAGTACCTATTGCGCATGGCGAAGGAAACTATTACTGTGATGATGCTACACTACGTGAGTTAAAAGAGAACAATCAGATTTTATTCCGCTATTGCGATGACAACGGTAAAGTAACTCCTGAGAGCAATCCGAATGGTGCATTAGAAAACATTGCTGGGATATGTAACAAGCGCAGAAATGTTTTCGGAATGATGCCACATCCAGAGAGAGCATCAGAAGGAATTTTAGGAAATAGCGACGGAAAGAAAATTTTCGAATCGATATTGAATAGCTTAATAACAGCGTAGTTTAGAAAGATCTTATCACGAAAGAAAATAAGCTTCGTGATTAAGACAGCAAAAGAATTTACTTCTTAAAAAAGTTCATTTCATCGATATAATCGGCCACAGCTGCTGGCATCATGAAGTGAACATCCTTACCATTTTTAATAGCATTGCGAATGAAGGTAGAAGATATTTCCATCAGCGGAGCTTCCACCCATTTTACACGAGGATGATTTTTAAATTGACCTCCATCGCATAACGGCCGCGGGTATACGTAAATATCATGATCCTCTAAAATGAGTTCATAATTTTTCCATTTATGAAAAGTTTCGAGATTATCGGCACCCATAATTAACGAGAAATCATGTTGCGGGAACTTCTCTCGTAGATACGCCAACGTATGAATAGTAAATGAAGGGCGAGGCAATTCAAATTCAATTTTAGAAGCCTTAATTTTTCGGTAGCTGCCGATGCCTAACTCCACCAAATGAAAGCGATGATAATCCTGCAATAAACTACCGGCTGGTTTCAAAGGATTATGAGGAGAAACAACCATCCACACCTGTTCGATATCGGTAAACTCCGCTAAATAATTAGCAATGATCAGGTGACCATTATGAATAGGATTAAACGAACCAAAATACAAACCAACTTTCATGATACAATAAAGATAAAGAAGTTACTCTACATCATCGGGATCAGGGATTTCATCCGCCAAAAAATCATTTACCTTTTGTTCGGCCTCATCGATTGCAGATTGCAAAACCGTATTCACAATAATCGAATTAAACTGATATGCATAATGCATTTCACTCTCTGCTTTATCGAGACGTTTACGCAGCGACTCTTCACTTTCGGTAGCGCGACCCACCAAACGTTTATGCAATTCATCGACTGAAGGAGGCATTACAAAAACATCGAGCAACTGACGACCATATTGTTTACGAATGCTTAATCCGCCCACAACATCCACATCAAACAACGCGACAAAACCTTCATTCAAAATTTTATCCACTTCCGACTTCAACGTACCATAATAACGATCTTTATACACCTCCTCCCACTCTAGAAATTCGTTATTTGCAATACGAGCACGAAACTCGTCGGGAGTTAAAAAATGATAATCGACACCATCGGTTTCATTCGGACGTTTCTCACGAGTAGTAGCAGAAGTGCTAAAACGCATCATGGGAAATTTTTTCAGGAGGTGATGAACGATGGTCGTTTTCCCACTGCCTGATGGTCCGCAGAAAAGGACCAATTTATGACGGAAATTCGGATTAATTTTCACAATATATTCGCCAATTGTTCTTTTAACTTTTCGAGCTCATCTTTCATCTCCACCACAGTACGTTGCATTTGAGCATCATTTGCTTTTGATCCGATTGTATTTATTTCACGACCAATTTCCTGAGCTATAAATCCTAATTTTTTTCCGTTTGCCTCAGAAGAATTAATTGTTTGCAAGAAATAATCACAATGACTTTTCAAACGCACTTTCTCCTCTGTAATATCAAGTTTCTCGATATAATAAATCAACTCCTGTTCAAAGCGATTCGTATCAATATTTGCTTGATCTTTCAACTCGTTAATAGCTTTAAACAAACGCTGACGAACATTCTCGATACGCAATTGTTCATGCTCCTCTAAAACGGGAATCGAATTAACGATAGCGACGATACGTGCGATGATATCCTTCTCCAAAACACCACCTTCATTCGAACGGAATAAGTTAAACTGCGTAACAGCCTGTTGAACTAAACCCTTCAACTGTTTCCACTGCTCCTCATCCATTTCAGCCTTCTCAGAATTCAGTACAGCGGGCAATTTTAAAATCGTATCAAGCATATTATTATCTTGAATACCGGCATCGTTCGACAAAGCCTTCAACTCCTCGAAGTAAGCCATGAAAATTTCTTTATTCACGGTACTTCTCTTCGCCATCTCGTTATTATCGATACTAATATTCAGATCGGCTTTCCCTCTCTCGAGTAATTTTCCGAGGTCGGCGCGCACCTCCAATTCCTTATCACGGAACTGCATTGGCATACGCACATTTAATTCAAGAAACTTACTGTTGAGAGAACGAATCTCCACGGTAACTGCTTGAGTTCCTACGGAACCTTTCGCATTACCATAACCGGTCATTGATTTTAACATAGTGTGTTGAAAGAGAGGGCAAAGGTAAGCCAAAAAACGAAACAAAATCGTATTTAACCGCGGGGTGCGCGGGGAAGGCGCTAGGAACGCTAGGAATGCTGCGCAATTTTGGCTCCCATTGGTTAATTTGATTGAAATGAAATTTATTTGGGTAATATCTCTGTGGTCTTTGTGCGATCTTAGTGGTCTTTGTGGTTAAATAAGTTTTTTTGTTAAACACAGAGAACGCAAAGACGCTTTTGCTTTACACAAAGAACACGGAGGCGGCGAAGCCGAGGATATGCGGACGCTAGGAATACTGCGCAATTTTGGCTCCCATTGGTTAATTTGATTGAAATGAAATTTATTTTGGTAATATCTCTGTGGTCTTTGTGCGAACTTAGTGGTCTTTGTGGTTAAATAAGTTTTTTTGTTAAACACAGAGAACGCAAAGACGCTTTTGCTTTACACAATGAACACGGAGGTGGCTAAGCCGAGCGCAAGGAATTTTTCGAAGCCCTGAAAGGGCGAGATATAATTGCGATGGGTGTAGCCCATCGCATAGGGGGGGGATCAATCATTAGCACATTTCTCTCCCCTTCCCCTTCACTCCCGAAGCCGTCGTCAAATACACTCCGGCGAAAATAAAAATGGCAGCAATAAGATGCACGATAGAAGGCTGGTCTTTGCCCAATAACATGGCGAAGCCTGCAGCCATTACGGGTTGGAGATAGATATAAACGCTAACGACGCCAGGGCTAAGAGAGCGCAAAGCAAGAGTATTGAAAAGATAAGCAAAAAAGGTAGTGCCAATCACCACAAAAAAAGTAGCGGCCCAAATTGTACTGGTGAAATCGTTCCAATGAATTTGAGTGAAGTCATTAAATCCGAAAGGGAAAACCATAATTGCACCCGACACAAAAACATATTTCATAATAGTGATAGGATGATATTTATACATGAGAGGTTTAGTCATTACCAAATACACGGCGTACGACAAAGAATTGAGCATGATAAACAAATCGCCGAGCGGATTACTTACCGAACCTGAATGACGATTTCCGTAAACAATAAGCAAAACGGCACCGAGAATTCCGCTAACGATTCCGATGATACGCTTCCATCCTATTTTCTCATGCAGAAATATTCCTGAGAGTATTAAAACAAACAAAGGATTCGTGACCATGATTAATCCCGAATTAATTGGAGAAGTAAGCGACAATCCTTTAAAAAACAATAACTGGTTTGTAGCAATTCCGAAGACAGCGCAAAGAATTAAACGTTTACGATCGGCGGCTTCTATCTTTTCAGTTGCAAAGAAACGGCTCATCAAAAAAAACAAAATTGCCGAAACGCCCACACGGATTAAAATAAATCCGAAAGGCTGAATAAACGTTGGCATTACCAACTTAGCAATAGAATAATTAGCGCCATAAATAATATTGGCCACTAACACTGAAAGATGAGCTTTAAAATTACCCTTCATGGATAGCCTGTTTGGCATCGGCCACGGCCTTATCGGAATTGCCGATAAATATTTTATTCCCTACAATAGTTACGGGACGTTTTAAGAACGTATATTCAATTGTAAGATATCTTTTGTAGTCCGATTCCTTCAATTGCATTTCATGCAATCCCATAGCGCGGAATTTACGAGCCACCTTACTAAACAGACTTTGATAAGAACCTGCTAAATTTTTCATCAGCTCCAATTGTTCGGGAGAAGCAGGATTAGCTTTAATATCTTGCAGCACCACATCGGGTCCCGGTTTAATTTCATCGAGGATACGCTTACAAGTATCGCAAGTACTCAAATAAAAAATAATTTTCATTGGGAGAGAAATGCAAGAATAGAACTACAAAACTTTTTCGGCTACTCGTTTACAAGTATCGGGATTCCCCATCGTATAGAAATGCAAGCAAGGAACATTTGCAGCTACCAACTCTTT